>Ga0182739_1002820_pt1 | contig 15841 bp, 9 predicted proteins | sample eDN5th30CBELigBY_FD_128873 | JGI IMG/M metagenome (GOLD analysis project Ga0182739, IMG submission 128873) | Enriched backyard soil microbial communities from Emeryville, California, USA - eDNA 5th pass 30_C BE-Lig BY (version 2) (version 2) | ecosystem: Environmental > Terrestrial > Soil >... | reverse complement strand
TTTTGACGTCAATTTTATTCAGTTCATTGAGAGCGGAATAAAGCGTCGTTGTTTTTCCGGAACCGGTTGGGCCGGTCACCAGCACAATCCCGTTGGGGCGATCAATCATCTGGCGAAAGCGGGAGAGCGTGTGCGGGTCCATCCCGATCTTGTCGAGGCTGAGCTGAACGACTGTACGGTCAAGCACCCGCATAACGACAGCTTCGCCAAACATGGTGGGCAGAACGCTTACTCGCAAATCCACGGAGTTTCCGCCAACGTTGAGTTCGATACGTCCGTCCTGCGGCATGCGGCGTTCAGCGATATCCAGGTTCGCCATCACTTTAATGCGGCTGACAATGGCTGACGCCAAATGTCGGGGAGGTGGAACCATTTCATATAAAACGCCGTCGGCCCGGACGCGAATTTTAAATTCATCTTCAAAGGGTTCGAAATGAATGTCGCTGGCCTGGTCTTTAATGGCCAGCAGGATCACCATATTTAACAATTTACGAATGGGATGCGAGCCGGAAATTTCGTCATCGCCGCCAATTTCAATGGGGCCGGACACTGCGGTGAGTGTTTTTGTCCCTTCCAGGGCTTCCAGTTCCCCCATGAGGCCTTCCATGTCGTCTTCGCTGCGCGAGGCGTAATGACGGGAAATGGAGGCTTCTACTTCTGCCATCGACGAGACGGCGCCACGGACATCATAACCCAGAAAGTTCCGAAGATCGTCCAGGGCTGCCAGGTTCTGCGGGTCTGCCATGGCCACTGTCAGAACGTTGTCTTTCAGCGAAACCGGCATGATTTTGTAGACGCTGGCCATTGTTTCGGGAACAAGTTCCAGCACCTTCGCGGCGATATTGGTCTCTTCCAGATTGACCACGGGCATGCCGAACTGGTCTGCCAGCGCTTCGGTAATTTGCGCTTCGGTGACCAGTCCCATTCGCTTGGCCACCTGCCCGATGACTTCGCCGGGACTTTGCTTTTGCTCCTCGAGCACGTCCCAGAGCTGATCTTCGGTCAGATAGCCCAGGTCAACCAGAATTTGTCCGAGTTTCCGCTGAGCCATGTACGGGTCCTGAATAAATTCCTGAAAGGTCTTAAAAAAATGACAACTCTTGCCGATTTTTAAACTTCACATCATTAAGTCGGAATTTACGTAATGCCCTGCCCTGAATTTTAGAGTAGGCATCGCACCAGTCGTCAATCTGAAAAATTATTCGTCATCGTCTTCATCTTCGTCGTCATCTTCGTCCAGAATTCCTTTCTTGGCATTGGCGATGCGAGCTTTGAGTTCACCGGGGTTGTTCGATTTCACAACCACCGATTTCTCTTCACAAAGCCCTTTTCTCCACAGGTCGAACAGGGCATCGTCCAGCAACTGCATTCCATATTTGCGACCGGTCTGGATGGAGGAGTTAATTCGAAACGTTTTCGCTTCACGAATCAGGTTGGCAATCGCAGGTGTCACCACCAGCATTTCATATGCAGCGACCAGCCCTTTAGGGATACGTGGCAGCAGGGCCTGCGAAAGAATTCCGATAATCGCATTGGAGAGCTGGGTTCGAACCTGTTCCTGCTGGTTTGTGGGGAACACGTCAATAATTCGGTCCACCGTCCCCTGGGCTCCGGTGGTATGTAGCGTTCCAAACACCACGTGGCCGGTTTCCGCAGCTGTGATTGCCGAGCTGATAGTTTCCAGGTCACGCATTTCCCCCACCAGGATGATATCCGGGTCCATACGCAGGGCACGGCGAAGTGCTTCGGGAAAGCTGGGGACATCCACTCCCACTTCTCGTTGGTTGATGGTCGATTTTTTATGCTGATGATAATACTCGATCGGATCTTCGAGTGTAATAATATGATGTTGCTCGTGCTCGTTGATATAGTTAATCATGCTGGCCAGCGACGTGGTCTTTCCGGAGCCGGTGGGGCCGGTCACCAGAAACAGGCCGCGGGGCCGGGTGATCAATTCACTGATGATGGGGGGGAGCCCGAGTTGTTCGAATGTCAGAAATTCGTTCGGGACACGTCGCAGCACCATGCCGATCTGGCCACGCTGTTTGAAAACCGCCACGCGAAACCGCGCTTTGTCTCCAAATGCGAAACCGAAATCGGTTCCTCCTTTTTCTTGTAGTTCCTGCTGGTTTCGTTCTGGGGTAATGCTCTTCATCAGAGCGCTGGTGTCTTCCGGCTCCAGCGATTTGGTGTCCAGGCGTTGCATCCGTCCGCCGAGTCGTACGACAGGGGGCTGGCCTGTCGTGATGTGCAGGTCGCTCACTTTTTCGCGAACCACTGTTTCCAGTAGTTTGTCGATTTGTACAGTAGCCATTGAGATCCTCTAAGCTGCAACAGATCCAAGTTTTCTCAAGGTGCGAGGATTTTGTGCAATGTGAATCACTTTGCGTGAATGGATTTGGTGAATGGATTTGATTGTGCCTGGAACGAACCAACTCTGTCGGGAACGGTCAAAATAGAGTCAGGCTTATCGTGGCGACCACCTGGACAGCGGACAGAATGCCGCCATCACATTGATTATTGGCGATTTACTCCGAGAAAGCGACTCTGTCACGAGTTTTGGTCAAAAAAGCCTGCGAAGTCAGGCAAGCGAATTGTTTCAGTTTTGGGTCTGGATATTTCAGGCACAAGCTCTCTGTCGACCGTCATTCAAAGGCCTGTGGCCTCTCCCCGGTCCGCACCACGGCCGTAACGAACAGTGTCTCCTGCAGTGTTATTCTGCAGCTCGACAGGATTGCTTGTTTAATGAAAAGAGATGGCTGGGCAAGTCTTTCCGGCGGGCCTCCGCCAATTCCTGGGCCAAGGGGTGCTGAGAATCGTTTTTGCCACAGGCGCGCTAATGCCCTCCGCCTTGCAGTTTGTAGGCTTCCGTGAGAGTGGAAATTCCTTCAAGTGCTTTGTCTAAAGCATCTTCCACCAATGTTTTCATGCCATATAGTCGAGCTTGGCGGCGAATATTCTGCGCTGGTTCGCTGCGAAAGGCCATGTCCCGGATGCTCGCATTTAACATCATCAATTCGAACACAGCCTTGCGGCCACGGCAGCCGGTATTCTGACAGTGTTTGCACCCCTTCCCTCTTCGGAAGTTGGCCGTGGCCAGCTGATCAGGCGTGAGCTCAAAGAGTGAAAGTTCTGACTGATCGGGCTGATAAGACTCCCCACATTTCGGGCAGACGGTGCGGAGCAGGCGTTGCGCCATCACCGCCATGAGGCTGGAGGCGACCAGAAATGGCTGTACACCCATATCGATCAATCGTGTAATAGCACCGGGCGCATCGTTCGTGTGAAGTGTACTGAATACCAAGTGTCCAGTTAAAGATGCCTGAATTGCCATTTCCCCAGTCTCGGTATCTCGAATTTCTCCGACGAGAATCACATTGGGAGCCTGCCGCAGCATCGCCCGAATAATCCGTGCGAAGTCCAGGCCGATTTGATGTCGCACTTCCACCTGGTTGATCCCTGGAAGGTAATATTCCACGGGGTCTTCTGCGGTGATGATTTTTCGGTCAGGCCGGTTTAGTTCACCCAGTGCACTGTACAGCGTGGTTGTCTTTCCACTTCCCGTGGGGCCTGTCACCAGAAAGATTCCATTGGGGCGACGAATAATATTATGAAAACGCCGATAGTTTTCGTCGCTGAATCCCAGGTTCCGAATCCCCACCTTGATGTTATCACGATCCAGAATTCGCAGTACGATGGCTTGTCCGTGGCTTGTGGGAAGTAGACTGACACGAAGGTCGATTTCCTTCCCGCCTCCGCGTGTCTTAATTCGCCCGTCTTGCGGGCGGCGCTTTTCGGAAATGTCGATACGTCCCATCACCTTGATACGAGACGTCATGGCGGCCAGCAGTCGGCGGGGAGGGCTGTCACGTTCCACCAGATTGCCGTCGATGCGATAACGGATGCGGATCCGGTCTTCAAACGGCTCGATGTGGATGTCACTTGCACGCATGTTCACTGCTTCGTTGATGATCAGGTTCACCAGTTTCACAATCGGTGAGCTTTCATCTTCTTTCGCAGCCGAGGCGGCCTCCTTCATCTCGGTTTCAGTGAAATCAATTGCAGTTTCCGTGAACTCCATGATCATGGAGTCAACCGATTCGGTGTCCGAGGACTGACCGTAATGTCGGTTGATGGCTGCCAGAATGGCCTCGCGGGAAGATGTGGTCAGCTCCACGTCTCGATTCAAAATGAATCGAAGCTTGTCCATGACATCGATATTCATGGCATCCGGAACTGCCACGACCAACCGTTCCCCTTTGAACTCCACTGGAATGCAGGTGTTTTCCCGGGCGACCGATTCCGGGACCAGTTCAATCAGCGAACTGGGGATCTCCAGATTGTCCAGATCTGCAAAGCCAAAACCAAAGGCCTTGGCCTTGGCCGCAGCGACGACAGTCGCGTCAACATAACCGTTTTGGACAAGGGCATCTTCCGGGAGAATTCCCAGCTTGCGCGCCATGCCGATCGATTCTTCCAGCTGATCTTCGCCAATCGTGCCATCCTGCACGAACTGAAACAGCCAATCATTTCCTGCCATCGATGATGTTCCTCAATGAGTGCAAAGCTGTTCGAACTGGGAAAACAGAGAGTGGAACGCCTGAAAAACACGACAGGCAAATCAGAACTTGCAGAATTGCAGGGGACCAGGACATTAACGGGGCATTAGAGCGTTTTGTAAATCTCGTGGCGAACTTGCCTCGCGGCATTCAGTCTTTCATCAGGTGAAACCTTTTCGACGCGGGCACATGATAGACCAAACTGGTCTAGAGCGTTTTTGTAAATCTTGTCGCGAACTGACCTCGCGGCATTCAGACTTTCATGAAGTGAAACTCTTTCAACACAAACACATGAGAGACCAAACTGGTCTAATGTCCTGCATTCAGTGTCCGGAGGCGGCCGCCTGCCGTCAAGTCTCTTCGTGGGGCCGAAACGATGACATTGTCAGAGTAACGACGCCGTGAAACGAGGAATTGCATGGAGAGAATGCATGCTTGGCGATCACGGGCCCTAAATCCAAGCCCTGGCACGGCACGACTACTTTTCCCCACATGAACATTGAGTTGCATCAGGGGGAACCGAATTGGGGGTGAAGATGATGCAAGTTCGGAATAGGGAGGATGTTTATGCTCTGACATCACCTAAAGCCAAGCCCTGCCAGGAGACGACTCAATTTTTCAAAGTTGATAAGGCAGCTATTTCTTCACGAATCGCTGGCAGGGAGCGTTCGACGAGGGCCAGACCACCAAATAGAGCGGTGACGTACAGCAGGTCTCCCAGCAGCGTGTATTGAAAAAAGGGAATGGCCAAGGTCAAGCAACTGATCAGTCCGGCAGGCGTGTGTGGATAATAATACCACCAGCAGGCGAAGTTCGTGATCAGGAAGAACTGAATGGCTCCTGCCAGCACGACATAGACTGTATTTGCGAGGTTACGATGCGAACGCAGCCAGCGACCAAGCAGAAAACTGATCAAGAAACTCAAGTAGACAACCGGAAGCAGTTCGTAGACCCCCAGAAACAGATCGCTGATCGCCAAGGCGGCCAGCGTCATCCCTATCGCAATCCAGCGATTGCTGATGCAGGCACCACCAAACAGGGCAATCGCTCCAATGGCGGTCAGATTCGGAGGATGTGGCAGCAAACGAGTGAGGGCAGCCGCCACAATCATGATAAACAAAAGCCCGATACGGGTGAAATTCGTCAACGTCATAGCCAAAATCATTCAAAGTGAACAGGGGACGACACTTACAAACGAAGACCAATGAGAGTGTCAATGATCAATGAGAGGGGCAATCAAACTCAATCCATCAGAATGGCACCCTCAGAATGACCGCCCGGCAGTGAAACCATGCACCCTCTCCGAACCGAACGACACAGACCTGAGATGGAATCGGACGAAGACATTGAGCCCTCATTCAGGGCAGTATAATCCGTTCAAGCTGTCAACAAAAGCTGCTTTCTCACAAATGGACAGGGGGGCTGTCCCGTGACGGTGCTTCCAAGTCCGATTGGGTGGAGAAAAGCGTTCAGAGGTCGGAGGATCAGAGATCAGAAATTCGACGAATCGCAGATTTTTCTCATCTTTGACTTCTAGGAGCCTGTCCGGAAAGGTGCTTTGTCCGGCGAGATCGAGCGATTTGTGTTCTGACGATTTGTGTTCTGACAAGGAAGCCGAAGCAGACGAATCCCCAGGATTCGTCGATGCTGGCTGACGAGATTCAGAACGCAAAGAAGTTCAGAACGCAAAAGAGCCGATCGCAGCACAAATTGACTTTCCGGACAGACTCTTACCCCAAATTTTAGAATCGACGAAGCTCAAGGCACTATTCTCGCACAAATTTGTAGATGCCGTTTCCGTTGGGAACGACCACTCCGAAATAGATTTCTCCCTCCGCGTCGGAACCAAAGGTCAGAATAGGAAGTTTTGCGCTGGGGATCGTTTCATTCGAAATGACTTTCCGGGCGGATTCGTCATAGTGCAAGGCCCAGATCTTCCCGGTGACATAGTCTGCATAGACGTATTTGCCCACTAATTCTGGAAGCGCTTTACCGCGATAGACAAATCCCCCCGTGATTGACTTTCCAACCTGATGGTCATATTCCCAGATGGGGAAGATGGTCTTGGCCGGGTCTCCGGGCGTGGCGCCGAAAGGATGCGTTCCTTCGAAAGAATTCCAGCCATAGTTGCCCCCCTTTTGGACGATGTCGATTTCTTCCCAGAGATTCTGGCCGACATCGGCGGCCCACAGGTGGCCCGTCGCGGTATCGAAGGCCATCCGCCAGACGTTACGGAATCCATAGGCATAGATTTCCGGCTTGGCGTCCCGTGTCTCGACAAATGGGTTCTCTGCAGGGATTCCATAAGGTTGACTTGTCGTGGGATGATCGACATCGATCCGGAGAATTTTTCCGAGCAGAGTGTTCAGGTTCTGACCATTGCCGTAAGGATCGTTCCCTGCTCCGCCATCCCCCAAGGCCACATACAGAAAACCATCCGGTCCAAAGCAGATCGTTCCGCCATTGTGGTTCCAGAACGGTTGTTCCAGTACCAGCAGCTTTTTCTCTGTGGCGGGATCGACGTGGTTCGGGTTGTCTTTGGAAACCTGAAACTGTGAGATGACCGAGATGAGCCCGGGTTTCTGGGTGTAATAGACATACAGCAGGCCATTGGTTTTGTATTGCGGGTGAAAGGCCAGCCCCAGAAAGCCCTCTTCATTTTGTCTGTCGCTGTAGTTCACGCGATCCCGGAGATCGAGAAACAGCTTTGAATCGGTGACGTCCGGCTTGTTTTCGAATGCCCAGACCGCTCCGTGCTGTTCTCCTACAAACAGGCGTCCGCGACCGTCTGCGGGAGCACTCATCAGCACCGGTCGGAACGATTGTGCCCGTCCGGCATCGTCTTCCGGTTGCCAGCCTTCCCATTGCAGCTTGGGAAAGGCGAGCGTTGGTTTCAAAGGGAGGGTGCCGGTCGAGATGTCTGGTGTGGTCTGATCGGGTTTGATTTCACGAATCTTGATATTGCGAAAGGCCACTTCGTTTCCGTGATCCTGCAGCGCGATAAAGCCCTTGGGATACGTGCCGAATTCCGGATAGGCCTTGAATTTGCTCGCAGCCACTCTCTTCTTCCAGTCTTCAGAGCCTTTCTGGAATGTGACGTAATGCACCCCATTCATCTGAATTTCGCAGTTCTGAGGAGTGACCCGCAAATACAGCTGATTCCATTCCCCAGCGGGCCGGGTGGCATCAATCACTTCTCCGGTGACCCGATCTTTTCCTGGTTGATACAATTGATACAGCCAGCCGGATTTCTGTGGGTCTTTGCCCGCAATATTATCCTGAATTTGAACTTCCGGCCCTTCATAAGGAGCCCCTTCCTTGCCTTCCGGAGCGTGGAAAATCAGTCCGCTGTTGCCTCCGGGAGCAATTTTGTAATCCAGCAGGATTTCGAAGCTGTCGTACTGATCGTTTGTGGTCAGATCACCGGCGCCCTTGGCCTTCCGGACAATCGCTCCGTTTTCCACCACCCAGCCAGGGTTTAACGACTTCTGTTTATAGGTATGCCAGCCATGGGTTGTCTGTCCGTCAAACAACAGCTTCCAGCCAGAGAGTCTTTCGTTTTCAGACAGTGTATTTGGCTCTCCGGCCTGGATCAGACCGTGACAGGCTAGAACCAGGAATGCAACTGCGGGGAGAAGGCTTCGTTTCATGGTGCTGTTTCATGTTCAAGGGCGAAGATAATAACGCTGCTGGCCAAGCCATCAGAGATCCGTCGCTAAAGACGGTCCGGGAAGGTGTTTTGGGAGGCGAGATCGAGCGATTTGCGTTCTGAACGTGTTCTGGCAAGGCAGCCGATGCAGGCGCATCCTCAGGATTCGTCGATGCAGGCTGACGAAGTTCAGAACGCAAAAGAGCGATTCCAGCACAAATTGACCTTTCCGGACAGGCTCCGAGTTCGATTGTTGTCAGAGATAGTAATCAGGCCTACAAGGAACCGCAAAGCACGGGATGTCAGGACAGCACAGGCTGTTAGAACAAGTTGCTCTGGCCTGTGCCCGCGTCGAAAGGGTTTCACTTGATGAAAGACTGAATTTGATGAAAGACTGAATGCGCGAGGCGAGTTTGCGATAAGATTTACAAAAACACGCTAAAGCGAAGCGAACGTATCCGAAAGTATGAGTTGCGACAGGGCGTAAGTCCTTAATCAAGTTTCGTTTGAACGGCCGCTGCTGGGAGATTTCTGCGCAGCAGGATTTTGGCCAGCGGGGATAGGTTGGCTGAGTTCCCCATTCTTACAGCCAGGTCATGACGATTCCGTGCAATGAGAGAACGAATGTTTCTTGACAGATGAAATGGGCATTTACTTACCGATACAGAAGCGGCTGAAGATGCGATCGAGGATGTCATCAGTATAGACCTGTCCCATAATGCGGCCGAGGTGATCGAGAACGTCACGCAGTTCCAGCGAGATGAACTCATCGCCAGCCTGATCGACCAATGCAGCAATTGCCCGATCGATTCCCTGCCGGGCATGTTGCAGGCTTTCTTCACAGCGGGCAGCTGTGGCACCGATCATCTCCGCGTCACCGCGGATTGTCGAAAGTCTCGCAGCAATTGTCGCGAGAAGTTCTTCCAGCCCAGTCCCCTGCTCCGCCGAAACCACTGGTAATGCCGATTCTGCTTTGAAGGTGTCCGCCGATTTGAGAAGATCATTCTTGGTCTGAATGTGGAGCATTGTCGGATTGACCAGCAGGCACTGCGTCCGGAGTGCCTCATCCAGACGTTGCTCTTCGGAAGAAAGATCTGGAGGAGAACACCAGACCACGAGATTGGCCCGCTGAAGTTGATCTTCTCTGAGTTCTGCCGCAGCGGCTTCAATGCCATCACGAGCATGTTCCCAACCGGCTGTGTCGACCAGGTCAAAGAAGGTTCCAGAGACGGACAGGGCTGCGGAGAGATAGTCCCGGGTTGTTCCTGCCATCGAGGAAACAAGTGCCGCCTGCCTGCCGATCAATTGATTGAAGAGCGTGCTTTTCCCGGCATTGGGCAGCCCTGCCAGCACCACTTTCATCCGACTTTGCGACAGCATGCGATTGGAATTCTGTTCCAGCAACTCCGAGAACATGCTCCGGGCGGACTGGAGCCGCGCGAGGAGTTCGTCTCGTTGTACGAATTCGAGATCTTCTTCGACAAAATCGAGACCCGCTTCCAGGTCTGCCAGATGCAGCAACAACTCTTCGCGCAGGTCGGCCAGTCGTCCGGAAATCCCTCCGGCCAATTGCGCCAGGGCGGTTTGCAACTCCTGTGAGTTTCCCGCATCGATCACGCCGAGCACCGCTTCTGCCTGAACCAGATCGATACGACCGGCCAGGAAGGCTCGCAGGGTGAATTCTCCCCGTTCCGCGGGACGAGCCCCGGATGTCAGAATCCGTGAGAGCACTTCATTCAAGAGCGGCGGGGCGCCGATCAGGTGTAATTCTGCCAGTGATTCGCCGGTGAAACTGCGATGAGTGGGCCAAAAACAGACGTGTGCCGACAATTTCAGATCATCCTGACCAATCGGGATCTGCACAGGCAGGCGTCTGGGAACAGTCGATCGCCTCTGTGGATCATCGGCCTTCCAGTCGGTCTGGCGAAGAAGTCTGGACAGAACATTTGAGACTTCACTTCCACTGATCCGGATGATGCCGCGCAATCCGGGACCGGGAGGTGAGGCAATGGCTGCAATGGTCTCATTCAAAACCGGGTTGAGAGTCTTCAGTGGGGGACCTTTGGAAGCAGAGTCGTGTCGGAGAAAGATGGATTTCGGAATGGCCGGTGTTCAGTCAGTCGTTTGCCAATAACTTCTTGAAACCCGGGAGTTCACGAACAGCGGCCAGATCAGGGTCACGCTGCATCCAGTCGGTATCGGAAAACCCGCCGTCCAGTGCTTGTTTGAGTTTGTCCAGGCTGAGTTGTTCGAACCGGGGGATCTGCTTGTCTCGTTCCGGATTCGATTCCTTTTTCTTTAAGGTTTCCACGCAACGGGAATAGACGCAGGCGGAGTTGTAAATAAAAAAACGGTCACGTGGAAAATGAGCCGTCTTCTCGTCAATGAGCTGGACGGCGGATTCCCATTCTCCATCAATTGCGCGGACAATGGCGCATCCGGTAATGGCCTGTCCGTCGAATCCGTCGAGTTCCATGGCATGTTGGAAATCTTCACCCGCCTGTTTGAACTGGTTTTTCCGCAGATAGACGTTGCCCCGTGATGAATAGGCATCCGAGAGATCCGGATTGATGAGAATGGCCATGGAAAACGCCTTGATGGCCTCATCTTCTTCATCACTGGCCACATGCACATAGCCCGCTTCGATGAAATTGAAACCGGGCAAACGGGTTCGCCAGCGTTTGAGCCCTTGTGTGGCCGCATTCAGGTGTGCCACATTGCCGGACTTTCCCGACTGCTCGCGAAATTCACGCAGACGCCTGACTGCTCCCGGGGTGCCAATTTCTCCCAGCGCCATGCAGATCAGGTCGACATGATTTGCGGAGTCATTGTTTTTCAGCATCGACTCCAGGACGTCGAGTGCCTCATCGTTTCCGATGGTTTTCAAAAGTTCGATCGCCGGGTAGACGACGGACGCATTCTCGGTTGCCAGGATTTTGCGGATGAACTTCAACTGCGTGGTGATGGAAAGGTGACTGACCAATTGTAAGGTGGCCAGTGTTTCATCAGCATTCAATTCATCAGCCATCTCGACGACCTGCAACAAATGATCGCTTGTTCCAATTTCGGCGATCACTTCGATGAGTCGGAAACGTACGGCATCTGGTTTCTTCAAAGCGGAAATCAGGGCCGGGGCGGCTTTGGTCTCGCGTGTCCTTTCCACAAATTCCAGAATCGATTCGTCGATGTGTCCTTCCTGCAGCCGCTGGAGTGCATAAGTTGAAGCCGCCTGCTCTGCGGTGCGATCGGTGCCATCAATTAAAATCTGAAACGCCTGCTCGCGGACGGTTTCATCCTGGTCGGACAGAGCCGAGATACAGAATTTGTTGAGTTGGGGATGGCCGATCTGGTGCAGGATGGCGAGCGCCTGGCAACGGACCTCCACATCCTGATCCAGAACGCCTTGGACAATCTGGCTTTCCCAGTCGGGGTGGTAGTTCTCCGCCAGTAATTCCAGAACATTGCTGCGTGGGAGTTCCAGCTTCTGTTGCGCGAAGAGTTGTTTGACGGCGGCCCGATGAGCGGGAGTCGCCGCCCGCAATAATCCTTTTAAGGCGAATTCAGAAACAGCCTGATCGGAACTGAGCGCCAGTTCCAGCAAACGTGCCTGTGCTTCGGGTTGTGATTGCATGCCCAGTGCCAGAATGGCGGCCTGCTGCAATTCCGAATCTGGATTTCGAGAGAGTTTCAGCAGGACTGGTAAGGCGTCCGGCGGCAATCGCCCCCCGGCAATTTCCATGGCGGCAATTCGAGACCAGGGATGCCCGGCCTGAATTTCCTGCAACGCCACACGCGGATCGACACGCTCGTACACATCTTTCAGGAGGAGACCGGCGGCATCGCGTGAGTTTTCACAAATCGATGTCCCGATGACATCTTCCCATTCCTCAACATCTTCATTCTTTTTGGGGACTTCAGCCAGCAGAACCTGGCGAATGGCAGGCAGCGGAGGCAACTGCAACTGCAGAGGATTTGCTTCGCCAGTCGACCGGTTGGCTGACAGTAACCAGTTGAAAAGGAGATCATCGCTGGGCTGGGCCTGGGGGGCCCATTGAACGAGAAACCGGCTTGTGCCCCGATCGGCGATGGCCGTCATCTGCTGCGCCAGAAACGCGGAGTTGATGCGATTCAGCTGGCCATGAATTGTTAAGACCGCCAAGGCATTACGGGGACCCAGACGTTCTATGGTTAATCCCAGGCGGGCATTCTGTTGAGCGTTCAACGCCAGATCCACGCGTTCGCCAGATTCCGGGTCAACAGTCAACTTGATTTGAGGAATGGCCGGCATGGGATCGAAGCCAGAAAAAATACACCAGAACGCCGCTGCATGGCCCGCCGCAATCTTGATGGTGCGAGGTGTCCGCAATTGAGATTGCGGGCGGACATTTCCATTTTCATGCCAGTCAATCTGCAGCGGCATATTCCGCAGCATGCCCAGTTTGGGACCAATCGAAAACGTTTGACCTCCTGCCTGAAGGGAAATCTTGTCCTTTTTCAGCTGCAATTCTTCAGTTCCACGATTGGCCACAATCAATCGAATGACTGCGTAACGGGTCTCTTCACTCGATAAGGCGTTATCCGTTCCATAGAAACAACGGTTCACCCAAAGCAGCACCGGCCCTTCCGCCAATTTTCGAACCGCTTCGCCGCCGGGCAGTTCGGCAGTTTTGAGAATCTGCTGACGAATCTCTTCGGCATTTCCCGTCCAGAGATTCGCCAGGGTGTCTTCTTCTGCCCGGACGGTTCCGTGGCACCACAGGCTCAAGACCAGGCACCCGGCGGACAAAAGAGAAATCTTCCGTCTCGAGAAAAGATGGGCCCGTGGAATTTTCCGTAGAGAATATTGTGCGTGTTGACTGATCATCGATTCGCTCAATCCGAAATAGGAGATGGACTCTCGACAGGGATTGACAGGACTTCCAAGCGTGACAGGTTCATCCGAAATGATGGAAAGGGAAGACAGAGGCCGCAAAACGATGAATCGTACGGGGGAAAATCAACTTCCTGTGCCTCTTTCCTTTGGGCTCCATCAGAACAGACTTGGAACGACCGATTGATATTATCACCGAATCCAACTGGTCGTTAGTGTCCATTCGATCCGACTGGAGAATTTCTGCTAGAAACCGATCTCTATAAAATGCCTGTTTCCGGAGTCTGGCAGATGACATCTGAAATTTGTACCGGAGCCCCAGTCTGAAATTGCCGATATCGAAGACTAGGGAAGCAGTGACAATACAAAAATCCGGTAGAAACTGCCGCTTGAAGCGAAGGAACCATGTTTCGTCCATTCCCCCGCGCGTCCTGCCTGCTGCTGTCCGTCTGTTGCCTGCCCTTTTCCGGTTGTGGGGGAACGGCGAAGCCGGAGATTGACGGCACCTCAGCGACATCAATTGTGCGAACTCCACAGACGGAGAGGACATCTAGCCAGAAGGCAGTCCTGGTTCCCGCACAATTGTCACCAGACTCGCTGGCTGTCGCCAAACCGATGCTCGCCAAAGGAGAACCCGCTTTGGACGACATTCAGGCCCGGGAGATTTTCGATTCGCTGCTCTCGCCATCCACGGCAAACGACGATTGGGATCGGATTCTCGAGCAACTTCTGGCTGAAGGAGATGCTGCGGTTCGCGTTCTGGCAGATCGACTCCAGACAGGGACCGATGCGGAACGGGAACTGGCAGCCACCACCTTTGCTCTTCTGGGACCACAAGCTGCTCCTGCTTCCCAGACATTGATTGCCGCCCTGGCAGATCCATTACCGTTTGTCCGGGCGAACGTGGCAGCCACGCTGGTGCAACTTCCCGATTGTACGGCAGATGCTGTTCCGGCACTCATCCAACTGCTGCACGCGGATGACCCGCAATTGCGTCAAATGGCAGCGGTGAATCTCAATGCAGCGGGAATGGCGACAGTATCACACGTAGAAAGCCTGAAACAGGCCCTTTCGCAGAATCAAAGCGAGGAAGTCCTCACCCCGATGGTCGAGCTTCTGGGGCGCCTGGGGAAACCGGCAGAATCGGCGTTGCCAGAACTTCAGAAGATTGCCTTTGAACAGTCCGGCGAACTGGGAGCTGCCGCCACATCTGCCATTCAACAGATTAATGCGAAGTAATGCTTGACCGGCACAAAAATGCTGGACTGGCACAAATGAGCGGAATGAACGATGTCAAGATGCAGAAGATCAAGGTGATCTCTCACGGGCAGGCAGCAGTCGTGTCGGCGGGCGTATTGCAGGCGGTCACGAGGCTGGGGCGAGAAACCAGGGGGAATTTGAGTGTAAACTTTGTTCCCCGGCCCAGGGCGCTTTCTACCCGAATGCGTCCTTGATGCGAGTCCATGATATTTTTGCACATGGCCAGGCCAAGTCCCGTTCCTCCCTGGCCGTGCTGATCTGTGGACTTGGTCGTAAAGAAGCGGGTGAAGATGTGCGGAAGTTTGTCTGCCGGAATCCCGGACCCGGTGTCCTGAATCGATACTTCCGCCCAATGCTCATCGGGATTTTCGGTGACGCTGACCTTCAATGTGCCGCCGGGTTGCATGGCCTGACGGGCATTGACCAGCAGGTTCAGCAGAACCTGCTGGATCTCTCCCGGATTGACCTCCGCATGAGGGTCTCCCGAGAGTTGCAGGTCCAGGTGAATACGGTGTATTTGTAGATCTTTATCGATCAGGACGATCATATCCTGGACCAGCTTGGTCAGGCTGTTTGGTTCGCGGCGGGTGTCCTTGGCTCGAGCATAGGACAAAAGGCCAGTCGTGATTTTCGCAGCCCGCTGACCGGCGGAGAGAATTTTATCAAAAGCTTTATCCCGGTTGGCCTTGTCCTGATGCCGCAGGCCGAGCTTTGCATAATTGATGATGGTAGTGAGGATATTATTGAACTCATGGGTGATCGATGAGGCCAGCTCCCCCACGGAGCCCAACTTCTGGGCCAGCAATAATTGTTGTTCGAGTTCGACAATCCGTGTCCGCAAAGACTGCAGTTCAGTGGAAGGGTTCAGATCATTCTGGTTGCTGGTTACCACGGAAATCACTTCAACAGAGTTATGAACCACGCTCAACATCCAATTCGAATGGAGAACGCCATTCCAGGAGACGAACATCCTTGTCCAGTCCAAAGAGACCGGATCGTGACCCGCTGCCTATTTCAGTGCCCGTGCAGCAAATGTATTGAGAATCTCTAGACCAGTTTGGTCTCTCATGTGCCCGCGTCGAAAAGGTTTCACTTGATGAAAGACTGAATGCCGCGAGGCAAGTATGCCACAAGATTTACAAAAACGCTCTAATAAAACAGACGGTAAACTTGCTCGCGGAATGGAGCTCTCCCCTGTCCGAGAGACTTTGTTCGCAGTACGAAAAATAATAGACCGGAGTTGACTGGTTGGAAACTTGTTGCGAGCAGACCCACGACGATGCCGGTGCTACTGGAGTCCCTGCCAGAAAAAACCTGCCAGTACAAACCTGCCAGTACAAACCTGCCAGTACAAATCTGCCAGTACAAATCTGCCAGTACAAACCTGCCAGATCTGCCAGAACCAAGTGGTGCTTACCACTAGAATTCGCATCGGCATGGAGTGTGTTGAGACTTCAAAGCATTGGCAAGAGATTGCCCTGTCCAGCCTGGGTTCCCGAAGCA
>Ga0182739_1002819_pt1 | contig 15842 bp, 15 predicted proteins | sample eDN5th30CBELigBY_FD_128873 | JGI IMG/M metagenome (GOLD analysis project Ga0182739, IMG submission 128873) | Enriched backyard soil microbial communities from Emeryville, California, USA - eDNA 5th pass 30_C BE-Lig BY (version 2) (version 2) | ecosystem: Environmental > Terrestrial > Soil >... | reverse complement strand
TCGGGAATCGTGTCCAGGGTGCGCAGCAGGAAGCCCTCGCTGTCGCCCTTGCGGGTCTTGAGGTATTCCGGGTAGCACACCGCACCGACGCTCATGTCGCCGTCGGCCAGCGGGATCAGCCACGCCCAGCCGTGGTCGTGGCGGTAGATGCTGACGTTGCCGGCATCGCGGCCGGGGCGGCGCTCGACGCCGCGGTAGTGGCTGAACACCGCCGCCGACTGGTGGCGCGGGTTCTTGCGCTTGAGCTTGAGCTTGCCGCCGAGGAAGGCGTCGCGGCCGCTGGCGTCGACCAGGTAGCGCGGGCGGAAGGCCAGCGCGTTGCCGTCGGCGCCGCGCGCGTGCACGAGCGCCGGGCGGCCGCCGGCATCGAATTCGACGCGCTCGACCGCCACCTGCTCGCGCGCGTCCACGCCGTTCTCGCGCGCGTGCTCGAACAACACCTGGTCGAACTGCTCGCGCTTGACGTGGTACGCGTGGGGGAACTTGGCATCCAGCGCCTTGGCGAAGTCGAAAGTGTTGTAGCCGCCCTCGTCGCGCGGGAAGTCGGCGCCGAGCTTGAGCATGCCGATCGCGTCGACCTTCTCCAGCGCGCCCAGCCGCTGCAGGATCGGCATGTTCATCGGCAGCAGCGATTCGCCGATGTGGAAGCGCGGGTGCCGGTCCTTCTCCAGCATCGTCACCCGCCAGCCCTTGCGCGCCAGCAGCGTGGCGATGGTGCTGCCGGCCGGGCCGCCGCCGATCACCAGCACGTCGGTATCCACCGGCACCGGCGGTGCCGCCGGGTTGTCGACGCCGGGTCCTGGCTGGGCGGGAATCGTGGTCATCCTGAATGCGTTGTTGTCGGGCGGGATGGCCGCTCATGATAACGGCTGGCCTCCGCGGCGGTTGCGCGCAGGGACGCGATGCTGGATCGTTGCAGCCCCTGAAGCTGCGGGATCCGCCCGCCGCAACGCCGAGTCGAACGGAAGCCTGATGTCCCCGCAAACCCAAGCCGAACGCGAACTTGCCGACCTGCTGGTCGAAAGCCTGAACCTGGAAGACGTCGAACCCGGGTCGATCGACCCCGAGGCGCCGCTGTTCAATTCCGGCCTGGGGCTGGATTCGATCGATGCGCTTGAACTGGCGCTGGCGATCAGCAAGCGCTACGGCTTCCAGCTGCGCTCGGACAACGACGAGAACCGCAACATCTTCGCCTCGCTGCGCGCGCTGTCGGCGCACGTCGAACAGAACAAGGCGGCTTGATCGCGCGCGCCGCCCGGCGACATCCCGCGGACACGCATCCCCGCCGCAACCGCGCGGCAACCGCGGCGCACGGGCACCGGGTTCGCCGCCACGCCTGCTTCCCCTTATCGGTGACCGCGCAGTGATCCTCGTCTTCCAGGCGCTGCTGGCGCTGGCCTACACCTTGCTGGCGCACCTTTCCAATGCGCTCGACCGCCCCGGGCTGGCCGCGATCGCGCTGGCGCTGCTGGCATTGATGCTGCTGCTGGCGCCGATGCTGCAGCGGCGCTGGTGGGCCTGGCTGGCGCTGCCGCTGCTGTGGCTGGAAGTGCTGGTGCTGTACTGCGACGGGCTGGTGCGCGCGCCGATGGTGCTGGTGCCGGTGGCGTTCGTGGCGCTGGTCGCGTGGTGGTTCGGGCGCAGCCTGCGCCACGGGCGCGTGGCGCTGATCACCCGCATCGTGGCGCGGATGGACGACGTCGCGCCGGAACGGATGGCGCCCGACCTGCTGCGCTACACCCGCGGCCTGACCGCGGCCTGGGCGTGGCTGCTGGCGGCGCTGGCGCTGGTGAACCTGGTGCTGGCGCTGGTCGCGGTACCCGACGGCCTGCTGGCCACGCTGGGCCTGCATTCGCCGCTGCCGGTCACGCGCACGCAGTGGTCGTGGTTCGCCAACATCTGCAACTACGGCATCGTCGGCGGCTTCTTCGTCATCGAATACCAGTTCCGCAAGCGCCGCTTTCCCGGCCGCTACGACAGCTTCCTGGGCTTCGTGCGCAAGCTGGCCGCGCTGGGGCCGGCGTTCTGGCGCGATTTCCTGAAGCCCTGACGACAGGGATCCGGCATCCGGAATGGCGGCGGCGCCGACGCTGTCGCGCTCTTTCCAATCCCCAATCCCCAATCCCGGATCCCCAATCCCGGATCTCCAATTCCGGCTCTTCGGTATCCTTCGCATCGTGCAACAGCAAGACGACATCATGGACATGCCATCGTCGCCGCCCCGGCGAATCGATCGTAACCTCGCCTGGACGGCGTTCAACGCGCTGCAGTTCGCCTTCACGCTGGCGTGGACGGCGGCCTGGATCGGCGTCGCGCTGGCGCTGCATGCGGTCCTGCGCGACCGCCACTGGCCGCTGCGCATGGCCTCGCGCTGCTGGGCGCCGGGGCTGTTGCGGGGCGCCGGCGCGCGCCTGCGGGTGAGCGGGCTGGAACGCGTGGACTGGTCGCGCAACCACGTCTTCGTCGCCAACCACCAGTCGACCATCGACATCTGCGCGCTGTTCCGCGCCATCCCGGTGCCGCTGCACTTCCTGCTCAAGCAGGAGATGACCCGGGTGCCGCTCGTGGGCCGGTACGCGAAGGCGATGGGCATGGTGTTCATCGATCGCAGCGATCGCCGCGCAGCGGTCGCGTTCCTGCGCCAGTCGACCGAACTGGTGCGCGCTGGCGGCAACCTGTGCATCTTCCCCGAGGGCACGCGCAGCCGCAGCGGCGCCGTGGCCGCGTTCAAGGGCGGCGCGTTCCAGGCCGCGATCGACGCGGGGGTGGGCGTGGTGCCGGTGGCGATCGAGGGCTCGGGCGCGGTGCTGTATCCGGAAGGCTTCTTCCACGTGCGCCCGGGCGTGATCCACGTGCGCTTCGGCGCGCCGCTGCCGACCCGTACCGCCGAAGGGCCGGTCGATCGCCAGGCGCTGGCCGACGACGCGCGCGCGGCGGTGCTGGCGATGCTGGATCGCGGTGCGGCCCGCGCATGAATCGCTTCACGATTGCCCACGACCACCCGTCGCTGGCCGGGCATTTCCCCGGCCGCCCGATCGTGCCGGGCGTGGTGGTCCTCGACCGCGTGCTCGATGCGGTCGAAGCCGCGCACGGCCCGCTGCCCGCGCTGCGGCTGCCGCAGGTGAAGTTCGTGCGGCCGCTGCTGCCCGGCGAGCCGGCGCAGGTGGTGATCGAAGCCGCGGCGCCCGTGGAAACCGGCGCGCCTGCATCGCGCTGGCGTTTCCGGGTCGAACGCGACGGCGAGCTGGTCGCCAGCGGCGAGATCGCGGCGGCAGGGGCATCGGCGGCATGAACGCCGGCGGGGACGGCGGCTGGAAGCAGCGGCGCGAGGGCGGCGGCTGGTTCGCGATCTGGCTGATCCGCGGCATCGGCCGGCACGGCGGGCGCGCGCTGGCGCGGCTGTTCCTGTATCCGATCACCGGCTACTTCCTGCTGCGCCGCAGCGCCGAGCGCCGCGACTCGCGCGCCAACCTGAGCCGCATCCTCGGCCGCCCGGCGACGCTGGGCGACGTCGCGCGCCACATCCATACCTTCGCCGCCACCATCCTCGACCGGGTGTTCCTGCTGGGCGGGCAGATCGAACGCTTCGACGTCACGGTGCACGGCGTCGACGTGCTGCACGCGCAGCTCGACCGCGGCCAGGGCGTGCTGCTGTTCGGCTCGCACCTGGGCAGTTTCGAGGTGCTGCGCGTGATTGCGCGCAAACGGCCGGACTATCGCATCCGCGTGGTGCTGGACAAGGCGCACAACCCGGCGATGACGCAACTGCTCGACGCGCTCAGCCCGGAGATCGCCGCCGGCGTCATCGATGCCAGCCAGGACGGCCCGAGCCTGATGCTGGCGATCAAGCAGGCCGCCGACGAAGGCGCGCTGATCGCACTGCTGGTCGACCGTACCCAGCCGGGCGCGGCCACCCAGACGGTGCAGTTCTTCGGCGCGCCGGCGCGGTTCCCGGTGGCGCCGTGGATGATCGCCGCGGTGCTCAAGCTGCCGCTGTCGCTGGCCTTCGGCCTGTATCGTGGCGGCAACCGCTACGACCTGGTGTTCGAGACGTTCGAGGACCGTGGCCTCGACCTGCCGCGGGGCCAGCGCGCCACGCGCATGGCCGCGCTCATCCAGCGTTATGCCGCCAGGCTGGAGCATTACGCGCGGCTGGCGCCCTACAACTGGTTCAACTTCTATGATTTCTGGAATCCCGATGAGCAACCGCAATCCACGCCGGAAGTGGCTGCCGAACCTGCTGCCGACCCTGCTGTCGGCGCTGGCGCTGGGCGCCGCCACGATGGCCTCGGCGGCACCGCAGGCGGCTGACCCCGGCGCCGCGATCGACAGCGACTGGGTGCTGCGGATCCTCGCGCGCCCGGCGCCGATGCGCACCAACTTCGTCGAGATCCGCAGCTCGCGCCTGCTCAAGGAACCGCTGCGCCTGTCGGGCGAATACCAGCGCCCCGACGAGCACACGCTGGTGCGCCAGGTGCGCGTGCCGTACGTCGAAACCACCACGATCACCACCGATGCCGCCGGCGCCAGCCAGGCCACGGTGGCGCGTGAAGGCAAGTCGCCGCGCACCTTCGCGCTGTCGCGCGTGCCGGAACTGGCGCGGCTGCAGGCGAGCTTTGGCGCGCTGCTGGCGGGCAACCGGGCCGCACTCGCAAGCCATTACGACATCCACGCCGAGGGCACGCGGCGCAAGTGGGAGATGCGGCTGGTGCCGAAGGCCGCGCCGCTGTCGGACAAGCTGCGCGACATCACGCTGTACGGGCGCGGCATCGAGCTGCGCTGCATCGAGACGCGACCGGTCGAGGGCGACGTCCAGCGCACGCTGCTGGCCGGCGCGGCGCGCGTGGCACACGAGACCACCAGCGCGGCAGCCGTGATGGCGCTGTGCCGCGGCGAGCCGACGCCGTAACCGCGCGCGCCGCACGGACGCCTGCCATGGACGCGCGCCTGCGATTCACGTTCGCACTGCTGTGGCTGGCGCTGCTGCTGCTGGCCGGCTGGTGGATCAGCGCGCACCTGCAGCTGACCGGCGACCTGCGCAAGTTCATGCCCGCGCCGGAAACCCCGGAGCAGAAGCTGCTGATCGACGAACTCGGCGAAGGGCCCGGATCACGCCTGCTGCTGGTGGCGCTGTCCGGCGCCGACGCGCCGACGCTCGCCGCGCAGTCGAAGGCGCTGCACGCCGCGCTTGCGGCCGACGACCAGTTCGCGCTGGTTGCCAACGGCGACGCCGACCTCGACGCGATCCCCGAGCGCCTGCGCCCGTACCGTTACCTGCTCTCGCCCACGCTCGACGCGCAGCCGCTCGATGCCGCCTACCTGGCCGGACAGCTCGACGAGCGCGTGCAGGACCTCGGCTCGCCCGCCGGCGCGCTGGTCGAACCGCTGGTCGGCAGCGACCCGACCCTGGAAACGTTGAAGGTCGCCGAGGCGCTGCAGCCGGCGAACGCGCCGCAGCGGGTGCAGGGCGTGTGGTTCGACCGCGCCGGCAAGCGCGCGCTGCTGGTGGTGCAGACGCGCGCCGCCGGGTTCGACCCAACCGGCCAGCAGCGCGCGGTGGATGCGATCAACGCGGCGTATGCAAAGGCGCGCGGCAACGGCGCGGGCGCGATGGTGCTCAGCGGTCCCGGCGCGTTCTCGGTCGAGATCGGCGGCCGCACCGAGGCCGAGGCGCAGTGGATCGGCACCTTCGACACGATCGGCCTGGTCGTGCTGCTGATCGTCGCCTACCGCAGCTGGAAGATCCCGGTGCTCGGCGTGCTGCCGCTGGCCAGCGCCGGGCTCGCCGGGCTGGGCGCGGTGGCGCTGCTGTTCGACGGCGTGCACGGCATCACGGTCGCGTTCGGCTTCACCCTGATCGGCGTGGTGCAGGACTATCCGATCCATCTGTTCAGCCACCAGCGCCCGGGTGTCACGCCGCTGCAGAATGCGCGCGCGCTGTGGCCGACGCTGGCGACCGGCGTGGTTTCCACCTGCATCGCCTATTTCACCTTCCTGTTCTCCGGCGTCGACGGCCTGCAGCAGCTGGCGGTGTTCACGGTTGCGGGCCTGCTCGTCGCCGCGCTGTCTACGCGCCTGCTGCTGCCGCGACTGATCGACCCGACGCCGCGCGACTTCGCCGACTCGCGCCTGCTCGCGCGCATGTGGGCATGGACGCGGCACCTGCCGCGGCCGCGCTGGTCGCTGCTGGCGTTCGCGCTGGCGGCGCTTGCCGCCACCGCGCTGGCGCCCGGCGCGTTCTGGCAGAACGACCTGTCGAAGCTCACCCCGGTGCCGGCCGACGCGCTGGCACGCGACGCCGACCTGCGCGCCGAACTCGGCGCTCCCGACGTGCGCTACGTGCTGACGCTGCAGGGCCGCGACGACGAAGCGGTGCTGGAAGCGTCCGAACGCCTGCGCCCGGCGCTCGACCAGCTGGTGCGCGACGGCGCGCTGGCCGGCTACGACATGGCGGCGCGCTACCTGCCCAGCGCCGCGGTGCAACGCGCGCGCCAGCAGTCGCTGCCCGATGCCGCGACGCTGCGCGCCGCGCTCGACGCGGCGCTGGCCGACAGCCCGTTCCGCGCCGACGTGTTCGGCGAGTTCGTCGACGACGTGGCGAAGGCGAAGACGCTGCCGCCGCTGTTGCCGGCCCAACTGGCCGGCACGCCGCTGGAAACCGCCGTCGGCGGCCTGCTGCTGGGCGGCAGCGGCCACGCCACCGCGCTGGTGTCGCTGGCCGGGCTGGAAGACCCGGCCGAGGTCGCGCGCGTGGCGCGGCTCAACGGCGCCGCGCTGCTGGACATGAAAGCCGCGTCCGAATCGCTGGTGGTGGCCTATCGCGGCCGCGTGCTGGCCGCGCTTGCGGTGGCATCGCTGCTGCTCGCGCTGACGGTGTGGATCGCGATGCGGCTATCGGTGCTCGCGCAGCAACGCGTGGCGCATGCCACGGGTGCGCCGCGGCCGCCGCGAGCCGGCGTCACCGGCGAAACCGCCCGGCGCACCGCGCGCGTGCTGCTGCCGATGGCGCTGACCACGCTGCTGATCCTCGCGGTGCTGCGCCTGTGCGGCGTCGAGCTGACCCTGTTCCACCTGGTCGCGCTGATCCTGGCCGCCGGGCTCGGCCTGGACTACGCGCTGTTCTTCGACCACGCCGGCGACGACTACGCCGACCAGCTGCGCACGCTGCACGCGCTGATCGTGTGCAGCCTGATGACGCTGCTGGTGTTCTTCCTGCTCGCCCTGTCGTCGATCCCGGTGCTGCGCGCGATCGGCAGCACGGTCGCGCTGGGCGTGTTCGGCAACTTCGTGCTGGCGCTGCTGATCTCGCGCCAGCCGGCGACGCCGAACGACCCCGACGCGGCCGGGGTGAGCGATCCATGATCAGCCGCCACGAGATCCTCGCCCTAATCCCGCACCAGGGCACGATGTGCCTGTGGGACGAAGTGCTCTACTGGGATGCGCAGCGCATCCGTCTGCGCGCACGCAATCATCGCGATCCCGCGCACCCGCTGCGCTCGAACGACCGCCTGCGCGCGATCCACCTGTGCGAGTACGGCGCGCAGGCGATGGCCGTGCACGGCGGCCTGCGCGCGCGCGCGTCCGGCGGAACGGCGAAGCCCGGCCTGCTGGTCGCGCTGCGCGGCGTGCAGCTGCACGTCGCGCGCATCGACGACTTGCCCGGTGCCCTCGAATGCGAAGCAGAAGTGCTGGTCGAGGCCGAGTCCAGCCAGCAGTACGGCTTCCGCATCCACCATGCCGGCACGCTGCTGGCCGAGGGCCGCGCCGCGGTCATGCTGTAGGCCGGGGCGACGGCCCAGCCTGGGTCGTGGTGGTGATCGCATGCGACGGCGTTCCCCGCGATAATCGCGCGCATGGACAAACAACCGGACTCCCTGCGTCGCGCCCTGGTCACCGGCGGCAGCGGCGACCTCGGCGGCGCGATCTGCCGCCAGCTGGCCGCCGACGGCTTCCACGTCATCGTCCACGCCAACGGCAACCTCGCCCGCGCCGAAGCGGTGGTCGCGGGAATCATCGCCGCCGGCGGCAGTGCCGAGGCGGTCGCGTTCGATGTCGCCGATGGCGAAGCCGCGGGCGCGGCGATCGCGGGGCTGCTCGCAACCGGGCCGGTGCAGGTGGTGGTCAACAACGCCGGCATCCACGACGACGCGCCGATGGCGGGCATGTCCGAAGCGCAGTGGAAGCGGGTGATCGATGTCTCGCTGCACGGCTTCTTCCACGTCACCCAGCCGCTGCTGCTGCCGATGGCGCGCACGCGCTGGGGCCGCATCGTCAGCGTGTCGTCGGTCGCGGCGGTGCTCGGCAACCGCGGCCAGGTTAACTACGCCGCGGCCAAGTCCGCGCTGCATGGCGCATCGAGGTCGCTGGCGCGCGAGATGGCGTCGCGCGGCATCACCGTCAACGTGGTCGCGCCGGGCGTGGTCGCGGGGCGCATGGCCGAGGCGGCCTTCCCGCCCGAGGTGGTGAAGCAGGTGGTGCCGGCCGGGCGCGCGGGGACGCCCGACGAAATCGCCGCGGTGGTGCGCTTCCTGTGTTCGGATGCGGCGGGCTACGTCACCGGACAGGTCATCGGCGTGAACGGCGGGATGGCCTGAGCCGGAAGCCGCGACCGCCGGCCAGGTGGCAATCGTCGTTGCCGGGCCCGCGCGCGCCAAATCTGCGCGCCGCGGGTCGGCCCTGGACGCCTGGCTGCCTTCATGCGACGGACGGCTGCAATCGCGTAGCATCGGCCGCACCGAGAGGCCCCGAACGGAACCCGCCATGCGCAATGTCCTGACCCTGTTGCTGTGCCTCGCGCTGTCGGCCTGCGCCAGTTCCGCGCTGGTCACCGGCACGCCGCGCGCGCCGATCGACCCGTCACAGGTCCGGGTGTACTTCCAGGCGCCGCCGGGCGGTTTCGAGGAAATCGCCCTGCTGGAAAGCAACAGCGGCGCGTTCACCTACGGCGAGCAGAACAAGATGAATTCGGTGGTCGCCAAGCTGCGCAAGGAAGCGGCGAAGCTGGGCGCCAACGGCGTGCTGTTCCGTGGCACGGCCGACGGCTACGGCGGTGGCGGCATGAGCGTGGGTGCCGGCGGCGGCCGCGTCGGGGGCAGCAGTTTCAGCGGCGGCGGCGTCGGCATCAATATCAGCCCGCGGCAGAAGTACGCGCGCGGCATCGCAATCTACGTGGCTAACCCGGCCGCGGTGGACGAGACGCCGCCTCCGCCCGCGCCGGCATCGGCTCCCGAGCCGCAGCCGCAGCGCTGAGCCGCGACTTCAATCCGCTTCGGCGGTCGCGGCAGGCATCGGCGCTTTGCGTCCCGCGCACAGCGCCAGCATCGGCCCAACCATCACCGTGGTCAGGATCGCCATCACCAGCAGCATGGTGAACAGCTCCGGGCCGATCAGGCCCGCGTCGAGCCCGACCTTCATCACGATCAGTTCCATCAGCGCGCGCGCGTTCATCAGCGAACCCACCGCGAAACTGTCGCGCCAGCCGTAACCGGCCATGCGCGCGCCCGCCGCGCCGCCGATGACCTTGCCGGCCACCGCCGCGACCAGGATCAGCGCCATCGCGCCCAGGCCCGCGCCGACGAACGCATCGCCGGTGGTGCCCAGGCCGGCAAGGGCGAAGAAGATCGGCATCAGCACCACGATCGCCATGTACTCGACGCGTTCGATCAGCGACTTCAGCAAACGGTCGTCGCGCGGCAGGTAGGCGCCGAACAGGAACGCCCCGAACACCGCGTGCAGGCCGAGCCATTCGGTCGTCGCGGCGCACGCGAACGCGCCGATCAGGATCGCCGCCAGCACCATCAGCGACGGCTGGCCGTCGGGTGCATGGCGGCGCAGCAGCCAGCCGTACAGCGGTCTGAGCGCGCCGAACACCACCGCGCCCATCGCCACCAGGCCCAGCGTGGTCTTGAGGAAGCCCGCGTAACCGTCGCCGGAGCCGATCAGCGCGACCACCAGCGCCAGCATGATCCACGCCAGCACGTCTGCGATTGCAGCGCCGCCGAGCGAGAGCCGGCCCAGCGGCGTGTGGGTCATGCCGCGCTCCTTGAGGATGCGCGCGAGGATCGGGAACGCGGTGATCGACATTGCCGAAGCCATGAACAGTGCGAACGGCCAGAAGCCCACGCCCGCCGGCGCCAGCGGATGCAGCAGCGGCGACACCGCGATCCCCAGCGCCATCGGCACCAGCACGCTGGACACGCCGACCCAGCCGGCGGCCTTGAACTGCGCGCGCACGCCGTCGGGTGCGCGCAGTTCGGCGCCGACGATGAACATGAACAGCACCAGCCCGAGCATCGACAGCGACGACAGCCCCGACAGCGATTCGGGCGCAAACACGACCGCGTGGAATTCCGGGAACCAGGCACCGAACACGATCGGCCCCAGCACCAGTCCCGCGGCCATTTCGCCGATCACCGGCGGCTGGCCCACATAGCGCAGCAGCAGCCCGCAGCCGCGCGCGACCGCGAGGATGATGACCAGCTGCAGGAGCAGGGGGCTGTGGTGCACGGCGAATCTTTCCGTTGGTCCGCTGGAAAGCGGGTCAGGTCAGGCGGCGCTGGCGTACCACGGTGCGGACAGCGACGACGGCGCATCCGTGCCCGCGCACAGCGCGTCGAGCCCGTGGTCGCCGATGCCGGGATGTTCGGCGCGCGCGCGGGCGAGGATCTCGGTCGCCAGCCAGTCCATGCGCGCGACGTTGCCGGTGATGCGCGCGGCGAATGCGTCGTCGTCGAGCTGGTCGGCCAGCGCCCGGTTGAGCTCGTGGAACCAGTCGATGTGGTACTGGTCGAGCACGCGCGCGTCCAGCGGCAGCGGACGCCCCGCATTGCGCTCGCCCCATTCGCGCAGCAGCGCCTGCATCGCCGCGTTGAGCGCGCTCGCGCGCTCGAACTGCGCGCGCAGGCGGCCGAACATGGCGATGTCGACGATGCGGCCGGAGTAGAACATCGGCGCCAGCAGCGCCCAGTAGAACGTGTAGTCCCAGATGATCTTGACCGGCATCACCCGGGCGTCGCCGAACAGCGCGTACTGGTCCTGGAACAGGGTCATGGTGTTCTCGTAGAACGAGAAGTACAGCTGCTGGTAGATCTCCGCGTGCGAGGTCCAGTTGCGGCCGGCCCGTTCGCGCGCCACCAGGTCGCAGATGAAGGTGTTGGAGATGGCGATGAAGTCGCTGCCCGGCGAGTAGAACGGATCGAGGAACAGGCCCGATTCGCCGGTCAGCGCCCAGCGGTTGCCGAACACCTGCCGGCAGCCGTGCGAGAAATGCCGCAGGAAGCGGAAATCGCACAGCGCATGCCCCGGTTGCTCCAGCGACGCGGCCACGCGCGGCTGGTGCTCGCGCAGCCAGGCCATCGCCTTGTCGTGGGTGTTCATCGTCTCCAGCGGATGCGCCCTGGCGTCGCACACGATGCCCAGCGAATGCGTGCCCGACGCCAGCGGGATCAGCCAGAACCAGTAGCCCGGCCCGCACATGTGGTTGGTCGAGCGCCAGCGGTCGGGCGGCGTGCAGCGGCCCAGCCACTGCGGGTCGTCCGACCAGTCGTTGGGATCGATCCGGCCCTCCACGCGCCACCACGCCGCGTTGGCATCGTGGTCGTTGTCCTGCGCCAGGCCGAGCTTGCGCTTGAGCAGGCCGGCGCGGCCGCTGGCATCCACCACCCAGCGCGACGAAAGCGTGGCCGCGGCGCTGCCTTGTTCGAACGTGACCTGGTGCGCGTCGTCGCCTTCGCCCAGCGCGATCCCGCGCACGGTGGCACCGTCGCGGAAGTCGATGCCCAGGCTGCGCGCGCGCTGGCCGAGGAAGTTCTCGAAGCGGCCGCGGTCGATCTGCCACGACGGCGTCGGCAGCAGCTTGCTCACCCCCAGCTCGGTGCAGCGCTCGATGTCCATCCGGCCTTCGGAGAAGAAGAACCGGAAGCCGAACTTGCGCACGTGCGCGCGGTCGAGGTGGTCGCGCAGGCCGAGCACGTGGGCGAAGTAGTGCGCGCCGATCTCCACCGTCGACTCGCCGACCTTGAACGCCGCCTCGCGCACCGGATGCGCATTGCGTTCGAGCACGGCCACGCGCAGGTCGGGATCCTGCCGCCGCAGCTGGATTGCCAGCGTCAGCCCGGCGAGGCCGCCGCCGAGGATGGTGATGTCGGTATCGGTGTGCGTGCTCATCCTGCGCGTTCCACTCCTGTGCTGGCCGGCAATGCGGCGAATTGCCCGTCGGGATCGTCGATCACCGGCGGCTGCGCGCGGCAGCGGCGGTACTCGGCGACCACGTCGCCATGCGCCCACACCTGCCGGACCACGTGCGAGGTGATGTTCCACAGGTCGCGGAACAGGCGGAAATGGCTCTTGCGGAACTGCACCGGGCCGTCGGCGCTGGCGTAGCGGGTCTCGATCGGCACCGCGACCACGCGCGCGCCCGCCCGGCGCGCGGCGGAGATCAGCATCTGTGCCTCGAACACGAACCCTTCGCCCGGCACCTGGTCAAGCGTGTACACCGCGTGCGGGTACAGGCGCTGGCCGCTCTGGCTGTCGACCACGCGGAAGCCGCAGCCCCAGGCGATGCCCCAGTCGCCGAAGTCGTTGCCGATGCGCCGGTACACCGGCTGCGCGGCGCGCTTGCGCAGGCGCGCGCCGACGATCACGCAGCCGGGGTGGCGGTTGGCCGCATCGACCAGCCGCGGGATGTCCGCGCCGGCGTGCTGGCCGTCGCCGTCCATCGTCGCCACCGCCTGCGCGCCGATGCGCCGCGCCTGCGCGAACCCGCTGCGCAGCGCCGCGCCCTTGCCCAGGCGCCGCGGGTGGCGCAGCACGGTCGCGCCAAGGCCGGCGATGCAGTCGGCGGTGCCGTCGTCGGAGCCGTCATCGACGACGATGACGTGATCGCAGTGCGCGAGTGCGTCGCGCACGACGTCGTGGATCCGCAGTGCCTCGTTGAGCGCCGGGATGACCACGGCGACGTTGCCGCGATGCAGGCGCACGGCCGCCCTCGCGGCGGTCAGGGGCTCAGCCATGCGCGATTTCCACGCGCAGCATCCGGCCCGGGCCGGCGTCGAGCACGACGACGTCGCCGTCGCCGGCCAGCGCTTCGAACAACGGCAGCATCGGCGCCATCGCGTTGCCGGCGGCGTGGCGCGACAGCGCGCCGGTCGCCGGCGGCGGCGTGCCATCGACCAGGGTCGCGCGCAGGCGCAGGTTGCCAGGCGCGCGCGACAGCACCAGCGCCCCGCCCAGCAGGCCGCGGCTGTGCGATGTCGATTCCAGCGGTCCCACGGCGGCGCCGTCGTAACCCACCAGCAGGACCGTTTCCGCGCCGTCGGCCAGCTGCGCCAGCGCTTCCACCAGGCCCTCTGCAAAGGTCGCGCCGAAGGCGCTGAGCGCGGTGCTGGCGTGCATGCAGCCGCTGCCGATGGTCCAGTAGCCGGCGGCGGCGTTGTGCACCGAGTTGTGGAACTTCGTTGGCGATACCGTCAGCGGATCGCTGGCGAGGGTGGCGCACATGTAATCGGTGATCGCCAGGTCGCCGTGGGTGGAGGCGAACACCGACGGCAGCGAGGCGGGATCGCGCCCGGCGGCGGTGCAGGCGGCCAGCGCGACCTCGAGCGCCACCGCGACCGTTTCCGGCGCGCGCCGGCGCTCGTTCGGCGCCAGCAGCCGTGGCGACGGCTTGCGCGGTGCGTCGGCCACCAGCGCGCCGCCGGCGACGAAATCGCGCGCCGCCTGCCAGGAAGGCAGGCCATCGGTCCAGAAGCCGATGCCTTCGATCGTGACCGTGCGACCCGGCATCCGTCAGGCCGTCCCGAACACGAGCGAGCAGTTGTTGCCGCCGAAGCCGAAGGAATTGTTCATCGCGTAGCGCAGGCTGCCCGATCGTGCGTTGTCGAAATGTATCTGCGCCCCGCAGGCCGGGTCGCGCGCGTCGCTGTTGAGGGTGCCCGGCAGCAGGCCCTCCTCCAGCGCGATCAGCGCGAACACCGATTCGACGATCCCGGCCGCCCCCAGCGTGTGCCCGGTCCAGCCCTTGGTCGAACCGGCGTGCAGCGTGTCCGGGAACAGCGCGGCCACCGCGCGCGCCTCGACGGCATCGTTGGCGGGGGTCGCGGTACCGTGGAGGTTCAGGTAGCCAACGTCGCCGGCCTCGATGCCGGCGCGCGCCAGCGCCGCCTGCATCGCCAGCCGCGCGCCGAGGCCCTCGGGATGCGGCGTGGACATGTGGTGGGCGTCGCTGGATTCGCCGTAGCCGCACAGGCGCAGCCCGGGCTGGCCGGGTTCGGCGCGCTCGATGATGGCGTAACCGCCGGCTTCGCCCAGCGACAGTCCGTCGCGCGCGGCGTCGAACGGCCGGCACGGCGCCGCCGAAACCAGCCCGAGCGAGTTGAAGCCGAACAGCACGCTGCCGCACAGCGTGTCGACGCCGCCCACCAGCGCCGCGTCGACGATGCCGGCATTGATCAGCCGCGCCGCCTGTGCGAACACCTTGGCGCTCGATGAACAGGCCGTGGCGACGGTGATGCAGGGGCCGCGCAGGCCGGTCAGCTGCTGGACGAAGTGGCCCAGCGAATGCGGCGTATGCACGATCGGCTCGTCGAGGCCGGACGGGAAATGCCGCCCGTCGCCGGCGAGGTGCGCGTAGGCCTCCTCGGTGGCGCCGATGCTGGATGTCGATGTACCGAGCACCAGCGCCACGCGTTTGGCGCCGCGGTGCGCGCGCAGCGCGTCGACCCGTTCGGCCATCGCATCATGCTGCAGCGCCAGCCAGGCCAGCCGGTTGTTGCGGCAGTCCCAGCGCGCGAGCGTCGCCGGCAGCACCACGTCCTCGAGCCCGTCCACGCGGCCGATCCAGGTGTCGAGCCGCTGTTCGCCGGCCACGCCATCGCCGAAATCGTTGCGGCGCAGGCCGCCGCGGCGTCCACGCAGGGCGTTGGCCTGGGCATCGCGCCCGCGGCCGAGCGCGGTGGTGGCGGTATGGGCCGTGATCGCCAACACCGGCGGAGCTGGCGACGGTTGCACTTGCGGCACGCGCGGGACGTCCATTCGGGAAAGCCCGGAAGTATAGCGAGCGGCCCGCGCGCGATTCGTGGAGGTTTGTCCGGGTGGGCAAGTGCGGTTCAAGGCCGCCGGGACGGCACTGTGGATTTTCACGGATGAACACGGACGACGCGGAGAGATCGAATGCCTCGACGCGCCCGGAGTCGAGCGGAATGCCCAGGCACCCGCCATCAGGCTTCCAGGCGCCATTCGCGTTCATTCGTGCAAACGATGGCAAGACGCCCTGTGCAGCGCGCACCGGCGGAACCGTGGTCCCGGTGGTCTGGATCAGCCCTGCGTCGCGGCGGTTTCCGGCGATTTCAGCGCGCGGTAACGGGCCAGCGCCTGCTCCAGGTCGCTGCCCAGCGACTGCCGGTCCTGCAACTGCTGCTCGAGGATGGCCTGCTGGCGCAGCAGGTCGCCGTGCTGGCGCAGGATGTTGCCGGTCAGGGCCTTGTTCACCGGCTTGGACTGCAGCTCCAGGTCGGCGGCCTGGCGCAGCAGGCTCAGCAGGCTCTGGCGCAGGTTGGCCAGGCCCAGGCGCGAGGTCTTGAGTGATTCCTCGACCAGGGTGATGCGCTCGCCGTAGGCGCGGCGCAGGTCGTCCTCGGTGGCGTAGGACTCCACCATCGCAAGATCCCTGCGCTTGGTGGCGGCCTCGGCTTCGGCATCGAGCGCGGCCTGCCTGTGGGCATCGGCCGCGGCGGCGCGCTCGTCGTCGGTGAGCGCGCGCTCGACCGAACGCACCGTGATGCCGGTGCGGGCGCTGATCTCGGTGCGCGCGGCGTCGGCGGCGTCGGGCGGCAGCGCGTCGCCGC
>Ga0182739_1002818_pt1 | contig 15843 bp, 17 predicted proteins | sample eDN5th30CBELigBY_FD_128873 | JGI IMG/M metagenome (GOLD analysis project Ga0182739, IMG submission 128873) | Enriched backyard soil microbial communities from Emeryville, California, USA - eDNA 5th pass 30_C BE-Lig BY (version 2) (version 2) | ecosystem: Environmental > Terrestrial > Soil >... | reverse complement strand
GCAACGAAGTCATCGAACTCATCGCCGACGAGGCCGGCCGCGGGCCCGAGGTCGCGGCGGCGACGGAGGCGGCCATGCGCGGCGAGGTGGACTTCGCCGCGAGCCTGCGCTCGCGCGTCGCGCAGCTGCGCGGCGTTCCTGTCGCCGCGTTCGCCCGCGTGCGGGAGCGCATCGAGCCGACTCCGGGCGTGCGCGAGCTGATCGCAGCGATCCACGAGCGCGGGGGTGTCGCGGCCGTCGTGTCCGGGGGGTTCCACGAGATCCTCGACGCGGTCGCCCCCGACCTCGGCGCGGACCTCTGGCGGGCGAACCGCCTCGCCGTCGAGGACGGGGCGCTCTCCGGCCTCGTCGACGGCGACATCGTCGACGCCGCGGGCAAGGAGGCGGCGCTGCGCGAGTGGGCCGCCGATCGTGCCGTCCCGCTGTCTCGGACGATCGCGATCGGCGACGGCGCGAACGACCTGCGGATGATGGCGGCGGCGGGACTGGGGATCGCCTTCAACGCGAAGCCGGCCGTCCGCGCTCAGGCCGACCTCGTGGTGGGCCCCGTCGACCTCAGGGAAGTGATCCCGCTGCTTCCCTAGACGGTGTCGGAGGCCCCGCGTAGCGTCGGGCTCATGGACATCTTCCTCATCCCCGGTCTCTGGCTCGACGCGTCGTCGTGGGACGACGTCGTCCCGGCGCTGCGCGAGGCGGGCCACCGTCCGCATGCCCTGACGATGCCCGGCGTCGGTGCTCCGGCGGCCGAGAGCGCCGAGGTCGGCATCGCCGACTGGGTCGATGCCGTCGTCGCCGAGATCGACCGTGTCGAGGGACCGGTGGCGGTCGTGGGGCACTCGGGTGGTGGCAACGTCGCCTGGGGCGCCGCCGATGCACGCCCCGACCGCGTGAGCCGCGTCGTCCTCGTCGACACGGCCGTGCCGTTCGGCGGCGGGATCATCTCGGAATTCGACGTCGTCGACGGCGTGATCCCCTTCCCCGGCTGGGATTTCTTCGACGAAGACGACGTCCGCGACCTCGATGCCGCGACGCGCGCGGCGACGCTCCCGCTGACGCGGGACGTGCCGGCCCGCGTGCCCACGGATCCGATCTCACTGCGGGACGAGCGTCGATACGGCGTGCCGGTCACGGTGCTGTCCGGTCCGTTCGACGAGCCGACGTTCCGCGAGTTCGTCGCGCAGTGGGGACGCTACGCCGACGAGTTCACCGCCATCGCCGACACCGAGGTCGTGCGTCTCGACACGGGTCACTGGCCGCAGTTCTCACAGCCGCGACGGCTCGCCGACGCGATCGCCGCGGCGGTCGCGGACCGCTGACGATGCCGCCGTCGACCGCGCTGCGACGCCGCTGAGCGGAGGAGCGTACGGGGGTCAGTGCCCCATCCCGAGGCCGCCGTCGACGGGGATCACCGCGCCGGAGATGTAGGCGGCGTCGTCGGAGGCGAGCCACGTCACGACGCCGGCCACCTCGTCCGCCGACGCGAAACGGCCCGCCGGGATGCTGCGCTTGTACTCGGCCTGCGTGTCCTCGGGAAGCTCGGCGGTCATGTCGGTCTCGATGAAGCCCGGGGCGACGACGTTGGCCGTGATCCCGCGTCCGCCGAGCTCGCGCGTCAGCGACCGCGCGAAGCCGACGAGGGCGCTCTTGGACGACGAGTAGTTGATCTGCCCGGCCGAGCCGTAGAGGCCCACGACGCTGGAGATCAGGATGACGCGCCCCCACCTGCCGCGAAGGAGCCCCTTGGCGGCGCGCTTGACGACGCGGAAGGTGCCGCCCAGGTTGGTGGACACGACGGAGTCGAAGTCGTCCTCGCTCATGCGCAGCAGCAGCGTGTCCTTCGTGATGCCGGCGTTGGCCACGACGATCTCGACCGGTCCCAGCGCCTGCTCGACCTCGGTGAACGCGGCGTCCACCTGCGCGGCGTCGGTGACGTCGGCGCGCACCGTGAGGGTGCCCTCCGGCCCCTCGCCGGAGCGGGCGGTGACGGCGACGCGGTAGCCTGCGGCGACGAAACGCTCGGCGATGGCGCGGCCGATGCCGCGGTTCCCGCCGGTGACCAGGACGACTCGATCGGTGGACATGACTGCTCCCGGACTCGCGGTGATGGATCCGCACCAGCCTAGTTGCCCCCGGCATCCCGTCGCCCGCACGCCGTCTCGCGGACGTCCCGGTCCGGACCGCTAGCCTAGGAGCGACGCCAGAAGGAGAACCACGTGAGCGACCTCACTCCCCCTCAGCCCACTCCCCCTCAGGGACCGGACGGGGCGAACCCCGTGCAGTCAAACCCCGGGCAGTCGAACCCCGGACCGGCCGTCCCGCCGCCCCCGTACGCAGGCGGGCCGCAGACGCCGCCCTATGCCGCGCCCGGTGTCCCGTACCAGCCGCCGGCCTATCCCGTGCAGCAGCCGGTCCAGCAGTATCCCGGCGCCGCGCCGGTGTACGGCGCTCCGTACGGCGGCGCCCCTTACGGCTATGCGCCGGCTCGGCGCACCAACGCGCTGGCGATCGTCGCGATGATCGCGTCCATCCTCGGGTTCATCTGGGTGCTGCCCCTGATCGGCGGCCTCACGGGCGCGATCATGGGACATATCTCGCTCGGTCAGATCAAGCGCACGGGCGAGGGAGGCCGCGGCATGGCGCTCGCGGGGGTCATCGTCGGCTGGATCGGCGTCGGACTGATCGTGATCGGCGGAATCTTCATCGCCATCGCGATCGCCGCATCCAGTGCCAACCGCTACTCCTGACGATCCGAACGGCTCCTCGACGGCGTAGCCTGGAAGGACCGTGAACAGTTCGGATCAGCCATGAGAACGCGCGCGCCGCAATCGGCGACGTCCTTGCGCCGCGCCCCGCGAGACGACGCTCACGCGCGCATGACCAAGTACTTCATCATGATGAGCGTCCGGGTCGTGTGCTTCGTCCTCATGGTCGTCATCACGCCGTACGGATGGCACACCTGGATCCTCGGCGTCGGCGCGGTGCTCCTTCCCTACCTCGCGGTCGTCGTCGCCAACGTCGGATCCGACGGAGGAGAGGCGGATGCCGTGGCGCCCGAGCGCGAGCTGCCCGCGCAGCCGACGGCACCCCCGCCGTCGTCCTCGCCCGAGGTCATCCGCATCAAGGAGTCCGGATCCGACACCGCCCCGCCGGCGGCATCGTGAGCGATCGCGTCTGCTCCCGCGCCGGCTGCCGCGCGGAAGCCGTCTGGCAGGTCGTGTGGCGCAATCCTCGGATCCACGCGGCCGACCGCCGCAAGATCTGGGCGGCGTGCGACGCGCACGTCGGCTTCCTGCGCGACTATCTGGCCGCCCGCGACTTCCCGGTCTCGGTGGAGCCGTTCGACACGGAGCAGGTCTCGTGACGGGGCGCACCGCGGCACGCTGGGCGGGGTACATCGCCTTCGCGATCGTCTTCGCGATCGCCTGCGGCTTCCTCGCCAACTGGCAGTTCACCCGCAACGCCGATCGAGAGCGGCAGCTGGCCCTCATCGCCGCGAACTACGACGCCGATCCCGTGCCGCTGGCCGAGGCGATTCCGCTCGGAGGCGCCTTCGACCCCGCCGACCAGTGGCTGCCGGTGATCCTCGTCGGCGAGTATCTGGCGGACGAGGAACTGCTGGCGCGCAACAGGGCGCACGGCGGCACGAGTGCGTTCGAGGTCCTCGTCCCGTTCCGGACGGACGACGGCCGCGTCTTCATCGTCGATCGCGGGTGGGTTCCGCCGGGGAACGACCAGCCCGAGCCGGATGAGATCCCCGCGCCGCCGGCGGGACAGGTCACGGTCGTCGCGCGACTCACGCCCGGGGAGCCGCTTCCGCGCTCCGGCCGGACGGCTCCCGAGGGTCAGGTGCCGACGATCAACCTGACGCTGATCGGCCGGACCATCGCGTCGGGCGATGCCGTCGTGACCGATGCGTACGGGCTGCTGGCGTCGGAGGATCCGGCCCCCGCGACGACGCCGCAGGCGATGGAGTCGCCGTCGGACGATCCCGGGCCGCATCTGTCGTACGCGATCCAGTGGATCCTGTTCGCCATCATGGGCTTCGTCTTCATCTGGTACATGATCCGCACCGAGCGCCGGCATCGCCGCGAGGACGCCGATGATGACGACGAGCCGGCATCCCCTCGACGTGGCGGCCGTCGCCGCGATCGGGACATGGAGGAGGAGGACGCCCTCCTCGACGTCGCCTCACGGTGACGAGACCGCGTCACGCCAGAGTGCCGGACCGCGTCACGCCAGAGTAATGAGGTCGATGTAGTCGCGTCCCCAGATGTCCTCGACGCCGTCGGGCAGGATGAGGACCCGTTCGGGGTTGAGCGCCTGCACGGCTCCCTCATCGTGGGAGACGAGCACGACGGCGCCCTCGTAGTGCGCGAGCGCGCCGAGGATCTCCTCACGGGACGCGGGGTCGAGGTTGTTGGTGGGCTCGTCGAGCAGCAGCATGTTGGCGCTGGAGACGACGAGGGTCGCCAGCGACAGCCGGGTCTTCTCGCCGCCTGAGAGGACGCCCGCGGGCTTGAGCACGTCGTCACCGGTGAACAGGAACGAGCCGAGCACCTTCCGCGCCTCCGTGGCGTTGATGTCGGGCGCCGCCGACATCATGTTCTCGAGCACCGAGCGGTTCACGTCGAGGTTCTCGTGCTCCTGCGCGTAGTACCCGATCTTCAGCCCGTGCCCCGGCTCGATGACACCCGTGTCGGCCTCGTCGACACCGGCCAGCAGGCGCAGCAGCGTCGTCTTGCCCGCGCCGTTGAGGCCGAGCACGACGACCTTCGACCCGCGGTCGATCGCGAGGTCCACGTCGGTGAAGATCTCCAGCGAGCCGTACGACTTCGACAGGTTCTTCGCCATGAGGGGCGTCTTGCCGCACGGGGCCGGTTTGGGGAAGCGAAGCTTCGCGACGCGATCCTCCTGGCGCACCTCGTCGAGCCCCGACAGCATCTTCTCTGCGCGCGCGACCATCTGGTGGGCGGCTGCGGCCTTGGACGCCTTCGCGCCGAAGCGCGCCGCCTGCTGCTGCAGCGCGGTGGCCTTCTTCTCGACGTTGGCGCGCTCCTTCTTGCGGCGCTCCTCGTCGGCCACCCGCTGACGCAGGTAGTTCTTCCAGTTCATGTTGTAGACGTCGATGACCTGGCGCATGGCATCCAGGTAGAAGACGCGGTTGACGGTCTCGCCGACGAGCTCGACGTCGTGGCTGATGACGATGAGGCCGCCCTTGTAGTTCTTGAGGAACTCGCGCAGCCACACGACGCTGTCGGCGTCGAGGTGGTTGGTCGGCTCGTCGAGGATCATCGTCTGCGCGTCGGAGAACAGGATGCGGGCGAGCTCGATGCGCCGGCGCTGACCTCCCGAGAGCGTCTTGAGCGGCTGATCGAGGATGCGGTCGGGCAGCGACAGGTTGTGGGCGATGGATGCCGCCTCCGCCTCGGCGGCGTATCCGCCGAGCGCCTCGAAGCGCTCGGTCAGGTTGCCGTAGCGTCGCATCGCCTTCGCGGCGACGTCCGCATCGTCCGAGCCCATCTGCTCGCTGGCCTCGTGCATGCCCAGAAGGAGCGAGCCGAGGCCGCGCGCGTCGAGGATGCGGGTGCGGGCCAGCATCTCGGGATCGCCGGAGCGGGGGTCCTGCGGAAGGTAGCCGAGCTCACCCGAGCGCTCCACCTTGCCGTCGGCGGGAAGGAGGTCGCCCGCGAGCACCTTCGTCAGGGTCGTCTTCCCCGCGCCGTTGCGACCGACGAGCCCGATCTTGTCGCCGTCCGACACACGGAACGAGACGTCCGACATGAGCGTGCGCGCGCCCACGCGGATCTCGAGGTCGTGCACGGCGAGCACAGCGGACGTCCGTTCTTCGATGGCGGGAATGTGGCGGAGTGGCCAGCCATCGAGTCTACTCGGGACGGGATCGCCTGTGGACAACTCCGGCGGGCGCCGGACGACCTGACTACCGTGGCCGGATGCGAGGACGACGAGCGGCCGGGGCGGCACTGACGGCCGTGACGATCTGGGGACTGGTCGCGTGCACCCCCGAACCCGCACCCACACCGACCCCCACCGGCTTCGCCTCCGAGGACGAGGCCTTCCGCGCCGCCGAGACCACCTACCGCGCCTACGTCGACGCGCTCAACAATGTCGACCTGTCCGACCCCACCACCTCCCGGGATGCTCTCTCATACCTGACCGGGAAAGCGCTGCAAGCAGAGATCGACTCGGCGCGCGAGTTCGACCTGAACGGCATTCGTCTCGACGGGCCTATACGCCTCCACTCCCTCACTCCACGCGAGGCAACGTCGACCACTGCCAGCACACGAGTCTGTCTGGACGTATCGAGTACACGGGTCATCAATGACTCCGGCGACGATGTCACGCCGGCAGACCGCGACGATCTCCTTGCTCTGGACGTCAGTTTCATCTGGACACCCACTGGCAGTTTGATCTCCGACAGCACCGTCAACGAGGAGCCATGCTCGTAGCCCTCGCTCTCGCCCTGGCCCTTGGAGGCCCGGTCTCTACAGAGACCTGCGCACCCGCGAGTCGCGCAGCGGGGCTGTGCAGCACGACCGCGCGACTCAATGACGGCAGAGTGGACATCTCTGCCGAACGCCGCTCGGATCAGCGCGGCGGCTCCAACAAACGTGCCGAAAGCCGTCATAGCGCGGCTGAGGACCAACCCGCTCCCGAATGCGACAACGTCCTCGGACGCTGCGGAACCTACGAAGTCGTCCTCCTCCGGGCGACGATGACCGACATCGCCTCCTTCGCACCGTCCGTGTCGCCTGCCACCGCGGAGCCGGCGGGCGTCGGGATCGCGGGCCTCCCGCTCAACCTGGTCGCCTCCACCGCGATGCACACACGCTCGGGCGAGCTGTTCGACCTGCCGGTGACGGTGCGGTTCCGGCCCGTCTCCTACACGTTCGACCACGGCGACGGTACCCACCACACCACCGACACCGGCGGACACACCTGGACACAACTCGGGCTGCCGCAGTTCACCCCCACCGCCACGAGCCACACCTACCGACAACCCGGCACCTACACCGTCCGCACCACCATCCACCTCACCGCCGACATCGACTACGGCAACGGCTGGAACCCCGTAGAAGGACTCCTCGCCGTACCCGCAGGAAACACGACCGTCCACATCTTCCAAGCACACACCGCACTCGTCGAACACACCTGCCTCGAAAACCCCACCGGCACCGGATGCTGAGCACCCGCGATCCCTATCGCACATACCGACGCTACTTCAATGTCGGAGCCCCCGAGTACAAACGAATATATGAACGGTGGATCGATTCGGGCCGCGGCGCCCTCCCTGACGGAGGAGGATGTCGAGACGCTCGACGCGCTCGTCACCTCCCTCGCCGCGACGCGTCGCGGGATCGCCGCGTTCCAGGCGATGGAGGCGCAGCTCCTGCGTGCGGCGAACGCTCTCGCACTGCAGCGCGTCGATGGATCACGGGGCGACGGCGACCTTCCGATCCGAGAGGTGGCGGCAGAGATCGGCGCGGCCCTGCGCGTCTCCGACCGCACCGTGCAGCGGCAGCTGGGGCAGGCGCAGATCCTCACCGAGTCGTTCGCCGCGACGCACGACGCTCTCGCGGCGGGGAGGATCAGCCGGGCGCACGCGATGGTCATCGTCGAGGCCGGTCAGCGGATCGAGGATGCTGAGACGCGTGCCGCGTACGAGAGCACGGCGCTCGTCGTCGCGGAGCGGGAGTCCGCGACCCGCCTGAAGGGCTTCGCGAAGCTCACCGCCGAACGACTCCTCCCCCGGACCCTCGACGAACGGCATCGGGAAGCGGCGACCGGCCGCCGCATCGATGTGAACGACCTCGACGACGGGATGTCGGAGCTCCGACTGTGCGCCGCCTCCCCGCTCGTGCACGGCATCCACGATCGGCTCACGCAGCAGGCGACGGCCGTGCGCGCGGCGGAGCCGGCCGACAACCGGTCGATGGATGAGCTGCGCGCCGACCTCCTGTGCGACATGGCGCTCACCGGCGATCCGGCAGCGCACGCGCCCGCCGAGCTCCTGGGCGGCATCCGCGCCGAGGTCTGCCTCAGTGTTCCTGTGACGAGCCTGGCCGGAGTCGGCGACGCCGCTGCGATGCTCGACGGCACGCAGCCCATCGACACCGCGGCGGCCCTCCAGCTGGTGGGCGCGGCACCCGGGTGGGATCGCGTGCTGACCCATCCCGTCACGGGAGCCGTGCTCGCCGTCGATCGCTACCGGCCCGGCGCCGACCTGCGCCGGTACCTGCGTGCGATCGATCAGCGCTGCCGGTTCCCGGGCTGCATGATCCCCGCCCGTCGGTGCGATCTCGACCATATCCGCGACGCGGCGTACGGCGGCCCCACCGAGGAGGGCAACCTCACGGACAAATGCCGGCGACATCACGTGCTGAAACACCACACGGCGTGGCGCTCCGAGAAGTCGCGCGACGGCACGATCGTCTGGACCGGCCCGACAGGGCGACGCTACCCCGATCACACGCCAAGCCGCGTGGCCTTCATCCCCGCGCCCGAGCCCCCGCCGCCGTTCTGAAGCCGCACGACGGCCTCGACATCACCCCCTGACCCCGGTGCGACCTGTCTCAAGGCGACAACGGAACTTCCGTCCCGTTGTCCGCAATGCTCCAAAGTGGTGCCCCGCACGCCCCATAGGATGAGTCCCGACGCCCGGGGCCGGCCGCGGCGGCACCAGCAAGCGCGCTCCTGTCCGGCACCCCATCCGACGATCAAGGAGACCGCATGTCCGTCGCCGCAGTATCTCGCCGCCCCGTCCTCGCCGACCTCATCGCCCGGCCCTCCAGCCGAGCGCGCGCGTTCGCCGTAGACGCGGCCCTCGTCCTCGCCGGCGCCGCGATCGTCGCACTGCTCGCGAAGGCGGCATTCTGGATCGGCCCGGTCCCGATCACGGGGCAGACCCTCGCCGTGATCGTCGTCGGCGCGGCACTGGGCGCACGTCGCGGCGCAGCCGCCCTGACGACCTACATGCTCATCGGCCTGGCCGGCGCTCCGGTCTTCGCGGGACCCGTCGCCGGCCCCGCCTACGTGCTCATGCCGTCATTCGGGTTCGTCCTGGGATTCATCCCCGCCGCGTTCGTCGCCGGCTGGTTCGCGGAGCGTGCGTGGGACCGCAAGCCCTGGCTCGCGTTCATCGGCTTCGTCTCCGCCTCGATCGTCCCGTTCCTCATCGGCGTTCCCTACATGGCACTCATCCTCGCGACCGTCAACGAGGTCGCAGTCACCCCCGCGCTGATCTGGGAGAACGGCATCGCGGGCTTCATCCTCCCCGGACTCATCAAGGCCGCGATCGCCGCGCTGCTGATCCCCGGCGCCTGGCTCGTGGTCCGGGCGGTCGACCGGCGCAAGTGAGCCGACCCGCCCCGGCGCTTCCCGGCACCGATGTCCGGGAGGTGCCACCGCTCGCCGGCGACCAGCTCCATCACGCCATCCACGGCGAACGCGAGTACATCTCCGCCGCGACCTCGTGGCTGCCTCACGTCCATCCGTTCCACGAGCTCATCTGGGCCGAGCGCGGCGTCCTCATCATCGAGGACGCCGCGCGGGTCTGGGCGCTCTCACCCGGGTCGGCGCTCTGGATCCCTGCGGGTCACCGCCACTCGGGCCGCATCCCGTCGCACGCCGAGTACCGCGCCGCCTTCCTTCCCCCTGCCACCGTCTCGCCCCTGGGCGACCGTCCGGTGAGCGTGCGGGCGACGGCGCTGCTGCGAGAGCTGCTCCTGCGCCTCGAAGACGATCTCCCTGCACAGCAGCGCTCGCGCATCGAGGCCGTGATCGTCGACCAGCTGGAACCAGCGGAAGACGCGCCCGAGCTCACGCTTCCCGCCGATCCGCGCGTCCTCGCCATCGCCCACGCGATCACGGCCGACCCCGGCGGCGACCACACGCTGTCGGCCTGGGCGGCCCGCGCGGGACTGAGCACCCGGACCGTCACCGATCTGTTCCGCCAGTCGACCGGGCTCTCCTTCCGCGAGTGGCTGACCCACGCCCGCGTGCAGCGCGCCACCGCGCTGCTGGAAGACCGCACCCCGGTCCAGGAGGTCGCCGAGATGGTCGGGTTCCGCTCCGCGAGCGCGTTCGGGTCGGCCTACCGACGCGTGACGGGGACCAGTCCCGGCAGGCGACGCCCGTAGATCTCCCATAGATCTCCCATACATCTCCCGTAGATCTCCGATTCGCGACAGTCGCTCTCACGTTCATGCGATTGCGCGAGGTTCGCGCGATGGGTACTCTCACAGAGGTTAGGCAAACCTAACTACCGCCTCTGTGGAGCCTCGACCGTGACTCTCGCCGCCGCCCCCGGCCTCGCGCCGCCGCCTGTGGACGCAGGCACGCGGCGACGCGTCGCGGCCACGGCCGCCGGCATCGGCATCCTCGTGCTGCTGTCCATCGCGAGCCTGTTCATCGGATCCGGCGACATCTCCCCCGCCGAGGTCTGGCGCGTGCTGCTGACCGACGACGGCACGCCCACGGCGCTCATCGTGCGCGAGTACCGGGTTCCGCGGATGCTGCTGGCCATCGTCGTCGGCGCTGCGCTCGGGATCTCGGGGGCGATCATCCAGGCGATCACCCGCAACCCGCTCGCCGACCCCGGCATCCTCGGCGTCAACGCGGGCGCCTACACCGCCGTCGTCCTCGCCGCCGCCGCGCTCGGGCCGGCCCTCGGCGCCGGCCACGTCACGATCGCCCTCGCCGGCGCGCTGATCGCGGCCCTCGTCGTCTACGGCATCGGCACGACAGGACCGGCCGGCGGCACCTCGACGAAGCTGGTGCTCACGGGCGTCGCCCTCGGCGCAGTGCTCAACGGCGTCAGCTTCGCCGTGACCCTGACGATGCCGGAGGTCTTCGACAAGATCCGCTTCTGGAGCGCCGGATCGCTGCAGAACCGCCAGTTCGACACGCTGTGGACGGTGCTGCCGTTCATCGCGGCGGGGCTCGTCATCGCGCTGCTGCTCCCCCGCGCCCTCAACGCGCTGGCCCTCGGCGACGACGTCGCCGTCGCCCTCGGCGCCCGCCCCACCCCGACGAAGCTCGCCGCCGTGGCCGCCGTGACGCTCCTGTGCGGCGCGGCGACGGCCGCCGCCGGCCCCATCGCCTTCATCGGCCTCATGGTCCCGCACGCGCTGCGCAGCATCGTCGGCCCCGATCAGCGCTGGATCGTGCCGCTGAGCGTGGTCGCGGCGCCGATCCTGCTCCTGTCCGCCGACATCGTCGGACGGATCGCGGTATCGAGCGAACTGCCCGCCGGAGTCGTCACCGCCTTCATCGGCGCGCCGGTCCTCATCGCGCTGACCCGCCGGAAGGGAGCGCGCGGACTGTGACGACACTGCAGTGGCCCCGGTCGATCCGCCCCGTGCGCGTCGGCGGCATGAGCATGCGCCTCGAGCTGCACGCGCTGCTGTGGACGGTCGGCGTCGCACTCATCGCGGTCGCCGTCGGCGCCTGGTCGCTCACCGTCGGCAGCGCAGGACTCGGACCGGGCGACGTGCTGGACGCCCTCACCGGCCGCGCCGACCCGAGCACGACCCGCATCGTCGTGGAGTGGCGGCTGCCCCGGATCGTGTTCGCCCTCCTGGGAGGCGCCGCCCTCGCGATCGGCGGCTGCGTCTTCCAGTCGGTCACCCGCAATCCGCTCGGCAGCCCCGACATCATCGGGTTCTCCAGCGGCGCGTACACCGGCGCTCTCCTGGTCGCGCTGTTCGGCACCGGCAGCGCGCTCGGCACCTCCATCGGGGCACTCGCCGGCGGTCTGATCACAGGGATCGTCGTCTACGTTTTCGCCTATCGCCGGGGCGTCACCGGCATGCGGATCATCGTCGTCGGCATCGGTGTGAGCCTCTTCCTGGGCGCGTTCAACACGTGGGTGCTGACGGTCATGCGCCGCGAACAGGCGCTGTCGGCGGCCAGCTGGGGCGCCGGCTCCCTCAACGAGATCGCCTGGGTCAACACGGTCCCGCTCCTGATCGGCATCATCGTCACCCTCCCGATCCTCCTCGCGCTGCAGGAGAGCATGCGGATGCTGGAGATGGGCGACGACACAGGACGCGCGCTCGGGGTGAGCGCGGAACGCGTGCGCGCCACACTGCTGCTGACCGGCATCGCGCTCGTCGCCCTGGTGACCGCCTCAGCGGGACCCATCGCCTTCGTGGCACTGGCCGCTCCCCAGCTCGCGATGCGCGCGACCCGGACCGCCGGTGTGCGGCTGCTGCCCGCTGCCGCGTTCGGTGCGCTGCTGCTCGTCGTGAGCGACCTCCTCGCCCGCACGGTGATCGCTCCCGCCCAGCTGCCCGTGGGCGTCGTCACGCTGTGCCTCGGTGGCGCATACCTCGTCTGGCTGCTGGCCACGTACGGAAAGGGCGGTCGCTCATGACCACCGCTGCAGACGGCATCGACGGAAGGCTGCGCACGCACGCCCTCACGACCGGATACGGCGAGCGCAAGGTCGTCGAGAACCTCGACCTCGTCGTCCCCGACGGATCGTTCACCGTCATCGTCGGACCGAACGGATGCGGGAAGTCCACGCTGCTGCGGTCGCTCGCACGTCTCATCAAGCCGCAGTCCGGCACGATCACCCTCGACGGCGTCGACATCGCGACCGTGCGCACCAAGGAGCTCGCCCGCCAGGTCGGCCTCCTCCCGCAGACCTCGGTCGCCCCCGAGGGGATCACGGTCGTGGACCTCGTCACACGCGGAAGGCACCCGCATCAGGGGATGCTGCGCCGATGGAGCCGGCACGACGAGGAGGCCGTGCGGGCGGCTCTCGAGCGGACGCGCCTCACCGAGCTGAGCGGACGCGTCGTCGACGAGCTGTCGGGCGGCCAGCGTCAGCGCGTGTGGATCGCGATGGCGCTCGCGCAGGAGACGCCGATGCTGCTCCTGGACGAGCCGACCACCTACCTCGACATCGCGCATCAGATCGACGTCCTCGACCTGTGCACGAGCCTGCACCGCGAGGGCCGCACGCTCGTGGCGGTGCTGCACGACCTCAATCAGGCCGCCCGCTATGCGACGCACCTCGTCGCGATGCGCGACGGGCGGATCGTCGCGCACGGCGCCCCCGGCGACATCGTGACCGCCGAGCTCGTCCACGAGGTCTTCGGGGTGCACGCGCGCGTGATCCCCGACCCGGAGACCGGCGGGCCGCTGATCGTCCCGCACGCCCCGGCGTGAGCCACAGACCCTGAGTCACAAGCCCCTGAATCACGAACCCCCGAATCACGAACCCCCGAATCACGAACCCCCGAATCACAAGCCCCTGAATCACGAACCCATCGGTCCGCAGGGCCGAGTCGAAGAGAAGAGAGATGCATGAAGCACGCATACACAGCAATCGCGGGCGCGGCCGTGCTGGCGCTCGCCCTGACCGGCTGCGCCGGCGGCGAGACACCGGCCCCCGGCAACACGGATGACACGTCGGCACCCCTGGCGACCGTCGCCGACACGATCTACGGCGCGATCGAGGTGCCCCAGCCCGAGGACGGCGAGCTGACCGTCGTGGCGCTCGGCTGGTCGGACGCGGAGGTCGCTCTCGCTCTCGGCGTCGTCCCGGTCGCGGTCTACGACTGGCAGGGCTTCGGCGCGGACTCCAAGGGCGTGGGCCCGTGGGCGACGGAGCTGTTCGACGACCAGACGCCGACGATCATCCAGAACGTCGGCGACGCCCTCGACTACGAGACGATCGAGACCCTCGACCCCGACCTCATCCTGAACACCCGCGCGGCGGCGGACGAGGCGGTCTTCACCCGCCTCTCCTCCATCGCCCCCACCGTGTACGCACCGGCCGGGACCGCCGACTACGGCACGTCGTGGGACGTCCAGACCGCGCAGGTCGCGCAGGCGCTGGGTGTCGCGGACAAGGGCGCGGAGGTCATCGCATCCGTCGAGTCCACGATCGACGACGCCGCGAGCGCTCACCCGGAGTTCTCGGGCAAGACGGCGGTGTCCGGGACGAAGTTCGGCGACGCGTACGGCGCGTACATCGCGGGCGACTTCCGCTGGGATCTGCTCGAATCGCTCGGCTTCGTCCAGAACCCGCCGGTGCTCGACCTGGAGGCCAGCGGCTTCTACGTTCCCGTCTCGGCGGAGCAGATCGGCGCCTTCGACGCGGACGTGGCCACGTTCTTCCCCATCGGCTACACGCTCGACGAGCTGCTCGCCGATCCGCTCATCGCCTCGCTGACCGTGGTCAAGGAGGAGCGGACGGTGTTCCTCGAGGCCGGCGACGAGCTCACCGGCGCCTTCAGCGCAGCGAGCCCCCTGTCGATCCCGATCGCCGTCGAGGGCCTCGTCCCGCTACTGGCCGAGAAGCTGGCAGGCTGAGATCACCCGCCCGGTGGGCTCCTCCCGCGAGGCGCTCCACCGGGCGCCGTGCCGTCCCCCTCGCAGAAAGCCTCCATGTCCTCCTCCCCGCGCACTTCCCGTCTGTTCCGCGGACGCGTCGCCGCCATCGCCGATCTGACCCCCAGCTTCCGTCGCTTCACCTTCGCGGGCGACGACCTCGCCGATTTCGGCGACCCGGGGCTCGACCAGCGCATCAAGGTGATCTTCGCCACTCCCACCGCGGGACTGGATGCCATGCCGACGGGCGAGGACTGGTACGACAGGTGGCGGGAGCTGCCCGTGGACGCTCGCCCCGTGTTCCGCACCTACACGACGCGCTACGTGCGCCGCGAGGCGGCCGGCACGGAGGTCGACGTCGACATGGTGGCCCACGAGGTCTCCGGCCCCGCCTCGGAGTGGATCGCGCGCGCCCGCGTGGGCGACGAGGTCATGATGTGGGCCCCGACGACGGCGCACACCGGCGTGAGCTTCGGCATCGACTTCGTCCCGCCCGCCCGCACGGGGGAACACCTGCTGGTCGGCGACGAGACCGCCGCGCCCGCGATCGCGGTCATCCTGGAGCAGCTGCCGGCGGAGGCGACGGGCGTCGTCGTCCTGGAGGTGCCGCACGCCGACGACACGCGCTATCTGCCGCCCCACCCGGGCTTCGCGTTCCGCGTGGCCTCCCGCGGCGACGGGGAGCGCCACGCGCATCTCCTGCAGGCGGTGACCGAGACGGCCGCGACCCTGGCGCCGGCCGGCCGGGGCGCCGAGGTCGAGGAGATCGACGTCGACCACGACATCCTGTGGGAGGTGCCGCGCACCGCGAAGGGCGGCGCCGCGCTCAAGAGCGCACCGCTCTACGCGTGGCTGGCCGGCGAGGCCTCCGCCATCAAGACGCTGCGGCGGCACCTCGTCTCGACGGTCGGCGTCGATCGCCGCGCCGTGGCGTTCATGGGGTACTGGCGCCTTGGTCGCGCCGAGAACTGACGCGGCGGCCGAAGCCACCCCGGCCGAAGCCCTCGCCGTCAGCGATCGACGCCGCCCACCCGGTGCCGCCCGATCGGGAGCATGAGAGGCGTGCCGGACACGGGATCGGCGATCACGCGGCTGTCGAGACCGAAGACGGCTCGCACGGTCTCCTCGGTCAGCACCTCTGCAGGACTTCCCGCCGCGTAGATCCCGCCGTCGGCGACCGCGACCAGATGATCGGCGTACCGCGCGGCCAGATTGAGGTCGTGGAGGACCATGACGACCGTCGTGCCGCGCGAGCGGTTCAGATCGGTGAGGAGGTCGAGGACCTCGACCTGATGACTCACGTCGAGGAAGGTCGTCGGCTCGTCCAGCAGCAGCAGGTCGGTGCGCTGAGCGAGGGCCATCGCGATCCACACGCGCTGGCGCTGCCCGCCGGACAGCTCGTCCACGGGGCGATCGGCCAGCTGCACCGTGTCTGTGGCTTCCAGCGCCGCCGCCACCGCCTCGTCGTCCTCGCGCGACCAG
>Ga0182739_1002816_pt1 | contig 15848 bp, 13 predicted proteins | sample eDN5th30CBELigBY_FD_128873 | JGI IMG/M metagenome (GOLD analysis project Ga0182739, IMG submission 128873) | Enriched backyard soil microbial communities from Emeryville, California, USA - eDNA 5th pass 30_C BE-Lig BY (version 2) (version 2) | ecosystem: Environmental > Terrestrial > Soil >... | reverse complement strand
GTCGGTCCCGTGTGGGGCATCGGTACGGCTCCTTTCGTTCCTTGCCGGGAATCGAAGGGCAGTCGTACCGTTTTTCATTGGTTTGAGGAATTCCAAGACACGCTCTTAGATGTGGAAGCCCGTCGAGCAGCCCCGTCGACGGTTGCCGCGACCTCCTCCTCAGAAGGCCGTCCTTCGGATTGACTCAACTCGTGGCGTCGAGGCGCGGCCCCCCGAACTTTCCCGGTGAGGAACCATGGAATCTGACTCGACGTTCAGTGAGATCCGCCTCTTGAACGGTTCCACTGGTGATCCCGTTCTGTACATCGACTATCCGGGCCGGAATGACGCGATCCTCTTCGATGCCGGTGAGAATACGGCGCTTGGTCTCGATCGGTTGACCGACCTTGCGGCGGTCTTCATCACGCATCACCACGTCGACCACTTCATCGGCTTTGACCGAATCGTGCGCGCGAACATCGATCGAGACAAGACCCTCCAGGTCTACGGACCGAAGGGAACGATTTCAAAGATCTACAGCCGAATCAAAAGTTACGATTATCAATTTTTTCCGTTTCAGAAGATCGTGCTTGATATTCACGAGCTTCACCAGAACCGGATGGACACGGCTCGCCTCGAGTGTACCCGCCGCTTTCCCAGGCCCAAGATCCAACAAGCGGACTGGACCGAGCCGTTGGTCTACGAGAACGACGTCCTCAAAGTCGAGGCGGTCCACGTCGACCACACGGTTCCTTGTCTGGCCTTCGCCGTTGTCGAGAGGCCGGTGCTGATGCTCGATGAGGCACGCCTGGCTGTTGCGGCGATCGCGCGGGGATCGTGGATTGGCGAGGTCATCAAGCAGATTCGTCAGGGAGCGCCGCCTGAGACACTCATCCCGGTCAATGGAGAACCCCAACCGCTGGGCCGCTTGGTTCGAGAGTGTTTCCGCCCTTCGAGAGAGACGCGGATCGCCTACGTCACCGATACAGCCTGGAGCGAGCCGGTCCGCCCTGACTTGTTACGACTGGCGGGTGGAGCAAAGCGTCTCTACTGCGACTCGTTCTATGCTCAAGAGCACCTCCGGCAGGCCGAAACGCACCACCATATGACGGCAGTCCAGGCGGCCGAGTTTGCCTGCGCTGCGGATGTGCAAGAACTTATCTTGATCCACTTTTCGACACGATATGAAGGACGTTACGAGCGCGTCGTCGAGGAGGCCCGCGCCCTTTTTCCCCGGGTTTCGGCGGAGATTCCCTCGGCATCGAACAAGAAGTCGTCGTCTCGAGCGAATCGCTCTTGAAGTTTCTGAGGCACCCTCTGTCGAGGCTTGAGAGATGGATGGGATTGACGCGAGCGACGTGGAATTGTCCGAAGCGGTCACCGAGCCGTTGGAGGCTCCCGTGGTGGAGGCCACTCCCTCGGAGTTGGCGATGCTCCGGCACGTTGTACTGGAAAAGCTCCGGCGTGGCGAGCCGATCCAGCGAACCAAGATCGAAGGGTTGAAACTCAAGGGCGAGTTCACTCAACCCATTCAATTTTTACATGTGACGCTTGTTGATCTCGTGATCGACAAGGCAACGTTCCGGGGCGAAGTGATCTTTGAGAATTGCACCCTGGATCGAGCCAAAATTGGCACACACCAGGCCACCTTCGAGAAAGGATTGAACCTGGCCGGGTCGATCTTGATCAAGCCTGATCTGCGGAGAATCATCGTTAAACGGACGCTCCGCTGTGATCGCATACGGGTGCGCGGTCCGTTCCGCGTCGACTCATCGCGGTTCGAGGGGCCACTCAAGTTCTGGGAAGCTCGGTTTGAGGGTTGGGTCGACTTCAAGAAGAGTGAAATGCTCGATGTCGTGGACTTTCGAAGCATCCACGCGGACGAAGGCTTTGCCCTGGATGATTGCCAGTTTCGGTCCGACGTCCTCTGTCGGGGCGCGACGATTCACAAGAAGTTTCAGGCGGACAATTCACGGTTCGAGGGGCTTCTCGACCTCTCGAAGGCGAAACTCTTCGACTTCGTCTATCTGGAAGAGATGAAGCAGGGAGAGCGGCAGACGTTCGCGTTCGCCAACGCGTTGGCTGAACGCATCCTGATCCGTCCCGACCAACTCCAGGGAAGGTTGGCGTGCGAGGAGAAGGGTGAATTCGCGCAGGCCATGCAGGAATATGGGCTTTTGAAGCGGAATTTCGAGGCGCTGCACCGCTTCGAGGATGAGGACTGGGCGTTCTATCGGTTCAAGGTGAATCAGCGGCGCTGCAAGACGCGAAGCTGGCGGCGTCCCTGGACCATGTGCGCTGGTTGCGCAGACTGGTTACTTCTTGACCATGGGTGTGGTTATGGAACCAACCCGGTGCGCGCTGTTCGTACGGCAGCGCTGATCATCCTCGGCTTCGCGTTGATTTACGGGGTCGGCATTGAGTCCTTCAATATCGACCCCGGAGAGAAGATGCCATTCGCCGGAGACAAGGCGACTCTGGCGAATCGGCTCATGATTGGAACATTGACCAGCGTCTCGACATTCACCTCGGGGTTCGCAGACGTCCGGGGTGCGGTGCAAGGCTGGATGAATCTTCCGTTGATCGCGGAGTCTTTGATGGGAACGCTACTGTGGGGGCTTTTTATCGTTGCCTTCAGTCGGAAGGTCATCCGATGACCGTTGCGCGACCGATTGCCCATGGAGCGAGCATCAAGTTGCGCACTCAGCGGCCACTGGAGGTCAGGGTGAAGTCGTGAAACTTGACCTTCTTGGGAATCTCACCGGTGACGGAGAACAGGCTTTCCAGCATCTCACCGAAGGCGTCGGTCCTGACGCTGTAGTAGTTGTGCTTCGCTTCCCGGCGGGCCTCGATCAGCCCGGAAACGCGCATCAGGGCCAGGTGGTGGCTCACCGCCGGCTGGCTCTGTCCCAACCGCTCGCAAAGGTCGGTGACGTGCAGTTCACCATTCTGGGCGAGGAGGAACAAGATCCGCAGCCGGGTCTCGTCGCTCAGCAGCCGCGCCACTTGGACCAGCTCGCGAATCGATTTGTCGGCGGCCGTCGGGGCGGGGGGAGTCTGAGTCCGACTTGATGCCTTGGTCTTGGTGTTTGTGCTAGCCATCGTTCAAATCACCTCTTGAGTCACAGAAGAAACACTTTCCATGAATTGAATCAGTCGCATATCTCATGCCGATCGTTTGCGATTCGCCGAGAATTTAATCGGACGCTTGTCCTTGGATGGCATGTTCATCGAAGACAACGAACGCCAATTCTCCGGATTGGGCAAACGACGCATCAAGGGTGGCTTTGCGACTGTTGTCGGGCTCGCCGTTCCGAGGCGAGTCGACGGGCCTGGCCTTTCGGGCGAGACGACCCGGTCCCGGGAGCCAGGTTAACGGATGCGGCCGTGCTGATGGATACGAAAGGCTTCCTCCCGCGACGGGGAGGCCTCAGGATGCGGCCGCGGTCTTCGGGGTGGGCGGTGCGCGCCGGGAGTCGATCGGAGTGGCGAGAGGCCGACTCACGACGATCCGGCGGGACGATTCGCTGCGGTGGCCTCACTTGGGCGGGCCCCGACGCCCCGGTCCAGGCCTTGCCCGATAAGGGTGATCAGCCACTTGTCGTTGTGCATGTTCTCTCATGATACACGATCTGACCTTTTTCGCCAACCTGGGTTGACGACGGACTCAACCGCTCCACGTAATTTTTTGTAAAGGCGGAGGAGATGCGGTAACAGGTCGCACCGACTCAACTTGCCGAGCATACTGGTGCCCGCCCCGCACCGAATGGCTTCGTACCGGAATCGAACCGAGGGCGACCGGCTGTCCTAGCTCGAGAGGAACCCGATGCTTGAATTCTCCGCAGAGTTTCCCACTCAACTGTCCGTGAGGAGGACAAGTTGTGGGATGTCTCGATTCCTCATGACATTCGTGGGAACGTGCGTGTTTGTCTGGTCGTTGGTGGCGGCGATCGAGACCGAGGCCCAGACCTCGGCGGATCACCGCATGCCTTCGTTGATCCGGGACGAGAACGCCAAGGAGGGGGCAAGGAACTGGCAACTGACCCGGGTGCGACCGGACAAGGCTCAGTTCCGTTCCCCTTGGATCGAGGGCTATTGCTCCAAGCAGAGTGTGAAGGCGGGGGATTCGATTGACATCATGGTTTCGACCGATCCCGCGCGACGGTTCGAGATCGAGGTGTTCCGCACTGGCTATTACGGAGGTCGAGGGGCCCGCCTGATGACGAAACTCGGTCCGTTCCAGGGGAAGGCCCAGGCCATCCCCAAGCCGGGTCCGAAAGACTTGCATGAATGCCACTGGGACGTCTCCGCCCGACTCACCATCCCCCACGACTGGCCCAGTGGGGTCTACCTCGGCAGGCTCACGACCTTGGTCGAAAACAATGAGCCGTACTGGCAGAGCTACGTGATTTTCGTCGTTCGTGACGATCGACCCGCCGATATTCTGTTTCAATGCTCCGATAATACCTGGCAAGCCTACAACCTTTGGCCGAGTCACTACTCGGTTTACTCTCATCCCAAAGGGAACCAGGGCCCCTGGGCCGACGTCAGTTTCGATCGCCCTTACGGCCGGGAGGCCCAGTTCACTGCCATCGTCAACGACCCGCTCACGTTCGGGTCGGGTGAGTTTCTCCCATTCGAGTTCCCTCTGGCCTACTGGCTCGAACAGCACGGCTACGACGTGACCTACTGCACCAATAGCGATATGGTCACGCCCGATCACGGACTCAAATGCAAGACGTTCATCAGCGTCGGCCATGACGAATATTGGGACATTCGGCAATTTCGGAGCGTCGAGCGAATGCGCGACGAGGGGGTCAACCTCCTGTTCCTGTCGGGCAATACCATCTGTTGGGTGACCCCCCTTCGAGCCAGCAGCACCGGGGTTCCCAATCGGATCATGTTCCGGGGTGGTCCTTACGGTGCCGACAACGATTATGCCAAAGAACGCGAGACGCAGAACGGTCCCTTCCCGGAGCGAGGACCCGACGAAGGGTTGTTGATGGGAGTGCGCAACGTCGAGCCGGTCAATGGCGGCGGAGACTGGACGGTCACCAGGCCCGAGCACTGGATCTTTCGAGGGACCGGCATGAAGAAGGGGGACAGCATCCCCGGCCTGATCGGCTGGGAGTATCACGGCGCTCCGGCATCGATTCCGGGCCTCGAGGTGGTGGCCGAGGGGACAGCCTGGGTCGGCGGTGACAAACCGCAGAACTGGGCGGCCGTCGTTTATCCTGGTCCGAAGGGAAACTTCGTGTTCAATGCCTCGACGATCTTCTGGTGCCAGGCCCTTTCCTCGCCGCCCGGCCACACGCTCCCCTGGTCGCACTGGTCCCGGCCCCACGGCCCCGACGAACGCGTTCAGCAGATCACTCGTAACTTGCTTGATCGAGCGATCCAAGGCAAGCCATGAGGTGGTGAGGGGCCTTTCGGGTTTGATGGGGACATCAGGCCGGGGGCGCGATCACGCGCCCTGGCCATTTGGCTTCAAGAGCGCCTGCCATTGGTTCCGCGCCGGCCTACCACGTTGGTCCTGGGCCTCAGACCGAGCGAAAGCGAGGTATTCGTCGTGATCCAGATTCGGACCATGCTTCGGAGTGACATCGACGACGGGATGCGCCTTAAGGAGCAGGCTGGTTGGAATCAGGTCGCCGCCGACTGGCGGCGGTTGCTCGACTTGCAGCCCGACGGCGGTTGGGTCGCCGAGCTTCATGGCCAGGTGGTGGGCACGGTCACGACCAGTCGCTTCGGACGCGTGGCCTGGATCGCGATGATGCTCGTCGATGTTAACCTGCGGAGTCGAGGGATTGGCCGGGCGCTCATGACCCGGGCTCTCGAGCATCTCGAGGAACACGCGGTCGAGTCCGTTCGGCTCGATGCCACGCCGCAGGGGCGGCCGCTGTACGAGTCCCTCGGCTTCGTGCCCGAGACGATCTTTCATCGGTACTCCGGCGTCCTGCCGGCCACCGACAGCGCGGTGGAGCTCCCCACTTGGCCGAGCGAGGGGCGTATCGATGAACTGATCGCGCTGGACCGCGCGGTGACGAAGACTGAGCGCGGGGCGCTGATTTCGCGGCTCGTGACGGAGCACGCGGAATCGCTGCGCGTCGCGGAAGACGATCGCGGCGGCGTGGCCGGATTCCTCCTGGCTCGTCCCGGCGCTCATGCCCGACAGATTGGCCCTTGCCTGGCGAGTGCAACGGTCGGCGGCCGGCTACTGGCCGATGCCGCGCGACGCTATGCGGGCGAGGCGGTCTGCCTGGACATTCCCACAGCCCATGAAGAGGCGAGAGCCCTGGTTCGCACCTGGGCACTCTCACCCACCCGGGAATTGCTGCGGATGGGGCGGGGCCCCTGCGTTGCCGAGGATCTGTCTCGGCTTTGGGCCAGTGCAGGTCCTGAGAAAGGTTGAATCGCTCCCGCCGCGGTACAGCCAACGGCGAAGGCAGCGCTGGCGGGCAGGGCCATCCGTCCGAATGGCCCTCCGGATGCACCGGTCAATCATGCCGTCAGAATCGAATCGGGAGCGCGCGAGGCCGCACGGAATCAAGAAGGGCCGGGCATTGAACGGGTTCAGGTTGTGGCAACGAACCTGCTGATGTCAATCAGATAGAGCTGCCTCCCGTTGCCTCCGTGGGGCGAGTCGATGACAACGCTTCGACCGTCGCGACTCGCCCGTGGGTGGGTGTCGCAACGCCACTCGCCCGTGTACTCCTTGGGGGACTCGAAGTGCCCCAGAGGGTGACGAGTCCCGTCGCGGACGTCGAAGAGGTACGGGTTCTGGCGGCGTGCCTTGTCGGGGTACGAGTCGTTGAGGATGAAACGCTGACCGGGCAGATAGGTGCAATGGCCATCCGCCGTCATGACGTCTGGCCCGACGACCTCCACCTGATCGGTCCTATCCTTGAACAGATAAAACTTGTTGCCATGCGACGGGTGCCAGGCCCAGCCTAGGATGTGCTCCGGATCGCGCCAGATGAAGTGCGACGTCTTGCCGTGAGGATCGAGCACGTGCAACTGGCTTCCGTCGGCGTTGGCGGTGATCAGTCGCGTGACGTGTCGAGTGTTCCCGGGTGGGAGCCATCGATGCAGGAACGCGAACCGTGAGCCGTTGGGCGAAACCAGGAGGTGGTTGAACCAGTGCTTGGCCCCGACCGGGGCGTCCTCGAGGTAGGGCAGCCGGGCGATCGTGTCGAAGGAGAAGAGGAGCTCGGACCGGCCGGAGGCGTGGTCCAGCTTCCAGATCCCCGCGTCCTTGGGGGCGAGGACGGCTCGGTTGGGGTCGGGCGGACCGGCATAGCCATATCCAGGACGCGTGTCATGAAGCCGCCGGAAGTCTGGCGCGATCGACCACGCGCTGTCCGGAGCGAGGCTGTAGACCGGCGCCGGCAAGGTACGACGGGCCCGGGTCTTGACGTCGAGGATGTGAGAGACGAACCGGTCCCCCTCACGGTCGTTCCAGATGACCTCTTGCTTTGATCCCGGCAACCATTGAAGCATGCAGCCTTGTTGCCAGTTCCAGGCCCGGCTCGTTCCGAGTTCGATCCAGCGATCGCCCTCTTGGAGGTCGACCATTCCGACCTTGATCGTGTCGTCGGGCCCGGGCGAACGGTGCTGAAAATCCACCTCCATCCCCAACACGAACCGATTGGAGGGGTCGAACTCGAGCTTGTCGTAATAACCGAACCAGTGATACTTCGGGCCTCGGGTGAGAGGGCGAACCGGAGGCAGGTCCTCCTCGGGCGCCTCGAGCACGCTCCCCAGCGCGGAGCGGCCGACGACGGCGCCGAGTTGGAGTGCGAGCAGCTTCAGGACGTCACGACGACCTTGATGGCCCAGACCGGGGAGTCCCATTTCTCGGCTCCATTCCCTAGCATAGGGTTTGCGGAATCGTGCATCCTTGAATTCTTTGAGTCGTCTGGTGCACGGTAAGTCTTGATCATGGATCCGGCGCATGGTCTTCCAGCTCTGCTGGTGCCCGGGTTCGGCCGGCCGAGCGACTCGCACCACGGCTCGGCTGACACGACCAGGCGACCCGGGGCATGGCGGAAAGCTGACGACCGCCTGATCGCTGCGTCAGTTTCGTATCCGGGCGGCCTTCTTCGAGCGAGCCGCTTTCTTTCTCTGATTCCCGCCCCGGCTCTGGCCGATATCGGCGTGATTCTCGGTGGGGAGCGACTTGGCAAGCTCCGCCTTGATGGCGGCGTGCTCGGGCCGATTCGCGAGGTTGGTCCACTCGTTCGGGTCCTGGCGTTCGTCGTAGAGCTCTTCGTCTCCGTTGGCGTACCGAATGTAGCGCCACGCTTCGGTCCGCACGGTGTGGTTGTTGAATCGGTAGGTGGTCAACGCCGGTTGATTCCAGCTTGCCTTGGGATCGGCGAGCAGCGGCCGGAGACTCTTTCCTTCCACGTGCTTGGGCGTTGGGATTCCGCAGAGGTCGGTCAGGGTCGGGTAGATCGACATGAAGTCGACCGGACGATCGCACGCGGCGTTGGCTTTGGTGAGGCCGGGGACGACCCAGATCATTGGGGAGCGGGTGGCCTCTTCCCACAGGGCGAACTTGCGCCAGTGGTGCTTCTCGCCGAGATGCCAGCCGTGGTCGCACCAGAAGACGACGATCGTGTTGTCGCGGTAAACACTTTTCTCGAATGCATCCAGCAAACGGCCGATCATGGCGTCGGAATAGGTGATCGCGGCGAGATAGCCCTGGATCGCCTCCTTCCAGCGACCGGAGGCCAGGATCCTGGCATGGTCGGTCTGCGGGTGGGCCATCTTGACCCCCGCCTCAGGAACGTCGGCCAGGTCGGCTTCGAGATAGGGCGGAAGCTTGATCTGGTCGAGCGGATGCATGTCGTAATACTTGCGAGGGACGTTCCAGGGCATATGCGGCTTGTGCAGGCCGCAGGCGAGGAAGAACGGCTTCTCGTGGTTCTTCTGCAACTGGCCGATCGCGTAGTCGGTGATCTTCCACTCGCGAAGGTCCTCGTCTTTGCAGTCGAGCGGCGCGAAGGCGATTCCACCCACCCCGGTGTCGCCCTTCGGCTTGGGGTCAGTTCCGGGGGTGTCGAGATAGTCGTCCCACTCGCCGGGGCGGCGATAGGCTTCGTGGTAGATCTTCCCCGCTCCGAGGACTTCGTAGCCAGCGTTGCGGAAGGTGGTCGTGAGCATCAGCTCTTTTGGCATCACCGTTCGCCAGTCGTTGCCATTGTCGTAGACGCCGGAGGTGGACGGCCTGAGCCCGGACATCAGCGCTGCCCGCGACGGGTTGCAGACCGGTGCCGCGCAGTAGCTTCGGGTGAAGTGCACGCCGCGGGCGGCCAGCTTGTCGACGTTGGGTGTGATCGTCTGCGGATTGTGCCCGAGATAGCCCACCCAGTCGCGCAGGTCGTCCACCGCAATGAACAGGACGTTGGGCCGAGTCGCCGTCGGCTCGGCGGCGGGAAGCCGAGCCGGCATGCTGGCTGCCAGGAGCAAGGCAAAGAAAACAGAGCGAGACATGAGGATCCCTTGGTTGAGGACGTTGACCTCGGGTGAGGAGGCAAAACCGCACGGCCGGCTCGTTCCCCACGGCAGGACGCGCGGACGAACGGCCTCCAGGATGTTCAGAGCGCCAAACGTACTCCCCTCGGCTCAGGGGACCGCCGGGCCGGAGCGCGTCCCCTGGTCGTGTTCCGAAGCGTCAGCTATCGCTACGGTAACGAGAATCGCTCTCGCTTAGTTGCCCGCGGCTGGCTTTTCAGGTGTGAAGAATCCCTGACGATTCAACCAGGTGGCACAGAGCTTGGGCCAGGCCTGAAACGCCGCGTCGGGTGCGATCTTTCCGGTCCAGCCCGTTCCCAGGCCCAGGCCATGCTGCCCCTTCTCGAAGAGGTGCAACTCGACGGGAACCTTTGCCTTTCGAAGCGCCAGGGCGAAGAGGATGCTGTTCTCCGCTGGAACCCCCTTGTCCGCGTCGGTGTGGGCGAGAAACGTGGGTGGAGTGTCCTTGGTCACTTGCCGCTCATTCGAGAGGTTCTCGACCAACTCCTTCGAAGGCGAGGGGCCAAGCAGATTCTTGAGCGAGCCCGAGTGCCCGTAGGGAGTGGCGAGAGCGATGACCGGGTAAACCAGGATGGCCAGGTCGGGACGGCAGCTTTGACGATCGATTGGGTCGGAGGCGTCGGGCTTGCCGGCGTCGAAGTGGGTGGCCGCGGTCGACGCGAGGTGGCCGCCGGCGGAGAAGCCGAGGATGGCGACCCGTTTGGGGTCGAGCTCCCACTCCGAGGCACGGGCCCGGACCGTGCGGATCGCCCGTTGCGCGTCTTCGAGCATGCGAGGATGCTGGTAACGGGGTCCCAGCCGATACTTCAGGACGAAGGCGGTCATCCCCAGGGATTGGGCCCAGGCGGCGACATCCTTCCCCTCGTGTTCGGTGGCGAGGAAGCCGTAGCCCCCCCCAGGACAAACTACCAGGGCGGCTCCGTTCGCCTTACCGGGTGCGGGGCGGTACACTGTGAGGGTTGGGACATCGCCCGCGCTGTTTTCGTTTCCGGTTTCGGTCCCCAGGGCGCCCGGCGCGCCTTCGGGCCAGAGCGGGAAGGTTTTCGGCTCCTGGGCGGTGCCCGTGGTGGCCAGGGCGCCAAGGGTCAGGATTATTCCGAACGTGGTCCGCATGCTCGGGTCGCCTCGCGTTAAACTGCAAAGAGAGGTTTTGGGCAGCGAGGCTCCAGTTTGGCGGGGTTGTAACCCGCTGTCAAACCACTGACCGCCCCGAGCTTCGGGGCGGGCTCGCCTGCGCGCGGACGGACGAGAAATAGCCTCGCGGGCGTTCATCTTCGCTTGAACACGGGGGCGTTTTTTGCCAGCTTGTGGCCTGAGCGTTCGGTAGAGCCTTATACTTGACTCCTGAAGTTTTCGATTCGGTGATACTGCGAGGGGAATGGAGCACGATGACCCGCACGGCGACTTTGACCTACGGCGATCAGACGATCGAGCTTCCCGTGATCGAGGGCACGGAAGGGGAACTGGGGGTAGACATCTCGCAGTTGCGGGCCAAGACCGGCTTGATCACTCTCGACCCTGGGTTCGGCAACACCGGGGCCTGCCAGAGCCGTGTGACCTTCATCGACGGCGACAAGGGAGTTCTCCGCTACCGTGGACTGCCGATCGAGCGCCTCGCCGAGAAGTCCAACTTCGTCGAGACCGCCTGGCTTCTGATCAATGGCCGGTTGCCGAAGCGGACGGAACTCGATCAGTTCAGCGCACGGTTGACCACCCACGCCCTGCTCCACGAGGGGTTCAAGAGCCATTTTGAAGGGTTCCCCTTGAATGCGCCGCCGATGGCCATCCTGTCGGCGATGATCAACACCCTGTCGAGTTCCTACAGCGAAGACCACAAGGGGGATGACGAGCCGTTCGAGGAGCAGTCGGCCCAACTGATCAGCAAGGTCCGAACGATCGCGGCCTATTCCTACCGCCGGTCGCTCGGCCTGCCGTTCATCTATCCGGACCCGAACCTCCGCTACGTCGCGAACTTCCTCCACATGATGTTCTCGATGCCGTATGCGCAGTACATCGCGAGCCAGGAGGTGGTCGACGCCCTCAACCTGATCCTGATGCTGCATGCGGACCATGAACAGAATTGCAGCACCTCGACGGTCCGGGTCGTGGGGTCGAGCAAGGCGAATCTCTTTGCCTCGTGCGCGGCGGGCGTGGGGGCCCTCTGGGGACCGCTCCACGGTGGCGCGAACGTCGCCGTGCTGGAGATGCTCGAGTCGATCTACAAGGGGGGAATCTCGGCCGAGGAAGCCTTGAAGCTGGCCAAGGACAAGCAGAGCGGCTTCCGCCTGATGGGCTTCGGGCACCGGGTCTACAAGAACTTCGATCCCCGGGCGCTGATCCTCAAGGGGGCGGCCGACAAGGTGCTGGAACGACTCGGCGTGAAGGATCCGTTGCTCGACGTGGCGCGGAAGCTGGAAGAGCTGGCGCTGAAGGATCCTTACTTCGTCGATCGCAAGCTCTACCCGAACGTCGACTTCTACAGCGGGATCCTGATGCGTGCGATGGGCATCCCGACCTCCATGTTCACCGTGATCTTCGCGATCGGTCGCATGCCGGGCTGGATCGCTCATTGGTACGAGCAGAACAACGACCCCAGCAGCCGGATCACCCGCCCCCGCCAGATCTATACCGGCCCCAACGAGATGAACTACACGCCGATCGAGCAACGCGGCTGAGACCTCAGTCTGTCCCGAAACGCATCCGTACTGCGGTGCGGATGCAGGAGAGGTGGGCCGCGGTCTGGTTCACACGGCCCCGGCAGGACAACATCTTCCGTACAAATCGAACGCCATGGGCCCTGTCCGAGACGGGATGGCTCCCCCGAGGAGTTCCAGTCCCACTCGGGTAGGGCTCGTCCCCTTCCCCTCGTTCGATTGCGGTCAGCGGTTAGGGGTGCATCCGGCTCCTTCGAACCCCGGCCGAGCCCGCGACTTCGGTCATGCCTCGTGCGAAACGGGGATCTCGGTCTGCCCGGCCGAGTGTCTTACGACTTGGCGGATCCACCTGTTCGCCCGCAACACCCGGCCTGTCCCGGGCACTTTTCATTTCTTGCGGACAAGGCAATTCTTCTTGTCGCTCACCTCGACGTTGATCGTCGGCCGTGCGCCCGACAGAGAGCGTCGTGTCTCGAAAACGTTCATCTGATCGTCCGTGGAAATCGGTGGCGTTCTTGTGTATTGCACACTTGCGTGTTTGAACAAATAGAATAAGCCCCTTGTCACAATTTCCTTGGTTTTCCCGCCCTTTTTGGTGGCCGCGACGGCGAGGGCATCGAGCCGCCCGAACAGTGCACCGACGATGGTGCCGATTTCTCCGCCTGCATGCGTATTCGCTCAGAGGGGAGAACGCGGACACCGTAAGGCCGATTTCCCGACCAAAGATGAGGTTCAATCCCCTGAAAATAGGGAGGATGAACCCACGCCTCAGGCAACGTTTGCCACGTCGAGCTGCCGAACGCTCCTCGCTTGCCGCAAGGCACGTAGACGCCCGTTGATCTTACGCCGAGCACAATCGCAGAACGTCTCACATTACGGTTCGGGGAAAGCGAGTCGATCGGGTGCGGCGCGATCGACCTTTTTTCGCTGGAGTGTGCCACTGGGGCGACTTCGGCTCTACAATCGGCCCTCGCGTGCGCCTCCACCTCGGATCGATTCGCCCCGTTCGAACGGAGAAACGTCCTCGATGGCTTGTTCCAGACTCTGCATTGCCCGGCTCACGACCGTCGCGGTCCTGATCGGGACTCCCATGGCCCGGGGAGCCGATGCGCCCAGGGAGGGGGAGATCCCGAAGGGGGTGGTCACAAAGTACTCCTTCAATCAGAGCAAGATTTTTCCGGGCACGGTGCGCGACTACTGGATTTACGTGCCTCAGCAGTACGACCCCGCCAAGCCCGCGTGCGTCCACGTCAATCAGGACGGCGTCCAGTACAAGGCACCTGAGGTCTTTGATCGCCTGATTCATAAGAAGCAGATGCCCGTAGTGATTGGCGTGTTCGTCAGTCATGGCCGTGTCCCTGCGGAGACGGACAAGGCGCTCCCCCGGTTCAATCGGAGCTACGAGTATGACGGGCTCGGCGACCAGTACGCCCGGTTCCTGCTCGATGAGCTGTTGCCCGAGGTCGAGACCAAGTCCAGCCCCGATGGCCGTCCCATCCGGCTCTCGAAAGCCGGGAACGACCGCTGCATCGCCGGTTCGAGCAGCGGCGCGATCTGCGCATTCACCGCGGCCTGGGAACGGCCCGATGCGTTTCAACGGGTCTTCAGCTCGGTCGGCACCTATGTCGGCCTGCGTGGAGGAAACGAATACCCGACGCTCGTGCGCAAGTATGAGCCGAAGCCGATCCGGATCTTTCTCCAGGATGGGAGCCACGACCTGAATATCTACGGTGGCGACTGGTGGATGGCGAACCAGGAGATGGAACGAGCCCTACGCTTCGCCGGCTACGAAGTCGACCACGCCTGGGGGGAGGGAGGACACGACGGCAAACACGCGACCGAGGTCTTCCCCGACGCGATCCGCTGGCTCTGGAAGGATTGGCCACAACCGGTGAAGACGGGAGAGGGCTCGTCCCAACTCCGTGAGCTGCTGGTGCCCGGCGAGTCGTGGACGCTGGTGGGCGAGGGATACAAGTTCACCGAAGGGCCTGCGGTGAACGCGAAAGGCGAGGTCTTCTTCAACGATATCCCCAACGCCAAGACCTACAAGATCGGACTCGATGGCAAGGTCTCCGAGTTTCTGGCCGACTCGAAGAAGGCCAACGGTCAGGCTTTCGGACCCGATGGGCGCCTCTATGTCGTCGCGACCGGTACGGAACAGATCCTCGCCTACGGCCCGGAGGGAACACCCACGGTCATCGCCGAGGGGATCCGGGGCAACGACCTCATCGTGCGCCACGATGGCAGCCTCTATGTCACCAACCCCAGCCGTTCCAGCACCGAACCGAGCCGGGTCTGGCTGATTCGGCCAGGAGGGGAAAAGCAGGTTGTGGATACCGGCTTGAAGTTCTCGAACGGCGTGACCCTGTCGCCGGACCAGTCTCTCCTGTACGTGGCGGATAGCCGCTCGCGCTGGGTTTACTGCTATCAGATCCAGAAGGATGGCACCCTTGCCCACAAGCAGCGGTATGACCACCTCCATGTCCCCGACACCGCCGACGACAGCGGAGCGGACGGGATGTGTGTCGACCGCGATGGCCGGCTCTACGTCGCCACCCGGCTGGGAGTTCAGGTGTGCGACCAGGCGGGTCGAGTGAACTGCATCATCCCGACGCCCAATGGTAAGGTCTCCAACCTTCGCTTTGGGGGGGAGAACTTCGACACGCTGATTGCGACCTGCGGTGACCGCGTTTACAAGCGTAAGCTCAAGGTCAAAGGAGCCAACGCGTTTGAGACCCCGATCCGCCCTGCCCCGCCTCGGCTTTGAGAGCCTGCCCGACCACGGAGATCCGAAATCTCTCGGGTTTCGTGATCGGGGTTGACTTTCCTGCCCATTCGGCCTTTGATGTGGGGGCCACGCTCGCCGTGGTCCTTTCCCCCCATTCATTCAAAGGGATGCCGCGTTCTGACCGGCTCGCGTTGTCGTTCCCATCTCGTACGACGCGACCCAAGTTCCCCCAGGTGAGGGTGCCGAATCCAGAGCGGGCGTGGAACGTGTCGCATCGGGTGGACCTCGCGCGATCGTTCGCGCCGATGTCATGACTGTTGTGGACGTGGTCGAAGGATTCGACTGCACTCTCCAAGGAAGGAGATACTTCCATGTTGAATACTCAGGACCCAGGGCCAAAGGGGAGACGCCTGATCGCCTTGGCGGGCCTGATCTTGCTGGGTGCAGGCTGCTCCGCATTCGAGACGACGCGCCGCTCGGCCGGGGAATCGAGCGAACGGCCCCGTCCCGAGCGCTCGCCCAATTCGGGGGCCACCCTGAGCACGGACCCTGCGACCGTCGATCCGGGCCAGACGATCGGCCCCCCTTCACTGGGTGTTGATCTCTCGAATCTCTGCCCGGTGCGCGAAGAATTAACCTCGGCCTTGAGCGATCTTGCTTGATCGAGTCCAACCAACCCACGCGGGTGGCGATTGGTTGGACTGGTGAGACTGCGAAGCTCCGAAAGGCCTCTTGATCCCTTTCACCTCGACCGACCGTTGTATTCGGCGCAATCGTTCAAGTCCTGTCAGGCGGAACGCCGAACATTCCATAGTCGAGTGACATGTCAGATGCATCTCCGGCGATTCCCCTCCGTCCCGGAACGCGTCCACAGGGGGAGTACGTTTTATGTTTTGGCTCTTCAGGTGTGGTCTTGCCCGGCCACGTCTTGCCGGCCCGGCCCTGTT
>Ga0182739_1002815_pt1 | contig 15852 bp, 13 predicted proteins | sample eDN5th30CBELigBY_FD_128873 | JGI IMG/M metagenome (GOLD analysis project Ga0182739, IMG submission 128873) | Enriched backyard soil microbial communities from Emeryville, California, USA - eDNA 5th pass 30_C BE-Lig BY (version 2) (version 2) | ecosystem: Environmental > Terrestrial > Soil >... | reverse complement strand
CCAAGGTCGCCAAGAAAGGCAGCCTGTTCCTGTTCGACGAGCCGACCACGGGCCTGCATTTCGACGACGTGGCGCGCCTGATGCGCGCATTCCGCAAGCTGCTCGGCGCCGGCCACTCCCTGCTCATCATCGAACACAATCTCGACGTCATCCGCGCCGCGGACTGGCTCATCGACCTGGGTCCCGAAGGCGGCGATGCGGGCGGCCTGGTCGTCGGCACCGGCACACCGCAAGACCTGATCGACAATCCAGATTCCCACACGGGGCAGGCCTTGGCCGACTACACCAGCGCCATTGTCTACGAAGACCTGTCCCGGCAGGCCAAGATGCTGGCCGAGCCCCTGAGTGACTATCGCAGCCAGCCGGGCACGCCGCTGCAAAGCGTCCTGAAGCACAGACGTGATGCACATCGACGCATCGACATCGTGAACGCGCGAGAGCACAACCTCAAGGGCATCAACGTAAGCATCCCGCGCGATACCTTCACGGTCGTCACAGGGGTTTCCGGTTCGGGCAAATCCACCCTGGCCTTCGATATCCTCTTCAATGAGGGACAGCGGCGCTACCTGGAATCCCTGAACGCCTACGCCCGCGCCATCGTCCAGCCCGCCGGCAAACCGGACGTCGATGCCATCTACGGCATTCCGCCGACCGTGGCCATCGAGCAGCGCACCAGTCGGGGCGGCCGCAAGTCGACCGTCGCGACGATGACGGAAATCCATCACTTCCTGCGCCTGCTCTATGTAAAGCTGGGCACGCAGATGTGCCCGACCTGCAATGTACCGGTCGAACCGCAGAAAGCGGAACAGATCGTCGCGCAACTCATGCGCGACTACAAGGGCTGCCATATCGGTGTGCTGGCGCCGCTGGTATCCGCCCGAAAAGGCTACTACACCGAACTTGCAAAGTGGGCGGCCGGCAAGGGGCATACGCACCTCCGCGTCGACGGCGAATTCATTCCCGTGACGCCATGGCCGCGCCTGGATCGCTACAAGGAACATACGATCGAGCTGCCGGTGGCGGACCTGCTCGTCGATGCGCGTCACGAGCCCGAATTGCGCGAAGCCGTACGCAGCGCGCTCGAACATGGCCATGGCAGCATGAGCGTGCTGCTTGACCTGACACCGCGCAACGACATGCCGCTGGAAGCGCGCCGCTGTGCGGAAGTCAACCCGGCGCCCGAACAACGCCACTTTTCCGTCAAGCGGGCTTGCCCCAGTTGCGGGACCAGCTTCCCCGAGCCGGATCCGCGCATGTTTTCATACAACTCCAAGCATGGCTGGTGCACCAGCTGCTTTGGCACGGGCTTGCAGCTGACGGGCTTCGACGAAGAACAGACCGGCGAGGAAACCGCCTGGAACGCCTGGTATGAAGGCAATGCCGACATCTGCCGCAGCTGTCACGGCGAGCGGCTGAATCCGGTGTCCCGGTCCTTCCTGTGGCGCGGGCGATCGATCGCCGAGCTGGCCGCCCTGCCTGTTTCGGACGCCCAGATGTTCTTTGCCGGGCTGGTCAGCCGCGGGCGCGAAGTCGAGATCGCCCGCGATATCCTGGCCGAAATCCAGGGAAGGCTGAATTTCATGCAGGAAGTCGGCCTGGGCTATTTGGCGCTGGATCGTGCAGCGCCCACCCTGTCTGGTGGCGAGGCGCAACGCATCCGTCTGGCGGCGCAACTGGGATCCAATCTGCAAGGGGTCTGCTATGTGCTCGACGAACCGACCATAGGGCTCCATTCCCGCGACAACCAGATTCTGCTGAAGGCGCTTGCGGCGCTGGAAGGCAACGGCAACACGCTCGTCGTCGTCGAGCACGACGAGGACACCATACGCCGCGCCTCGCACATCATCGACATCGGCCCGGGCGCCGGGATACGCGGTGGCACTGTCGTGGCGCAAGGCAGCGCCGACGACCTCATGAACAACCCTGCCTCCGTGACGGGACGCTACTTGAAGCAGCCTTTGCAGCACCCGCTGCAACCGCGAAGGGCCGTACCAGACGATGCGCCGATGATCGACGTGACGGGCGCCCACCTGCATAACCTGCGCAACGTCGATGCCCGCTTTCCCGTGGGACGCCTGAGCGTGGTGACCGGCGTATCCGGTTCGGGCAAATCGACCTTCGCCCGCGACGTGCTCCTCGACAACCTTTCCCGCGCCGTCAGCGCTCGCCAGGCGCCGACATGGCAAGGCTGCGTCGGCATCTCCGGCTGGGAGCATATCGATCGCGTGCTCGAAGTCGACCAGACGCCCATCGGCAAGACGCCGCGCTCCTGCCCCGCCACCTATGTCGGCTTCTGGGACGACGTGCGCAAGCTTTTCGCCGACACGCGCGATGCCCGTGTGCGCGGATGGACCGCGGCGCGCTTCTCCTTCAATACCGGCGAAGGACGTTGCCCCATCTGCGAGGGCCAGGGCATGCGCACAATTGAAATGAGCTTCCTTCCGGACGTGAAGGTACTGTGCGACGCCTGCAATGGCGAACGTTTCAACCGCGACACCCTCAACGTCACATGGCGCGGAAAGAGCGCAGGCGAAGTCCTCAAGATGGAAGTCGACGAAGCCGTCGAGTTCTTCGCCGCGCACTCCCGGATCTCACGCATCCTCCAGCTGATGCAGGACGTGGGCTTGGGTTACCTGACCCTGGGCCAGCCGTCGCCAACGTTGTCCGGCGGGGAGGCCCAACGCATCAAGCTGGTGACCGAGCTGGCCAAGGCGCGGCTCACCGACGGCGTCATCAAGACGGGCCGGGCATCGCGCATCCCCCATACCCTGTACGTGCTGGACGAACCCACGGTGGGACTGTCCATGGCCGACGTCGAAAAGCTCATTCACGTGCTGCATCGGCTTGTGGACGCCGGGAATACGGTCGTCGTCATCGAACACAACCTCGACGTCATCGCCGAAGCCGACTGGGTACTCGACCTGGGGCCGGAAGGCGGAACGGGCGGCGGCCGACTTGTCGCGCAAGGCTCGCCAGAGCATGTGGTCAGCCTGAAGGACCGATCGCACACCGGTGCCGTGCTCGATGCCTTCATGCAGGCTGCTCCGTGAGCGCCGAGCCGGTCCGGCTTATCGAAACGATGCGCGTGGATCCGGGCAACCGGATTACGTTGCTGCAGGGACACCTGGCGCGCCTGCGCGCTTCCTGCACGGCGCTGGGCTATGACTGGCCCGGAGAGGCAATGATCGCCGCCTTGCAAGCCCACGGAGCGGCGCTCGACGCACGGTGCACGCACCGGCTGCGCCTGCTCGTTGGTCCGAAAGGGTCGTACTCGATCGACACGACGGTGCTGCCGCCCACGCCGGAGCCCGTCACGTTGCGTCTCAGTCCGGAACCCTTGAAGGCCGACCCATTCTGGCTGCGCCACAAGACCACGCATCGACCCTGGTACGCGGCGGCGCAGCAATGGCTGGACGCCCATCCCGCATGCTTCGACATTGTCTTCTGCAATGAAGGGGACGGCCTGTGCGAAGGCACGCGGACCAACGTCTATGTGCGTGACGGCTCGGGCAACTGGCTCACGCCTCTGCTGGAGAACGGCGCCCTTCCAGGCGTACAGCGCCAGGCCTTGCTCGACGCCGGACGCGTCCGCGAGGCGGCGTTGACCCGCAACGACTTCCTGGCCGCGCCATCGATACGCGTGTCCAACGCGCTCCGAGGCTGGCTCGACGCATGCATCGAACCGCGCATGGATCCTGGCATGCACCCTATAATGGTTTCATGACGTCCCCCTCTCTCCGCATCAGGGAATGCTTTGCCGTCGCGTCAACGATGGCCGCGCTCCCTCCTCGCCCCTTACTGGCCTCCTCACCCGTGGTGGCAATCTGAAGACACCGAAAAGATTACTGCCTCTCCAGGAGGAAGGACTGATCGACGAAGTCATCAGTCAGCTCATGAGCGGCAAGGAAGCGACCGTCTATGTGGTGCGCAGTGGGGATGCCATACGCTGCGCCAAGGTCTATAAAGACGCCAAGCAACGCAGTTTCCGTCAAGCGGCTTCCTATCGGGAAGGACGCAAAGTGAGAAACAGCCGCCAGGCGCGCGCCATGGAAAAGGGCACGCGCTACGGTCGCCAGATGCAGGAGGAAGTGTGGCAGAACGCTGAAGTCGATGCCTTGTTCCGGCTCGCCAGTGCCGGCGTGCGCGTGCCGCAACCGTATATCTGTACTGACGGCGTACTGCTGATGGAGTTGGTCCAGGACATCGACGGCCATGTCGCGCCCCGCCTGAACGACGTCGATATGACGGAATCCATCGCGCTCGACCTGCACGCGCAGTTAATCCTGCAAACGGTCCGCATGCTGTGCGCGGGTGTCATACACGGCGACCTCTCCGAGTACAATATTTTGCTGGCTGCGGATGGCCCGGTGATCATCGACCTGCCCCAGGCGGTCGACGCGGCAGCCAACAATCAAGCTGCCGCCATGTTTGAACGCGACGTCGGCAACCTCGCCGCGTTTTTCGGGCGTTTCGCGCCGCACTTGCTGGCCACCCGCTACGGCCAGGAGATATGGCAGCTGTTCGAGTCCGGACAACTGACTGTGGACACCACGCTTACAGGCCAGGTGGAGGCCGAGACGCGGCCCGTCGATATGGACGCGCTGCTGCAAGACATGGAAGAAACCCGTTTGGAGGAAGAAGCCCGATGGATGCGCCAGTAGATGACAGGACCGATCCCTACCGCCTTCAACGCTTTATCGACGCGCAACAAACGGTTTTCGAACAGGCGCTGACCGAGCTGCGCGCCGGCCGCAAGCGCAGCCACTGGATGTGGTTTGTCTTTCCCCAGATCGAGGGGCTGGGGCACAGCGCGATGGCGCAACACTACGCCCTCTCCAGCTTGGACGAGGCCAGGGCCTACGCGCGGCATCCCGTGCTCGGCCAGCGCCTGCGGGCGTGTACGCAAGCGGTCGTCGCCGTCGAAGGCCGTAGCGTCGAAGATATCTTCGGCTACCCCGATCACTTGAAATTTCATTCCTCCATGACGTTGTTTGCCGCCACACATGAAGATCCCGTATTCCAGCGGGCGCTGGACACCTATTTCAAGGGCGCAGGCGACCGGTTGACGCTGGATCGCCTGGCTCAATAGCGACGGAGCTGAATCGATGGAGAAAATTCGACTCGACAAGTGGCTGTGGGCGGCGCGCTTCTACAAGACCCGCAGCTTGGCTGCAGCCGAAATCACCAAGGGACGAGTCATGGTGAATGATCAGTTCGCCAAGCCGGCACGCGAGGTCGGACCAGGCGATCTCGTCAGCGTCCGCAAGGAATTCCCGGCCGTGCACGTGCGGGTATGCGCCATCAGCAGCGTCCGGGGGCCGGCGCCCGCCGCGCGTCAACTCTATGAGGAAACGCCTGAAAGCGTGGCAGAGCGCGAGCGGGCCGCGGAAATGAGACGGCTGGCGCCCGAGCCGGCGCACGACCTCGCGGCGGGCCGCCCCACCAAACGGGACAGGCGCCGAATCGACTCGTTGCGCGGCAAGGCGTGATGCCTGGCCGCCGAGGCCGGCACGATCAGTCTTTGGGTGCTCATCCGCGTCGGCGGCGCATGCGGCATGCCGCCGCATATCGCACGTTCAAGGTTCGATGATGATGGCGCCGGTGGTGCTGCGATTTTCTGCCGCGGCATGCGCCGCTGCCACGTCGGCCAGCGGAAAACGGGCACCGATCCGGGCGCGCACAATGCCTCGATTCCAGGCATCGAACACCATCGCTGCATTGGCGCGGAATGTGGCCAGATCCGCATTGTGCGGGAAGACGGATGGACGAGTGAGGTACAGGCCGCCCTTTTTATTGAGCAGTTCGACATCGAAGGGCGCGATGGGCCCCGACGCCGCGCCGAACACCACGACATGACCGAACTGCCTGGCGCAGTCCAGCGAACCCATGAAGGTATGCTGGCCAACCGAGTCGTAGACGACTGATGCTTTCTTTCCCTCTGTCGCGTCGATGACAGCGGCAACCCAATCGGGGTCGGAGTAGTTGATGGCGGCGTCGCAACCGGCGGCCATGGCGACCTCGCACTTTTGTGCTGAACCGGCCGTACCGACCACCTTGGCGCCCAGGGCCTTGGCCCATCGTGCAAGGATTTGGCCCACGCCGCCTGCGGCCGCGTGCACAAGCACGATGTCGTCCGGGCCGACCGGATAAGTCTTGGTGACCAGATACTGCACCGTCATCGCCTTGAAGAACACTGCCGCGGCAGAGGCATCGTCGAAGCCATCGGGCAGCTTGACGACGCGATTCGCGGGCACATTGCGATGGGTGGCATACGCACCTACGCCCGCGTTCATATAGACCACACGGTCGCCGGGGGCAAGGCCGGCGACCCCTTCGCCGACGGCCGTGACGACGCCCGCCGCCTCGTGCCCCAGTCCCGTCGGTGTCGGCAAGGGATATTTGCCGCTGCGCTGATAGACGTCGATGAAGTTGAATCCGATGGCGGTCTGGCGCAACTGCACCTCGCCGGCTTTCGGACCGGGCAGCGCTATGGGAACCAGTCGCATGACGCCGGGTGCGCCGAATTCAGTCAATTGAACAGCCAGGGCTTGCGTCATACGAGTTCCTATAAAAAGGGTACCGACTGGTGGCGCCAAGCTTACCCGAAGTTCACGCAGCAACGCTACCGGCAGCGGGTCTGCGTCGCAAGTAATGCTGGGCGAGCACCGCACACACCATCAGTTGAATTTGATGAAAAATGATCAGGGGCAGAAGCGCCGGGCCGATGGCGCTGCCGCTGAACAGGACCTGCGCCATGGGCACGCCCGTCGCCATGCTTTTCTTCGAACCGCAGAAAACAATGGCGATTTCATCTTCGTGATCGAAGGCCAGCCGGCGGGCGAGCCAGGTGGTTGCATACAGCATCAAGGCGAGCAATGCGCAGCAAATGACGGTAAGTACGACCAGTGCCTGGACCGGCACCTTCTGCCACAACCCGCCAATCACCGATGCACTGAACGCCGTATAGACCACCAGCAGGATGGAGCTTTGATCGACATTGACCAGCCACGAGCGGTTGCGGTCGATCCAGTCGCCGATCCAGGGCCGCAGGAAATGCCCCGCCAGGAACGGCAATAGAAGCTGCACGCTGATGTGGACGACGGCATCGAGGGTCGAGGCGGTACCCGCAGAGGCATCGGCGTCAAGCAGCAGCTTGAGCAGCAAGGGGGTAAGCCCGATGCCAATCAGACTCGACGCCGACGCACTGCACACCGCTGCGGGGACATTGCCCCGTGCGATGGCCGTGAAAGCAATTGCGGACTGCACCGTGCCGGGCAATACGCAAAGATACAGGATGCCGACGTAGAGCGGCTCGCCCAGCAGCGGCACCAGCAAGGGTCCAAGGATCCAGCCGATGACGGGGAACAGAATGAAGGTGCAGGCAAACACCAGCAAATGCAGCCGCCAGTGCGTGGCGCCTGCAATGATCGCGCCCCGGGACAGCTTGGCGCCATGCAGGAAAAACAGCAATGCGATCGCCAGGGTCGTGATCCAGTCGAAGACGACAGCGCCCTGGCCATGCGCCGGCACCAATGTCGCGGCGACCATGACGGCAATCAGGATCAGCGTGAAATTATCGAACAGCAAGCGCAAGCGCTTCATGAAGCATCCTTCCCGGTAGGCGTGGCAAAGCAAAGTCCATCACTTTAATCCATGGATGAACTTTGGTTCAACGCAACTTGCGCAACGTATGCATGACGACGTCCATGATGATGAACAAGATCAGGCTCGCGCCCATGACAGGCAGGAACCAGCCGATCATGCCCACCGCCGCGACCAGGCACAGCAACGTTGCGGGCGGCGCCCGCCGCAGCGCCGGCAATACACGGGACAGCGAAGACAACGACGCGGCGCGCGCCGGCCGGCGCCGCCACCACATTGCATAGCCCCAGACGACCATCAGCACCAGCCCGGACGCAAAGAGCACCAGCACCAACTGATTGGCGAGCCCGAACAACGACCCCATGTGGGCGTCGATGCCCCACCGCGTCAACTTGGCGGCCAGCGGAAATTCATCGAAACGTGTGCGGTCCAGCACGGTCATGTTACGCGGATCGATGGAGACGGCATCCACCTGCGTGGGCCAGCTGCGGTCTATTTCGGTGACGGTCCACGCCTTGCCGGGCGCAGCGGGCGGTCGAATCTCGAGCTTCCCGGCATCGATGCCCGCCGAGCGCGCCGTCTGAAGCACGGCATCGAAGAGCGCCGGCTGGATGGGGCCGCCGCCGATCGTCATGGCGCCATGATGATGTTCATGCTCGGACGCGGCGGCGCTGGATGGCGCATCCGGCAAGGTCGTCGCCACCGAGGGCGTTCCCCAGCCGTAATGCGCGCGCAGGACGGAGATGTTGCCGCCCGCCCATTGAGACCAGGTAAGTCCGGTGGCGGAGAAGAACAGCAGCCCCACCAACAGCCACAGCCCCAGGGTGCCATGCGCGTGGCGCAAACCTTGCCGCGCAACCCCCGGCGCGCGGCGGCGCCACTTCCGGGCCCACAGCACGACTCCCCCCAGGGAAATGATCCACAGCCACGAGGCGGCCAACTCGCTATAGAGCCTGCCTGTGTCGCCGAGCTTCAGGCCGCGATGGAACTGGTCTATCCAGGCTCGGACCGGCAGGACGCCGCTAGTTCCATAGACGCCCAGATCGCCCCGCACCTCGGCGGTCGCGGGATCGATGAAAATCGCCCTGCTTTCCGATGGTCCCATTCCCGGGCCGTGGAACATGATGCGGCTGGTATCACCCGGCTTGGCAGCGGGCCGAACGGCCATCAGCGATGCGTCCTGACCTGCGACGGTCCGGGCCGCCTCGATCTGGCGTGCCAGAGGTAGCGCAGTGCCTTGCACGGGGGCATACAGCTCGTGCTTGTACAAGGCATCTTCGATTTGGGGCGTGAGGGCATAGACAATGCCGCTGAGCGCGGCGACAAGCAAGAACGGCCCGACCGCCACGCCAAGGAAAAAGTGCAGGCGCATGAGCAGCGGCAACAGCCAATGGGATGAGGTCGAGTCGGGCGTTGTGGCGAACGAACGCGGGACCGAATGCGGTACGGCTTGGGCCGAAACACGGACGTGTGAAGGCGAAGAATGATCAGTCATGAAGCACCGGCTAAAGGAGTAAAGACAGCCGTGGCAACGTGACGCAAACTAGTTGGACATGGCGACCGCAGTCGTGGCGGCGCCTTCAGGCATCACGTTCCAGGCGAGAAGAGACAAGGAAGGTGACTGCCGGTGGCGCCCGGGAAAGGGCGTGGGAAAAGGCGGGAGGCGTCGGACACGTGTCCGACGGCTTCGCCGGCACCCTGCGCATGAGCCAGGGTCTGGCGGGCAAGGCCGCGGGATCGCCGCCGGTCAGCAGCGGCAAATGCGCGAGCAGGGAACAGTAGGGGCACGACTCGTGGCCCGCAGCACCGTCGTCGGGCGACGGCAACGGCGCCTGGTGCAGCGTATCGGGCGGCTGGCCGCAGTAGTCCGTTTGCAGGTAATTTGCGGGCACTTCCGATGCACGCGCCGCGCCCAGTGATTGGGAAATCACCGGAGCGAGGGTGATCAGCAGCATGGACAACAAGGCCAGCCATGCTGAATAATAGGATCGTCGGTTGCGGCTCAATGAAGTTCCGGGTAAGTCCTGCGCAGGGATGACGGCGATACTACTGCGCTGAGCGAAACGCCGTCAACTCAAGGAGAACGCGTGCTGCAATCCCGCATTGATCACATCGTCATTACGGCCCCTACCCTGAAGGAAGGAGTACAAGCGGTCGAGCAGGCTCTGGGCGTGCCCATGCAGGCCGGCGGCGAACATCCCGACATGGGCACCCATAATACCGTGCTGAAACTCGGCGACGACATGTTCCTCGAGGTCATCGCGGTCAATCCGGCCGCTGTTGCGCCCCATCGCGCCCGCTGGTTCGACCTCGATACGGCGGCATCCATGGCGTCGCCGCGCCTGGCTGCCTGGGTTGCGCGGACGACCGACATCCAGCAGGCCACAGCCCTGGCAACGCTGCCCGTGGGCACCGCCCTTCCTCTGACCCGCGGCTCCCTGAGCTGGCGCCTGACGGTACCGGATGACGGCAGCCGGGTGCTGGAGGGGGCTGCGCCGCAATTGATTCAATGGAATGGCGACACGCATCCCGCCTCTCACATGACCGGGCAAGGCTGCTCCTTGCTTGGTTTACAGGCCTTTCATCCGTCCGCCGGCAGCCTGACGCGTTTTTTGAAGGATATCGGCTTCGAAGGCCCGTTCCGCGCCGTGCCTGTCAACGACGACGAAGCCCCATACCTGGTGGCCCACGTGCAAACACCTCCCGGGGTGCGCACGCTGGGTGGCCCGGGTGGTACGCTGGCATATGGAACCTGACATGTACCCCCTGCCATTCCGCAGACGCGCCCACGACACGCCGACGATGCCGTGATCACGCACTACGCAATGAATGGCGCGGGCCGCGACTTCGTGGTGGGCGACATCCACGGTCACTTCACCCGGCTCGAGGACACACTGGCCGAGATCCGGTTCGATACCCGTGTCGACCGGCTCTTCAGTGTCGGAGACCTGGTCGACCGCGGCACACAGTCCCCCCAAGCGCTGGAATGGCTGGCGCGGCCATGGTTTCATGCCGTACGGGGCAACCACGAAGACTACGCGATTCGCCATGGCCTGGCGGGACGGGTCGACATCGAGAACTACCGGAACAATGGCGGCGGCTGGTTTCTCGACCTGCCCCACGAACAGCAACGGCTCATCGCCAGGACCTTCAGCCAGTTGCCTTTCGTGATCGAGGTCGAGACCGCCTATGGTGTCGTAGGCATCCTGCATGCCGACTGTCCCGTGAACGACTGGCTTGACCTGGCCTCAGCGCTGGAAAGCCGACGAAGCCGCAATCACCTCATCTGGTCCCGCACCCGCATCGAAACCCTGAACGCCGAGCCCGTTAAGCACATTCATGCCGTGGTGGTGGGACATACGCCCGTCAATCGCCTCGTCCGCCTGGGAAATGTACTGCACATTGACACGGCCGGCTGGACCGAACAGGGCCACTTCACCCTGCTGGATCTTGCGACCATCACGCCCCAACAGCTTGCCTGACGATTCAGGCGTGCCACGCCGCACTAACTAAGATGGGTAGCGGCCATGCACGAGCCACTGCACCGCCTCATTGGCGGCCGCGAAGCCCATGGCCGCGGTGACGGTGACGACCGAACCATAGCCCGCGCATGACAGGCCCTGCAGTACTGACGGCTCAGCCGGCCCTGCCGACCCGCCCACGGCATGAGGCAAACCCACCGCCGACAGGGCCGCATCGGCCGCCACGGGCGTCCACTGCTCGGGAAGCAATGTCGGCTGATCGAACCACAAGCTACGCACGCCCATCCGCGGTACCCGCTTGCGCGGCTTGCCCGCGTGATCGGATGCCTTGGGATAGCGGTGCTGCCGCCTGAGGGCATTGCGCAGCTTGGCCAGCATCGCGTCGTTGACCGCCATGGAGATGTCTCCCGCCCTGAGGCTCAAGGGGTTCGTCTTGCCGCCCGCCCCACCACACACCAGGATAGGCAGCTTGCGGCGTCGCGTTTCGAGGATCATCGCAATCTTGGCCTGCGATTGATCCGTGCAATCGATGACAAAATCTGCATCGGCCGTGATGAGGCTGGACACATTGTCCGGATCGACGAAGTCGTCTAGCATCCGCACGTCGCATTCCGGATTGATGCCCCGCACGCGCTGCGCCATGGCCATGACCTTGGCCTGGCCGAGCGTATCGCTTAATGCATGCAACTGACGGTTGATGTTGGATTCGGCGATATGGTCCAGATCGATCAGGGTCAGCGCGCCTATCCCCGTCCGGGCAAGGGCCTCGGCGCACCACGAACCCACGCCCCCGATGCCCGCCACGACGACATGGGCCTGCGACAGCCGGCCGAGCCCGGCGGGCCCGTACAAACGTTCCAGGCCGCCGAAGCGACGTTGCATATCGACGGAACAACGATCAGTCATGGAGCACTCGAGACGAAGGATGAGACAGCGCAGCACGCGCCCGCGCATGCAAGTGTAACGCGGACCCTTGCGGGACCTCGGGCGCCATTTCCCCTGTGCCACCTGTGACGAAACGTATATACTGCATCCAAAAAAAACGGCCGGACCACCGCCGCCAGCGTGCGTCGAAAGAACTCTCAAACGGAAACAAGCAGCGAAATCATGCAGAACGTCATAGCCGCGCTCGATGATGAAACGCCCTTGGGCCTGGTCATCCTTGATAAGGATCACGTCATCGAATACATGAACCGGCATGTGCTGCGGTGGGTTTCGCTCGACTTCGAACAAGTGACGGGGTCATCGTTCCTGTCGATCTTCCCGGCGGTCAGTCCCAAGGCGCTGCAACGGTTGCTCGACTCCGGCACCACATCGCTCAACCCCGTCCTGGATGCCGACGCGCCGGCCGGCCTTGGCGCGATTCGGCTGCCTGCACCATCACACCCGGACGCCGACATCCAGAGTCTCGTTTGCTTCCTCTGCTCCGAGCCACCCGAAGATCCGCGCTATGCAGTGCTGTTTCACGATGCGTCGGATGCCAGCCCCTTCCACCGCGCATTCGCCGTGGCCATGCAGCGCCTTCATGTCATCAAACTGGATCGGCTACGCCTGGCGAAACGGCTGGAACGCGCCAACAGTCATTTGCTGCGATCGGAAAAACTCGCCGGCATAGGCCAGCTTGCCGCAGGCGTCGCACACGAAATCAACAATCCGATCGGCTACGTGTTCTCCAACCTCAAGACGTTGGCCAGCTACGTCCAGGATCTGCTCAAGATCACCGACGCCGTCGATAGTGCAAACAGCACCGAGGAACTACGCCACCTGAAGCGAGCGCTCGAATACGGCTACATCCGCGGCGACGTCGAAGCCCTTATCGAAGAATCCGAGGAAGGGATCGACCGCGTGAAGAAGATCATCATGGCCCTGAAAGACTTTTCCCACATCGAGGAAGAGGGCTTCAGGAACGCCGATCTGCATCGCGGCCTGGAAACGACGCTGAACGTCGCCAACAACGAACTCAAATACAAGGCCGAGATCGTCAAGGAATACGGCGAACTTCCCGAGATAGAATGCAACGCGTCGCAAATCAACCAGGTCATCATGAACTTGCTGGTGAACGCCGCGCAGGCCATATCGGGCACCGGCACCATCACCATACGGACCGGCCGTAGCGGCCCTTGGGTATGGCTGGAAGTCGAAGACACCGGATGCGGCATGCCGCCCGACGTCGTCAGCCGCATCTTCGTCCCGTTCTTCACAACCAAGCCGGTGGGCCAGGGAACGGGCCTCGGACTTTCACTTTCATACAGCATCGTGCAAAAACACCACGGCGACATCGAAGTCTTCAGCGAACCGGGCAAAGGTACGCGCTTTCGCGTCTGGCTGCCCATTGTGCACGCCGAACTGCCGGATCTCAGAGGGAACGGACACAATGACTGACGGCGGACACGACGCCACGGTGGCGACCCTGCTGCTCGTGGACGACGAGGAAAACATCACGCGCAGTCTCAAGCGAACTCTGCGGAACCGGCCGTATCGTGTCCTGAGCACTCACGCAGCGGCCGACGCGCTCAAGATCCTTCAGAACGAACACGTCGACGTGGTGGTATCGGACAGCCGCATGCCTGACATGGACGGCCCCACATTGCTCGCTCAGATACAAGGGCGCTGGCCCGACACCATGCGCATCCTGCTCACGGGCTACACCGATATCACGGCGACCATCAAGGCCATCAACGAAGGGCGCATCCATCGATATATCAGCAAACCGTGGGACGATGCCGATTTGTGCACGGCCATCGAGCAGGTTCTGGACTACAAGGCGCTGAAAGCAGAACGCGAGCAACTGCTGCACCTGACTCACGAACAAAACCTGGCGCTGCAATCGGCGAACGAGACCCTGGAATTGCGCGTCCAGGAACGCACGGCCGAACTCGCACAGGCCAGCGAGTCGCTGCGCCAGGCGCACGATGAATTGCAGCGCAGCTATGTCACCGCCACCGAGGTCTTTTCATCGCTCATCAGCCAGCGCCTGCCCCAGGATCGCCAGACGAATAATGAAGTCATCACACTCGTCAGAGCCTTCAGCAAGGCGCACAAGCTGCCGCGTGAACAGGCCGACGACCTCGCCATGGGGGCAGCGCTCTACAACATCGGCAAGCTCGCCTGGCCGGACCCTTTGCTGCTTGTGCCTTACGACCGGTTGCACCGGGACGATCGCGAACGCTATCGCAACTATCCCCGCGACGGAGAACGGTTGCTGATGGCGCTCGAGCCGGCCCAAAATGCCGCGACCCTGATACGGCATCACCAGGAGCGCTGGGATGGCGACGGCTTTCCGGATCGGCTGGCCGGCCCCTCCATTCCGCTCGGTTCGCGCATCCTCAAGATGGCTGTCGATTTCGTCGAGATGCAGCGCGGCATGGTGCTCTCGCGTGCGCTATCGCGCGATGATGTCATTGCGTCCATGCCCAAGTATGCCGGCCGACTGTACGACCCGCTGCTCTGCGCCGAGTTTATCGAAGTGGCGCGGCGCGTCGGCACGGATGACACCGAGCTCGACGAGACCGTCCTGGCCCTCGAGACGCTGACGGTATCGCCCGACATGATCATCGCGCGCGATCTGCATGCGGCCAACGGCATGTTGCTGCTGAAACAAGGGAAGGTGCTGACCGAAAGCCTCATCGACAAGCTGCGGGCGTTCGAAGACAACGAAGGAACGAAATACACGCTTTTCGTGCGCAAACCCGACCCGGAACAGGCATCATGACGCGGATCACACCATACTGGCCGCGGAGGTTTCCATGAACATGGTCCGCACCGTTTCCGATCAGGAGCTCATGGGCCAGGTACCTGAACTGCACGAATCGCTCGGACGCCCCGCGTATTGGCGCATGCCGGTCTACCTCGTGTCTTTCGCTTTCCTGTGGCTGGGCCTGCTGGGTTTCGTGGATGATGCCCTGTCGTCCGCGCCTCAACGGGGCTCCATGATCGCCGTACGCTGCTCCGCCACCCTGATCCTGTGCGGCGCGGCCCTGTTCCTGGCGCAGACGCGCGCGCGCTGGTCCTGTGCGCTGGCGCTCCTCGGGTTCGTCGCGAGTACGTCGTGCCTGTTCATGGGACTTGCGCCCCTTCCCCCCGCCCAGATCACCGCGCTGGGGGACCTTCTCGTGCTGGATAGCGGCTATTGGGGTGGTGTCCTGGCGCTCCTGTCGCTTGCTATCGCCTGTTGCCGGCTTGGGCTGCGTGGCCGGCGTTGCGCACGCTACCTGGCTTGCATGGTCATCGCCAGCGCGATCCTGCTGCGTCTTGCGCCGGCCTGGTTTCCGTCGGGCAACTATGGCGCCGTCGACGCCGCCAATATAGCAGTGCTGCTCGGCATCATGGGCGGCGCTTCAGTGCTGGTGCTCAGCCGCCGCTGGACGCCTGTCAATCCACTCACCAACAAGACCGTCGCCGTCATCGCGGTGGCGGGCACGTTCGTTTCGGTACTGGGCTGGTACGCGCTGGCAGCGCAGGAACGCGCGACGACTTTTTCGCACGCCGAGATCGTCTCAGCCGGCATCGAGCACCGCATCCAGAGATCCGTACTCGACCAAGTGGGCCTGGTCTCACGCATGAGCCGGCGCTGGACCCAGTTGGGCGAAGTACCGTCGCCCACTTTCGTCCATGAAGAGCTCAGCAGCCTTCTGGATGATTTCGGAACACTGGACTTCGTGGCAGTCCTTGACGCCGAACGCCGCGTTCGCTGGCATGCCGCCCGGGACGACGACGTCATGTCGTGGTTGCACCTGCGTCTGGATAGCGCCGGATACCAGAATTGGCT
>Ga0182739_1002814_pt1 | contig 15855 bp, 20 predicted proteins | sample eDN5th30CBELigBY_FD_128873 | JGI IMG/M metagenome (GOLD analysis project Ga0182739, IMG submission 128873) | Enriched backyard soil microbial communities from Emeryville, California, USA - eDNA 5th pass 30_C BE-Lig BY (version 2) (version 2) | ecosystem: Environmental > Terrestrial > Soil >... | reverse complement strand
TTTCATTTCCACCTTTGATTCTAAAAGTAATACAGCATGAGCGTATATTTAAATCTCTTGGTAATCCAACCTTTCCTAAGTGGCGAATATTTATGTGGAATTATACCCCTTTATTTAAAAAAATGATGGAAGACTTTATAAGAATTCAAAATGAACCAAAATTAAACGAGCATCAGCTTAGAAGCCTAATAGATTTAGCCTTAGATTTAGGTCCAGAAGAGTGGTTTATAGAATTAACGGACAGGTTGAATGCACGTATGTTAGTGAGAGAGAAAATATTGTGAAGGAGGGAGGATTTTGTAGTTAGATTTATTTAGAGAAATTATAGTTGATAACTTTACTGGTGATGGTGGAGCTAGCACAGGAATATAATTAGCAACTGGATTATCAGTAGATATTGCTATAAATCATGATCCAGCTGCTATTGTCTTGCATAAGGCTAATCATCCAGATACAGAACATAAAAAGCCTACTTTTTATAAAGAAGGCTTTTGGAACAATTAATTAGTTGTCTTTTCTTTATGACTAAATTTGTCTTTAAAGTATAGGTAATCAACTTTGTGTTTTGTAGCCATTAATTGGGAAGCTAATATGGCAGTATATATTGTTGTTAGAAGGACAGCTAATAAACCAAGTCCTAATACAGAATCATTTTTTGACATAAAGATACACCTCCTCCTAAATTTATCTTTTGTAAATTAGAAATATTTATACAAATAAAAGTTCGTAATTTTGGACTTGGAAAGAAAGGGTGAAGGGAAATGAAAGCTATAACTATTAGACAACCTTGGGCAAATTTGATTACCTTTGGTGAAAAAGAATTTGAGACCTCATCATGGCAAACAAAACATTGTGGAGCATTAGCAATTCATGCGGGAAAGCAAATAGATAAGGCAGCCTTTGACGAGGTTACAATCATAGCATCTCTTTTGAGATACGGAATTAAATCGCATGAAAAATTGCCAACAGGTGCGATTATAGCAACAGTGGATTTAATAGAATGTCACAAAGTTAAGGTGGATTATTAAGAGCTTGTGGATGTTGCTTTTGCCGTTAATGGGAGAATATGATTTACTCTCCTTCCTTTGGGAGGGAGAGAATGGTGAGGATAATTTCTAGTTTATCAGATTAGGTAAAAATGGGTGTTGCGGCTTTGCTAATCTAAAAATGTTAATTCTGATTCATGTATTAGTTTAACTTGAAAGGAATTTAAAGTTCTTATTTCGCAATAGCCTGTTTCATATTTATGGATGACTACATATTCTTTCTCTTGGTATAAGACTCTTGATCCAATCACAAAGTTCACTCCCTTTAACAAAGTGTGTAATACTAATCAAACTTACTAATTATGGTGATGAAAGTTGAAAATATTCTATCTTTGTGAAGCATTTTCGAAAATAAGTTGATGGAGAGGCTTTTGTAAATCAATGAATGGAAATATTTCTTTTTATTAATTCCTTTTTTAATAATAAAACAAAGTCATTCGATAATTTATATTTAATTGCAGAAATGTAAGCAGTAATTAAATTATCGTTATTTAGTTTTTTTAATGAATCCAACGTGATAAACTCCTTAAATTATTAATTATTTGAAGATTTACCCAAATTAAAGAAAAATGAAACTCGTTAAACTCTTGAAAAAATAAAATAAAAAAAGCTATAAATACTCTTTTAGCATTTCAGAAGACATCCTAATACAAATTATATCATGAGGAGGGACGTCTGTTGAGATATTAAGAGCAGGTCTTATAAGTGGGTGCTTTTTAAGGTAAGCCAATAATTAACTCGAATAATAATCATTGTTTTTACAGACAATACCTCCAATTAGGGGGTGGGAATAATGTGGAATGGTACGAAGAAAATAATTTGGTTACTAATTGGGAGCACGATTTTATCGAGTGTTTTTAGTGCATTTATGCTTTTCTTTTGTCTAAGAGTTTATAATGACACTTCATTTTTAAAAAGAAAATTAAGTAATTCAGGTGATAATGCAATAAAATTTCAAAAGTACAGAAAACCATAATATTTATTAGGATTCTTCCAAAAGGAGGAGTCCTTTTTTAATAGGCTCATAAGCGGTGAGTCCGATTGAATAGCGGGTAAACAGAGAATGAAAATTCAAAAATTAGCAATAATACATCAATAAAAGTGGCTAGATTATTCACTATATACAACTTTTGAATTCTATTGTAAAACATAAATGTATATAACTGTAGCATTTATCGCGAAAACGATTAATAATGTATTTATTAAATTATATGGAAATAGATTAAGAAATGAGAGGCTACTGAGTTGTAATCCTTTAAGACTTTGGGAGAGTTGAACGGTATAAAAAAGAGATAGTAATTAAAAATGATTGGGATATAAGGAATAAGCAGCGGATTACTCCGCTGCTTCATTAGGTAATAAATTTAAAAATCTAGCCAATCCTATAAGTGTATGTTGTCGTTTATGGTACATATCCTCTGTTAATTTACAATAATTTTTAAATGCAAATTCTTCTTTAGTGTTTTTTTGCTTTATAGCGAGATTTTGTAATGTTTCATGGAGTTTCTCTGCCTCTGATCGGTAAGTTTGTTCTTTACTTTCGTATTCTTCCACTTTTGCTTTAATATTTTCTGGAATATAGTTTTCTGGTATTAAAAGGCTAACCATTGCTTTAATTTTAGGGACATCTAATTGATTAGATAGAAAAGTGCGGTGATTTCCGTCAGAAGCTACTGTATATTTTCCGTTAGGAAGTCGGTATAAATGTAAATCGGCTGGACAATCATCTTTCCAACCTTTTTGTTCGACAGAATTCCGGAGCTCTTTGAGTTTATCGCCGTTTCTAACTTTGCTAACTGGTAAAGAAAGTCCTACAATATCACTTGGAGAAACAGGCATAATACCATAATCAACCGTTACATAAGGCTTATATGGTTTCACGACTTGATCAAAGAGCATCCATCGTTTTTTAAATAACTTAATCAATGGAAACACCTCCTAATTAAAGCTATTTGAATAAAGGTAGTCTAATTACAATTAATTTTCTTAATCATTTTAAGAAATTAGCTATTATTAAATTAATTAGCATAATCTATATGTATCCTAATTTGTAACAAAACGGAAATAATAGTATCTACACGTATTTTACCATCTGTTCATAGTATAAATAAAAAACAGAATGGAGAGTGAAGGTACATGGCAAAAATTTTTATAGATGCAGGGCATGGTGGTACTGATCCGGGAGCAGTTGGCAACGGCTTGCAAGAAAAAGTATTAACGCTTACAATTGCGAAAAAAATTGAAAGCTTATTAAAAAACTATGAAAATGTTAGTGTGAAAATGAGCAGAACGAGCGATACTACTTTATCTTTGTCACAGCGCACGGATGCTGCTAATGCTTGGGGCTCTGATTTCTTCCTATCTGTCCACATCAATGCAGGTGGAGGAACAGGGTATGAGGATTACCGTTATAACACCTTAACTGCTACTAGTGCGACAGGCAAAGTACAATCTACGATTCATTCTGCGGTTATGGCAGAATTAAAAGCATTCAATGTGATAGATAGAGGAGCAAAGTCGGCTAATTTTCATGTATTACGCGAAACGAATAGTCCAGCACTTTTATCAGAAAACTTATTCATCGACACTAAAGTTGATGCCAATTTATTGAAACGGAATGATGTCTTGGATGCAATTGCAAGAGGGCATGTTGAAGGATTGGCAAAAGCGCTTGGATTAAAGAAGAAAGTAATAGAAGTAGGGAAGGCGCAGAGTGGATCTTATACCGTTGCGCAAGGAGATACGCTATGGAGTATCGCGCAAACGCAAGGAGTTACAGTTGATCAGCTAAAAACATGGAACGCTGGTATTAATCCTAATGCCCTGCAAATCGGCAGTAAATTAAATATAGGTGTTACTATTCAAACATATAATATTCAAAAAGGAGATACATTTTGGGATATTGAAGAAAAATTCAATATAAAGCACGGTACATTGGAAAAATTGAATCCTTCAGTAAATGCGAACACTTTACAAGTCGGACAAACGATACGTATAAGATAAACAGGTTGGACAAATAATAACTGCACATCATGATTTAACACAACTTTCCCTGTTCTTTTTTGGAGCAGGGATTTTCAAATTTTTACATATCATATAAAAAAAATTTATTCTTTTTTTGAACAGACTTTGAATAAATGATACATTTTAGAATATATATAATTATTGTAAAATTGAAATTAAATAGCAATTTATTCATCCTTTTAAGTGATATAATATAGAAAGAATAATCAGTTAGTATACATAGCAGATTTGTTTATTTGGAAGAAAATAAACAAAATTAAAAGATTAAAGCGTTATTATGGGAGAAGAGGAGGTGTCTTAGTACTAATATGAGTGGCTTAATATTTATACAATTAGTCGTTGGAATATTAGTAGCAGTTATTTTTTCATTTTTACCTATATTAATCTTTTTTATTGTGGTATTGTTTTCAAAGCTGAAAGGGTTTACTTTGTCAGGATGGTTTTTTAATAGTTATGTACTTATAGGAACGCTTATAGGATTAATTGTCCTTTTTTCATTCAGTATTCCTACAATATTACAATATGTTGACGTGTTATAAAGCAAGTGACAGTTTTAACGTCCTCTAGTGTAATCCCCTAATGGAAAATACCATAGGGGAATTTTTTGTCTGCACTTTTTCTTTTACCAATTATTTACCTCAGAAAATACAAAAACCAAACGGCATGATTTTGTTCATCATGTGCGGCTCTTAGAAATTCTTCTTTTACTTTTTTGTTATCTGTATGGTAAGCAATATCTAAATACAAATCCACGGTTTCTTGCTCATCGTTAAAAGCATAATCAATGCCTTTCTTATAGTCACTGGGGCATTTTTCTGTAATGATAGGTGTATGTTTCTTTCCAGTTAACTGTGTATATAAATTAGAAAAGGTGTTGAAATGCCTGATTTCATCTTTTCTTATTTCATTTATGATTGTTTTTTCCTTTTTTGTCGGAGCTAGGTTCTTAAGCTTTTGATAACAGGCTATAGCAGCATATTCTCCGTTAATTGCTTTCATCATTTGAGAAAGTATCTCGTGTTGCCTAACGTGTATTGGTGAATTTGGATCAAGATAATGATAAGCATGTTGGTTTGAGGATATTTGTTTACTAGGGTAGGATGGATAACCAAAATGAACATGATTACTTGCATGAGGACAATGTAATAATGGATTCCAAGGACTATGATAAAGAGATGGAATTACCCCATCCATTACTGTAGTTATAGATGAACGCATAATATAACTCCTTCGTTTTTGAGTTATCCTATGCCATTTTTCCTAAGGATGATGGTTGTCTAGTTAAAATTCAACGCTTTCTTTAAATCAATATTTCTCTGAGTTAGTCCAGGTGAGAATTACAGCATTTTACTCAAAGCAACATAAAATAATTTTATAAAATTCGATTACTGTATAGTAATAAAATACATTTAGGAACATTTGTTCCATTTTTCTTGATTAAGAACTAATGTTCGTATATAATATTGTCAAAAGGAGGAGCTAAGATGATAAAACAATTACAAAAAGCGTGGAAAGAAAAAAGACCGATAGAAATTATCTATGTTAAAAAAGATAGTACTGTATCCCAGCGATCGATTCTTGTGTATGGTCTCACAGAAACATACATCAAGGCCTATTGTTTAAAAAAGAAGCAGCCACGTATTTTTAAAATGGATGCCATCTTAGCCGCTTCCTTTAAGTCAAATCCATATAAAAAGTATGCTTGATAAGGCCTTTCTTTTTCCCGAATAGACATTTCTCTTAGTTCTTCAGCATATTTTGACAAAGAATAGTATAAACGCTCGGACAAGCTCTTTTCCCTTACATAATATATAACGTAAGGAAATTTAAAAAAGGAAAGGAGCAAAAGAAATGGGTCGCTATAATAATGATGATGTTTTAGGTACAGGTAATAATAATTGTGGGAGAAAATGTGGAAATCGTGTTTCCCCTGTCCAAGATATTGTTCATCCAACTGAAACAGTCGTGAGAACTACAACAAACAAACGCAGAATTCGTAATATTCATCCAACTGAAATAATCAATGTGAATAGAACTGTTATTCGGAACGAGAACTATTATCCAGTAACGGAAAGACAAGTAAACGAAACAGTAGTAGAAGATTTCGATTGTGGTTCCAATGTAAATAACCCAAATAATTGCAGACCAAGAAGATTCTTTTAATTGCAGCATAGGAGAAATGGTACCCTTATGGAACAGGGTACCATTTCTGTTTTGTAAAGGTTGGAAAGAAGAATAAGTAAATTAGGATAAAATAAAAAAAGAAAGCACAAAAGTGCCTTCTTTTTTAGCAAATTAATAACCGCCCCAATAGGAAGCGCCAATGATAATTAACAAGATGAACAACACAACTAATAAAGCAAAGTTACTATTGTAACCGCCACCGCCATAACAATCTGACATGTATGCCACCTCCTTCTCCAAGCTACATCATATCTTATGTAGAAATAATTTAAAGTGAGTGGACAAGAATCTATTATGGGGAATAAAAGGCTTTTTGATTAGAGGCTAGTTGTTCTAGTCTATTGAGGTTAGGGAGTGTGTATTTATCATTTGAAGGAAAAACAAAAAGAGGGAAATTATAGGTAGACCTATAATTTCTCTCTGATTAGTTCCTAACGATAGAAGTATTACTATTAACTTACATAAGATGCACCGATAATAACTAATAAAATAAATAATACTACGATTAATGCAAAGTTACTTCCAAATCCGCCTCCATATCCAGACATACTAGTCACCTCCACCTTTAGATTTACTATATTGTATGAAGGTAGCCGAATATGGTGTGGACAAGTTCATTAAATTTTTTTCGGAAAATGGTCTAAATTCAGAAATAGGTATGTAAAATGGTACAATTAGCTTAAGCAAGCTATGCTAACCATTAGAAATTAAGCGATAGAAGAACGCTTACAAAAATTTTGAAAATAAATTGTCATGATTCATGACAAAAAAGAAAAAATATCCTAATTAGTGCAGACGTCTTCTATCATCGTAAGTTGAGAATTATGTACGAGTTCTACCTTAAACACATTATAAATATCCCTAATTTCACAATAACCTGTATCATAGCAAAATAAAATTTTAAACACTCTGCCTTTATATAATACATTCCCTTTTGTCATTTTAACCTCCTTGATATTAGGTGTACTTATATTGTTTTAACTATCACATACCCAGTTTCCAAACTTCTTAAACATATTTTTAAAAAATTATTTCATTTCAAAGGGAGATTGGAAAAATGTTCCTTCTTTTCGTTCCTTATTCGAGTTAAAATAGAAGGAGGAGAAAATTTTTCCAATCAAGATCTAATTTCGTAAACGAAGCAAATTAGTAAAGTACTAAATTGAAAGTATGAAATGTTCTCTTAACTTTGTAAAATGGAGGGATCAATAATGAAAAGAATTGCTGTATTCTGTGGGTCGAGTGCAGGAGCTTCTCCCGTTTATACGGAGGAAGCAGTCGCATTAGGGAAAGAATTGGCTAGACGTGAAATGGAGCTTGTATATGGTGGTTCTTGTATTGGTTTAATGGGTGCAATTGCTGATAGCATGGTGGAATCAGGAGGAAAGGTAATAGGTGTGCTGCCTGATTTTCTGCAAGAAAAAGAAATAGCCCATCCTGCTTTAAGTGAATTAATTGTTGTAAAATCTATGCATGAAAGAAAAGCAAAAATGACCGAGCTAGCTGATGGATTTATTACGCTTCCAGGTGGTGCTGGAACGATGGAGGAGTTTTTTGAGATCTTTACTTGGGCACAACTTGGTCTGCATAAAAAACCACTTGGGATTCTTAACATCAACCATTATTACGACCCCCTTGTTGGATTAATTAATCATATGGCTGATGCAGAATTTTTACAAGACCAATATCGAACCATAACAATTGTTGATTCTGATCCAAAACAGTTGCTTGATAATTTTGCAACTTATACTCCCCCTGGGATAAAATCATTTATTCAAGTCAGTCAGACTTAATCTCTTTTCATACTATGTAAATACTTGACGATAGGAGTAGGACAGCGATGTTTCTTGTGCAAAAATTTTATGATGTTGAAGATTTCAAGCGAGTTATGATTCCATATTTAGAAAAGGAAGAAGCAGTTAATGGCTTACCTCTAGGAATCTTAATGAATATAGACGAGAAGATTAAGCCTACGGTAATGGCTGGAGTATATAAAGATGAACAACCTATTCTTATGTTGTTACAGACACATCCTAAACAAATAATCGTTTCTGTTTTTCAGAAAATTATTCCTTTGGAACTCTCTTTGATCAGTAAACTAATTCATGAAAGTATTACTGAAATTCCTGGTTTTATTGGCGAAAAGACGATTGTAAGAGAAATGGCCCAACATATTGCATCGTTACGTCAATTAAAAGTTATTCTTGGAATGGATCAACGAATCTATCAATTGAACGAAGTCAAAAAGAAACCATCTAATCTAGGGAATTTTAGGTGGATAACCAAAAATGATCAATCTACCATTCAACAATGGGTTTATGATTTCGCTGCATCAATAAACCAACCATTAGAAATGGAACAGGCAAGTAAGAGAGTCGAGGAGCTCATTCAAGGAGGCAAACTTGCAGGTTGGGAAGTAGATCATCAGCTAGTTAGTATGGCAAATGCAAGTAGACCGACGAAAAACAATATAACGATTAATTTTGTGTACACACCGAAAGAGTTTAGAAACAAAGGTTATGCAACAAATTGTGTTGCGGAACTCTCAGAGAGGCTTTTGGAGAGCGATTTTTCTTCTACTAGTCTTTATACAGATATTACTAACCCAACCTCGAATAAAATATATATGGAAATTGGTTATCAACCAATGATAGATTCTATTTTGTTATTTTTAGAGAAATAGAAGCTAGATTCTTAATTTTAAAAAACTGTGATAAATAATGGGGGAATATAGAGTGGATGAAAGGTATCCTATTGGAGTATTCGCGCATGAAGGAGAAATCTCGGAAGAAGTTCTGCATAGCTGGATCAGCGAAATAGAGCGATATCCAGAAAAACTAGCGAAAACAGTTGCTTCATTAAGAGAAGAACAGTTAGATACGCCCTATAGGGAAGGCGGATGGACGGTTCGACAGGTTGTGCATCATGTTGCAGATAGTCATATGAATGCATATATACGGACAAAGCTTGCTTTAACGGAAAAAACGCCAACTATTAAACCATATGAAGAAGCATTATGGGCAGAGCTTGCAGATTACTCATTGCCTGTTAATGTGTCGCTCCAAATGCTTACTACCATTCATACAAGATGGGTACATTTAATAAAATCCCTAATTCTAACAGATGAATTAGAAAAAGAACTGCATCATCCAGTTAGCGGAACGCAAACGGTTCGTTTATTAGTCGGAAACTACGCTTGGCATGGACGTCACCACCTGGCACATATTACGAATCTGTGTGAGAAAAAGGGCTGGCTGGTGAAATGATACTTGCTTTTTCAAGATAAAGTATGGGAGGGAATGAGAGAGAGTTATCTTATTTCCTCCTTTTTTTCTGCACAAAAATCCACGTGATTGTACTCGAATAACCCATTGTTTGATATTTCTCCGTAAATTTATTAGTCTCTTTCCATATATTTCAGGTGAATTACTCATATATATATAAAGATTTGCAGGAAAACTTACGCAAGTTTTTCGAATAGAAAGTACGTAACCATTCTTTTCCAGTAACTTTTATTACTTAGAGAAAACTTCTATCCAATGAAAAAGAGGAGGGAAAGTGTGACATATATCGGCAAAAGTGTTTTTCGAAAGGAATCCTTGGAAAAAGTTTCGGGCACCGCAAGGTATACAGGTGATTACTTGGCGACAGATGCCTTGCATGTAGAAATGGTCAAAAGTTCGTACGCCCATGCATATATTTCTTCGATTGATATAGAAGAGGCAGAAAAGTTGGAAGGCGTAAGAGCAATTATTCTTGGAGATAATTTACCTTTAATCGGAGAAGAGGTAATTGATCGCCCACCACTTGCTGTTAAAAAAGTACGTTATTACGGAGAAGTAATTGCATTAGTTGTTGCTGAAACAATCCCTGTTGCGAGAAGAGCTGCTCAGCTCATTAACATCGAATATGAACCGCTTCCAGTGGTGAATTCTGCCTTACAAGCACTTGAAAGCGATGCGCCGCTTCTCCATGATAATTTGCTCGATTACACAAAGGATGAAGGCATTTATCCTGTGGAAGGTACAAATATTATTAATCACACAAAGATTAGAAAAGGCGATATTAACCTTGGAATGGAGGAAGGGAAAGTATCGATTGAGTCACATTTTTCGATTCCGATTTCTGATCATGCCGCTATCGAGACAAGAGCTGCTCTTTGTGAGATTAGGGAAAGTGGAATTGTTCGTATTGTAACAAGCTCGCAGGCACCTTATATGGTAAAAAAAATCATCAGTAGAGATTTTAAAGTGGAAACAGGCAAAGTAGTCGTCGAAACACCATTTGTAGGTGGTGGTTATGGTGGAAAGGCATCGGTTCATTTAGAAATTTTTGCATTTATCGCATCTAGAGCAGTCGGTGGACGGAAGGTACGAGTTTTTAATACGAGAGAAGAAGATTTAACCGTTTCCCCAGTTCATATTGGTTTAGAGGCAACTGTTCAGATCTCTTGTACCCCAGAAGGTAAACTGACTGCCGCAAAATTAAAGTATGTATTTGATGGTGGAGCTTATGCGGATAAGTCTCCACATTTAAGTACAGCTGGAGCAGTTGATTGTACTGGACCATATAAAATTGACAATGTTTGGTGTGATGCTTTATGTGTATATACTAATCATCCATATGCAGCACCCTTTAGAGGATTCAGCCACGGAGAGGTCCATTTTGCTTTTGAAAGAGCCATTGATATGCTTGCAAAAAAAGCAAAAATAGATCCGCTTCATTTTAGAAAAATTAATGCCATTCATCCAGGTGATACAACACCTACACAAGTGGTGTTAACGAGCAGTAAAGTAGGAAATGTTGAAAAATGTATTAATCGTTTAAGGGAAATAATGGAATGGGATAAGGGGCAAATCCATGCTATCGCCTCGAATAAAGTACGAGTAAAAGGGATCTCCTGTAGTTGGAAGAATTCAACTATTGGTCCTGCGGTTAGCTCTGGAGTCGTTCTCACCTTTAATTCAGATGGCAGCATAAATCTAATGTCTGGAATAGTCGAGATTGGTACCGGGACGAAAACAGTACTAGCGCAAATCTTAGCAGAAAAAATGAAAATGAATGTGGATCGAATTCATGTGAGAATGGCCGTTGATACACAAACAGAGCCAGAGCATTGGAAGACAGTTGCAAGTAGAGGGACATTAATGGCAGGGAGAGCAGTCATGGCTGCAGCAGATGATGCAATTCGAAAACTGAAGAAAATGGGTGCAATCGTGTTAAGAGTGCCTGAAGATGATTTAGAAGTAGCAAATGAGATGATCTTTTTAAGAGATAATCCAAAGAATTCGATTCCATTTGAAGACATTGTCTATGGGTATACGTATCCCAATGGAAATTCTATTGGCGGTCAAATCATAGCCAATGGTAGTTATTCACTTACTGGCTTAACGAATTTAGACCCAGAAACAGGTGCTGGTAACCCAGGTCCAGAATGGGCAGTAGCCGCCCAAGGAGTAGAAATAGAAATGGATATGAAAACATGGAGGTACAAGATTTTAAAAGCAATAACGGTGGTGGATTTAGGAGAAGTGCTTAATCATAAAGCAGCGCTTGGTCAAATCAAAGGGGCAATGAGTATGGGGATTGCTTGGGCATGCAGGGAAGCCTTTTATTTTGATGAAAACGGAAGAGTACTAAATCCACAATTACGCACATATCGACCATTAAGGTTTGGAGAACATCCAGAATATGAAGTTGACATTATTAAAACACCACATTTAGAAGCTCCATTTGGGGCAAGGGGAGCGGGAGAGCATGGATTAGTAGGTATTCCAGCCGCATTAGGAAATGCACTTTCCTTGGCGATAAACACCGAGTTAAAAAGTCTACCACTTACGCCAGAAGCAATTTGGAGACACGTGAAGGAGGCACATAATGGCATTTGAATATATATTTGCTTCCACAATAGAACAAGCAACAAAAAAATATGCTGAAGTTGAAGGACAAAACAGATATCCGGCGTATTATGCTGGCGGGACGGAGATTATTACATTAAGGAGAATTGATCAATTAAATGTAGATGTCTCTATTGATGTAAAACAAATAGCCGCATGTAATATTCATCAGGTTGATAAAGAGTATTTCGTGATCGGTTCCTGTATTACATTGACGGATATAGAAGAGCTTAATTATTTTCCGTTATTAACAGATGTCTGTAAAGAAATTGCTGATCGAACAGCAAGAAATAAGATAACAATTGGCGGGAATATTTGTGGCAATATCTTTTATCGAGAAGCGGTATTACCCTTCCTACTTACAGATAGTGTGTTAGTTCTCGCTAGTGAAAATGGAATTCGAACAGAATATATTCACGATGTGTTTGAAGAACAATTATTGCTTGAAAACGGAGAATTATTGGTGCAAGCATTTATCGATAAAAAATACTTATCTAAAGAATATATAGCAATAAAGGTGAGACAGCAGTGGGAAACTGGCTACCCACTAATTACGATTGCTGGATTAAAGTTCGACGGACAAATAAGAGTAGCAATCAGTGGTTTATGCCCCTTTCCATTTCGATCACTTGAACTCGAAAATCTTATTAATAATAAAACATTGCGAAGAGAAGAGCGCATTGCAGAAGTAATAAACCATCTACCTTCTCCAATCTTAAATGATGTAGAAGGATCGGATGAATATCGCTTGTTTGTGCTGTCCGACCTTTTAGAAAAAGTTTTGGATCGATTGGAGGGAATATAATTGCCGGAAAGTGGACCAAATTTAGTAATAGTAAAACTGCGTGTAAATGGTGAAAATCACTTTGTAACCATTCCTCCATCAAAAACATTGCTGGCCACATTGCGTGAAAATCTATTTTTGACAGGCGCGAAGCCAGGGTGCTTTAATGGTGACTGTGGCGCTTGCACGATTATCATTGATCAAGTGGCGATGAAATCATGTTTAATGCTTGCCGTAGAAGCGCAAGGAAAGGAAATCATTACAATAGAAGGACTAAAAGATAGCCCACTCCAACAAGCTTTTATCGAAGAATTTGCCTTTCAGTGCGGTTACTGTACACCTGGGTTCATTATGAATGGGCATGCTCTCCTCCTTAATGAGCACAATCCTAGTAGAGAAAAGATAAAAGAGTGGTTGGAATCCAATATATGTCGTTGTACGAGTTATGAGGAAATAGAAGCAGCGGTGTTGAAAGCAATTGTGCATAAAAAAGAATGAGCTCTTATCATTACTCCTGCAAGAAGTATGCAGGAGTAATTTTTCGTTTTAATACTTTTGCTGATTATTTGTTTTGTTTATGGCATTCTCTTCCTTTGTTTCTGCCATACCATATAAGCCGTTCATTTCTTGTTCATCCGTATCTAAGCCTAAATTGTTTTGTTTGTTTATTTCATTCTTCTTTTGATCTTTCATGTTTTTTGCTCCTTTCATGGTCTATTCTTTAATAGTCTGTCGAAAAATAAAAATTATATGTGAGAAAGAGAACATGCTTAGCTAGGAAGATGCTTCTTAATTTTTTCAAAAAGAGCCTTTAACATAATACCTAAGATAATAAAACCAACAAAAGATTTCGTATGGGACCAATGTTCTCCTAATATAAACATTTTTCTTAGCATAAATAATGGTTCGATAATATATGAAAATAATATAGACCAACCTAAAGTAGCTACTAAAAATTTGTGCCAATTGCTAAAGTATTGATAGACAAGCATTGCTGTTATAGGAATAATGACCAAATTAGCAGGAATTAACGGAGTGATGATGGGGATAAGTTTATCCGGATAGCTCCATAGCATTAATTCTGTGCCAATAATGTCTAGGAGCATAGATATAGTGGCACATACCATGCCATAAGAGAATATTTCAAAAAAACGATTTTTATCTACTAACCTCCACCAAATAAAATAGGGAATTATCGTTGCTAAGAAAAGAATCCACCAATTTGGCGAAAATAAATCATGCTGAAACCAATGATCGATGGACAGATGGTATAATTTCTCCTTTGCTTTATTAATTTCCATGTTAGTAGGAAGATGCAATATTAAGCTATACATATAGGTCACCACTTTTATTTTTCAACAATAAAAAAGAATTTTATGGTATTAGTATGAATGAAGATTGGATTTTTTATTAGATATTTTTAGTATACATAAATTTACCAATGATGGGAGAGAATAAAAGTTATTAAAGGTGGGATATGTAATGAAAAAAAAGTGGAAAAAATATAAAGTCTATATTGTTGGTTTGTTCTATATTATTTTTATTAATGGACTCATTGCTGCAAGCTATATTATAGGTTTTAAGGAATTTAAAAAACTTATTAACTTTTAAGAAAAATAGTCTATGTATGATTACTTAAAATACTTTCAGTGTATTTTTCCTTTAAGGAATAGGATAAGGTATGGAGAAATAGGATGAAAGTGTAGGAGGTGATACATTGGCAGTAGTACGAACAACAGATGCGGATATTGATTTATTAGCAAGACTTCTCCGTGCTGAAGCAGAGGGAGAAGGGGAATTAGGGATGTTATTAGTTGGGAACGTTGGAATTAATCGGATGAGAGCAGATTGTTCTGATTTCACGGGACTACGTACTGTTTCCGATATGGTTTATCAAGCCCATGCGTTTGAAGCAACAACGAAAGGTTATTTTTATCAAAGACCAAGAGAAAGTGAACGACGGTTGGCGAGAAGGGTAGTGAATGGTGAATCCTTTTGGCCAGCAAAATATAGCTTATGGTATTTTCGTCCTCCAGGCGATTGTCCTCCTACTTGGTATAATCAGCCACATGTAGGGAGATTTAAGCTGCATTGTTTTTATGAACCAACTGCAGAAGAATGCGAAAATGTTTATAACACATTCTAATTTTGAAGATTTTTTCTATTACTTATTAAAAAGGTGTCCGGTATTTTGGAGGACATCTTTTTTGTGTAGAAATTTTGGAGAATTTTAAGAAATAAGCATTTGAGGTCTTGGTTAATTAGTGGTATATTTTAAAATATTATGAAAACTTAGGGAGTGTCTTACGTTGTCTTTAGAAAATGTACAAACATATTTAAGTAAATGGAATAGAGAGAAAGATATTCAAATTTTTGAAACCTCTAGTGCCACCGTTTTAGAAGCTGCAAACACATTAGGAGTAGAGCCGAAAAGAATCGCTAAAACGTTATCTTTTCGAAAGGAAGATGATGCAATCTTAATCGTAGCAGCGGGTGATGCCAAAATTGACAATAAAAAATTCAAGCAAACCTTTACAGAAAAACCAAGGATGCTATCTCCAGAAGAAGTATTGGAGAAAACGGGTCACGCAGTTGGCGGCGTTTGTCCTTTTGGTTTGACGGAAGATTTACCTGTCTATATGGATGAATCCTTGAAGCGATTCACCACCGTTTTTCCAGCTTGCGGAAGTAGTAATTCAGCCATAGAATTGACCAATGAAGAGCTATACATATACGGTAATGTAGTCGAATGGGTGAATGTATGTAAAGGATGGGAGTAAAACAATAACACTATAAATACTTTTGTGGGAGTTGGAGTTAGTGCAAAAATACATTGTAATCTTTTTAAGCATGACTATTACTTCTATAGTTATTAATGTGATTACATCGATTACTGGTTTTGAATATAATTGGTAAGCAT
>Ga0182739_1002813_pt1 | contig 15864 bp, 11 predicted proteins | sample eDN5th30CBELigBY_FD_128873 | JGI IMG/M metagenome (GOLD analysis project Ga0182739, IMG submission 128873) | Enriched backyard soil microbial communities from Emeryville, California, USA - eDNA 5th pass 30_C BE-Lig BY (version 2) (version 2) | ecosystem: Environmental > Terrestrial > Soil >... | reverse complement strand
GCGACAACATCAAGATGGTGGTGACGCTGATCGCGCCGATCGCGATGGACGAAGGCCTGCGTTTCGCGATCCGCGAAGGCGGCCGCACCGTCGGCGCCGGCGTCGTCGCCAAGATCTTCGAGTGAACTCAAAGCAACTGCTTTTGTCTTGAGCTGTCCAGAATAGTCCGGTCGGAATGGCCGGACTATTCTTGGCCGTCACGGAGGACGGCACACATGAACGCCAGTAGCTCAATTGGCAGAGCAGCGGTCTCCAAAACCGCAGGTTGGGGGTTCGAGTCCCTCCTGGCGTGCCACCACCCGAGAACATGAACGCTAAAGTCGAACAACATTCCGGCGCCGGTGCCGTGGAGATCGCCAAGCTGGCGCTGGCCGCGGTACTCGCCGTCGCCGGCATCGTTGGCTACTACTACTACGCCGGGACCCTGGGATCGCTGCCGCGCCTGGGTATTCTGGTCGGTGCGTTCGTGCTCGCCCTGCTCATCGCGGCGTTCACGCGGACGGGCCGCTCGGCGCGCGAGTTCCTGGGCGAGTCGCAGTTCGAGCTGCGCAAGGTGGTCTGGCCGACCCGCGACGAGACCCTCAAGACGACCGGCGTCATCATCGTCGTCGTCATCATCCTGAGCTTGCTGCTGGGCTTGATGGACCTGATCCTGAAGTGGATCGTGCTGGACTGGCTGCTGAAGCTGGGCCACTGACGGAGGCGGGCCGATGTCCAAACGCTGGTACGTGGTTCACGCCTATTCGGGTTTCGAGCACCAGGTCGAGCGGTCGCTGAAGGATCGCATCGCCCGCGCCGGGATGGAGGCGAGCTTCGGCGAAGTGCTGGTGCCGACCGAGGAAGTCATCGAGATGCGCGGCGGCCAGAAGCGCCGCAGCGAGCGCAAGTTCTTCCCCGGTTACGTGCTGGTCCAGATCGAGACCGACGATCAGGGCAAGGCCCTGAAGATCGACGACGAAGCCTGGCATCTGGTCAAGGAGACGCCGAAGGTGCTCGGCTTCATCGGCGGTACGGCCGACCGGCCGCTGCCGATCCGCGACAGCGAGGCGGACGTGATCCTGCGCCGGGTTCAGGAAGGCGTGGACAAGCCCAAGCCGAAGGTGCTGTTCGAGCCGGGTGAAATGGTCCGCGTCATCGACGGCCCCTTCAACGATTTCAACGGTGTCGTCGAGGAAGTCAACTACGAGAAGAGCCGTCTGCGCGTGGCGGTTCTGATCTTCGGGCGCTCGACGCCGGTCGAGCTGGAATTCGGCCAGGTCGAAAAGGCCTAAAATCCCTGCTATACTTGCCGGCTCGCCGTCATGAAGGCGGGCCGAAGTTCCGGCCGCCGCATGGCGGCCGTCGGCATGTCGGCCGATCGAAAATGAACAACGTGACGCCGGGACACGTGATTTCCCGGTCCGATGGGGAGCCTTGAATCCAAAGGCGCTAGCACCCGGAGAGAGAAATGGCTAAGAAAGTCGTCGGTTACATCAAGCTGCAGGTCAAGGCCGGCCAGGCCAACCCGTCGCCGCCGGTCGGTCCGGCGCTCGGTCAGCGTGGCCTCAACATCATGGAGTTCTGCAAGGCGTTCAACGCGGCCACGCAGAAGCTCGAGCCGGGCCTGCCGATCCCGGTCGTCATCACCGCCTATTCCGATCGCACGTTCACCTTCATCACCAAGACGCCGCCGGCGACGATCCTGCTGAAGAAGGCCGCCGGTATCCAGTCCGGCTCGAAGACCCCCAATACCGTCAAGGTCGGCAAGGTCACGCGCAAGCAGCTCGAGGAGATCGCCAAGGCGAAGGAACCCGACCTGACCGCGGCCAGTGTCGACGCGGCGGTTCGTACGATTGCGGGCAGCGCCCGCAGCATGGGTCTGACGGTGGAGGGCTGAGGTCATGGCGAATATCGGAAAGCGCTACAAGTCGCTGCGGGACAAGGTCGTTCCGGGCAAGGCCTACGGGATCGAGGACGCACTCAAGTTGGTCAAGGAGGGCGCCAAGGCCAAGTTCGTCGAGTCGGTAGACGTCGCCGTCCGCCTCGGCATCGATGCGAAGAAGTCCGACCAGGGCGTGCGCGGCTCGTCGCTGCTGCCGCACGGCACCGGCAAGACCGTCAAGGTCGCCGTGTTCGTGCCGGCCGGCGAGAAGGCTGAAGCGGCGAAGGCCGCCGGCGCCGATGCCGTCGGCATGGAGGACCTGGCCGAGAAGATGCAGGCCGGTGATCTCGACTATGGTCGCGTCATCGCCACGCCGGACGCGATGCGCGTCGTCGGCAAGCTCGGCCAGCTGCTCGGTCCGCGCGGCCTGATGCCGAACCCGAAGGACGGCTCGGTCACGGCCGACGTCGCCACGGCGGTCAAGAACGCCAAGGCGGGGCAGGTCAAGTTCCGCAACGACAAGGCCGGCATCATCCACGCGACGATCGGCAAGTCCAGCTTCGAGATCGACGCGCTCAAGGACAACCTGAACGCGCTGCTGGCCGATCTGGTCAAGGCCAAGCCGTCCACCGCCAAGGGCGTGTTCCTGCAGAAGGTCTCGGTGTCGAGCACGATGGGCGTCGGCGTCAGCGTCGATCCGTCGAGCCTCAGCACCTGACCGGATTCGAAATGAGGCAAGCCCGCCGTTCGCACCGGCGGGCCGAGAAATTTTGAGGGCCTCCCGCAAGGGAGCCGTCAAAGACCGCAGGCGGCCAAGACGGCACGCTCCCGGCGGCAAGGAAGCGGAACTTGCGAAGGAAACGCCGGGGCGAGCGTCGTCGAGTCCTTAAAACGACCAGCCTGCGTAGATGGTGCAGCCCGACAGGTTTACCTGGAACGGCCACCTAATGGCGCGAAAGCGCCGACGGGTCTGCGATGGAACCGCGGCCCGTGACCGTTTGGGAGCCGGAACGCAGGAGCGCACCGGAGCCCGGTTCGGAGACAACAATGGCGCTCAATCTTGCGCAAAAGAAAGAGGTCGTTGCCGAACTGGCGGATGTCGCTGCCAAAGCGCATTCCCTGGTCGCGTCCGAGTACATCGGTCTTACCGTCGAGCAGCTCACCGAGCTGCGCAAGAAGGCCCGTCAGGGCGGCGTGTATCTGCGAGTGGCTAAGAACACCCTCGTATCGCGCGCCGTGGACGGCACGGACTATGCGTGTGTCAAGGACACGCTCACCGGTCCGCTGCTGTACGCCTTCTCGACCGAAGATCCCGGTGCTGCCGGACGTCTGATCAAGGAATTCGCGAAAGCCAACGACAAGTTGCAGCCAAAGCTGGTCGCCATTGGCGGCAAGGCATATCCGGGGACGCACGTCGACGTGCTGGCCTCGCTGCCGACCCGCGAACAGGCGCTCAGCATGCTGCTCAGCGTTCTCGTCCAGCCCGCCACGATGCTCGTGCGCGTCCTGGCCGAGCCGGCCTCGCAGGTTGCCCGCGCGATCAACGCGGTCGGCCAGCAGAAGTCCGCCTGAGCGCATTCGCCGATTCGTCACACCTTTCCATTCAGTTAGAACCGTTTCAGGAGCAAATTCATGTCCCTCAGCAACGAGCAGATCATCGAAGCGATCGCCGGCAAGACCCTCGTCGAAGTGATGGAGCTGGTCAAGGCGATGGAAGAGAAGTTCGGCGTGTCCGCAGCCGCTCCGGTGGCTGTCGCCGCCGCTCCGGCCGCTGGCGCTGCCGCGCCGGTCGAAGAGAAGACCGAGTTCACGGTCTCCCTCAAGTCCGCCGGCGAGAAGAAGGTCGAAGTCATCAAGGTCGTCCGCGCCATCACCGGCCTGGGCCTCAAGGAAGCCAAGGACCTGGTCGAGTCGGCTCCGGCCGTCATCAAGGATGCCGTCAGCAAGGACGAGTCCGAGAAGTTCAAGAAGGATCTTGAAGCCGCTGGCGCAACCGTCGAGATCAAGTAATCGACGTTGCGTCGCTGGTCTCGGCTGGCGATACCCGAAGCCTGGGGGCGAAAGCCCCCGGGCTTTGTCCGTTGCAGCGCCGGGGCGTGGCGATTGGCGACTGCCGGTGGGAACCGGCGATGCTCACGGCATCGTCACGTTGTCCCCGGAAGACAGTCCCCATCCGCCAAACCCTTTGAGTTTCTCCTTCGCCGGTGCGATCCGTGCCGGCATGCAATCCCGACCCGAGGCGGTACCCGATCATGACCTACTCGTTCACCGAAAAGAAGCGAATCCGCAAGGACTTCGGCAAGCGTCCGCCGGTGCTGGACGTCCCGTTCCTGTTGGCCATCCAGGTCGACTCCTACCTGGAGTTCCTGCAGGCGGACGTCCCGCCGGCCAAGCGTGAGGACAAGGGCCTGCATGCCGCCCTTCGCTCGGTGTTCCCGATCTCCAGCTACTCGGGCAGCGCCGCGCTCGAGTACGTCAGCTACCGCCTGGGCGAGCCGCCGTTCGACGAGCGCGAGTGCCGCTCGCGCGGCATGAGCTACGGCGCACCGCTGCGCGTGACCGTGCGGCTGGTGATCTACGACCGCGAGTCGTCGAACAAGGCGATCAAGTACGTGAAGGAGCAGGAGGTGTACATGGGCGAACTGCCGCTCATGACCGACACCGGCACCTTCATCGTCAACGGCACCGAGCGCGTCATCGTCTCGCAGCTGCACCGCTCGCCGGGCGTGTTCTTCGACCACGACCGCGGCAAGACGCATTCGTCCGGCAAGCTGCTCTACAGCGCGCGCGTGATTCCCTACCGCGGCTCGTGGCTGGACTTCGAGTTCGATCCGAAGGATGCGCTGTTCACGCGTATCGACCGCCGCCGCAAGCTGCCGGTCACCGTGCTGCTGCGCGCGCTCGGCTACAACAACGAAGAGATCCTCGACATCTTCTTCGAGAAGAACGAGTTCACGCTGGGCAAGAAGGACGGTGCCGAGCTGGAGCTGGTCGCCGAGCGCCTGCGCGGCGAGACGCTCAACTTCGACCTGCGTGTCGGCGACGAGGTGATCGTCGAGGCCGGCAAGCGCATCACCGCGCGCCACGTGCGCCGCCTCGAGAGCGCCCAGATCAAGACGCTGGAAGTGCCGGACGAGTACCTGCTCGGCCGCATCCTGGCCCATGACGTGGCCGACACCAAGACCGGCGAGCTGCTGGCCGCGGCCAACGAAGAGATCAACGACGGGCACCTGGAGACGTTCCGCAAGGCGGGCGTCGAGAAGGTCGCCACCCTGTGGGTCAACGACCTCGACCGCGGCCCGTACATCTCGCAGACGCTGCGCATCGACTCGACGCGCACGCCGCTCGAAGCGCTGGTCGAGATCTACCGGATGATGCGTCCGGGCGAGCCGCCGACCAAGGAAGCGGCGCAGAACCTGTTCCAGAACCTGTTCTTCTCGGCCGAGCGCTACGACCTCGATCGCGTCGGCCGGATGAAGTTCAACCGCCGTGTCGGCCGCAAGGAAGACACCGGCCCGGGCATCCTGTACGACTCGAAGTACTTCGGCGACCGCAACGACGAGACCTCCAAGGGCCTGTACAAGGAGCTGGGCGTCGGCTCGGACATCCTCGACGTGCTCAAGGTGCTGATCGAGATCCGCAACGGCCGCGGCACCGTCGACGACATCGACCACCTCGGCAACCGGCGCGTGCGCTCGGTCGGCGAGATGGCCGAGAACGTGTTCCGCATCGGCCTGGTGCGCGTCGAGCGCGCCGTCAAGGAGCGCCTGTCGCTGGCCGAGTCCGAGGGCCTGACCCCGCAGGAGCTGATCAACGCCAAGCCGGTGGCCGCCGCGATCAAGGAGTTCTTCGGCTCCTCGCAGCTGTCGCAGTTCATGGACCAGAACAACCCGCTGTCGGAAGTCACCCACAAGCGCCGCGTCTCGGCGCTCGGCCCGGGCGGCCTGACGCGCGAGCGCGCCGGCTTCGAGGTGCGCGACGTGCATCCGACCCACTACGGCCGCGTCTGCACGATCGAGACGCCGGAAGGCCCGAACATCGGCCTGATCAACTCGCTGGCGGTCTATGCCCGCACCAACGACTACGGCTTCCTTGAGACGCCGTACCGCAAGGTCGTGGACGGCAAGATCACGCGTGAGGTCGAGTTCCTGTCGGCGATCGACGAGGGCGAGTACGTGATCGCCCAGGCCAACGCGCCGCTCAACGAGGACGGCAGCTTCCAGGAAGACTTCGTCGCCTGCCGTTCGCGCGGCGAATCGGAGCTGCGTGGCCCCGGCGAGATCCAGTTCATGGACGTCTCGCCGATGCAGACCGTCTCGGTCGCCGCGGCGCTGATCCCGTTCCTCGAGCACGACGACGCCAACCGCGCGCTGATGGGCGCCAACATGCAGCGCCAGGCAGTGCCGACGCTGCGCGCCCAGACGCCGCTGGTCGGTACCGGCATCGAGCGCGCCGTGGCGCGCGACTCGGGCGTCACCACGGCCGCGCGCCGCGGCGGCGTGATCGACCAGATCGACGCCGGACGCATCGTGGTCCGCGTCAACGAGGTCGAGATCGGCGAGAACGACGCCGGCGTGGACATCTACACGCTGACCAAGTACACGCGCTCGAACCAGAACACCAACCTCAACCAGCGCCCGCTGGTCAAGGTGGGTGACGTCGTCGCCAAGGGCGACGTGCTGGCCGACGGCTCGTCGACCGACCTGGGCGAGCTCGCGCTCGGCCAGAACATGCTGGTCGCGTTCATGCCGTGGAACGGCTACAACTTCGAAGACTCGATCCTGATCTCCGAGCGCGTGGTCCAGGAGGACCGCTACACGACGATCCACATCGAGGAGCTGACCTGCGTCGCCCGCGACACCAAGCTCGGGCCGGAGGAGATCTCGGCCGACATCCCGAACGTCGGCGAGCAGGCGCTGGCGCGCCTGGACGACTCCGGCGTGGTCTACATCGGTGCCGAGGTGAACGCCGGCGACATCCTGGTCGGCAAGGTCACCCCCAAGGGGGAAAGCCAGCTGACGCCGGAAGAGAAGCTGCTTCGCGCGATCTTCGGCGAGAAGGCGTCGGACGTGAAGGACAGCTCGCTGCGCGTGCCGCCGGGCATGGACGGCACGGTGATCGACGTCACCGTGTTCACGCGTGACGGCATCGAGAAGGACAAGCGTGCGCGCCAGATCGAGGAAATGGAGATCAAGCGCATCAAGAAGGACTTCGACGACCAGTTCCGGATCCTCGAAGGCGCGATCTTCAGCCGCCTGCGCTCGGTGATCGTCGGCAAGGTCGCCAACGGCGGCCCCGGCGCGCTCAAGAAGGGCAGCGACATCACCAACGACTACCTCGACGGCCTCAAGAAGGACGAGTGGTTCTCGATCCGGATGAAGGACGAGGACGCCGCCGACTTCCTCGAGAAGGCGCAGGAGCAGATCAAGCGCCATCGGGAGGAGTTCGACAACCGCTTCAAGGAGAAGCAGGCCAAGATCACGACCGGCGACGATCTGGCGCCCGGCGTGCTGAAGATGGTCAAGGTGTACCTGGCCGTCAAGCGCCGCATCCAGCCGGGCGACAAGATGGCCGGCCGCCACGGCAACAAGGGCGTCGTGTCGATGATCGTCCCGGTCGAGGACATGCCGTTCGACTCGAACGGACGCCCGGTCGACATCGTGCTCAATCCGCTCGGCGTGCCGTCGCGCATGAACATCGGCCAGATCCTGGAAGTCCACCTGGGCTGGGCCGCACGCGGCCTCGGCGAGAAGATCGGCCAGATGGTCGAGATCAACGCCAAGGCGGCCGAGGTGCGCAAGTTCCTCGACCAGATCTACAACCACGACAAGGACGAGTTCGGCCAGCGCGTCAACCTCAAGTCGCTGAGCGACGAGGAGATCCTGGAGCTCGCCCGCAACCTGCGCAGCGGCGTGCCGATGGCGACGCCGGTGTTCGACGGCGCCAGCGAGGCGGAGATCAAGGCGATGCTGCGCCTGGCGGACCTGCCCGAGTCGGGGCAGACCGTGCTGATCGACGGCCGCACCGGCGAGGCGTTCGATCGCCCGGTCACGGTCGGCTACATGCACATGCTCAAGCTCAACCACCTGGTCGACGACAAGATGCACGCCCGCTCGACCGGCCCGTACTCGCTGGTCACCCAGCAGCCGCTCGGCGGCAAGGCGCAGTTCGGCGGCCAGCGCTTCGGCGAAATGGAAGTCTGGGCGCTGGAAGCCTACGGCGCCGCCTACACGCTGCAGGAGATGCTGACGGTCAAGTCCGACGACGTCTCGGGCCGCAACCAGATGTACAAGAGCATCGTCGACGGCGACCACGAGATGGCGGCCGGCATGCCCGAATCGTTCAACGTGCTGGTCAAGGAGATCCGCTCGCTGGCGATCGACATGGAACTGGAAGAGACGAAGAAGTGAGCGCCCCGGGCTTTGGAGACTGAACCATGAAAGACTTGCTCAACCTGTTCAATCAGCAGCGCCAGACGCTCGACTTCGACTCGATCAAGATCGCGCTCGCCTCGCCGGACCTGATCCGTTCGTGGTCGTTCGGCGAAGTGAAGAAGCCGGAGACGATCAACTACCGCACGTTCAAGCCGGAACGCGACGGCCTGTTCTGCGCGGCCATCTTCGGACCGATCAAGGACTACGAGTGCCTGTGCGGCAAGTACAAGCGCATGAAGCACCGCGGCGTGGTCTGCGAGAAGTGCGGCACCGAGGTCACGCTGGCCAAGGTGCGCCGTGAGCGCATGGGCCACATCGAGCTGGCCTCGCCGGTCGCGCACATCTGGTTCCTGAAGTCGCTGCCGTCGCGCATCGGCCTGATGCTCGACATGACGCTGCGCGACATCGAGCGCATCCTCTATTTCGAGGCCTACGTCGTCATCGATCCGGGCCTGACGCCGCTGCAGCGTGCCCAGCTCCTCAACGAGGAGCAGTACCTGCAGGCCGTGGAGGAGCACGGCGACGAGTTCGACGCGCGCATGGGCGCCGAGGCCGTCTACGAGCTGCTCAAGACGATCGACCTGCAGCAGGAGATGATCAAGCTGCGCGAGGAGATCGCCTCGACCAACTCCGAGACCAAGCTCAAGCGCCTGACCAAGCGCATCAAGCTGGTCGAGGCGTTCCACGAGTCGGGCAACCGCCCGGAGTTCATGGTGCTGACCGTGCTGCCGGTGCTGCCGCCGGACCTGCGTCCGCTGGTGCCGCTGGACGGTGGCCGCTTCGCCACGTCCGATCTCAACGACCTGTACCGCCGCGTCATCAACCGCAACAACCGCCTCAAGCGGCTGCTCGAGCTCAATGCGCCCGACATCATCGTGCGCAACGAGAAGCGCATGCTGCAGGAGTCGGTCGACGCGCTGATGGACAACGGCCGTCGTGGCCGGGCGATCACCGGCACCAACAAGCGGCCGCTGAAGTCGCTGGCCGACATGATCAAGGGCAAGCAGGGCCGTTTCCGCCAGAACCTGCTCGGCAAGCGCGTGGACTACTCCGGCCGTTCGGTCATCGTGGTCGGCCCCACGCTCAAGCTGCACCAGTGCGGCCTGCCGAAGAAGATGGCGCTGGAGCTGTTCAAGCCGTTCATCTTCTCCAAGCTGCAGCGCCGCGGCATGGCCACGACGATCAAGGCCGCCAAGAAGCTGGTCGAGCGCGAAAGCGCCGATGTCTGGGACATCCTCGAAGAGGTGATCCGCGAGCATCCGGTGCTGCTGAACCGCGCGCCGACCCTGCACCGCCTCGGCATCCAGGCGTTCGAGCCGGTGCTGATCGAAGGCAAGGCGATCCAGCTGCACCCGCTGGTCTGTACCGCGTTCAACGCCGACTTCGACGGCGACCAGATGGCCGTGCACGTGCCGCTGTCGCTCGAAGCGCAGCTGGAGGCGCGCGCGCTGATGTTGTCGTCCAACAACATCCTGTCGCCCGCCAACGGCGAGCCGATCATCGTGCCGACCCAGGACGTCGTGCTCGGCCTGTACTACATGACCCGCGAGCTGACCAACGCGAAGGGCGAGGGGATGGTCTTCGCCAACATCGCCGAGGTCCACCGCGCCTACGAGAACCGCGTCGTCGAGCTGCACGCCAAGGTCAAGGTGCGTCTGCGCCAGGTCGAGATCGACGATGACGGCAATCGCAGCGAGAAGACCTCGCTGGTCGAGACGACGATCGGCCGTGCGCTGCTGGCCGAGATCCTGCCCGAAGGGCTGCCGTTCTCGCTGGCCAACGTCGAGCTGACCAAGAAGGCCATCTCGCGCCTGATCAACTCCTGCTATCGCCGCCTGGGCCTGAAGGACACGGTCGTCTTCGCCGACAAGCTGATGTACACGGGCTTCCATTACGCGACCCGTGCCGGCATCTCGATCGGTATCGACGACATGAAGATCCCGGCCGAGAAGAAGGGCATCCTCGAAGAGGCCGAGAAGGAAGTCACCGAGATCCAGGAGCAGTACCAGTCCGGTCTGGTCACCGCGGGCGAGCGCTACAACAAGGTCATCGACATCTGGTCGCGCACCAACGAGCGCGTCGCCGCGGCGATGATGCGTGGCGTCGGCACCGACAAGGTCAAGGACAAGGACGGCGCGGTCGTCGATCAGAAGTCGATGAACTCGCTGTACATCATGGCCGATTCCGGCGCCCGTGGTTCGGCCGCCCAGATCCGTCAGCTGGCCGGCATGCGCGGCCTGATGGCGCGACCGGACGGCTCGATCATCGAGACGCCGATCACCGCGAACTTCCGCGAAGGCCTCGACGTGCTGCAGTACTTCAACTCGACGCACGGCGCGCGTAAGGGCCTGGCGGACACGGCGCTCAAGACCGCCAACTCCGGCTACCTGACGCGCCGTCTGGTCGACGTCGCCCAGGACGTGGTCGTTACCGAGCCCGATTGCGGCACGCCCAACGGCCTGACCATGACGCCGATCGTCGAAGGTGGCGACGTCGTCGAGCCGCTGCGTGATCGCGTGCTCGGCCGCGTGGCCGCGGAAGACGTCTTCGCGCCGGGCAACGACGAGGATCCGATCGTCGAGCGCGGCACGCTGCTCGACGAGACGCTGGTGCAGCGGCTCGAGCAGGCCGGCGTGCAGTCGATCCTGGTGCGTTCGCCGATCACCTGCGATGCGCGCTTCGGCGTCTGCGCGATGTGCTACGGCCGCGACCTCGCGCGCGGTCACCTGGTCAACCACGGCGAAGCGGTCGGCGTCATCGCCGCGCAGTCGATCGGCGAGCCGGGCACCCAGCTGACGATGCGTACGTTCCACATCGGTGGTGCAGCCTCGCGTGCCGCCGCCATCGACAACGTCCAGGTCAAGACCACCGGCACGATCAAGTTCAACAACCTCAAGACCGTGCAGCACGCCGCCGGCCACCTGGTCGCGGTCTCGCGCTCGGGCGAGCTGTCGGTCATGGACGCGCACGGCCGCGAGCGCGAACGCTACAAGGTGCCGTACGGCGCCGTGATCGACCTCAAGGACGGTGCGGCGACCAAGGCCGGCCAGACCGTCGCCAAGTGGGACCCGCATACCCATCCGATCGTCTCGGAAGTGGCCGGCGTGATCCGCTTCATCGACTTCATCGACGGCATCACGATCCAGGAGCAGGTCGACGAGCTGACCGGCCTGGCCAGTGCGGTCATCACCGATCCGAAGCGGCGCGGTACGGCCGCGAAGGACCTGCGCCCGATCGTGCGTCTGGAAGACAAGAAGGGCAACCACCTGAAGCTTCCGGGCTCGGACGTACCGGCGCAGTACTACCTGCCGGCCGGTGCGATCGTCTCGCTGCAGAACGGTGCGGAAGTCGGCGTCGGTGACGTGGTGGCGCGTATCCCGCAGGAAACGTCCAAGACCCGCGACATCACCGGCGGTCTGCCGCGCGTCGCGGACCTGTTCGAGGCACGCAAGCCGAAGGAGCCGGCCATCCTGGCCGAGCGCTCGGGCGTCATCAGCTTCGGCAAGGACACCAAGGGCAAGCAGCGCCTGATCATCAAGGATTCCGACGGCAACGAGCACGAGGAGCTGATTCCCAAGTGGCGTCACGTGATCGTGTTCGAGGGTGAGCACGTGGAGAAGGGCGAGACCGTCGTCGACGGCGAGCCCAATCCGCACGACATCCTGCGTCTGCTCGGCGTCGAGCCGCTGGCGGCCTACCTGGTCAAGGAGATCCAGGACGTCTACCGGCTGCAGGGCGTGAAGATCAACGACAAGCACATCGAGTCGATCATTCGCCAGATGCTGCGCAAGGTCGAGATCAGCGAGCCGGGTGGCACGCGCTTCCTGCGCGGCGAGCAGATGGACCGTTCGCGCGTGCAGGAGGAGAACATCCGCGCGGCCGCCCGCGACGAGCTGCCGGCGGAGTTCATGCCGGTGCTGCTCGGCATCACCAAGGCCTCGCTGGCGACCGAGTCGTTCATCTCGGCGGCTTCGTTCCAGGAGACCACGCGTGTGCTGACCGAGGCTGCCGTCCGCGGAACCCGCGATACCTTGCGGGGGCTCAAGGAAAATGTTATCGTCGGCCGCTTGATTCCGGCCGGAACCGGTCTCGCCTACCATTCGCAGCGTCGCGGACGGGCCGGCGGGTTGACCGAATCGGAGCTGGAAACCCTTGGCGGCGCGGGCAGTTCCAGCTCGGTGGCCGAGGCGGTTGCGGAAGACGGCGACGGCGGCTGATAGGCCGCCGCCCCACACAAACGAAAAGAGACGCAGGACGCGTCTCGTGTTCGTCGCAGGACGCACGCGGAAGCCTTGAGCTTCCGCAATCCGCAGGCTATACTCTTTCGTCTTGACAGGCCGGCATCGGCCTGTCTTTTGTTTCTTAGGGCTCATTACGCATGGCGACAATCAACCAGCTGCTGCGCAAATCACGGCGTCCGAAGGACTACAAGAGCGCCTCGCCGGCGCTTGCCAACTGCCCGCAACGCCGCGGCGTCTGCACGCGCGTCTACACGACGACGCCGAAGAAGCCGAACTCGGCGCTGCGCAAGGTGGCCAAGGTCCGCCTGACCAACCAGCAGGAAGTCATCAGCTACATCGGTGGCGAAGGCCACAACCTGCAGGAGCACTCGGTGGTGCTGATCCGCGGTGGTCGTGTCAAGGACCTCCCGGGCGTCCGCTACCACACCGTTCGCGGCTCGCTCGACGCTGCCGGCGTGACCAAGCGTCGCCAGAGCCGCTCCAAGTACGGCGCCAAGCGCCCGAAATCCTGATTCCTAGCTAGGTCAGAATCATGTCGCGTAAAGGTTCAACCCCCGTCCGCACGACCCTGCCCGATCCCAAGCACGGCAGCGACGTCATCGCGCGCTTCATCAACATGGTGATGAAGAGCGGCAAGAAGTCCGTGGCCGAGAGGATCGTCTACGGCGCGCTCGACCACATCGGCGAGAAGCATGCCGAGCCGGTCGGCGTCGTCGAGAAGGCGCTCGGCAACGTCGCGCCCGCGGTCGAAGTGAAGTCCCGCCGCGTCGGTGGCGCGACCTACCAGGTGCCGGTCGAAGTGCGCTCCACACGGCGCATGGCGCTGGCGATGCGCTGGGTCATCGAGGCGGCGCGCAAGCGCGGCGAGAACTCGATGCCGCGCAAGCTGGCTGCCGAGCTGCTCGAAGCGGCCGAAAGCCGCGGCGGTGCCGTCAAGAAGCGCGAAGAGACCCACCGCATGGCGGAAGCCAACAAGGCGTTCTCGCACTACCGCTGGTAACAAGTTAAGAGTTTCAGAGGAAGTCCCGTGGCTCGTACGACCCCCATCGAGCGCTACCGCAATTTCGGCATCATGGCCCACATCGATGCCGGAAAGACCACCACGACCGAGCGCATCCTCTTCTACACCGGCGTCAATCACAAGATTGGCGAGGTGCACGAAGGTGCAGCCACGATGGACTGGATGGAGCAGGAGCAGGAGCGCGGCATCACGATCACGTCGGCGGCCACCACCTGCTTCTGGCAGGGCATGGACCACTCCTTCCCGCAGTACCGCTTCAACATCATCGACACCCCGGGCCACGTCGACTTCACGATCGAAGTCGAGCGTAGCCTGCGCGTGCTCGATGGTGCGGTGTTCGTGCTTTGCGCGGTCGGCGGCGTCCAGCCGCAGTCGGAGACCGTGTGGCGCCAGGCCAACAAGTACGGCGTGCCGCGTCTCGCGTTCGTCAACAAGATGGATCGCACGGGTGCCGACTTCGACAAGGTCGTCGGCCAGCTGAAGGCACGTCTGGGCGCCAACCCGGTGCCGATGCAGGTGCCGATCGGTGCCGAGGACCATTTCGAGGGCGTCATCGACCTCGTCAAGATGAAGGCCATCTACTGGGACGCCGAGTCCCAGGGCATGAAGTTCGAGTACCGCGAAATTCCCACAGGCCTCAAGGAGGTCTGCGAGAAGGCGCACGCGTACCTGGTCGAGTCGGCTGCCGAGACCTCGGAAGAGCTGATGAACAAGTACCTGGAAGAGGGTGCCCTCAGCGAGGACGAGATCCACGCGGGCATTCGCGCCGGTACGCTGTCCACGTCGATCATTCCGGTGTTCTGCGGCACGGCGTTCAAGAACAAGGGCGTCCAGGCGATGCTCGACGCCGTGGTGCGCTATCTCCCGGCTCCGTCCGACCGCCCGCCGGTCAAGGGCCTGGACGAGAACGAAAAAGAAGACAGCCGTCAGGCCGGCGATACCGAGCCGTTCTCCGCGCTGGCGTTCAAGATCATGACCGATCCGTTCGTCGGCTCGCTGACGTTCTTCCGCGTCTATTCGGGCGTGTTGGCTTCCGGCGACACGGTCTTCAATCCGGTCAAGTCGAAGAAGGAGCGCATCGGTCGCATTCTGCAGATGCACGCCAACGAGCGTCACGAACTGAAGGAAGTCCGCGCCGGCGACATCGCCGCGGCGGTCGGCCTCAAGGACGTGACGACCGGCGATACGCTGTGCGCGCAGGACAAGATCATCACGCTCGAGCGGATGGTGTTCCCGGAGCCCGTCATCGCGATGGCGGTCGAGCCGCGGACCAAGTCCGATCAGGAAAAGATGGGCATCGCCCTGGGTCGTCTCGCCCAGGAAGATCCGTCGTTCCGCGTGCGCACCGACGAGGAGTCGGGCCAGACGATCATCTCCGGCATGGGCGAGCTGCACCTGGAGATCCTCGTCGATCGCATGAAGCGCGAGTTCAACGTGGAAGCCAACGTCGGCAAGCCGCAGGTGGCTTACCGCGAGGCGATTCGCAAGGCGGTCAAGCAGGAAGGCAAGTTCGTCCGCCAGTCCGGCGGCAAGGGCCAGTACGGCCATGTCGTCATCGAGCTGGAGCCGCAGGAGCGTGGCGCGGGCTACATCTTCGAGAACGTGACCGTCGGCGGTTCGGTGCCGAAGGAATACGTGCCTGCGGTCGACAAGGGCATCCGCGAGGCGATGACCAGCGGCCCGCTGGCCGGCTTCCCGGTGGTCGACGTCAAGATCAAGCTGGTCGACGGCTCCTACCACGAGGTCGACTCCAACGAGATGGCGTTCAAGATCGCCGGCTCGATGGCCTTCAAGGAAGGCTTCGGCAAGGCCAGCCCGGTCCTGCTCGAACCGATGATGAAAGTCGAGGTGGTTACGCCGGAAGACTACATGGGCGACGTGATGGGCGACCTCAGCCGGCGTCGCGGCATCCTGCAGGGGTCCGACGACACGCCGTCCGGCAAGGTCGTCAATGCGATGGTGCCGCTCGGCGAGATGTTCGGCTATGCGACCAGCCTGCGCTCGCAGACGCAGGGCCGCGCGACGTTCACGATGGAATTCGACCACTACGCCGAAGCGCCCAACAGCATCGCCGAAGCGGTCATCAAGAAGGGTTAATCGGTGCGGTCGTCCTGATCGCGGAAAGTCAAAAGGCGGCCGCCCGTGGCCGCACCTTTCAATTTTTTCTGTTCTGAGGTGGCAAAACCATGGCCAAGGGTAAATTCGAGCGGACCAAGCCGCACGTGAACGTCGGTACGATCGGACACGTCGACCACGGCAAGACGACGCTGACGGCGGCGCTGACGAAGGTCGGCGCGGAGCGCTTCG
>Ga0182739_1002812_pt1 | contig 15867 bp, 13 predicted proteins | sample eDN5th30CBELigBY_FD_128873 | JGI IMG/M metagenome (GOLD analysis project Ga0182739, IMG submission 128873) | Enriched backyard soil microbial communities from Emeryville, California, USA - eDNA 5th pass 30_C BE-Lig BY (version 2) (version 2) | ecosystem: Environmental > Terrestrial > Soil >... | reverse complement strand
TACAAGTCATCCTCAGAAAATAAATCACTCCCACTTTTTAAAGCCTGTACGGTTGATTCTTCTATTAGTTTTTTTATATAAAATGGATTTCCTTTAGTTGCTGTATAAGTTTAAAAGATATAATAATATATAATTGAGTAATCTTAAATCAATTTAAGATTACTCAATTTTTCATTCCGAATAATTATGAAAAACCATTCCGGTCAATTATGAAATTATTCCGGGGAATTAAGAAAAATCACATCTTTACACCGCTTCATTCCCATGAACTTTCTCATCCGGAATCAGCAGTAAGCCTAATTCATGATGATCTCCTTCAAATAAAGCCCTTTGCACAAAACGAATTTCACCATCATTATCAAAGACCTCAAGCTTACAATGGGCTGAATTTTTCTGTAAAGCTATATATAATTGATTTTTATCTTGGACTGGGATGCTATTTACTTTAGAAATCATCTCTCCAATTCTCAACCCCATTTTGTCTGCAGGAGAATCTGGAACAATTCCTAATATTACTACCCCATTGTTTTTTCTAGAAAAATAGAAGGACTGATTTTTTTCTTTATTTCTCTGCTTAATTGTAATCCATTCACGACCTATAATTGCTACTAGCACTAAACCAATAGAAGCAAGTGGAAAGAAATAAGATGCAGCTCCTCCTACTATTACAATAGAACCAAGAATAATAATATTTCGTCCTACATTTCTTAGTGCCCAAAATGGGTGTTCTCCTTGAACTTGCATTTTGGATCCGATCAAGAAAGGAACTAGGATGAGAGAGTATGTTTGGTTTCCAACAGTAAGCATTGGCCACCATTCCAATGGAATTGATAAGATCCCAGAAGGAACAAATAAAAACACTGGCAATATCCATGCTCTTTCTAAAAGATGCACGCCGATAACTTGACCTCGTTTACTCTTCCTTAATCTCGGTGAAGTTCCTTTAACACCATTTCCACGAACAAATATTCCCTCGGAAATAATCAAGAAGCCTAATAAAATGATAGCTGTTGGAAAAATATATTCAGAGGACTGAAGATTACTTTGAGAAAACAAGAAATAATCCCATCCAAGGAAAATCGAAACACTACTTACTATTATTCCTAATCCAGCTGTGTATACAGGTGATAATATTCTTGTTTTCCCAATCAATGCTAATACTACCGTAAAGATCCCTGTATAAATTATAAATTCCATAGGAACTACTAAGACAAGGCCGATAGAAAGAATGGATATACACAATCCTACGATCAGCCCGAGTGGTACCATTTGCTTTAATTCAAAATAAGCATTCTGTGCTCTTACCGTAAAATTTCTTCTTTCTTTTTTTACTCTATTAACCCCTAAAAAAGCGGCAAATAAAAACGATAAATAAAAAACAGGATGCAAAAATAATTTACCAAATCCTTTTAAAAGTTCGAGCAACCAATCTTGCCACATAAAAACTTCCCCCATCCTTACAATAAGCTTCCAATCTATTCATTCCTCTAAGTAAAGGAATTTAATCTTTTTATATTATAAATCTATTATATTCTACTAATATGGTAATAGAAAGACTATGGGCAGAATTATTCTCTCTTTGTTATCTTTTTCTTGTTTGTTTACTAGATTAAATGGAAAAAGAACAATTGATAAAGTGAACCTTCAATCAGTGGGGCTTACTTTCCTTTAATGAAGGATAAGCACCTATGTAATTTATTCTCAACAAAAAAGCCAATAACCTTAAAAGATTATTGACCTCTCTTTCCTGTTAATTCGTTTTAGCAATTGAAGCTTTTACTTTCACAACTACATTTTCTACGGTAAATCCATACTCTTGGAAGAGTTTATCTGCTGGTGCTGATGCACCAAAATGATCAATGGTAATGTGTTCTCCTTTTGCGCCGATATATTCTCTCCAACCTAATGATGCACCAGCTTCAATCGCAACACGAGCCTGAATACTTTCTGGCAAGACGCTTTCTTTGTATGTTTCCGTCTGTTCTGCAAAACGATCCCAGCTTGGCATACTTACCACATTTACTGAAATTCCTTCTTCTGCTAACGCTGCTTGTGCTTTAATAGCAAGAGACACTTCTGAACCAGTTGCTAAGATTAATGCTTGTGCTTCTTCTTTTGCAGCGGAAACGGTATACGCTCCTTTTTTTACCCCTTCATATGCTTCTGCTTTCGTTAACGATAATGTTGGCAAGTTTTGTCGTGTTAATACTAACGCTGTCGGTGTATCTGTACTTTCTAATGCAAGTTGCCATGCTGCTGCTGTTTCTTTGGCATCTGCCGGACGAATAATCGATAGTCCCGGCATAGCGCGAAGTGAAGCTAATTGTTCAATTGGCTCATGAGTTGGACCATCTTCTCCAACAGCAATACTATCATGTGTAAATACATATGTTACCGGCAATTTCATTAATGCTGCTAGACGCATGGCTGGACGTAAATAATCAGAGAATACGAAGAAAGTTGCTCCAAATACTTTCACTCCACCATGCAATGCTAATCCGTTTAAAGCTGCTCCCATTGCAAATTCACGCACACCAAACCAAATATTTCTGCCAGCATAGCCATCAATCGCAAAGTTTTTCTCAGCAGTCATTAATGTTTTATTCGAACCAGCAAGGTCTGCAGATCCACCAAATAAGAATGGGATTTCTTTCGCAGCTGCTTGAATTGTTTTTCCAGAAGAGTCTCTTGTAGCGATAGAATCTCCAGCATTAAATTCAGGTAGCTTTTCTTGTAAATCAACTGGTAGCTCTCCTTTAATCGCACCTTCTAATTGGGTTGCTAATTCTGGATATGCCGTTTTATATCCTTCATATAACTCATTCCAAGCTTGTTCTTTTTCTTCGCCTTCTTTAGCCAATGCCGCATAATGCTTCGAAACTTCTGTTGGAATATGGAATGCTTCTTCATATTGCCAACCATATGTTTGCTTTGCCAACGCTGTTTCAGAAGCTCCTAACGGCGCACCGTGTGAGGCAGATTTTCCACCTTTATTTGGTGAACCATAACCAATAACAGTTTTGACTTCGATTAATGTAGGAATGTCTGATTGTTTTGCTTTTGTGATGGCTTTATGAATTTCCTCTACATTATTTCCATCTTCCACTCGAATTACTTCCCAACCATAAGCTTCAAAACGTTTTTGAACACTTTCAGAGAATGATAGATGCAAATCACCATCTAGGGAAATATCATTGGAATCATATAATACTACTAATCTACCTAACTTTAAGTGACCTGCAAGTGATGCAGCTTCAGCAGATACTCCCTCCATTAAATCACCGTCCCCGCAAATGCTATACGTATAGTGATCTACTACTGGGAAATTGTCTTTATTATATACTTCTGCCAAATGCCTTTCCGCCATTGCCATCCCAACTGCCATCGCAATACCTTGTCCTAATGGACCAGTTGTTGCTTCAACACCTGGTGTATGTCCGAATTCTGGATGACCTGGGGTTTTGCTTTCCCATTGACGGAAGTTCTTTAAGTCATCAATAGTAACGCCATAATTAAATAGATGTAACAAGCTATAAAGAAGCATAGAACCATGTCCTGCTGATAAAACAAAACGGTCACGGTTGAACCAATTAGGATTAGCTGGATTATGATTCATCTCTTTTGCCCATAATGCATAAGCCATTGGAGCTGCCCCCATTGGCATTCCTGGGTGACCAGAATTTGATTTTTCAATGGCATCAATCGATAAAGTACGAATCGTATTAACTGCTAGTTTTTCTACATTTGTCACAACTGTGTTACTCATATTATCATTCCTTCATATTTTTTATTTTGGTAAAGAACGCCATCTTTTTTCACCGTTATTTCTCCTGTAGGATGATGATTGTTTAACCACAATACAATCGTTTCTGCTATTTCATTTGCTAATATTCGGTCAATCGTTGTTGGATTTGTTCCCATACAAAGTGCTTCATCAATTTCTGTGTATTTCCAATCCACATTCAAATAATTAATTAAATGCTCTTTCACTCTTTCTCTGTTTGTATGACTGTATACTAATACGGAGGAGGTATGAAGATGGTTAAAACTACCATCAATTTTATTGGATAAAAGCTCCCCTTCTTCTCGTTCAAATGGATTTGCTATAAAATGTCCATCTACTGCCATCGAGATATCTTCAAGCATATTAATCGATGGTGATCCTTTAATTGAAAAGCCAAATAATCTTGGTTTCTCATATTTTAAGGAGTGAATCGTGTCTTTCACTTTTAGAATCATTTGCGTAATACTATTAATAGCCGTGTCATAGCCTAAAGACCAATCAGAACCTTCGATATCGTTATATATAGAAACAGGAACATATAACGAATGGATTTTTGCGCTTCTTACTAATGATTTCTGCCATTGTTCTTTTGCCTGAGCATCACCAATAAAAATAATACTATCCATCGGGGCACAAATTTCTTCCCACCTCACGTTAACTGATAATGTTGAAGGCTTCAGCACTGACTCACTAAGATAGGGAGAATCATTATTTACAATAAATTCAAGATAGTCTGCTGCTCCTGTTTCTTTCTTTACTTCAATCCCAAACAATTGATGGCATGGAGCCAATTCATTAAACATTTTGTGAATAATTTGTTTAACTCCTGCAGGTAGTACCCCTGCAATAATGATGCCTACTTTCACAAAGATGCCCCCTGTTTATCCTTATTTATCAAGCGTCATAGATTTCTATTCCATTAGCTGTTTAACATCCTTTTATCTTTGTAATCATCTTTTTCTATGGCTTTTTCGTAAAGTTTGTTGCTATCGCCCGCAGCCGGAATACACTTCGCTTTCCGTGGGGCTCGCGCTGAGCCGCTTCGCTCCTGCTTTCTTCTCAGACTGTCTCGCTAATCCCACTGGAGTCTACATGTATTCCGGCTACTCTATTTTTCCAACTAATTCATTTTTCCTTTTGAAAAACAACAATCTTATAGAAAACTGCCTTTTCTATCAACAAAGATGTTTCTCTAATTCGCCAATAGCTCCAACTCTTTTTTCATGTCTGCCACCTAAAAATTCCGCTTGGAGCCATGTTTCTACTATTAATACTGCTAATCCTTCTCCTGTAACTCTCTCTCCTAAACAAAGGACATTGCTATTATTATGTTCTCTTGTAGCCTTTGCTGAGAATACATCACCGACTACAGCGGCACGGATTCCCTTTATTTTATTTGCTGCAATACTCATTCCAATACCAGTCCCACAACAAAGAATTCCTAATTCATTTTTACCTGCCATAATGGATTCTCCTACTTTTCTTGCGTAGTCTGGAAAATCAACACTTTCTCTACTATGACAGCCAAAATCCTCCACTTCTATTTCTTGCTCCAATAAATATTTTTTTACTGCTTCTTTTAATGAAAATCCACCATGATCACATGCAATGGCTAACTTCATGCTCCTCATCCTTTCTATTAATCAACTCTATTAGCTAGATAAGCTATTCACCTAATAAAAACCTAGCAATAGAGGATTTCATGAAACAATTAACTTCCATTACATTCCATTATTCTTCTTGACATGTTCATTTTATCACATGAAATACAGCTTATTGTATACGTTTTCATCTTCAATATTGTCTACCCTTTTGTAAACTATAGTGATTTGGTATTTCCATTTATCCAAGTAAACAAATAAAAATACTCCACTTTAACGATGTAAGAGGAGTATTTTTTATCTTATTGCAGTGCTTATGATTCAATTAAAACTTTTATTTCGTCACCAGCCATTACTTTTTCAAAACCATTGCGCCATTCTTCAAGTGATACGACTTTTGTAATCATTTTATCGGTATCAATTTTTCCATCCTCAAGTAATTTCAAAGCAATATCCCAAGAGCTAGGTTTTTGAGAACGACATCCGATATAGTTAATTTCTCGTTGAATGATAGATTCTTGATCAATCTCATTTGTTTTATTCGCAAATAGTCCTACTTGGACGAAAGTACCTTTTTTCTTCGTTAATGCAAGACCTTGGTTTACGGCTGGAACAGCACCAGAGCAATCAAACACTTTATCCGCGCCATAACCATTGGTATGTTGATTAACAATTTCGCTCAAATCTTCTTGTAAAAGATCAACCACAACATCTATGCCCAACTCTTTTGCAAGATCTAATCTTTTTCTATCTTTTGTGATTCCAGCCAAAATAACGAAGGCACCTTGTGCTTTTACTACTTGGCTTAATAACAATCCAATTGGACCAGGACCGAATACTAATACAGTATCGTTTTCTTCAATTGTTGTTTTTTCTAATGCTGCATGGACACAACAAGCTAATGGCTCTGTCAGTGCTGCTGCTTCTAGGCTAACATTCTCATTTAATACATGTACACTTTCTTCTCTAGCAATCACATACTCTGCCATACTACCATTTACTTGTGTACCAAGACCTGTTCGGTTTGGACATAGGTTATAGTCTTTTTCTTGGCAATAAATGCATTCTCCACAAGTTGTAAAGGTTGTTTCACTTGTTACTCGGTCACCGACTTTTACTGTGGAGACATCTTTACCAACTTCTACTACTACACCAGAAAATTCATGACCCAATACTACAGGAGTATTTTTGCTATTGTATTCACCTTTAAAAGTATGGATATCCGAACCACAAATACCTGTATAAGCAACTTTTATTTTTACTTTATCATCATAAGCAGAGGGCTCATCAATATCGACTAGCTCCATTTCATCATAGCCAGATTTTAATTTTGTTACAGCTTTCATTGCATAAATCCTCCTCGTTATTTTTAATGGCTATTTCCGTAAAGTTTGTTGCTGTTGAAAACAACATTCTTTAGAAAATAGCCTTTTTAATCAATTAAATATGGATTAAATTACACCTTGGAAAAGTTGAGAAACCTTTAAAACTAACCAGTTCAGCAAGTTTCCTCCAGTGTCTAAATTGGATACTTGAGTAGCTCCGCCCGGCATTTCAAATGATCCACCTGCAAGCATTTGAGTAAATACTGGTGCAAAATCTGTTGCCATATATAGGGAAAGCGCTATCATAATTGTACCCACAATAACGGAGTGGATGATATTTCCTTTTCTAGAACCAACAATGAATGCTACTAAAAATGGAATGGTTGCTAAGTCTCCAAAAGGTAGCACTTGGTTACCTGGAAGAACTACTGCTAAGAACAATGTAATTGGTACTAAAATAAGTGCAGTTGCCATAACTGCTGGATGTCCTACAGCTAATGCTGCATCTAGACCAATATATAATTCTCTGCCAGCATAACGTTTTCTTAAATACTCACGTGCAGCTTCAGAAATTGGTAATAAACCTTCCATTAAGATCTTAACCATACGCGGTAACAATAGCATAACGGCACCCATTGAAATACCAACTTGGAATACGTCGCCTACGTTGTAACCAGCTAAAATACCAATGACAATTCCTAAGATAAAGCCCATCATCATAGGCTCTCCGAAAATACCCATTCTTTTTTGAATAACATCTGGATCTGCTTTTATCTTTTGAAGTCCTGGGATTTTTTCAATCAATAAACCTATTAAAATACCAAGTGGTGCAAATGATGCTGTTGAAGCTGTTGGAAATGTAATACCTGGTAAACCGTAAAATTTTTCAACCATTGGCTGTGTTTTATCTGCAATAATTAATACAATTACTTCATAAACTACCGCACAAAGGATTGCAAATATCCAGCTATTTGTTAAAATATAACCAGTTGCACCAGCGGCGATAAAATGCCAGTAATTCCAAATATCTACATTTAATGTTTTTGTTAATTTTAAGAAAATCATTAATAAGTTTACGCCCAAACAAATCGGTAAAAGAATTGCTGCAACTGGTGATGCCCAAGCACCTGCTGCCGCCGCTGGCCAACCAGCATCAATTACGTGTAAATTCAAGCCAAATCTTTCAACCATTGCTTGTGCAGCTGGCCCTAAGCTGCCTGTTAGAACTCCAATAACTAAGTTAATGCCGACAAAACCAATTCCAATTGTTAAACCTGAACGAAATGCCTTTTTGAATCCTGTACGAAAAATAAGTCCAATAATAAGTATGGCAATTGGCAAGATAACGGTTGGTCCTAAACTTAGGACGTACTGTACTCCATCTAAAAGTTGACCCATTTTGAATCTCCTCTCATCATATGTTATTTATATTTGTGTATCCTATACACCACTTTTGGAAAGGGATTGTAGTAGGCAGGTTTCCCCGCCTCTACTTTTTGGCAAGATGTTCTTCTAGGATGTAACCCTTTTTAAGAAATTACTTTTTAAAATGACCAAGAATTTGCTGATCAATTTGCTCCATACCGATTCCACTAATATAACCAGTTGCTACAATAGCAGGAATATCATATTGTTTTGGAAGGATTGTTGTTGATACAATTAAATCTGCATCTGCTTGAAGTGAAGAAACCTCTGCTATTTTACATTGAACTACTTCAGCGTTTAAGTTATTATCTTTCACCAAATTTTCTACACGGTTACATACTACTGTTGATGTTGCAATACCAGCTCCACAAGCTACAAGAATTTTACCTTTTTTCATTTTAATAATCTCCCTTCAATTTTCGTAATATCTATATAGAAGCAATTCATTTTTTTTGCTATCTAACCTTTTATGCATTTCATTATTTCTTTAAATAACTTAAAATTTCTTTGTCTAATTCTTCCATTCCTATCCCACTAATATAAGCGGTTGCACTAAGAGCCGGAATCGAATATTTTGTTGGTAATATTGTGCTCGAAACGATTAAATCTGCATTAGACTGTAAACTAGCAACTTCTGCTATTTTGCATTGAACAAGCTCCACCTTTAGATTTTCTCGTTCAACTAATTCTTCTAAATGATCAAGAACAACAGTCGATGTAGCAATCCCTGCGCCACAAGCAACCAGTATTGTTTGCCTGTTCAATTTACTCACCACCCTTTCAGGAAACGTTAATACTTTGAAATAATGCTGTTATATCTGATTTATCCTTCGCATGAATAAGCTTTTCTAAATGATCTTCTACTTGGATTACCTGCATTAATTCTTGTAGAACTTCAATTTGACTATGTGGCTGATTCAGGCCAAGCATCAATACCGCCTGAACTTCCGTTGTTTTTGTGTTATCTTCCATTAAATGAAAGGATACGGGTTTTTCTAAAACTGAAACAGCGATAAATTGCTCCACTACATGCTCCGGATCAGTATGAGGGATAGCGATACTATACTCATTGACACTTAGTCCTGTTGGGAAGATCGATTCTCTCTCCTTAATTTTTGGTAGGAATGTTTCTTTTACAAAACCCTGCTCATATGCCTTTTCAAACATTGCATTAAAAAGCTGATCTTGATTTTCCACCTTTAATCCGACGTTCACTAAGCTTTCTTTAATAAATGAAGCAACTGCCATTTTAAACTCCTCCACTTTCACTTAACTTTAAGAATATTTTTTGATAATTTCATATAATTGCTCTGGATTTTTGCTGATCTTTAGATTACTGATTTCTTCGCCATTTTTTGATATGCTCATAAGCTGTCTTAGCGCGTAAAGATGTTTATGCTTATCTGTAGATGCAAGCACTACGATAAAATGGACTCTAACCTTCTCATTAAATGGGATACCATCTTCTATTTTTAATAAGCTCATGCCGACTCTATTTACGCCAGCTTCAGGATCAGCATGAGGAATGGCAATCACATTTCTTAATACGATATGTTGAACCATTGCTGGATACTGTTTCAACATTTCTTCTACATAATTTTCTGTGATGCTTCCATTTTTCAATAGCTGACCAGCTGCTATTTGTATTCCTTGCTGCCAGTCTTCTACGCTTTGTACCACTGTAATCATTTCAGGAGTTAGTAAAGATGCGAGCGATAAATCCGTTTTTGTCATTGGCTCCTGAGTTTCACTGGTTGTCGTAATAGTAAAATGTTCTTGCAACGCATCTCTCAAAGATTCTTTATCCTTTATAGACGCATATTTCTCGATTTTCCCCATTAATTGCTCAATATTTATTACATTTGTATTTAAGTCAAATATTTCTCTAAGTACCCTCTGTCTAAGCTGAACTTTTTCAAAGTCTGATAGTATCCGATTGATAACAAATTGCTTTGTATCCGTTTGTAATGGTACTGGTGAAAAAATAATATCAACTTGATAATTGAGTTGGTGAAACTCCCGAATCGATAAAGCTTGATGAAAATAAAATTCAGGAAATAATTCACGTAGGGTGCTTTCCATTAGACGCGAGATAGATACACCGTTAGGACAAACAACAACTGCTTTCTTCTTCTTCTGAATGGTTTCTCCTGAGCTAATTAAATGTCCTCCGACAAAAATAGTGATGAACATTAATTCACTTTCTGGTATTGGACATCCTATATATTCTTCTACTGGAGCAATCGAATCCTTTACAATAAAATGAATCGTTTCGAATTCTTCGCTTACTTTTTCCATCATTGTGTAATTCGTCGATAGATTGTATTTCATTCGGTAATAAGCAGGCTTCATATGAAGTACTAACCTTTCAAGTAATGCCGCTTTATCCTTAAATGCAATACATGCTTTGTACTCAAAAGTATGAAGAAATGTTTCCAAAGCTTTCGTTAACTCCGGGATTTGGTGATCAGCTAAGAATTGTGCTGATAATATCTTGGATGTTAACAGCTGCAAGGTCATAAACAGATGTTCTTCTTTCGGAATATGTTTAATATCTTTAATCAAAATCTCAGCTGCAATAAATTCTTTCGTATCAGATAAGGAACGATAATCAATATGGTAAAAATCCTGAATTACTTTTCCTTTTTGTATACGCTTTAATATTACAGCTAAAATATATGGCAATAAGTTAATTCGTTCATCAATGAATTGGAGATTTAAACTACATTCGACTTCTGCTAGTCTTTCTTTTATCGTAATCAAATTATCTTTAGGTACATTGATAAACTTTTGAATATATATTTCGCCATTATATATAGATAAGATATTTTCTAGTACTTCCACTAATAGTTTACGAACATTCCATTCCTTCCCTTTTAACTCATAACCTTTCATTCTTGAATAACTAACCTCAAGTTCATAAGGCTCAATCATTTGCTGAACTGTTTTCATATCCCGAAGAATCGTATTTTTACTTACCCCTAAGGCACTAGTAAAATGAAGTAAGGACAGCTCATCATCGCTACTGATAATATACAATAGAATAAATTGAGCTCTTTCTGTTTCAGATGGGATATAATGCTTATCCGCTTGTTCATCTGTCTTTTCAGCGAATAACTCCATAATGACTGGACTAATAATGAACTTTCCGCCATTTGTTCTTTTAATAGCAGGATAATTATTCGATTCTAGCCAATCATTGATCTTCTGAAAACTGTAACTAACTTGTCTTCTTGATAGGTGAAATTTTTTCTCTAGCTTTATGTTGGAAGTATCAGGATTGCTTAATACTTCCTTTAATAAAATATTACTTCTTTCGTCAAGATACATTATCTATCACCTCTTAACTTGATTTCATTGTAGCATGGATGAAAAAGATATTGTATCCGTTTTCATTTCCATAACTAGTTTGTGAATTGTGTCACTAAGTGATTAACTTGCACAAACAGCTTTCCCTTCTCTATTTTTTTTGCTGAAGGAATTGTTGCCAAATTTGATAAAACTATGTATAAATCTCTATAAGCATATTACTTATTTTGACTGTATTTATCTACTTTTTCCAGCTAAACTATCGCTAAAATTGACACCTGCTACTAAGACAAAATTTATTTAATAACATTTTTATAGATCCTTTCTTTAAATTCTCCTGCACAAAAAAGAAGCTAATAACCATCTTTGATGGTCATTAGCTTCTTTCTTTTCACCAAGTACATTTCCCTTGATTATTTTGTTTTTGCGATAGAAGATTTTACTTTCGCAACTACATTTTCTACCGTAAATCCATACTCTTGGAAAAGTTTATCTGCAGGAGCAGATGCACCGAAATGATCAATCGTAATATGCTCTCCTTTAGAACCAATGTATTCTCTCCAACCAAGAGATGCACCAGCTTCAATTGCAACACGTGCTTGAACACTTTCTGGTAATACACTTTCTTTGTATTCAGCAGATTGTTTTTCAAAACGATCCCAGCTTGGCATACTTACTACATTTACTGAAATTCCTTCTTCTGCTAACGCTGCTTGTGCGTTCATTGCAAGAGATACTTCAGAACCAGATGCTAAGATTAATGCTTGAGCTGCTTCTTTACCAGTTGAAACAGTGTAAGCACCTTTTTTCACACCTTCATATGCTTCCGCTTTTGTTAAGTCTAATGTTGGTAAGTTTTGACGTGTTAATACAAGAGCTGTCGGTGTATCTGTGCTTTCTACAGCAAGTTGCCATGCAGCAGCTGTTTCTTTTGCGTCTGCTGGACGAATGATAGAAAGTCCTGGCATTGCTCGTAGAGAAGCTAGTTGCTCAACTGGCTCATGAGTTGGACCATCTTCACCAACTGCGATACTATCATGTGTGAATACATACGTTACTGGTAATTTCATCAATGCTGCTAAACGGATTGCTGGACGTAAATAATCAGAGAATACGAAGAATGTTGCTCCGAATACTTTCACACCACCATGAAGTGCTAAACCATTTAGCGCTGCTCCCATAGCAAATTCACGTACACCAAACCAAATATTTCTGCCAGCATAGCCATCAATCGCAAAGTTCTTCTCACTAGTTATTAATGTTTTGTTTGAACCAGCAAGGTCTGCAGATCCGCCAAAGAAAGAAGGTACTGCACTAGCAATAGCTTGAATTGTTTTACCAGATGAGTCTCTTGTTGCCATAGAATCTCCAGCGTTAAATTCAGGTAAACTCTCTTGTAAACCTTCAGGTAGCTCGCCTTTGATAGCTGTTTCTAATTGAGTTGCTAGCTCTGGATAAGCAGCTTTATAGCCTTCATATAATTCGTTCCAAGCTTTTTCTTTATCTGCTCCTTCTTGCGCTAATGCTGTATAGTGCTCAGCAACTTCTGTCGGAACATGGAATGCCTCTTCATATGACCAACCATATGTTTGTTTCGCTAATTGTGTTTCAGAAACTCCTAGTGGTGCACCGTGTGATGCTGATTTTCCACCTTTATTTGGAGAACCATAACCAATTACTGTTTTCACTTCGATTAATGTAGGCACATCTGATTTTTTTGCTTGCGAAATTGCTGCTTGAATTTCTGTTAAGTCATTGCCATCTTCGACGCGAATAACTTCCCATCCATATGCTTCAAAACGTTTTTGGACACTCTCAGAGAATGAAAGATTTAAATCTCCATCTAAAGAAATATCATTTGAATCATATAAAACTACTAATCTGCCCAATTTTAAGTGACCTGCAAGTGAAGCAGCTTCTGCAGATACACCTTCCATTAAATCACCATCACCACAAATGCTGTACGTATAGTGGTCTACCACTGGATAGTTTTCTTTATTATATGTTTCTGCTAAATGTCTTTCTGCCATTGCCATCCCAACTGCCATTGCAATACCTTGTCCTAATGGACCAGTAGTTGCTTCAACACCTGGTGTATGTCCGAATTCTGGATGACCTGGAGTTTTGCTTCCCCATTGACGGAAGTTCTTTAAATCATCAATTGAAACACCATAATTGAATAAATGTAACAAGCTATATAGAAGCATAGAACCATGTCCTGCTGATAACACAAAGCGGTCACGGTTGAACCAGTTAGGGTTAGCTGGATTATGATTCATTTCTTTTGCCCATAGTGTATATGCCATTGGAGCTGCCCCCATCGGCATTCCTGGGTGACCAGAATTTGATTTTTCAATAGCGTCGATTGATAAAGTACGAATCGTATTAATTGCTAATTGTTCAATATTTGTTTTTACTTGATTACTCATTTTCCTCATCCTTTTTTGATTTATTTAATGCTAAACCTAAACTATTGAATGGCTTTATTAACTTAGGCTTAGGGGTTTATTTAAATTGAATTCCATCCTTTTGAACGGCGAGTTCACCTGTTAAACAATTATTTTTTATCCATCTTAATACTTCATCTGCTAGTTCGTTTGCAAGGATTCGATCGATGGCTGTTGGGTTTACTCCCATGCATAATGCTTCATCAATTTCTGTATATTTCCAATCTACATCAAGCTTACTAATCACGGAATTTTGGATTACCTCTTTTGAAGTTTCGCTGTATATTAAGACATTAGAAGTTTTTATATATGTATACCTCTTCATTATTGCGTCACATAAGGCGGTAATTTCTTCTTCCTCGTAATCTACTGCTAAATAGTTCCCATCCACTGCAAGAGAGATGTCCTGCAACATATTGGTCGACGGATTCCCCTCTATCGAAAAACCAAATAATCTTGGTTTATCATATTTAAGAGAATGAATGGTATCCTGAACTTTTAACACATTCTGAGTAATACTGTTAAGTGCTGTATCATACCCTAAAGTCCAGTCATTTCCTTTCATGTTATTGTAAATGGAAACTGGAACAAATAAGGTACGAATGGCTTCTTTATTGGCTATAGAAGTTTGCCATATTTCTTTGGCATGCGCATCCCCAATTACAACTGTCATATCCATTGGAGCAAGTGCTTGATTCCACTGATAGTTTACTGGTGTAGAGCTTACCTTTAAGATAGCATGGCTTAAATATGGTGCATCACTAACTTCTTTCAATTCCGTATAAGTGACTTCACCTGATTCTCTGTCTATTTCAAGTCCAAATAGTTGATGCATAGAAGTTAACTCCTCATATAATCGATGAAGAATTTGTTTTACCCCTGAAGGCACACAACCTAAGACAATCACACCAACCTTCAACATCTTACCCCCTAACTTTTACATAAGCTATACGTAACTAATAATATACAGAAAAATGTCCATGATTTTTGAAGAAAAAGTATTTTTTTACCTTTTCTTCTCAATGATATATTTTTCCAAAACCATTATACCATACAACTTTCAAAGAATAAACCATACATATTTAGTATAACCTATTAATGGTACGTACAAGTTATAATATGTTTCATTTGATAAATAGGAGGTCAATTTGTCCTACTATTAACAATAATATGATTCTAATTCTTTAATTCCATTAATTCTATTAGTATGTCTTCCACCTAGAAATTCTGCGCTTAACCACGTATCTACAATTAAGCATGCTAATCCTTCACCAGTAACTCTTTCTCCTAAACAAAGGATATTGCTATCATTATGTTCTCTTGTTGCTTTAGCTGAGAACACATCTCCGACAACCGCTGCTCGTATTCCAGTAATTTTATTGGCCGCAATACTCATGCCAATCCCAGTGCCACAACACAAAATACCTAATTGGTTCTCTCCATTAACAATGGATTCTCCAACATTTTTTGCGTAATCTGGAAAATCAACACTTTCCCTGCTATGACAACCAAAATCCTCTACTTCCAAGCCAGTTTTAAGTAGATGTGCTTTTACCGCTTCTTTTAGCTGATATCCGCCATGATCACTAGCTATTGCTATTTTCATAAACTTATCCATCCTTCCTAGTTATGATGGTTCTTTTTCAGATGTATTCTATCATAAAAGCAACCATTTGTATTCGGTTTCAAGTGAAAACTTATTAATTTTTAATAGTAGTAGTTATGTTTAACAGTCTTTATGGAAAAACGAAAAGGCTGGGACAAAAGTATTCCAGCCAAGGATAATTCCGAACAATTATACGAAGATGCTAATCAAAGTTCCGTATAATTATTTGGTTTTTTATTCGTTTTTTAAAGGATGTTTCCATGTAGTTTAGTGCGATTCCCCGCAGCCGGAATACACTTCGCTTTCCGTGGGGCTCGCGCTGAGCCGCTTCGGCTTCGCCTGCAGGGTCTCAGGCTGTCTCGCTAATCCC
>Ga0182739_1002811_pt1 | contig 15869 bp, 13 predicted proteins | sample eDN5th30CBELigBY_FD_128873 | JGI IMG/M metagenome (GOLD analysis project Ga0182739, IMG submission 128873) | Enriched backyard soil microbial communities from Emeryville, California, USA - eDNA 5th pass 30_C BE-Lig BY (version 2) (version 2) | ecosystem: Environmental > Terrestrial > Soil >... | reverse complement strand
TGGGTCGTGTTCACCGCCTACCTGCTGGGCCGTGCCGAGCGCCGGCGTATCGGCAATATTGCCCTGGAGTCCGGTGGCGGCAACTGCTACATCAAGGAAATCCTCGGCGACAACCCGCACAAGCGCCCGCGCCTTGCCTATGTGAACCTGGTGCTGGTGATCGCCGTGATGACCGCGCTGGTGCTGGGGCTGATGCACGCGGCCATCCTGTTCATGATTGGTTTCGTCGCCGCACTGATGATCAACTACCCGCAGCTGGACCTGCAGAAAGAGCGCATCCTCGCCCATTCGGGCAACGCCATGACCGTGGTGCTGCTGGTGTTCGCCGCGGGCATCTTTGCCGGTATCTTCTCGGGTACCAAGATGGTCGATGCATTGGCCCAGACGCTGGTGGACTGGATTCCGGAAGCGTGGAGCCACTGGTTTCCGCTGGTGGTGGCGCTGACCAGCATGCCGCTGACCTTCGTGCTGTCCAACGACGCGTACTACTTCGGCGTTGTGCCGATCCTGGCCAATGCCGCGGCCGCGTATGGTATCGACCCGGTGGAAATCGCCCGCGCTTCGGTGCTTGGCCAGCCGGTTCACCTCATGAGCCCGCTGGTGGCCTCGACCCTGCTGCTGGTGGGCATGGTCGACCGCGATATCGGTGATTTCCAGAAAGCCACCTTCAAGTGGGCCGTGCTCACCTCTCTGGTGATCACTGCGCTGGCACTGCTGACGGGCGCCTTGTCCTTCATGGTTTGAAGCACCCAGGGCGCCGCTCGGCGCCCCTCTGACTCACCCAAGAACAACAACAGAGTAACCATCATGTCCCGATTTCTTTTCCGTGGGGCCACTTGTGGCCTGCTGTGCGGCTGGCTGCCTGTGGCCGGTGCCGCCGGTTTCATCGAAGACAGCAAGCTCAAGCTGCAGTTGCGCAACGTGTATTTCAACGAGAATTTCCGTGACGAGCAGGGTATGAGCGCCCGCGCCGCCGCCACTGCCAAAAGCGAACGGGTGGAATGGGCTCAAGGCTTTCTGCTCGATTACCAGTCCGGCTTCACCCAAGGCACCCTCGGCCTGGGTCTCGACGCCTTGGGCCTGGTCGGCTTCAAGCTCGACTCCGGCCGTGGGCGCAGCGGCACAGGGCTGCTGCCAGTGCATGACGATGGCCGCGCGGCCGACGAATTCGCCAGCGCCGGTATCACGGCCAAAGCCCGCCTGGGCAGTACCGTGGTCAAGCATGGCACCTTGCTGCCCAAGACGCCGGTACTGGTGTACAACGATGCACGCCTGCTGCCGCAGACTTACCAGGGAACCCAGCTGACCAGCACCGACATCGACAACCTCACCCTTACCGCCGGCCACCTGGATCGCTTCAAACAGCGCGACTCATCTGATAGCACCGGGTTGTACCTGGACGGGTATGGCGGCCCAGCGTCTGGCGACTTCAGCTTCGCCGGTGCTGACTACGCCGTCAGCAAGCAACTGCGCCTGAGTTATTTCCATGGCGAGCTCGAGCATTTCTACCGGCAGGACTTCGCCGGGCTGGTGCATGACCTGCCGCTGGGCGGCGGCGTGCTGACCACCGACCTGCGTTACTTCAAAAGCCGCGACAGCGGTACGGCGTATGGCGGTGGCATCGACAACGACATGTTCAGCGGCCAACTGTCGTACGCCCACTCCGGGCATACCGTCGGCGCAGGTTACCAGGTGCTCGATGGTGAAGCGGGGCTGCCGTATATCAGTGGGGCAACGGTCTATTCGTTCAGCAACGTCGGCATCGGCAAGTTCATCGAGGAGGAAGAGAAGACCTGGATGGCCAGCTATGCCTACAACTTCGCTGCCGCCGGGGTACCGGGGCTGACCTTCATGACGCGCTACCTGAGTGGCGACAATGGCCGCTCAGGTGGCGATGGCATCAAAGAATGGGAGCGTGACGCCGAGATTGCCTACGTGGTGCAGGGCGGGCCGCTGAAAGGGCTGGGCGTAAAGCTGCGAAACTATGTGTATCGATCAGATTTCGCCCGCGGCCGAGACAGCAATCGCCTTTACCTGACCTACGATATCGCCATCTGGTGATGGCGCAGGCCGGACAAGATATCCGGCCCTGAACCGCCTGAGGCGCCGTGGTTCAGCGGCGCAGGAGGCGAGAGACCACCAGTGTGACGGCGGCGGTGATGGCCAGTGCGGCGAAGGGCTTTTCCTTGACGAACGAGGACACCGTGTCCAGGGTGTCGCCGTAGGTCTTGGTCACCTGGCCTGCGGCCTGACGCGCATCGCCTTCGGCCTCCAGCGCCGGGTCTTCGACCAGGCGACCTACGGCGCTTTGCGCCTTGCCAGCCAGGTCTTCTGCTACACCTTCGATCTGTTCGCGTTTCATGATGGCTTAGTTCCTTCCTGTGAGCGGCTTTGGGTTAACAGCACAGGGTTAGGGCGGTGAATCGTCGCAATGGTTCAAAGCGACTGTTTGTCACCTGCAGGTCATGCGCGCCGGCATAGAGTCGCACCTGGCATGAGCGCGCGAGGTTAGCGCGCCTTCTTTTCGAGGATCCGCGCCCCGGTCCCTTCCTTGCCCAGCACATCCTCGGGGTTGCGCAGCGGGCAGTCCTCCAGCGACAGGCAACCGCAGCCAATGCAGTTGTCGAGGCTGTCGCGCAGTGCTTCCAGTGTGCGAATGCGGGCATTCAGGTCTTCGCGCCAGGCCGTGGACATCTCGCTCCATTGTGCTGCTGTGAGCTTGCTGTTGGGGGCATAACGGCTGAAGGCCTGTTTGATTTCCTCAAGCGGAATTCCCGTGCGCTGGGCTACCTTGATGATCGCCAGGGTACGCAGCACCAGCGAGGGATAGCGGCGCTGGTTGCCTGCCGTGCGGACGCTGGCGATCAGCCCCTTGGTTTCGTAGAAGTGCAGCGCAGATACCGCCACGCCGCTGCGCTTGGCCACCTCACCCACTGTGAGCATCCGTGTGTTGTCCGCTGCCATGCCTGTTGACCTCAAGTAAAGTTGAGCTCTTATAGTCCTGCCCGATCTTCCCTGCAACCGCTTTCCCTGTGATCGGAGCTGTGCATGAACAAACGGACGTTACTGGCCTGGGCCGGCGCTGTTGCCGGTGCGCTGGCCGCTGCCTATGCGCTGGTGGGAAGCGGCTCGGCGCCGCCCGCTGCGGCGGTGTGGCCGGCGACCAAGGTGGCGCTGGCCACGGCCGAGCAGGTGCAACTGGCGCGGCAGCGCTTTGCTTCGGGGGAGTTGGAGGCGGTCAACCAGGTGCAGGTGGCGGCCGAGATGGCAGGGCGTATTACCCGCATCGCCTTCGAGTCGGGGCAGACAGTAGCGGCCGGACAGTTGCTGGTGCAGCTCAACGACGCGCCCGAGCAGGCCCTGCGCGTGCAGTTGCAGGCCAGGTTGCGTAACGCTGACGTGGTGCTGCAGCGCAGCCGCAAACTGCGCGCGATGAATGCCGTGTCGCAAGAGCTGCTGGACAACGCCGCCACTGCCGTGGACGTGGCCCGTGGTGAGCTGCAGCATGTCGAGGCGCTGATCGCGCAGAAGGCCATTCGTGCTCCGTTCGCCGGCAAGCTCGGCATCCGCCGTGTGCATCAGGGCCAGTACCTGGGCGCTGGCGAGACCATCGTCAGCCTGGCCGACATCAGCCAGTTGCATGTGAACTTCGCCTTGGGCGAGCAGGCCGCCCCCGAAGTGCACGCCGGGCAGGTGCTGGCACTGACGGTGGACGCGGTGCGTGGGCAAGACTTCCAGGCCCGGGTGGTGGCGGTCGACCCGGTGGTCAGCAAAGCACGCCTTGTGCAGGTACAGGCGGCCTTGCCGAACCCGCAAGGGCAGTTGCAGCCGGGTATGTACGCCGGCGTGCGGCTGGATGCTGCGCAGCCTTCGACCGTGCTGGCCGTGCCGGAAACCGCGATCACCTACACCGCCTATGGGCAGACGGTGTTTGTCGCGACCCAGGACCCGCAGCATGGCACCCGGGTGAGCCGGGTGCAGGTAACCACCGGTGAGCGCTGGCAGGGGCGGGTGGAAATCACCTCCGGCCTGACGCCCGGTGACCGTGTGGTGGTTTCCGGCCAGCTGAAACTGAGTGATGGCATGCCGGTCGAGCCAGTGGCGCAGGACAGCCTGCAGGCCAGCCAGGGAGGGCGGCAGTCGTGAAGTTTACCGACGTCTTCGTGCGCCGCCCGGTGCTGGCGCTGGTGGTCAGCAGCCTGATCATCCTGATGGGGCTGTTTGCCATGGGCAAGTTGCCGATCCGCCAGTACCCGTTGCTGGAAAGCTCGACCATTACCATCAGCACCGAGTACCCCGGTGCCTCCGCCGAGTTGATGCAGGGTTTCGTGACGCAGCCGATCACCCAGGCGGTGTCGTCGGTCGAGGGCATCGACTACCTGTCCTCGTCGTCGCAGCAGGGGCGCAGCCTGATCACCTTGCGCATGGTGCTCAACCGCGATTCGACCCAGGCGCTGGCCGAAACCATGGCCAAGGTCAACCAGGTGCGCTATCGCCTGCCGGAAAAAGCCTACGACCCGGTGGTGGAGCTGTCGGCAGGCGACTCCACTGCCGTGGCCTATGTGGGGTTTGCCAGCGACAGCCTGTCGATACCGGAACTGAGCGATTACCTGTCGCGGGTGGTGGAACCGCAGTTCTCCGGTATCGACGGCGTGGCCAAGGTGCAGTCGTTCGGCGGCCAGCGCCTGGCCATGCGCCTGTGGTTGGACAGTGAGCAGATGGCCGGGCGCGGGGTGACGGCGGCGGACGTGGCGCAGGCGGTACGTGCCAACAACTACCAGGCAACGCCGGGCCAGGTGCGCGGGCAGTACGTGCTGGCCGATATCCAGGTGGACACCGACCTGACCAGGGTCGAAGACTTCCGTGAGCTGATCATCCGCAACGATGGCACCGACCTGGTGCGCCTGCGCGATATCGGCACCGTCGAGCTGAGTGCGGCGGCCACGCAGACCAGCGCCACCATGGACGGCAAACCTGCCGTGCACCTGGGGCTGTTCCCCACGCCCAGCGGCAACCCTCTGGTGATCGTCGAGGGAATTCGCCAACTGCTGCCACAGATCCAGCAGACCTTGCCGCCTGGCGTGAAAGTGGCGCTGGCCTATGAAACCGCACGCTTCATCGATGCGTCGATCCATGAAGTGCTGCGCACCTTGGTGGAGGCGATGCTGATCGTGGTGTTGGTGATCTGGCTGTGCCTGGGTTCGCTGCGCAGCGTGCTGATCGCGGTGGTGGCCATTCCGCTGTCGATGCTGGGGGCCGCGGGCCTGATGTTGATGTTCGGTTTCAGCCTCAACCTGCTGACCTTGCTGGCGATGGTGCTGGCCATCGGCCTGGTGGTGGACGATGCCATTGTGGTGGTGGAAAACGTGCACCGGCATATCGAGGAGGGCAAGTCGCCGGTCGCGGCAGCATTGGCCGGGGCGCGGGAAATTGCCGGGCCGGTGATCGCCATGACCCTGACCCTGGCGGCGGTGTATGCGCCCATTGGCTTGATGGGCGGACTGACCGGCACGCTGTTCCGTGAGTTTGCCTTGACCCTGGCGGGGGCGGTGATCGTGTCCGGCATTGTGGCGCTGACCTTGTCGCCGGTGATGAGCTCGCTGTTGCTGCAACCCGGTCAGCAGCATGGCGCAATGGCCACTCTCGCCGATCGGTTGTTTGGTACGCTGAGCGGGGCCTATGGACGGGTGCTGGCCTACACACTGGCACGCCGCTGGATCAGTGGCGGCGTGGCGTTGCTGGTGTGCCTGAGCCTGCCCTGGCTGTACCTGCTGCCACAGCGCGAGCTGGCGCCACCCGAGGACCAGGCGGCGGTGCTGACCGCCATCAAGTCGCCGCAGCATGCCAGCCTCGAATACGCAGAACGCTTTGCGCTGAAGCTCGACCAGGTGATGAAGTCCATTGCCGAAACCACCGACACCTGGATCATCAACGGCACCGACGGCCCGGCCGCCAGTTTCGGTGGCATCAACCTCAGCGCCTGGCAGGCGCGCGAGCGTTCCGCCGCACAGGTGCAGGCGCAGTTGCAGCAGGCCGTTGCGGATATCGAGGGCAGCAGCATCTTCGCCTTCCAGGTCGCGTCGCTGCCGGGCTCCAGCGGTGGCCTGCCGGTGCAGATGGTGCTGCGCAGCGCCCAGGATTACCCCGAGCTGTTCCAGACCATGGAAGTGCTCAAGCAACGCGCCCGCGACAGCGGCCTGTTCGCCGTGGTGGACAGCGACCTCGACTACAACAACCCGGTGGTCAAGGTACGCGTGGACCGGGCCAAGGCGGCGAGCCTGGGCATCAGCATGCAGGCCATTGGTGAGTCGCTGGGCGTACTGGTGGGCGAGCAGTACCTCAACCGCTTCGCCCTGTTCGGGCGTTCTTATGACGTGATCCCGCAGAGTATCCAGGACCAACGCCTGACGCCTGCGGCGCTGAGCCGCCAGTATGTGCGCGCCGAGGATGGCAGCCTGGTGCCGCTGGCCACGTTGGTGCGCCTGGATATCGAAGTGGCACCCAACCGCCTGTTGCAGTTCGATCAGCAGAACGCCAGTACCCTGCAGGCAATCCCGGCCCCGGGTGTATCGATGGGCAACGCCGTGGCATTTCTGGAACAGCTCACCGCCGAGCTGCCACCGGGCTTCAGCCACGACTGGCAATCGGAATCGCGCCAGTATGTGCAGGAGGGCTTTGCCTTGATGTGGGCATTTCTCGCCGCCCTGGTGGTGATCTACCTGGTGCTGGCGGCGCAGTACGAAAGCCTGGTCGACCCCCTGATCATTCTGGTGACCGTGCCGCTGTCGATCTGCGGTGCGCTGCTGCCGCTGGCGCTGGGCTGGGCCACGCTGAACATCTACACGCAGATTGGCCTGGTGACGCTGATCGGCCTGATCAGCAAGCATGGCATCCTGATGGTGGCGTTCGCCAACGAGATTCAGGTGCGCGACAACCTCGATCGTGCCGCCGCCATTGTTCGTGCGGCGCAAATACGCTTGCGGCCAGTGCTGATGACCACGGCGGCGATGACTTTTGGCGTGCTGCCACTGCTGTTCGCCAGCGGCGCCGGCGCCAACAGCCGTTTCGGGTTGGGGGTGGTGATTGTGTGCGGGATGCTGGTGGGGACCTTGTTCACCTTGTTCGTGCTACCGACGATCTACGCCTGGCTGGCACGCGATCACCGGGTGAGCACGGCGCGGGCGAGGCAGTTGGTCGAAGCTGAAAGGCAACTGGGGGCGCTTTAGGGGCAACGGCCTGTTCATTGGCTGAAAGTTGCACCATCCCTGTACGAGCGGGTTCAGGCGGGGGAGCGGTCGCGGCGCATCTGGGTGACCAAGGTAAAGCGGTCATCCGGGTGCACGGTCTCGGAAACCGCCATCAAATCACCATTTTCCTCGCGGTAGTGGCGGATGATCTTCAGCCCCGGCGAGCCCGCCTCGGCCTTCAGCGCCCGGGCCATTTCCGCTGTCAGCAACACCGCGCGCACCTGCTGGTCGACCACTGCGATTGCCCGGCCATAGTGCTGTTCGATCAACCCGGCAACCAGCTGGTCAGGGTGCTCGCGGGCCAGCTCGATGACCGCGGTGTAGTCGCGCTGTGCATACACGTCTGCCCAGCACAGCGGCGCGCCATCGTGCTGCCGGTCGACGCGGATGCTCGACACGCAGAAGTAATGCTCCCCCGGCACCAGCCCCAGCCTCGCCGCCTCGCCCAGGTCGGCGACAAAGTGGCGCACGCCCTGGATTTCCCGCTGCTGGGTGTCTGCCAGGTGCGCCAGCTCAGCCACGCTGGCCAACGACTGCGAATAGCCGCCGCGTGGGCTGCTGGCCTCCACCCGGGTGCCCACGCGCTTGCGCCGCGACACCAGCCCTTGGGTGAGCAACTGGTCGATAGCGGCACGCACCGTGTGCCGGCTCACATTGTAAAGGTCGCACAGCTCGAACTCGGTCGGCAGCAGGCTGCCCACCGGGTAGCGGCCGCTGGCAATCGCTTGCATCAAGTCCTTTGCCACGGTGGAGTAGCGCGTTGGGTTCATACCTTTGCTCGGGCTCGCCAGTTTCATCGGTTGACAGTGTAACAGCGGCCGAATGCCGAACGCTCCGGCCGCCCACAGAGGTCAATGCTGCTGCCTGGCCCGGAGCAGCAGCGCTGCCAGGGCACACCCGACCAATGCCAGGCACGCCAGGTAGAACGCATCACTGTAGGCCATCAGGTAAGCCTCTCGCCGAATGGTCGCCGCCAACGCTTCCAGCATTTGCTGCTGATGCGGCAGCCAGCTTTGCACCGTCTGGTTGATGCGCGCCTGCACGCTTGGCTCGAACAGCGTCACCTGCTCGTGAATGCGCTCACTGTGAAAGCGTTCACGGGTCGCCACCAGTTGCGTCAACCCGGCCGTGCCGATGGCGCCACCCAGGTTGCGCAACATCGAGAACACCGCCGAGGCTGAGCCGGCTTCACGCTTGTCCAGCCCGGCCACCGCCAGCACCGATAACGCAACCATGATGAAAGGCTGGCCAATACCACGCACCACCGTGGACGGGATGATCACGTTGTCGGCACTGTCGGCGCTCAGGCTAGCCCCCAGCCAGCAGCCCAGCGCCATGATCAAAAAGCCGCTGGCGACCATGAACTTGGCACTGGTCCAGCCCATCAGCCGGGGCATCAACGGCGCCAGCAGCAACTGCACCACGCCATAGGCGATCAGCGCCACGCCCACGTCGTGCGCGCTGAACCCCTGCAACTGCGAGAGGTAGTTGGGCACCAGGAACACCAGGCCGAACGTGGCAGCGCCAAAGATGAACATCGCCACGCTGGCAACGCCGAAGTTGTAGTGCCCCAGCAAGCGCAGGTTGATGAACGCGCGCTGGCCGAACAGCTGGGTCACCACGAACACCACCAACGCAATGGCGGCGACCACGCTCATGCCGACGATGAGCGGCGAGCCGAACCAGTCCAGCCGGCCGCCTTCTTCCAGCACGATCTGCAAGCCGCCCAGGCCGATCACCATGGCCGCGATACCCAGCCAATCACCTTTGCGTAACAGTTCGAGCTTCATCGGCTTGGCCTCGATCGACCAGGCGATGGCCAACAGCAGCGCAATGCCGGGGAAAAGTTGCAGATAGAAGATCCAGCGCCACGAATAGGCATCGGTCAGCCAGCCGCCAATCGACGGCCCAGCGGCCTGCGCCACGCTGTTGGCCAGGCTGAACAGCGCCATGCCCATGGCCATCTTGCTGGCCGGCAGTTCGGTGATGATCAGCTGGAACGATAGGGGAATCAGCACCGCGCCCGCAGCCCCCTGGATCACCCGGATTACAATCATCGCCTCCAGGTTGGGCGCCCATGAGCAGGCCACCGAGGCGATCAGAAAGATGAGCGAGCCGGTCCACATGACCCGGCGCAGCGAGAACACGTCCACCAACCAGGCCGTCAGCGGAATCATCACGATTTCCGCCACCAGGTAGGCGGTGGAGATCCATGAGCCTTCCTCGAAGCTGGCACCCAGCGAGCCGCGGATTTCCGGCAGTGCGGCGCTGGTGACATGCACGTTCATGCCCGCCATGAAGCAGCCGAACAGGCCGCCAAGCACCGCTACCCAGGCGCGCAGCGAGACCGTTTGCTCAGTGCGCATCGGCAACCTCTGCGGGGCGTGTGTCGACTGTACTGACCACCGACATGCCAGGCAGTACCTGCGGGCCATCCAGCGGTTTGTCGAGCAAAATGCGCACCGGGAAACGCTGGACGATCTTGGTGAAGTTGCCGGTGGCGTTGTCCGACGGCAGCAAGGCGAAGACATTGCCCGAGGCTGGCGAAAAACTGGCCACATGGCCATGCAGTGGCTGGCTGGCAAAGCTGTCGACCCGTATTTCTACCGGTTGCCCGGGGCGCATGCGGGCCAGTTGGGTTTCCTTGTAGTTGGCCACCACATAGGCTTGCTGCAGGGGCACCACAGCCAGCAGCGGCTGGCCCGGCACCACGTACTGGCCGGTGCGCACGCGGCGCTGGCCGACCACGCCAGTGATCGGCGCGCGGATCACGGTGTCCTGTTCGTCCTGCTCGGCGAGCTGCTGGTGGGCCTGGGCGCGTGCCAGGGCCGCTGCCCGTTGTTGCAGTTCGGCCTCGGCCTGGGCTGACCGGGCCTTGGCCATGGCCAGTTGTGAGCGTTGCTGGCGCAGCGCGGCCTGGGCACCTTGCAGCGCGGCTTGTGCCTGGCTGGCATGGGCACTGGCGGTTTCCAGGCGCTGCACGGTCGCTGCGTCGTCACGCACCAGGCCACGGTAGCGTTGGACATCCAGTTCACTGCGACGCTGTTCGGCGTTGGCGCTGCGCACGACGGCCTCGGCCTGCAGGATGGCTTGCTGTTGCTGGTCGATGCGCTCGGTCGCTACCTGTTGGCTGGCCTGGGCGGCGGCCAGTGCCGCCTGTGCCTCGGTCACACCAGCCCGGGCCTGGTCGAGGCGGGCGCGGTAGTCGCGGTTTTGCAGGCGCACCAGCACATCGCCGGCTTTCACCGGCTGGTCGTCAGCCACCTCGACCTCGGCTACGTAACCCGCCACGCGTGGGCTCAGCGCCACCCAGTCGGCGCGGACGTAGGCATCGTCGGTGGTTTCCAGATAGCGGCCGGTGCTGAACCAGTAGCTGGTGAAGGCCAGCAGGGTGATTGCGGCCAGGCTGCCGCTGGCGATGACTGCCAGGCGGCGACGGGTTTTAGCGCTCGGCCGCTGTTCAGTTTCGGCGGGTGAGGGTTTGTCTACGGCAACATTCATGGTTGGTTTCCAATCTCGAATTGGGCCTGCTGGCTGTCGGTTGTGGGAGCCACTGTCTTGCTCAATTTCTAAAAGCTGGCGCGTGTGGGAGCGGGCTTGCCCGCGAACACGGGCGAAGCCCGTGCCATCCACCGCGGTGTATTCTTCGCGGGTAAACCCGCTCCTACAGTGGGCGGTGCTCGCTGTTGGTCTTGCTTCTCGCTACCACCGCCCGCCCAGCGCGCGGAACAGGTTTACCTGCGCTTGCGCCAGGCGCCCTCGGGCTTCTGTGTGGTTGGCCCGCAGGCTGATCATTTCGCGCTCGCTGTCGAGCAGGGCCAGCCCGTCCACGGTGCCGGCACGGTAGTTACCCTGGGCCAGGGCAAAGCTGTGCTCGCTGTGCGCCAGGGCTGCGTCCAGCGCCTGCAACCGTTGTCGCTCGCCGTCGTAGCGGGCCAGTGCCTGGCGCACGTCTTTCAGCGCGCTCAGCGCTACGCCGCGGTAACGGGCGACCTGCGCCCGCTGCAATGCCTCGGCCTTGCTCACCCGTGCGCGGTTGGCTTTCAGGTTGGGAAACTCCCAGCGGATCAGCGGGCCAATGCCGAACATCACCGCGCGGCTGTCGCCGAGGTTGGCAAGGTGATGGTCCGAAGACGTCAACGAAGCGCCGAAGCTGACCTTTGGGTAAAGGTCGGCCCGCACGATGTCGGTCTCCAGGGTGGCCGCCTGCAGTTCCCGTTCGGCCTGGCGCACATCTGGCCGGCGTTCGAGCAAATGCCAGCCATCGCCAGCCGGCAGCGGCACCGACAGCGTGGGGATGGCTACGCAGGTCGTGGCCTCGGCCACCGAGGCCTGGCCACTGAGCATGCTCAGTTCGTAAATCGCCATCTGCCGCCGGGCTGAGAGCATCGGCAGTTGCGCACGCACCTGTTCCCGCAAGCCCAGCAGGCGCTCGCTGTCGAGGGCAGTGGCCACACCGGCCTGGCGCTGACGCTGGCTGAGTTGCACGCTGTGGTCGAGGGTTTGCAAGGCCTGCTTCGCTGCCTCCAGGCGCGCCGCGTAGGTGCACTGGTCGATGTAGGCGCGGGTGGTCTGGGCGACCACCTGCAGGCGTACCAGGTCTAGCGCCGCAGCGCTGGCTTCGGCTTGCACCCTGGCACGTTGGATGGCGGCGCGTACCTGGCCCCAGATATCCACCTGATAGGCCAGTTCGATGCCCGGGTTGAATTGCCATTGCGACGGCGCGTTGCTGTCGGTCGCCTCGGCCAGCGTCTGGTCATCGGCGCGCCTGCCATAGGTAGCGGCAACGCCCATCGCAGTAGACGGCCAGCGCCTGGCGTCGAACTCGCCGATGCCGGCCAGCATGGCCTGCACGTTGGCCTCGGCCTGTGCCAGGCCTTGGTTGTGCGCCAGAGCTTGCTGTACCCAGCGATTGAGTTGGGGGTCTTGATACAGTGCCCACCAGCGTTCGGGCAGGGGCTGTTTGCTGACGCCGGCCGGCATGTTCACCAGCGGGTCTGCCTGCAGCGCTACAGCGGGTTCGGCAGGTGTGGGTTGGTGGCCGCACGCTGCGAGTGCAGCAAGCATGCCGAGGGCTGTGGCAAGCCGGGCAGGGCCGGGAAATGAGTGCAGTAAGGGCATCACGATTGTCGCTCAAAGGTCGTGATGAGAGGTTAACGAGGGTTGCATGGGCGTCGCTGTCGCAAGCGGGACAACCCTGCGCGCAAGCAGGACAACCTGAGGCTCAGTACTCGCGCGCGGTGCCGTTTTGCCAATCACTCGGCGCATAGCCGAGGATGCGCTTGAACATGGCAGTAAAGGCGCTGGCGCTCTGGTAGCCGTGCTCCAGCGCAACGTTCAGGATCGGCTTGCCATCGGCCAGGCACTGCTGGCTGAGCATCACCCGGGCACGGGCGCGCCATTGGCCATACGACATGCCCACCTCGCGCTGGAACAGCCTGGCCACACTGCGGGCACTCATGTTCAGTTGTGCGCCGCATTGCTCCAGGGTCAGGTCCTGGGCCGGGTCCTGCAGGAAGCGCTCGCACCAGGCACGCAGGCGTGCGTGCTGCGGCGTCGGGACGAAGGCATCGATGCGCCGGGCGGCGGCGAGTTCGTACAGGATCAGCGCCCGAGCATGCGCACCGTCGCGCAGGTTCAGCACCCGTGACGCCGCCAGGATCAGTTCGCGCAGCAGGCCGGACACGACGATGACCTGGCAGCGTTCGATGTGGGCGTCGAGCAGCAAGGTGCGCATGCAGACCACGCCTTCCATGCGGATGGCATGGCTGACCCCGGCGGGCATCCACAAGGCATGCCCGCCGGGGATCACCCAGCTGCCGCCTTCGCTGCTGACCCGCATCACGCCGCTGGCGGCGTAGATCAGCTGGTCTTCGGCGTGGCAGTGGCTGGCCACTTCATCGCCGTGTCCGTAGTCCCTTTCCAGTGCTTGCATGCAGGCCACCCTCGTTATTGGATCCAATTATATCGAGGCGACCCTGTGCCGGGTTGCGAAGTGTGGGCTACGAGCGAATTGCCATGATTAGAAATGGCTCTAAGGCGATTTTTTATGGTTAATTATTGCTGTGAAGTCAGCGACTACAGCTTGAAAGTTGTGAGTGTTGTTAAATCCAGACATCGCTCTCTGCTGTGCGGTTCCCCCCTTCATGACCGGTATTCAGAATGCCCCGCGGTTCGATCATCATCAGTTTCGCTTCGCCTTGCGCAGCGGTCCGGTGCTCGACGCCGCGGGGCACAACATAGAGTTCCCCGGGGTTCACATGCACGCAGCCATCCGGCAGGTCGATACGCAGGGTGCCTTCCAGCACCAGGAATGCTTCGTCGGTCTCCGGGTGCGCGTGCCAGATGAATTCGCCTTCGATGCGCACGACCTTGAACTGGTAATCGTTCATCTCGGCAACGACCCTGGGGCTCCATTGCTGTTCGATAAGCGCTGCCTTGTGGACCAGGTTCACTGGCAGGGAGGGATGTGGGTGACGGGATTCAGGCATGACAGTTCCTCGGAAAGTGGAGTGGTCAGCCTATCGCTCCGGGCGAGTCCGGTTCTTGTACGATCCTGCAAGCCTGTTCTCACGGGGTGCGCGGGCGCCTGCGGTTTCTCAGCGTGACGCTCGCAAACGCTCCAGCCAGCGTAAGGGCGGTACGCCGTAGCAGCGGCTGAAGTGCCGGGTCATGTGGCTCTGGTCATGAAAGCCTGCGGCAAGGGCGGCGTCGACCAAGGTGAAGCCGTCCAGGATCATTCGGCGCAAGCAGTCGAGGCGGCGCAGGGTGACAAAGCGATAGGGGCTGGTGCCGTACAGCGTGCGAAAGTCCCGCGACAGGCTCCAGCGTTCGCGGCCACTGGCCTGTTCCAGCATGTCCAGTGTTATGCCCACATGCAGGTGTTCCATGATGAAGGCTCGAGCGCGTTCGGCTGCCTGGTAATCCAGGCGCTTGCGCCCGCGCGGCTTGCCGCCGACGGCCCGCAAGGCGATCGCCAGGTCATACAGGGCGTCCTGTTCTTCCAATGGTTCCAGCGCGTGGTCCACTGCCTGTACGAACGCTTCGCTGGCGTGGTACAGACGCGGGTCGCTGGACAGCCCGCCAGCGATGAAGGGCAAAGGCTGACCACCCAGCACGTTCTGGATCAGTGCCGGGTCGACGTAGGCCATGCGGTAGCGAAAGCCTGCGTCGGTGCCGGCCATGCCGTCATGCAGTTCGTCCGGGTGCAGCACCAGCGTGTTGCCCGGTATGCCGTGGCGCAGCGAACCTTTGTAGTGGAAGCTTTGCACGCCGGCCAGCGTACGGCCGATCGAATAGGTATCGTGGCGATGCGGGTCGTAGCCGTGGCTACCGAACCAGGCTTCGATACGCTCGATACCGCCCGGTTGGGCACTACGGATGACCCAGTCGGACGGCGGTAGGGGCTTCGCTTTGCGGGCCATCGCGGTCAGTGCCTCCTGCTCACGCCCGGGTGGACAGGCTCATGTGCAGCAAGGGGAACGGGCGACCTTCGCCATCCAGTGGTGAACGGCCAGTCTGGACGAAGCCATAGTGCTGGTAGAACGCTGTTGCCTGTGGGTTCTGCTCGTTCACATCGACACTCATCGCACTGCGTGACTGGCGGCCGAAATCCAGCAATGCACGGCCAATGCCCTGGCGGTGGCGCGCTGGATCGACGAAGAGCATTTCCACATGGTTTTCATTGAAGCCGATAAAGCCCAGTGGCTGGTCATCGGTGTCTACCGCAACCCACAGCTCGACGGCCGGGAAGTACACGTCGCGCAGCTGTGGCAACAGTGCGTCGATGTCGGAGGGTTGCAGAAAGTGGTGCGTCGCGCGAACAGCGCGCAGCCAGATGTCGAGCAGCTGCGGGTAGTCTGCAGCGATGCCTTGGCGAATGATCATGGTGTCATCCTGAGTGTATTGATGGCGGATGGGCGCGCCAGTGAGCGGCGGCCAGGCAAGTGTCGGCATCATGAATGCCCGCTTCGCGAGTCAACGCCTGGGCGGTGCACGGCAGGGGAGGCCGGAAGGGAAGAGAGCGGAAGATTACCCCGGTCGCGCAGTAGGGGGCAATGGCGATTGCATAGGGTGCAGTGCAGGTTTCGACTCGGCTAGGATGCATGTCGATGCTGGTATTGAACCCTAACAACAAGCACGGCCCGGGAGCGCCCATGAACCGCAACGAACTGCGCAAAGCCGATATCAACCTGATGGTGGTGTTCGAAGCGCTGATGCAGGAGCGCAACCTCACCCGTGCCGCGGAGAAGCTGTTCGTCGCCCAGCCCACGGTCAGCGCCGCGCTGGCCAGGTTGCGTGCGATGTTCAACGACCCATTGCTGGTTCGAGTGGGCAACCGCATGGAGCCCTCGGCCAGGGCCGAAGAGGTGATCAAGTACCTCACGCCAGCCTTGGATGCGATGTCTGTCGCCCTCAGCATGACCCATGATTTCGACCCGCTGACCAGCAAGATGACCTTCCGCATCGGCTTGTCCGATGATGTCGAGTCGGGCCTGCTGCCGCCGCTGTTGCGGGCGCTGCGGGTGGAGGCGCCAAACGTGGTGGTGGTCGTGCAGCATGTGGACTACTGGCGCATTCCGGACCTGCTGGCGGCGGGCGACGTGACGGTGGGTATCAGCC
>Ga0182739_1002810_pt1 | contig 15870 bp, 12 predicted proteins | sample eDN5th30CBELigBY_FD_128873 | JGI IMG/M metagenome (GOLD analysis project Ga0182739, IMG submission 128873) | Enriched backyard soil microbial communities from Emeryville, California, USA - eDNA 5th pass 30_C BE-Lig BY (version 2) (version 2) | ecosystem: Environmental > Terrestrial > Soil >... | reverse complement strand
TGCTCGAGCACCTGGGCCTGCGCCTGCCGTCCAAAATCAAATTCACCGAAATGTAGTGAGAAAATCGACAGCCCCACCCAAGCGCCGCAAATACTTACGTCAACGGCTGGGGAACTTGGGTTAGAGCGGAGTTGCAAATGATCTCTCACGTGAATTCCAGCGAAACACAAGGAATTCAGAGCCGAGCATGATCGAACAAAGACCAAACTGGTCTGGAACAGGAGTTCGTCGCGGAATTCGAGTATCGGCCTACCGCGTGCAAGCAGACAGATCGCATGGTGGTGCTGCGCAAGCAGGTGCGGGTGATGCCGGGGCAACAGAAGCTGTTCGACGATTCGCCGTACTTCTTCGACATCACCAATCTGCCAGCGACAGTGAGTCCGTGGCAGGTCGTGGCGGAAGCGAATGCCCGCTGCGATCAGGAAAACATCATCGCGCAAGGCAAAGAGATGGGAGCGCTGTCGGTGCCGCTGAACGATCTGATGAGCAATTGGGCGTACATGGTGATGGCGCTCTTGGCGTGGAACCTGAAGTGCTGGCTGAGCCTGTCGATCAACGAAGCGGACAACGGAGACGCTCGAGCCGCACGCCGCGCGGAGAAGCGAAAACTGCTGGGGCTGGACTTCAGCACATTCCGTCAGAGTCTGATCGAAATTCCAGCCCAGATCCTGAGTCGCGGTCGCCGATTGATCGATCGCCTGCTGACATGGACACCGTCGGTGGAGACGCTGTTCTGTCTTCAGGAGAGCGTGAGACAACCACTGCTGGAATGACCCAGAAGAGCCCTGAAGCCGAAGTCCGGATGCTTCGGCGCCGCCATCACCGCTCAGCCACAACCCGACACCCCACCAGCCCCCTCGCTGGACAGAATCCCCCTGTGCAAAAATCCCCCGCCAAAAACCAGTCAAACTACACTGGTTTAAGGGCTAGCCCAAGTTCGTCAGTTATCCCGTAAGATCGGGAATCTGAAAATTTTTTGGGCTGTTTTTTCTGCAAGTCTTTTGATGTCGGTGTTCGAGGTCTCGGTTGAGAGGCGTCACTGCGTGTCGTGAAGACTTTTGGTCTGTCTTCCATCGTCGAGGATGATAAAACACGCTCATGTTTCTGAGACCGTGTTTTCGATCCAAGAATGGAAAGCGTCATGCCTACTGGGCGCTGGTTGAGTCGGTCCGCACCCAGCGCGGGCCGCGACAGAGGGTGGTTGCGTATCTGGGAGACATCGACGAAGCCCAGCGGTTGGGCGTGCAACAGGCCGCTCAGCCCAGGGACGTTCGTGATCGTCAGCAGTCGTTGCTGGAAGAACGAACCGCTCCCCGACATGTGGAAGTCGATGTCTCCAAGGTGCGTGTCGAGAACTCTCGCCAGTTCGGTGGTCCGTGGCTGGCGTGGCAACTCATTCAGAAGCTGGGACTGGATCAGTTTCTCAAGAATTCCCTGGCCACCGGAAAGGAGGACATCGAGTGGAGCATCATGTCGCTGGTGCTGGTGATTGCCCGGCTTTGCAAGCCCTCCAGCGAACTCCACGTCGCGGAGCACTTCTATCGACAAACGGCTCTCTCAGACATCCTCGGCGTGCCGGATGAGAAGGTCAACGAAAGCCGTCTGTACCGCACGCTCGATCAACTGCTGCCGCATAAGCAGGCACTGGAAATTCACCTCAAGAACCGCTTGGGGGAACTGTTCGATCTGGAGTATGACCTGCTTTTGTACGAAGGAAGACCGGGTCCTGGCCCACATCCTGGTCTGCTTTCTGGCATATGTGCTGTGGAAGACGCTGGCCGCAATGTGCCAGCAGGCGGGCCTGGGAGATGAACCTCGCCGCGTGCTGGAGGAACTGTCTGAAATCCGCAGCATCGACGTCATCCTGCCGACGAAATCGGGCCTCCAGATCCGCAAACGCTGCGTGACAAAACCAACCGACCACCAGGCGATCCTGCTGCACCACCTGGGCCTGGAACTTCCCTTATCACTGAAACAATTCGAAGAGATGTAGTGAAGACTTCCTCACCCCCCACCTTGCGCCGCAAGAACTTACGCCAACAACTGGGGAATTTGGACTAGAGCAGGGGGGCCAGGGAATGGACGAACACAGTTTCTTTGTGACAGGCGTTTTGAGCCAGTCGTACGACGTGATCATGATGAGTGAACATGATCACTTGAGTTTTCTGTGAGAGTTGGGCGAGTACCCGGAGTGCTGCGGAGGCTCGTTCATCGTCAAACATCACCAGAATGTCATCGACAATAAAGGGGATCGGTTCTCGTCCCAGCAAGGATTGCTCCAGTAAGGCAATGCGTAGTGCCAGGTACAGTTGATCGCAGGTGCCTTCGCTCATTCCTTCCACATGGACTTCACGAGAGTCTGCAGTTCGAATTCCCACCAAAACTGCGTTCCCCTTTTCATCATATTCGGGACGGAGTCCAGAAAACGCTCCCAGGGTGAGTTCCGAAAACAATTCACAAGCCCGCTTGAGAACCGGCCCCTGGCTGGACTCGCGAAATCGGTCCACCGTGTGCTGCAGCAGAACGGATGCCAGGCGCAGGCGGATAAACTGTTCGGCGTCGTTGCGAATCTGGGCCAGAAGTTGTTCTGTCTGCTCCTGGGCCAGAGCCGCCAATTGTCCCCCGTCCATCTGTTGCAGCAATGCGGAATGTTCTCCCACCGATTGCACGATTCTGGTCTTTGTGACTTCGAGTTCTGTGATTTCGTCATGAAGTTGCTGGACCTGTGCGTGCAGTTCGTCCTGATCGAAGTTTTCCGCTTCGGAGATGAATTCTTCCAGCAAAACATTTCCCGCCTGCAGCGTCAATTGGTGGTTGACGGACTCCAATTCCTGTTGAAGCTGAAGGGATTGGGCGGACAGCCGTTCCAGTTCCGGAAGCTCTTCGACGCTTTGGCAGTCCGCCTCTTCACATAACGATTTGAGTTTCGCCTGCAGGCATGCTACCGCGTTCCCGCACTCCTGCTGTTTTTCTTTCTCTTTTGCCAGGAGCGCCAGCCATTCGTCTTGTTTGGCCTTGATGGCGGTGGCCTCCGCCAGCTTTGCAGAAAGCTCCGCGATGGCTTGATGAGCAGGTTGCTTGAGGAGTTTCGGTTCGACCTGTTCCAGCAGTGTGGTGACGCGCTGCTGAAAACTCTGTGCATCGCGATCGATCCCCGCGACCCGTTCTTTCAGGCTGACGGCCTCTTTCTGCAGATTGAAGATCTGGTCAATGGCTTCGATGACAACGGTTGCTTCTCCGGGACTGGCTTCCTTGTTCAGTTGCATCACAGAGACTGCTTTGGCCCAGTCGTTGGACCACTTCTGCAATGCTTCCTGCGCGGCCTGGAAATCTTCTGCCGCTTGTGCGAAATCGTTCTGCAGATCCTGTAACTGGCTTTCCACTTTTTCGCGTTTCAGATTGCTGGTGGTCACTTCTTCGATGAAGTCTTCTGCAAGTTGCAACAGCTCTGAAAGTGGTGTCTGCGGTGCGATTCGATCCCGCTCGCTGATGGGGAAAGATTCCAGGATCTCTTTGCAAAAAAACTGTATCCGCGTGGTGAGTTGAGTGATGGCGATGGTTTCCGTACGAATTTCGGCAGCAGCTTCCGCCAACTTTTGTTGTTGGATGAACCAGGGTCGCATTTCCCGTGGTGAGAGTGGGGTAATCCGCAATGCATTCCACAACTGCTGCCATTCATTTTCTTTCTGCTGCCATGTGGCCTGGGCTGCAGACAGGGCTAAAGTCCATTTCTGTTTCTGGTCTTCCGCGGCTTGCCGGTCGGCGGTCAGGCTCGATTTTTCCGCCACGCGATCTGCTTCCCGGCGCAGGCGGTCCGCCAGCAAATCGGCCTGTTCCAGGCTGGCCTGAAAAGCCTGCGGAAGGTCATCATCCGGAGCAATCTTGCTGATAAATTCTGCAGCCAACTCCAGATCTGGCTCCCGTTTTTCTGTGAGAGCCTGCCGAATCAGTTGCCAGCCGACATTCCGTTGTTCCCGTGCATTCAGCAGATCCGTTTCGCTGGGGACGTCCTGCTCCAACCGGAGTTGTTCGAGTTTCTGATCGATCTGTTTCAATTGATCGACCGTTTCTTCCACTCGGCCGAAGATGCGTTTCAAATCTGCTTGACAATCATCCAACTGGTGCTGGAAACGATCCATCGTTTCTATTGCTGGAATAGAAAGCGCCTCCAGTTCTTCCAGCGATCCCCCCCAAAGCGGTAGCTTCTGCAAATCCACGTCTGTATGAGCCGTCAGGACTGCCAGGCGATGGCTGGCTGTGTCTCGTTGCTGTTCGAGCTCACCCGATTTCTGAATCTTGCGAAGGATTTTCCGGATTTCCGCCACGTCCCGTTTTTCTGGGAGTTCTGCCAGCTTATGTTCTGCTTTACTGATTGCTTTTCGCAATTTCTGATCGCGGTTCTGAGCAGCAGTCTGAGCATCCAGCAATGAACGGTAGTCTCCCGCCAGAGATTGAATACGTTGCCGCTGCAGTTTCGTGAGCCGCAACTTTTCCAGTTGATCAAGTTTCTGATCATGCCCCAGTTCCTGCAGAATCTTCAAGAGTTCCCGTTCCGCACCAGTCTGCTGATTGACGAGTTGCGGGCGATCCTGGGCCGCCTTTTGAATGCTTCCCAGTTCGGCATGCAGTTCTGTGATCAACGTGCGGAACCGCAATAATTCTTCCGGAACATTGGCCTCGGTGATCTTCTGTTGAAGCTGGGCAATGGTCTGAATGGTGGCCTGTTCGAGTTGTAACTGATTGTCCAGTTCGCGTGCTGTTTCGCTGCGAATGCGGGTGAAGTCGGCTGTTAACCGGGGGAGATCCACGAAGCTGGCCAGTTGTTCGAACAGGCTGCGGCGTTGCCCGATCAGCGGCAACGCGGTCAGAATACGGTCCCAACGACTGGACTGAATCCGCTTCTCTTTCAATTGCTCTTCCAGCATGCGTTGCTGACTGATGGCAGCCTGCAGATCGGCATCCCGTTTGACCCATTCCGCTGTGGGGAGGGTGGCGTCTTTTAATGTCCGTTTCGCGTCCGCAAGTTGAGAGATTGCTTGTGTGATCTGCTGATTTCGGCCCGATTTTTTAAAATAGCGTTCGGCTTCCGTGATCAATTCTTTCTGAACCTGACCAAGATCCGCCATGCCTGTTCCCGCGGCGAAAAGAATCTGTCCCAGGTCTCCTCCTCCCCGGACAACCGCTTGGCCTCCCTGTCGCAATTCTTCATAAGTGATTCCATACTGCCGATCGAAAGTGGAAGCGTCGATGCCGGCCAGCATGTGTGTCAGCCGGGTTTCATCCAGAATCGTGATGTCATCGGCTTCTCGCAGCGTGTTTTTCTGCCCTTTGCGGCGGATGAATTCCAATCGATCGCCAGCGGCGGATTCAATCAGTCCGCCAATGCGCATCGTCGAATAAGCATGCACAAAGTTATCTGAGCTGTTCATGGGAATCCCGAACAGCCAGTTGCGAAGCGCTCGCAGAGAGGAACTCTTTCCAGCTTCGTTGGGGCCATACACCAGGTGCAGGCCATGCGCGCCGTCGCTGGTTTGTAGAGACTTGTTGGAGAACGGACCAAAGGCGAGAAGATCCAGACGCAGAATTTTCATTTCGCAGGCCCCTGGGTCAGGCGGTTCAACAGCAGTCCTTCCACTTCTCCCAGCCATTGCCGGAGTTGTTGTGGATCTTTCCAGGCCAGTGCGTCTTCACCTCGCAATAACTCTCCCGGTAACTTGGCGGCGAGGTCTGAAATCTCTTCTGCCAGCAGGAGCAAACCGGACTCGTCCTGTTTGAGTTCTGCCAGGTGTTGTCGCAACTCTTCCACTGGTCCTTCCAGTTGTCCGGCCCGCTCCAGGTCGATCTCTGCAGCCGGGGGAGAGCACTTCACTTTTTCGATCCAGACTGACCCGCTGGAACTCTCCAGCGCGGTGGCCCGCAATTGGTTTGTCCAGTTCACAGCATGTGCACAGAACTCCTGATAGACCGGTTGAGAACCATTTACCTGAAGACGCACCGCCAGCGGCAAACCCGGATGCTTCTCACCGATTTTCAAGAGCTGCTGCGAAACCAGGTCTGGCAGATCATCCAGTTGCGAAATGTGTCCGGCTGCCACCTCGCAGATCTCCCAACGCATCACATCCACGGGTTGAAATTCAGCGGCAGCAGTCCCATGATCGTCCACACGAACGAGATAGCAGCCTTTCGCATCAGTTTCCCGGATATGCCGTCCCTGGAGATTTCCGGGAAAAACAACCAGTGAGTCCTGCGAAACCACGTTGCGATTGTGAACATGTCCCAGGGCCCAGTAGTCGTACTGTTTCTGGGATAATTCATCGAGAGTACAGGGGGCATACGGTTCGTGGCCGTCTGAGCCTGTCAGCGAAGTATGGAGCAAACCAATATTGAATAGTCCCGGAATTCGGTCCGGATAAGCCACAGCCAGGTTCTCGTATTCTGCCTGATGGGCGAACGAACGTCCGTGAATCGCCACCCCCAGGTCCAGCAACGACTTCGTCTGAGCGGTACAGGCTTTCGTATGCGAGAGAACTTCCACATTGTCCGGCAATCGCAACGAACGAGTCATGCGATTGGCTGCGTCATGGTTCCCGCTGATCATCACCACCGGGATGCCTGCTTCACGTAAACGGACCATCTGGGCGATGAAGAACAGCCCGGTGTTGTGATCCTTCCAATCCCCATCGTAAACATCTCCCGCGATCAGGACGAAGTTGACCGCCTGCGCGATGGCCAGGTCGACAAGATTCACCAGTGCCCGCCGTGTTGCCCCACGAATCTCGTCCACAGGAGCGCCTTCGTACCGCTGAAGACCTTTCAATGGGCTGTCGAGATGCAGGTCGGCTGCATGCAGAAACTGAAACACGTCACACCTGATATTCGTTGATTCGTCTCGAAGACCTTCGAACGGAAATGTCACGGATCGAACTCAAGAGTCTGTTGAAAAAACGCACAGACAGAATAACAGAATTCACTTGCAGTGTCGGCGTGATCACTTGAGAAAATCACGGAATGCCACACACAATTCCTTGTTTCGCTGCCCGAAAAGGAAGGGCCACGGGCTTTCGTCTGACTGCCGATAGATATGTTTGAATTGATGAAATACTGAATTCCACGAGGCGGCGTCCAGCCCATCTGGGCCGGGTGCGTTGAGCTTGAAGTGCTGTCACGATCCCGCAGCCAGGTCGAAGCGGCAACCGGCCCATTGTCCGAAATTCTCTTCGACTTTCACCGTGAGCGATGTGAGATTGCCGACTTCCAGAGACTTCAGGATCTGTTCACCCAGCCACTGGGCCAACATCTCCGCAGTGGTCTGGACAATGGGCAGCAGCGCACATTCCTCCTTGGGAAAGATCCAGCGACGATTCTCGTAACGCACTTCCACTTCTTCCTCCTGAATGGCCAGTTGGATGGAGGGGTGTTGTGTCGGCAGCAGCATCCGGTGGTCTAATGCATCACAATATTTCTGCAGGGTGTCTCGCAATGCAATGAAATCGAAAACATAAGCATTTTCGTCCAGGGTCCCTTCCACCTGGGCTGCAACACGAAAATTGTGGCCGTGAATCCGTTCACAGAAATCACCAATCGTAATGAAGTGTCCCGCAGAGAAGACCAGGTGATCCTTGGTCACATCCACGGTAAACGCTTTGCGATGATGTCTGGAGAGGGTCATCGTTTTGAAACCGGTTTGCTTGGCTGTTGAGTCGTCTTCACAAATTTACCTCTTCCTTTTTCCTCTTCTTTGCAAAATGGCGTCCGGTCGTTTCGGAGAGCAGGGACAAGCGAATCCATGATGCCCCCCCCCCTCTTCCGGCAAACTCCGGCAAAAGAAAGCCTGCATGACAATGCAAGCTTCATTTCTGATTCCAGCCAGCCACATATTCATCGCTAAAAAGTAATTGAATCCGCTCGGCACGATCTGTGCCACTCTGGCTGTCCACGATTTTCAATGCTTCGTGAATTCGATCCAGTCGCGGATCTTGTGAGATCTGGGCTGCATTGTCAGAGCGATCAATGCGGTCCAGGGCGGCTGCCAGGTCCAGAATATGACAACGGATCTCCAGGTAATGCCGGTCCAGAACCTCGGATGCTTGTTGAACAGTCGACATGGAGAAGAATTCCTTTCAAGTCATCTGAGAGCGTTTTTGTCAATCTTGTCGTGAACTTGCCTCTCGGCATTCAGTCTTTCATCACGTGAAACTCTTTTCCCGCGGGCACGTGAGAGACCAAACTGGTCGAGTCCAGGTGACTCTTGTCCGGGTTCGTGATGGGGCTGTTTGAGTTGCTTGTCTGCGACCACTGTATCGCCAAACGGGACCGGTGCAGATGCAGGCGCTCGAGCCATTTCTGGAGTTTATCCAGACTGCTGCCACGGCTCCAGTGCTGGATTTCTCAGGAATTTCAATTCCGCTCATTGACCAGATCTTTGGGCAGCACAGTGACATCTGCACGCTGCATGGCCTGGAGCACTGCCTGCAATTCTTCCAGTTTCTCGGCTTCACGTTTTGCAAGATCTGTTGTTTCTGTCGGGTCCTTCGCGATGTGATAGAGTTCGGGAGCCCGCTGTTTGAGGCTGCGATAAGTAATCAGTTTCCAGCCATCCTGAATCACAACCCAGCCGGCGGGATGAGGAATATAAATGGCCCGCATGGGCAGGGCCGGCACGGCGCCAGTCAGGATGGGCCAGAGATTCTGTCCGTCAAAAACATGGCCCGCTGGCATTGTCCAGCCCGCCAGTTGGGTCAGGGTGGGCATCCAGTCCACCGCATGGAATGTTTCTTCAACTTTGCGGGGAGTCAGAACGCCCGGCCAGTTCGCGAACGCGGAGACGCGAATCCCTCCTTCATAGAGCTGATTTTTGAACCCTTTTAATGGCAGGTTACTGCTCAGAACGGGCGAATCAGGAACGGAACCCACATAGGGATTTTTTCCCTGGGACAGGCCACCATTATCGGAAGTGAACACGATCAGCGTACGGGAACGTTGGTGTGTCTCTTCCAGCGACGTGACGAACTCGCCCACTTTTGCATCCAGTTGGGAAATGAATGCCCCCATGCGCCTCATCGCTTCAGCCCGCTCGGGCGTCTCCTGAAAATCTGTCGTCTCGTAGAGCTTTTTGTATTCTTCCGGTGCATCCACGGGAAGATGAACGGCATGAAATGGGACGTAGATCAGCCAGGGAGATTTGGCGGACCGAATCCAGTTGTTCACTTGTTTCGCAACCAGCTCCGTGGCGTTGCCTGATTCTTCAAAAAATATTCCATCACGATGCCACGTTTTCAGGTACGAGCCTGGACGGTACAGATGGGTCCACGGATCAATGGCACCCGTCAACGATCCATAACTGTGATCAAATCCATAATGATTCGGCCCCCACTCGGCCTTCGAGCCCAAATGCCATTTCCCGGCCAGATGCGTGGTATAACCAGCTTCTTTCAATGCAGAGGCCAGCGTCGTCGTGCCAGCGGGATAAACTCTTCTGTTAGAGGGACTCAGTGCATGCGGCCCAAAACGACTGGTCCACTGTCCGGAAAGCAGAGCCGCCCTGGTGGGCGTACAAACAGGTTGAACATAGTGACGGTCCAGTTCGACACCCTCTCGAACCAGCTGGTCCATCACTGGAGTCTGATAGATGCCTCCGTGCCAACCCACGTCACGCCAGCCAAGATCATCAGCCACGATGAGCAGAATATTGGGTTTCTCCGGACGGGGGCGCTCTTCCGCAAGCAGAACATGCGACACCAGCAGAATTGCGAGAAGAGACTGAATTCGTATCCGCACAATCGTTCTTTCCGGTTCAGGGATATGACAATCGAAAGACGAAGCCCAACGCCATTTGTGGTCGTTGCTCTCGCCTGCCCGCGGTGCAAGCGTTTTAATTGATGAAATACTGAATGTCGTGAAGCAGGATCCGGACCAGACAGGGGAATGCATTCTGAATGATGATCATAAACGATTCTTGAAATAAATTCTTCCCAGAAGGATGGCATCCACGTTGTAAAGATGTCCCCGATTCCGGAAATTGTCGACAATTAAAAACTTGGATCATGGTCGACATCAACTGATACTTCATCAACTGGTACCTCGGAACCCCAGAGCCACCCGGAACTATGACTGATCAATTGAGATGGGACAGATATTTCATCAATCTCGCATTGGAAAATGCCAGAATGTCGAAAGACCCCGCGACACAAGCTGGCGCCGTCATCGTTGGCCCGGATCGTGAAGTCAGATCGATGGGCTATAACGGCCTGCCACGCGGAATTGCGGATTCGCCGGAACGCCTGAATGAAAAAGAGCTGAAGCGATCACTGATCGTGCACGCTGAGATGAACGCAATTCTTCATGCTGCCCGGATCGGGATCAGTACTCGTGGCTGTACGCTTTACCTGGCGCTGACTGATGAGACGGGTGAAGTCTGGGGCGGCCCCCCGTGCCTGAGATGCACTGTGGAGATTATCCAAGCGGGAATTGCTGAAATTGTCGCCAAACCGTTTAAAACTACGGATTCCCATTGGACAACATCTGTGGAGCAGGCTCGCGAACTCTTGCTGGAAGCGAATCTTGCCTATCGGGAAGTGCGACTCTGAAAATGAGGTTCGTATTGATCTGTGTGAATGCCGGCCGCCCTGCTTGGCCGGGCCTTCAATGTGTATCGTTTCGATGCACATTTAGCTCCCCTCATTTTCGCATGAGTGGAATTGGAGTGGCCACATTTGTTTCTCTTCGGTTGAGGATGTGCCAAATCCCGAGTGTCCAGAGCTGAGAAAATAGACGTAACCACAATATAAACAATCATTTTCAAAATCTCGCCCGAATTCTGCCCGGAGACGGCACGTCATCTGCAACTTTACTGGTGCATACACGATTTGAATGTTTTTTTGAGAAAAATCAGTTCGTGAACGAACTTTATTGATCAGAAAAGCTCCTTCAATACGTTTATGGATTATATAGACATCAGGGGATCTCATACACAGCCCTGGTTTGGACTGAAAAATTGAAGTCTCCAATTTGCAAATGAGGTGGTCGCGACAGTTGTTGCCGCGACAGATATCAAGAACAGCCCACAAAGAGTCAACGCCAAGGATTGCTTTTTCAGGCTTTGTTCACTACGCCGACTGTTGAGCAGTCGCGGCATTTCGATAAGGGGAGGGACTTGCAATGAGCAGCAAATTCAACCATCCCGTACTCAAGCAACTGACGGAACAGCAAAAACGCTATGCCCCGCTCGATAAGCGACTCGAGCAGATGGACCGGGCCGAAGTCCTTTTGAACGGTCTGACACCGGATTCCAGCTACCGGTATCCGGAATTGTGTGAAGCGATCACCGGATTTCGGCCAGACAAATATCCGGATCTCATTCTCTCTTCCAGCGAATTGCAACACGATTTGCCACTGTTCGTTGAAGAACTTTCCGGCAGTCTGGACCTGCCTGTGGAAAAAGCGGGTGAGCCAGTATTAACCGTGGATGAAGTGAGCGAACAGTTCAATGTTTCCACGAAAACGGTGGATCGTTGGCGAAAACGCGGGCTGGTGAGCCGTCGATTTCGATTTGGCAACCGAACCCGTGTGGGCTTTTTACGCTCATCAATAGACCGGTTTGTGAACGAACACGGTACGGAAATTGAGCGGGGAACCAAATTCACCCAGCTTTCAGAAGCGGAAAAATTGGAGATTGTCTTGAAAGCACAACGACTGGCTCGACATGGGGCCTGCCCTGCGGAAGTCGGCAAGCGACTCTCCCGCTGGTTTAATCGATCTCCCGAAACCATTCGATACACATTGAAGCAGCATGATTCGGAACATCCTGAGAATGCGATTTTCCCAACCGCCAGCACGCCGCTGACGACAGACCGCAAGCAGGAGATTTATCAGAAATTTGCGGGCGGAATGTCTGTGGATGCACTGGCGCAGGAATACTGCCGGACCCGCACGAGCGTGTACCGCATTGTTTCGGAAGTTCGGGCAGAGCTGCTGCTCGATACCCCAATCGACTATATGGACAGTCCTGAATTTCATAAATCCAATTTGGAACAGGTCATTCTGGGGCCGCCGCCGCATCTGGAAAAGAAAGGGGGAGCAGTGAAAGCCCCTCCCGGACTCCCGCCATACCTGGCAAGTCTCTATGCGGTGCCGCTGCTCACTCGCGAAGAGGAAGGCTACTATTTCCGCAAAATGAACTTCCTCAAGTTCAAAGCGTCTCAGTTACAGAAACGAATTGTCGGACGGCGTCCGCGGACCCGTGAACTGGACGAAATTGAACAGTTGATCGAGAAAGCGGTCGAGGTCAAAAACTTTCTCATCCGGAGTAACCTGCGCCTGGTGGTCTCGATTGCCAAACGCCATATGAAACCGACGACCAACTTTTTTGAAATGGTCAGCGATGGAAATATGTCATTGATTCGAGCCATTGAGAAATTTGACTATACAAAGGGAAACAAGTTCTCGACCTATGCCAGTTGGGCCATTATGAAAAACTATGCCCGATCCATTCCCGCCGAGCACAAGTTACTGGACCGATATCGGACAGGGATCGATGAAGTGTTCCAGTTTTCCGAGGATGGCCGCAGCAGCCAGTTCGCTGATGAAGCAATCAACCACCGGCAGCATGAAATCATCCTCGATATTCTGGACAACCTGAATGAGCGAGAACGCGCCATCATCATGCATCGCTATGGACTCGAACGCGGCAGCGAATCGGAAACGCTGGAACAGGTCGGAACCCGTTTCAACGTCACGAAAGAGCGTATTCGCCAGATCGAATCCCGCGCCATGCAGAAGATTCGCAAGATCGTGGAAGACGAAAAACTGGACATTCCCGGAGTCTAGTGCTTTGTCAATTTAAAAAATTCGGGTAGGACTTCACACAAAGTCCGACAACGGAGGACGTTTCGCGATTACGTACCCGAAATCCAAGCCCTGACAGGGCACTAGGAGCCTGTCCGAGAACTTTGAAGTCCGCATTATGATGAGGAAATTTTTGAAACACAGAGGGACAGAGAACACGGAGACACACAAACCTGATCTCTGTGTTCTCTGTCCCTCTGTGTTTTCATCTTTTTTCTGGCGAATGATTTTGAAGTGAACGAACCTCATTCGTGAATCAAATAGATTAAATAGGATGGGAAGGAGTTCTCAGACAGACTCCTAGAGCACAAATCGCTCGATCTCGCCGGCCAAAGCACCTTTCCGGATCGACTCCGAATGAGACGCTCCGCCTCGCGGAGGAAAAATGGTGATGACCGTTTCGCTGTTCATCGCGAGCAGTAAAAAATCCGGGATCGGTTCGAAGTCCGGAAAATGCCGCTTGCAGACGGTCCAGTTGGCGGGCAGACCATCGCCCATCATCCATGGCGTGCTCCCTGAATGAGAAAGTGACTTGACCAGTCCCTCCCGGCCCGATCCATCTTCTCACAAGTCGCCGATTTCTCCCATTGACGTTTTCAGGCCCCCCCAAACCAACTACAAAAGCTGGCCTGCCCCCGTAGATTCTCGCAAATGAAAGCTCATCTACGAGGTTCCGGACCGGTACGCTATGATGCAATCCGGTCAAATTCCGGCAGGCCGTTGTGAAAAGTCTGATTCAGACCATTTTCCGCCCGCTGGTGGTGCCTTCAGTCATCCTTTAGCCCCGTCTTTTCAAATGCAGCCTGTTTCACTTGCTCTCTTCTGGCATCAACACCAACCGTATTATCCGGATGATGTCACTGGCGAAACACTCATGCCCTGGGTGCGATTGCACGCAACAAAAGACTATGTCGGGATGGCATTGCACATTCAGGAGGTGCCGGAATTCCGTTGTTCCATCAACCTGGTCCCCAGCCTGCTTTCACAGATTCAGCGATACGTCAACGGGGGCAGCGACAGACACCTGGATGTTTCCCGCGTCCCCGCAGATTCACTCTCCACGGAAGATGCGCATTACCTGCTCGATCATTTCTTCATGGCCAACGAATGGACCATGATTCGGCCCTTCCCTAGATACCACGAATTGCTGCAGAAACGGGGGCAGGGGCGGGACACCGCAGAAAAGGCACTCATCCGCTTCAATCAACAGGATCTCCGGGATTTACAGGTCTGGAACAACCTGACATGGATTCATGAACTGGTTTTCGAACGCGATGCGGAGCTGCGCGCGTTGCGTGAAAAAGGTCGCCATTATACGGAAAAAGAAAAAACCTGGTTGCTGAAAAAACAACTGGAGCTGGTGGCGGAAGTTGTTCCGCTGCACAAAAAACTCTCTGACGGCGGACAGGTCGAACTGACAACCACTCCGTTCTATCATCCAATTCTGCCGCTGCTCTGGGATAAGAAATGTGCCCGGGAAGCGATGCCCGGCTGTCCGCTTCCCAAATACACGCAAAGTTACAAAGAAGATGCCGTTCGCCATATTCAGAAAGCGGTGGCGTATCATGCTGAGCTGTTTGGCAGCAAACCTCGTGGAATGTGGCCCTCTGAAGGATCGGTTTCGCAAGACATTATTGCCGCCATTGCGGATGCGGGAATCGAATGGATCGCCACGGATGAACAGATCTTGACACATTCCACAGAAGGTTTTGTGCATCGTGACAGCAACGGCCTGGTGAACCGTCCGGAGATGCTTTATCGCCCCTGGCGACTGGAGCAGGAGGGGCGTGCCCTGTCGGTGATTTTCCGCGACCACGGGCTCAGCGACCTCATTGGTTTCCATTATCAGCGGAATGATCCTCGGTGGGCTGCCGGGGACATGCTGGGGAAAATCAAAGATATTGGCCGCTCCATTTCCGGCCATTCTGAGCAACCGGCATTCGTTCCAGTCATTCTGGATGGCGAAAACTGCTGGGAATATTACCCGGATGGAGGAGTGGCATTTCTGCGTCACCTTTACCGCAATGCTGTCCAGGATAAAGAAATTCAACCTGTCCGGGTGAGCGAACATCTGGCGAAATGCCCCCCCGCCCATAAGATTGGCCGGTTGTTCGCGGGAAGCTGGATCAATCACGATTTCTATATCTGGATTGGCCACCAGGATGATCGTGACGCATGGGACCTTGTACACATCACCCGGGAATTTCTACTAAAAGCGGAGAAAAACAAGAAGATCGCGTCAAAAATCATCGCAGAGGCCTGGGATGAGCTGATGATCGCACAGGGCAGCGATTGGTTCTGGTGGTATGGAGATGATCACAACTCCGCACAGGATGCCCTGTTCGACGAACTGTTCCGCCGGCATTTGCGAAATGTGTACCACCTGTTGAATGAAGCCCCTCCCTCAGCTTTGCTCAAACCAGTGGCTCGAGCTGAACGTCGGCATATTCACACCAATCCCCGTTCATTCCTGCAGGTTAAGATCGATGGTCGGCATTCTTATTTCGAATGGTTGAATGCGGGTCGCTACGTTTCCGGCAGCGAACGGGGCACCATGACCATGGTCAGCGACAGCATCATCCGAGAGATCTACTTTGGTTTCGATACACAAAATCTCTTGTTAAGAGTCGATACTGCTTCTCATGCCAATCTCGATCTGCAGGAGTTTGACGAAATTCGTTTCAAATTTGTCGAACCCTACGGAACGCAAATCCACGCCCGGTGCAACGGCGCAAAAACTGCCCAGCCAGATATCCGGATCGATGACAAATCAGTCAAAGGGACCACTGGAAGTTATGCCCTGGATCGAGTCTTCGAACTCTCTGTTCCGTGGCGTGACCTCGGGGTCGCGGTGGGACAACGCCTGCATCTGGCTGCCGAACTTCTGAAGAACGGCGAAGTCATCGAACGGACTCCCAGCGAAGGGACCATCGACATCCTCGTCCCCTCAGCCGATTTCGAAATGCATATGTGGCAAGCATGAGAAGAGAGAATAAGAAACTCTAACAAAACGTATTGCGAACTTGC
>Ga0182739_1002808_pt1 | contig 15895 bp, 15 predicted proteins | sample eDN5th30CBELigBY_FD_128873 | JGI IMG/M metagenome (GOLD analysis project Ga0182739, IMG submission 128873) | Enriched backyard soil microbial communities from Emeryville, California, USA - eDNA 5th pass 30_C BE-Lig BY (version 2) (version 2) | ecosystem: Environmental > Terrestrial > Soil >... | reverse complement strand
GCGAACAACCGCCAGCGCCTCTACAATCTCGGCAATCGCCTGTGGCACACGGACTCGTCCTTCAAGCGGCTGCCGGCCTACTGCTCGATGCTGCATGCGCGATCGATCCCGCCGATCGGCGGGCACACCGAGTTCGCCGACATGCGTGCGGCCTACGACGCGCTGCCCGACTCGACCAAGGAGCGCATCGCCGGATTGGTCGCGGAGCATTCGATCATGACGTCGCGCGCCAAGCTCGGCTTCAAGGATTTCGACGAGAGCGAGCGCGCGGCTTTCGCCCCGGTGCCCCAGGTGCTGGCACGCCGCCTGCCGGACTCGGGTCGCATGAGCCTCTACATCGCCAGCCACGCCGGTGCGATCCGCGGCATGGCCGACGACGAGGCGCGCCAGCTCATCGACGAGCTGACCGCGCATGCCACGCAACGCCAGTTCGTCCATGCCCATCGCTGGCGTGAGAAGGATTTGGTGATCTGGGACAATCGCTGCACCATGCATCGCGGCATGGAGTTCGACGACCAGCGTTACAAGCGCGACATGCGCCGCGCCACCGTCTCCGACGTGGCCCCGACCTGCGAGCAGATGGGCCTTGCCGTCGCGGCGGAGTAGGTAGGGTTTCCGCCGCCAGAATTCGGCCGTCGACCCTTACGAATGGAAAAGCGGCGAGAGCACGGCTCCCACCACGTAGACGACGGCAGCAAGGATCGATGCCGCAACGCCGACATAGCTCAAAGCGAAGGCTGCCCGAATGAACGACCATGCTGCCAACAGAAGAGCGACGGTTAGGCAAACGGTTGCCCAGGGCGTGACGAGAGCTGTCACGGTGAGACCTATGCTCAACAGCGCCATCAGGGTGCCGGTGCCCGGTGCCTCGCGTCGGACGATCTTGTCCTGGTCTTCAGCCGCCATATGCTCTCCATGAGAACGTCACCAGAGCGACGAGTGCCGGCACGATTGCGATCCAGGGAAAGCGGGTGTTCTGCCAGAGGTGCATCCCGCCGGCGGCAATGCACACCGGCAGGACCCAGAAGAGGGCAAGCACCGCCAGAAACTGGAGGCCCGGTAGCGGCGAGCCGACGATCGCCACGATCCCAATCGCCAGGTGCGGCAGGGATGCGATCCAGGCTCCGATGATCCAGACCAGGAAAATTGCCGCGAGGATCCAGGTCCCCCAACTCCGCACGCTCGCGTTCACGAACCTCTCCAGAACCACCCGAAGGTGAACGCACCAGCCAGCAACATCGATGCGAGGGTGACCAGCGCGGGGGCCACCGCAAGCCACGGAACGCGCGTCTTCTGCCACAGATGCAGTGCGCTGTAGGCGATAACTGGGAGCAGAACCCAAAGAATGCCGTACGTCACGAGAAGGCGCACAGCCAGGGTCGTTGGCGGTGAAGCCGTGCTGCTGAGCATCACGATCATGAGCACCGGCATGGTCGTGATTCCTGAAACGACGATGCTGGCAAAGAAACCCGCCGTGAAGATCCAGGTCCCCCATTTCTGCATCCTGGCGTTCACGTTCGGTCCTCACTCTCTGCCGGGAGGAACACTACCTGTTTGCAAAATCGATTGCATTCGTCAGTCGTACTTCCCCCTAGTAGGAGTTCGTCTCTGAGAGAAATTCACGCAGATGCATCCACATTCTCTTCTTATCGGCATGGCGTTGGTGCTCCTCACCATCTTCTTCGGAGTCCTTGCGTGGACGGGTCGCATCGATCGGGCCGTGGACGCTTCTTGATCGACGAACCGACCCCAAGGGGTTCTGGATAGTCTTCGTCGCGCTGGCGTTGATCGCCTGGAGTGTGAAGGACCTACCCGACATGCTCGAGCGGGTGGCCGCGATGAACGCCAAACTCAAGCAACGATCCGCCAGTCTTGAGTAATAAACTGCCGGGTGACGCACTGCCCTCAATCGAGTAGACGCCGCATGATTGTGCGGCGCCAGGACGGATGGCCGTGTCTGTTCTCTTCCATCGCCTGCATCCGGAAGACGTGCGGCCATTCTCCGCGCGGCACCTCCTCGAAGCCGCGGCGTGCGTAGTAGAGCGCGTTCCACGAGACGTCGCGATAGGTCGACAGATGGAGCGTGCGATGTCCAAGGCAACGGGCTCCCGCCTCGGTCCGCTCGATCAATGCGCTGCCATGTCCTTTGCCCTGCCAGCGGTTTAGTACCGAGAGCTGGTCGAGCCAGGCCGTGCCGCCGGGGAACTTCATCAGGGCGAAGCCGACCGGCCGGTTGAGCGGCGAAACCGCGACCCACAGCCGGCCCTCGCGCCGGCCGGCCTCGAGCGAACCGAGGCTGGCGGGCGGCATGTCGACGACGCGGCCGAGGCCGACGCGGCGATAGCGAAGGTCGGCTTCGTTTTCGATCTGCGGCAGCAGCTTGATTTCATGCGGGTGCGGGCGGCGAATCATGGCAGGGGATTGGTTAGGCTGGCTGAAAGTCCGGAGGAAGCACCCATGACCATCGACATCGAACCGCTGAAAAAGGAACTTGGCCGCAAGATCGAAGACGAGGACATCGTCACCCAGGCGCCGCTCAAGGCGATGATCGCGACCTTCGACCGCGACGACAAGGTGCCGGAAGAGGGCGAGGCGATCGCGCCGGGCTGGCATCTCTGCTTCCTGCATTCCTATGCGCGCCGCAACGTGCTGGCCGAGGACGGGCTGCCGACCGAAGGCGGCGTGCTGCCGAAGATCCCGCTGCCGCGCCGCATGTATGCCGGCTCGACCTTCACCTTCGAGGGCGACATCCGCGTCGGCGACAGGCTGCGCCGCGAGACCGAGTTCTCGGACGTGCAGCTCAGGGGCGGCGGCACCGGCAGCCTGATCGTCACCAGCCAGACGCGTCGCATCTACACGCCGCGCGGCCTCGCCGTCACCGAAGTCGCCAACACCGTGTTCCGTGAGGAGGTGAAGGCCGGCGAGAAGAGCGGCGTGCCGGTGCGCGAGGCGGCGCCCACGGACGTGCCGTGGCGGCGCACCATCAAGGTCGATCCGGTGATGCTGTTCCGTTATTCGGCCATCACCTTCAACCCGCATCGCATCCATTACGACCGGACCTATTGCATCGAGACCGAGGGCTATCCTGGCCTCGTCGTGCATGGACCCTTCGCCCAGCAGTGCCTGTTCGACCTGCTGCGGGACTCCGCGCCGGAGCGCAGGATCAAGACCTTCGCCATCCGCGCCCGCGCGCCGCTGTTCGACGTCGCGCCGTTCGACGCGATCGGCCGCCCCACCGCCGACGGGAAAGGCGCTGAACTCTGGACGGTGACGCCCGCGGGCACGATCGCGGCCCAGGCCACGGCGACCTTCGCCTAGACTCTGTCCGATTGGAATTGTGATCCAACGATCACCTCATGCCGAGGAGGCTGCGGGGCAGCCGCCTCGAAGCATGGGCTACAGACGCCACGCTCGTTGCCCATCCTTCGAGACGCGCGCTGCGCGCGCTCCTCGGGATGAGGTATGTGGGGGCGGACTTTGAGTCAGAAAGACTCCGGGTTGCGGGTGCAAGCCCCGCCCCTGCCGCGGTTCCTGATCCCGCGGCTACCGTTCTTCTACGGATGGGTGGTCCTGGGCTGCATCTGTCTCGCGGGCTTCGCGCGGCAGGGCCCGGCGGTCGCCGTGCTCTCGATCTTCGTCGTGCCGATGACCGAGGCGTTCGGCTGGTCGCGCACCGAGATGTCAGGCGCGGTGTCCCTGGGCGGCGTGCTGGCGGCGATCCTGTCGCCGATGATCGGACCGTTCGTCGATCGCCGCGGCGCGCGCCTCGTGCTCTGCCTCGCTGTGGCCGGCACGGGCGTCGCCTGCATGGCGCTGTCGCTCATCCAGTCGCTGCTGCTCTTCTATGTGCTGTTCTGCTTCGCCCGCATGATCTGGGCCGGGCCATTCGACCTCGGGCTCTACGGCGCGCTCAACAACTGGTTCGTGGCGCGCCGCGGCATCGCCGCCTCGTTCGCCACCCTGGCGCAGATGTCGGGGCTGGTCGGGCTGCCGCTGATCGCGCAGTTCGCCATAAGCGGTGCCGACTGGCGCGCCGGCTGGATCGCGGTCGGCGCCACGGTGCTGCTGGTCGGCTTCGTGCCGTGCTGGCTGCTGCTGGTGCGGCGGCCCGAGGATGTCGGCCTGCAGCCCGACCGGCTGGCCGATGGCAAGACAGCACCGTTGGTCGAGCCGCGCTGGAGCCGCGCGCAGGCGATGCGCACGCCGGCCTTCTGGCTGCTCTCGCTCTACACGGTCCTGCTGTTTCCGGTGCAGGCGGGCGTCAGCCTGCACAATGCGCCGCACCTGATCGAGCGCGGCCTGTCGCCCGTTGCGGCAGCATCCGTGATCGCCTTCGTCGCCATGCTCTCGGGAGCGGCAAGCTTCGGCATCGGCTTCCTGCCGCGCCGCTGGCCGGTGCGCTACCAGATGGCGCTCTGTGCGGCGTCCATGGCGCTCGGCAGCTACGGGCTGATCTTCGTCTCCGGGGTCGAGACCGCGATGGCGGCGGCCGGCCTGTTCGGCATCGGCATCGGCGGTATCCTGCTGCTGCTGCCCGTGGCCTGGGCCGATTACTTCGGCCGCGAGAGCTACGGCGCCATCCGTGGCGTGGCGCTGTCCTTGCAGGTCACGGCGCAGGCTGTCGGGCCGCTCGCCTCGGGCATGCTGCGCGACTGGAGCGGCACCTACACCGACTCGCTGCTGCTGTTCGGCACGCTGGCCTCGTTGGGCGCGATCGCCGCGCTCGCGGCACGGCGGCCGCGTCTCCTCGTGATCTAGTCGTTCGCCGCGCCGTAGCGCAGAGGCCGGAAGAAGGCCCTGATATCTTCGACCAGCAGGTCCGGTTCCTCGAGCGCCGCGAAGTGGCCGCCGCTCGGCATGATCGTGTGACGGCGGAGATTGAACGCACGCTCGATCCATTCCCTGGGCGGCGCCGGCGCGATGTCGGCGGGGAAGGCGGCGAAGCCGGTCGGCGTTTCGACCTTCGCACCGGCGGGCAGTGCGCGCGGCTTCTGCTCGGCCGCGCCGCGATAGAGCCAGGTCGCGGTGCCGGCCGTGCCGGTCAGCCAATAGACCATGATGTTGTCGAGCAGCATGTCCATCGAGAAGCGCCTGAGCGGATCGCCGCCGCAGTCGCTCCACGCCTGGAACTTCTCGACGATCCAGCCAGCGAGGCCGACCGGCGAATCGGCGAGCGCCACGCCCAGGGTCTGCGGCCGCGTCGCGTGGATGCGCTGGTAGGCGGTCTTGTCGTCGAGGGCGCTGCCCATTTTGGCAAGCCAGGCCTGCTCATCGGTGCTCAAGGCGGCCGTCGCGAGATCGAGGCCCGGCCGCAGCCCCATCATGTTGAGATGGACGCCGAGGACGCCCGACTCGTCCTTCTGCGGATGGTCGAAAGCGAGCCACGACGAGACGACGGCGCCCCAGTCGCCGCCCTGAATGCCGTAAGGACGGTCGTAGTTGAGCTTCTCGGTGACGAGCTTGTGCCACAGGCCGGCGATGGCGCGTGGTCCGATCGGGCCCGTCGTGCCGTCTTCGCGGATCGGCGGACCGGAGAAGCCGTAGCCCGGCAGCGACGGCACGATCACGTCGAAGGCGTCGAGCGGATCGCCGCCATGCTCCTCGGGATGGGCGAGGACATCGATCAGGTGCAGGAACTCGACGATCGATCCCGGCCAGCCATGCGTGACGACCAGCGGCAGCGGGCGCGGCGCATCCTCGACCTGGGTGCCCGGTTCGCGGATGAAGTGGAGGCGCTGCGGCCCGATATCGACCAGATAGTTGGGCCACTGGTTGATGGCCTCCTGGCAGCGCTGCCAGTCGTAGCCGTGGCGCCAGTAATCGACCAGTTCGGCCAGGAAGGCGGGATCGGTTCCGGAGGCCCAGGAGCCGCCATCGGCAATCGCCACCGGCGGGCGCCAGCGGCGCAGACGCTCGTCGAGATCGATCAGCGCCCGCTCGGGAATGTCGACCTTGAAGGGTTCGGGAGTGTCGTAGCGCGTGTCGGCCATGCCGACAGGCGTAGCGCGGAACTCACCCTTCCAGCAAATCCGCCTTGAGTCGTTCGCGCGCCGCGGCGTCGAGGCCGAGCGCCTTCTCGGCGAAGTCTTCCGGCGTGCCGAAGTCGCCGCGCAGCACCTCGAAGGCAGCTTCCAGGTAGGGCGTGCGCGCCTCGATGATGGCGGCACGGGTGTCGATGTCGAGTTCGGGATAGCGGCCGATATGGCCGGTCCACAGTTCGTTGGTGCGGAGATAATCCTCCAGCACGGTTTCCCACGGCACGCCGAGCAGCGAGAGCAGCAGGGCCGAGGCGAAGCCGGTGCGGTCCTTGCCGGCGGTGCAGTGGAACACCAGCGGGCGATGTTCACCGTCGCTCAGGGTCGAGAACAGGGTCCGGAAGCCCGGTGCGCAGCGGCGCGGATAGTCGCGATAATGATCCGAGAGGAACTGCATCATGATGTGCGGATTGGCCGTCCCGTCGGCCACGGCGCCGCGGATCTTGTCGCCGACGCCCGGCTCGATGTGCGCGCCGACGATGCGGCACGCCAGGCCCTCGATCAGGTGCGGCGTCTCGGCCGCTTCGCTGACGCCGCGCAGGTCGACGATGGTGCGAACGCCGAGGCGTCCGAGGGCGCTGCGATCCTCGGCGGTCAGGCCGCCGAGATGGGCCGAGCGGAACACCGCGTTGCGTCGCACGGTGCGGCCGTCCTCGGTGCGGTAGCCGCCGAGGTCGCGGAAGTTGGAGCCGCCCTGAAGGGTCAGGACGAAGGGAAGGCTGGTGTCAGGCATGGCGCTTTCTACCATGCCCAGCCTTCCCGCATCATGTCGTTTGCGCGTCAGAATTTTTGCGCGAGCGTCACGAAGAAGGCCCGGCGCATTCCGTATTGCGGTGCGCCGACACCGACGCCCTCGCCGGTGCGCAGTTCGTAGACGCCATCCGTGACGTTGATCGCGTCGAGGCGGATCTGCGTGCCCTTGCTGCCGTTGATCGGAATCTTCTGCGTCACCGAAAGGTTGAGCGTGGCGTAGGCCGGCAGCGACGTGTCGTTGGGCGTCACGACGCTGGTGCGCAGGCCGCTGCCGAACAGCACGTCCGCCGAGACGCGGGTGGCCCGGTCGCTGCCCTGGTTGAAGATGTAGGCCGCGCCGGCAGAGCCCGTCCAACCCTGGTCGTGGTCGGCGGCAATCCAGTAATTGCCGATATAGGCGAGGTCCTCGGGCGAGAAATTGTACTGGGCGGAGTTGATCCGCGTGGCGCTGACCTTGGACCAGGCGAGGTTGCCGTAGACGGACCACGGACCCTGGTCGTAGTTGGCGTAGAGTTCGAAGCCCTTCACCTGCGCATTGGCATAGTTGAAGGATGCGAGCTGGATCGGGGCGCCGAACTGGCCCTTGTCGAGATAGTTCTCGGCGATCTTGTAATAGCCGGCGAAGCCGATGGTGAGGCCCTCGACGGGCTTGACCGTGAGGCCGACGTCGAAATAGTCGGAGCGCTCCGCCCGCACCGGGTCGTTCGTGAAGTTCTCGGGTTCGGCCGTCGTCCCCATGCGGGCGGCGAGCGACCCGTAGCCGACCTGGTTGAGCGGCGCGGGCACGAAGTAGCGCGAGTAGCCAGCCCGCAGGCTGATCTGCGGCGTCGGCTCCCAGACGACGTTGATGCGCGGGCTGACCTGGTTTTCCGAGACCTGTCCGGAGATGGCGTCGAAACGTGCGCCGAAGTTCACCGTGACGGTCGGGGTGACCTTCCACTCGTCCTGCAGATAGACGCTGTAAGTCCAGCCGACGAGGGTCGAGCCGTCGCTGAAGCCCACCGGACTGTCGCCGGGAATGAGAGCCGACGGATCGGCGGGGTCGGGGACCAGGCCCAGCGCATTGTTCTGGCTGTAGCTCGACACCTGTTCGCGCTGGACGAGGAAGCCGCCGCGCAACGTATGGGCGGACGCGACTTTCCAGCTTGCATCGCCCTGTACGCCGAACGCGAGGCTCGAGCGCTGCGACCAGGGCGCGATGCCGTTGTAGAGCAGGTCGCCCAGCGCGTCGGGCTGATAGGAGAGCTTGGAATAACGGCCGAAGCCCGAGAGCTGCATGTTGAAGTTCTGGTAGCTCTTCTGCACCGAGGCGATGCCGAAGTAGGTGTCCTCCCATTGCTGCTGGTTGAGGACCGCGCTGTTCCAGTCGGTAATTCCGTTGACCGCGAACTCCGGCGTCTGCCCCGGCACGTTGGGGATCTGGTAACGCGCGCTGGCACCCCCGGCGATGAAGCTGAGGCGAGTATTCTCGTCGGCCACGGCGCTGAGCTTGGTCAGCGCGTACCATTGCGCGGTCGAGTCGTGGAGCGGTGAGGTGCTGGGCGTCGGGTTCTCGATGCCGATATTGTTGCTGACATACTGGCCGACCGCGAAATAGTCGAAGTTGCCGGAGCGTCCGCCATATTCCAGCGCCGGCTGCACCCAGTTGTTGGATCCGACCATCGCCGAAGCCTCACCGCCGGGATTGGTGGTGCCGGACTTGACCGCGATGTCGACCACGCCGGCGGTGCGCAGGCCGTACTGGGCGGGCAGGGCGCCGGTGATCAGCGACAGCTGGTCGGCGAAGCGCGGCGAGAGAATGCTGCTGAACAGCGCGAGGCCCTCGGGCAACTGCACGCCGTCGAGACGATACTGGAGGCTGCCGTGGTCGCCGCGGACATGGATCTGGCCGAACCCGTCCTGCACGACGCCGGGCGCGCGCAGCAGCACCTGGTTGAGCGTGGCGTTCTCGCCCAGCGGCGTGTTGCTGATCGCCGTCTTGCTGAAATCGTAGCGCGTGGCGCCCAGACTCGGCTGGATCTCGCTGCGCTCGCGGTCGAGCCGCTTGCCGACCACTTCGATCGAAAGCCCGTCCGACGGGACCTGCGGCTGGGCTGGCGCGGCAGGCGGCGTCTGCGCCATCGCGGGATGCGCGGCCGAGAGACCTGCTGCGAGGGCCAGTGTCGATACGCCGATCCGTTGCATGCCTGTCTCCATCTGAAAATGTTATACTATAATGAGCTACAATATAACATTTACGCACGTCAATCGCCGTAATTTGAACGCGACCGCGTCGTGAAGCTGCCAAACAGGCTTTGGTGAAGACTTGCGGGCCGCTATAGGGTCGCCGCCTCATCGAACCGACGGGTTGCTGGAGACACGACGATGCCGCTGCGCTGGGAGATTCTTCACCCGGAGAAACTCATTCACGTCATCGCCGAGGGCGAGGTGACGCTGAAGGAGATGGAGGCCCATTTCGACGCGTTGGTCGTGGCCAACGCGCTTGCCTACTCGAAGCTGTTCGACGCGACCCGCGTCAAGCCGATCTACGACGATGCCGACGTCATGGCGATGGGGGCTCGATTGAGCGCCTACACGGAACACTTTCCCAGCGGGCCGCTGGCCGTCGTGGGCCGGGACGAGTCCGTGGTCCTGACCTTCAAGCGCTTCGTGAACATCTCGCCGTCGAAGCGGCCGGCAGCTCTGTTCTCGACCGAGAAGAAGGCCCGCGCCTGGCTGGCGAAACAGGCCGCGTCCGGAGGCGTGGGGTGAGGGCGTCCATCCGTTGCCGATGACGGGCCCGCTTGCCGACCTGGCGCTGGGCGCCGCCGTGTTCCTGGCGCTCCTCGCGGGTGCCTGGTTTGGCTCGCTGCTGCGCCGGCGGGTCCCGGGCCACATGCTGGATGGCGAGGCCAAGGAAGTCGTCCGGCTCGGCATGGCCCTGTTGGCCAGCATCGCTGCCCTCGTGCTCAGCCTGCTGATCAGCTCGTCGTACGGGGTCTACGAAGCGCAGCGCAACGACCTGCGCACCCTCGCCGCCGACGTGATCAACCTCGACAACACCCTGCGCCTCTACGGCGAGCCGGCACAGCCGGCGCGCGCGCTGCTGCGCGCGGCCGTGGTGGAGACGATCGGCCATCTGTGGTCTCGACCGACCGAGAACTTGTTCATCCAGCCGAACTCTACAGGCGAAAAGGCATACCTGACGGTCCTGAGACTGGCGCCGGCCAACGAGATCCAGGTGACGATGAAGGCGCAGGCGCTGCAGATCGCGGCGGAGATGTCGCAATCGCGCCTGCGACTCTACGAACGCTCGCAGCCCGACCTGCCGGGCTCGCTGATCTTCGTTCTGTCGGTGTGGATGGTGTGTCTGTTCATCAGCTTCAGCCTGTTCTCGCCGCTGAAGCACACCTCGATCGTGGCCCTGGTCCTGGTGGCATTCTCGATCGCCGCCGCACTGTTCCTGCTCCTGGAGCTGTCCGAGCCGTTCAGCGGTCTGGTGCGACTGTCGGATCGCCCGTTGGTGAGGGCGCTGCCGCCCCTCTGACGGGAGACGTGAACTGCCGAGCTTTGGCGAAGCCCGAGGAGGGCTCCGCTCCGCGCTCTCCGGCCCCTTCGACCTGATGTGCTGCAGGCGATGCCTACGATGCGGCCGGCAGCCTATGTCAGGCGGTTTCATAGACGGCGTGGGTATTCGCTGTGACGATGCCGAGCAGGCCGACTGCCGGCTGCGACAGCCCGGGTGCCGCAGCGTCGCCCGCCGTCAGCCTGCTGCTGAGATAGGCAACATCGAGCGTCGCGTTGGGGTTGGCATAGGCGCCGTTGAGGAAGGCGAACTCGAATCCGTCACGGGTGACGTACCCGTTCCGCAGTTCACCGACCCAATACGCGAGCCCGTCCGTGTCGGGTGTCCGATCCAGCACGTCCCAGTACATCGTCGTGACGAAACTGGCGTCCGTCGTAGAGGCAGAGACGACCTCGCCGAGCGGATGGGCGATCGGGACCTGGATCGCCGCGTTGTACTCCAGGCCCATGTGCTGCAAGGCTTTGTCCGGCGCCATGGTCGACGCGATCATGTCGATCAGGATGGAGCCGGTCGGCTTACCCGCCGCGGCGAGGGCCTTGAAGGCTGCCGTCCAGGCAGCGACTTCGGCGTCGGTCGGAAGCGAAGGGGTGCTCGGGTCGAGGGTGAACAGGTCCTGATACTGGTGCCGGATCATCGACCCGATCTCCGCATCTGTCGCATGGCTGGGATCGGCATAGGGGCTGTACTTCGCCTGGGCCTCGGTCGAGAGGGAGAAATCGTCGGCGATCTTGCGCAGGGTCGCGAGTTCAGCCACGGGCGTGAGCGGGGTGCCGACCAACTCGTTCAGCCAATAGCTGAAGCCGGAATTGTCCGCCTGCCGTCCCAGTATGCCGGCGTAAAGGGCACCGATCTCTTCCTGGGGGACAAGCTCGTAAAGCTGGAAGGAGGCCATGGTGCCGATCGTCGCGGTGGAAGACGCCACGGTCGCGATCCGGAACCCGGTGTCGTCGTCCCGGTAGGCGCCCATCTCCTGGGTGTCGCCGGTCGGGTAGTCCCGACGGGTTCCGGAATCGATGGCGGCGATGCCATAGCTCCAGGACCCGCCGCGCACGACCTTGTTGATGCCGACTTCGGGATTGCCGATCGAGGTGTCGGTCCATTGCCAGACCAGCCCCGCCTGATCGGCGGTTCCGTAGGCGCTGTCGGTAAAGGTATAGGCACCCACCGGCGTCAGCTTGTCGCCTTCGGGCTGCACCCCCTGGTAGTTGACCGAGTTCGTCCCGCCCGCCGGATTGTCTTTCATCGGCAGGGTCGCGGATTGCGTCGCCCACTGGTCGTACCCGGCCTTCGCCGGATCGTAATAGGCCGCCTTGTACCATTCGTTCTCGGTCGGGATCCAGAACTTGGCGTCCGGACTCCGCGTGGGAGTGGCCTGCCCCGTGGTGAAGTCGTAGGCACCCGTTTCGGTGCTGGCGCCGCTGGTGGCGCCGTTGTGCAGGTAATTGACGAACCGCGCGGCCTGGTTCCAGTTGACGAAGACCACGGGGTCGTTGGGGGAGGCATCCGGCGACACGCTGTACGCGTAGGGGTCTGCTGCCGTACCGCTGCCGGTGCGGATGATGGTCTGCTCGATCACCCGCGTCGGCTTGCCCATGTCGGTGTCATAAAGGGCTGCCACCGCCTCGGATCCAGGCTGGGTCGCGACATCGTTCAAGAAATCGACATACTGCTGGATCGTGATGTCGTACTTGCTGATGGCGTAATCGTAGCTTACGGCGCCGTAGTTGCCACCGGTAGCCGGGTCTGCCGCGTTGCCCGCATTGGAGATCGTCACGAATGGAATGAGCATGTCTTGCTCCTTGCTATCTCGAACCGTCTAATGCTCGCGAATAGGCGGCGCTCATTGTCCTTTCCATGCGGTGGCTGACCTTTGTCTGGAAAGAAGAATGTTGCCGTTTGGATATCTTTAAGTTGTTGGAGAATAACGATCTCAAATCTGTTCGCGACAGTGCTTGAAGGTCTTGCCCGAACCGCAGGGGCGGATGGTGTTGCAGTGAGCCGTGGGAAATTTTCCCCGAGATGCCGTCGATCGAGGTTTCCCGAGTGTCTGATCAGGTCAGGACGACGAGGGCCAAGGCGAGCCACATCCCCAGTAGCACGACATTGCCAAGCATGAAGATTGGCGTACGAACATAGAGCCGGTTGAAGGCGATGTGGCTCAAGGCGTGAGCCCATCGGAGCGCGACGTAGCACCAGGCCAACGTTGCAATCAGTGGGTCTCGCACCGGTATCGCGATTGCGATCGCGACCAGCGCGTAAAACAGCACGGGGAACTCGAACTGGTTGGCGAGTTGGCGGGTCGTCCGAAGTACCAGCAGCGGAGCGGCCCTGCCGGTGAAGTCTTCGTAGTAGGAAAGAGCCCGGTCATTCCGGACGAGGTCGACGACCCGGCTGACGAGAATCGCTAGGGCCGTCACGAACGACAGGGCGACGAGCGCCAGCACCTGCGGGAGATACATCTGCGCTGCGATCACGACCGAATTCCCTCGACGGGGGCGTCGTGCTTGCGAACCGCCGTCGCGGCCGTCGTCGAAAGGAAGCGGAGCATGGCTTCGGTTGCCTTGTCGAAGAAGTCGCCGAAATAAATATCGAAATGGCCGGCGTCGAAGTGAGCGGCTTCGCCGCGCGGCGCGAGCCGTGCAACCCTGGCTATCGCCGATGGCGGACATATCTCGTCCCGGTCGGTCACGATCATCAGCAGTCGCGGCTCTATGCGCCTTGCGTGACGTAGGGGACGGAACAGGGGAATGCCCAGAATGAAGCGGGCCGCAATGAGATTTCGCCAGGGCGATGGCCCATCGATCATTGCCAGATAGGCGGCTTCGGCACCCGGCGCGGTCATTAGGGCGAGCTGGCCGGGCTCCCCTGCCAGTTTGATGTAGCGGGGCTTGCTGCCGAACAAGGCGCCGGCTTGGTCGATGAGGCCGGCGAGCATCCATCGGAGCGCCAGGACGGGAGGTGCCTGCACCGCGGCCGCCAACCCGTCGACGACCGCACATTGGGCAATGACGGCAGCGAGGTCCGGACGTGCCGCCGCCACCATCAGCGCATGACCGCCACCGAAGGAGGTCCCGAGGAGAGCGACCCGATCCGCATCTATGACGTCGAGGCCGCGCACGTGATCGATCGCGGCGTGGATGTCGACCTGCTGGTTCTTGATGTTGCCGACGAAGCGCGGTTCGCCTTCACTTACGCCCCAACTCCGGTAGTCGAAGGCGAACACGGCATAGCCGGCGCGCGTGAAGCGCTCGGCATAGGCGACCACCCTGACCTGTCGGATCGCGCCGATCCCGTGGGCGAATACGATGCACGGATGCGGGCCTGGCCCCTCGGGGAGATATAGCCATGCTTCGCAATGCTCCTGTCCGGATGGGAAGCGCTCATCGAGCCTGATCACTTTTTGCTCCTTCGAAACTCTTCTTTGCGGGAAGGCGTGGCCGAGCAATAATCCGAGTAAATACTCGGATTAACAACTCGGGTTCACGAAGGAGCCGGAATGGTGCGCGAAAAGTCCTGCAATCCAAGGAAACAGCCCGTGCAGAAGCGCTCGAGGCAGACCGTCGAGGTCATCCTTCAGGCAACGGCTCGGGTTCTGGTGAGGTATGGATACGATCGCACCACGACGAACCTCGTGGCGGAGAAGGCCGGCGTCAGTATCGGTTCCCTGTACGAGTACTTCCCGAACAAGGAGGCGCTGGTTGCGGCGTTGGCGACGGCCCACGTGGAGGAGTTGATGGAGCGCGTGGACCGCGTGCTTGGGGCTTCCGTCGAGAGTGATTCAGGCGGTGTGGTCGCGGCGCTGCTGCGCGCTGGTCTCGACGCGCATCGGGTCAATCCTGCGCTTCACAAGGTCCTGGTCGAGCAGGTGCCGCGCATCGGCGCGCTGGCGGCATCGCTCGACATAAGCACGGTGCTGCAACGGAAGATCGAGGCAGACCTCCAGCGCCGCGCGCCGGGGCTTCCGCCAGTACGCGCGCGCATGATCGCTCTGGTGCTGGAGACGTGTATCGAGGCGCTGACCCATCGCGCCGTCGTCGAGGCGCCAGAATGGCTTGAAACGGGCGAGATCGAAGCCGAGGCCCTGCGTCTCCTGCAGCCCTATTTTGCCGAGGCGCTGGTGCCACCCTCCGAGGAGCGGCGACCTAAACGCGCCCGTGGCAGTGCTTGAATTTCTTGCCCGAACCGCAGGGGCAGAGGGCGTTGCGTGAGACCTTGCCCCAGGTCGCGGGATCGTTGGGGTCGACCGGCCCCTTGGCCACGGGACGCGGGCGGTGCAGCGTCGCCACGCCGCCGCCATCCGGGTCGGCCGGATCGTAGGCCGGGTCGTCGCTCATCGATGCGGCGAGCGCCGGGTCCTCGTGCACCTCGTGCATGTTGGACGGCATCTCGGGCATCGGCGGCGGCTCCATGCGGATCTGCAGGGTCGCCAGCAAGGTCACCACCTGCTCGCGCAGGTTGGTCAGCAGGTCGCTGAAGAGGTTGAAGGCCTCGCGCTTGTATTCGTTCAGCGGGTCCTTCTGGCCATAGGCGCGCAGGCCGATGCCCTGGCGCAGATGGTCGAGGTGGAGGAGGTGATCCTTCCAGCTCTGGTCGAAGATCTGCATCAGGACGCTCTTCTCGACCTGGCGCCAGACGTCGGGCCCGTACTGTGCGGCCTTCTGCGCGAACACCCGTTCGACCGCGTCGTTGAGGCGGACCTTGATCTCCTCGTCGGCGATGCCCTCTTCCTTGGCCCACTCCTCGACCGGCAGGTCGAGGCCGAAGATGCGCTGCACGTCGTCCTTGAGCTCGCCGATCTTCCACTGCTCGGCGTAGACGCCCTCGGGAATGGTCCGGCGGATGAGCGTGTCGACCACGTCGCGCCACATGCCGGCGACCGTGTCGGACACGTCCTCGGTGCCCATCAGCTCGATGCGCTCCTTGTAGATCTCCTGGCGCTGGGCGTTCATCACGTCGTCGAAGCGCAGCAGGTTCTTGCGGATCTCGAAGTTGCGCGCCTCGACCTTGCCCTGCGCCGTCTCCAGCGCCTTGTTGAGCCAGCGATGGGTCAGCGCCTCGTCGTCGGCCATGCCCTTCTTCTGGACCCAGTCGAGCACCTTGTTGTTGCCGAAGATGCGCATCAGGTCGTCTTCCAGCGACAGGAAGAAGCGTGATGCGCCGGGATCGCCCTGGCGGCCCGAGCGGCCGCGCAGCTGGTTGTCGATGCGGCGGGATTCGTGGCGTTCCGTGCCGACCACGAACAGGCCGCCCGCCTCGCGCACGATCGCGCGGTCGCGTTCGACGCCGGCGCGGATCTCCGCCTCGACCCGGGCGATCTCGGCGTTGCGGGCCGCCTCGTCGGGAAATTTCGCAATGATCTCCGGCACGCTCTGCTGCACCAGCATCTCGACGTTGCCGCCGAGCTGGATGTCGGTGCCGCGGCCGGCCATGTTGGTGGCGATGGTGACGGAGCCCGGCCGTCCGGCCTGGGCCACGATCTGGGCTTCCTGGTCGTGGAAGCGGGCATTCAGCACGTTGTGCGGGATACCGGCTTTCTTGAGCG
>Ga0182739_1002807_pt1 | contig 15899 bp, 12 predicted proteins | sample eDN5th30CBELigBY_FD_128873 | JGI IMG/M metagenome (GOLD analysis project Ga0182739, IMG submission 128873) | Enriched backyard soil microbial communities from Emeryville, California, USA - eDNA 5th pass 30_C BE-Lig BY (version 2) (version 2) | ecosystem: Environmental > Terrestrial > Soil >... | reverse complement strand
TCGCAGAGCAGCTCGTCGTCGTGCACGGGCAATCCGATCAGCTGCGGCTGCGCAGCGGCGCGGCGCAGCGCGACGCGCTCGACCGGTTCGCCGGGGAGCCTGTGACGATCGCGCTGGAGTCCTACCGTGAGGCGCTGACGCGTGCGCGGGCCGTCGCGGAGGAGCTGGAGCAGCTGACCGCCGACCGCGAGGGGCGGGCGCGCGAGGCCGACGAGCTGCGTGCCGCGCTCGCCGAGATCGAGCAGGTCGACCCGCAGCCGGGGGAGGACGCCGAGCTCTCGCAGCGGGCCGAACGGCTCGCGCACGCGGAGGAGCTGCGGGTGGCGGCCGCGTCGGCGCACGCGTCGCTGTCGAGCGACGACGACCTCCCCGACGTCACGGGCCTGCTCGCCGACGCGCGCCGCTCCCTCGAACGCGCGGCGCACAACGACGACCGTCTCGAGGCGATCGCCGAGCAGATCGGCGAGCTCGGATACCGGGTCGCCGACCTCGCGGGCGACCTCAGCGGCTACCTCGCCGACCTCGACGAGGCGGGCCCGCATGAGCTGGCAGCCGTCGAGGAGCGCCGGGCGGCGCTGGGTGCCCTGATGCGCCGTCACGGCAGCATCGACGAGATGCTCGCGCTGCAGGAGAGCGGCTCGACCCGCCTGCTGGAGCTCGACGACGACGGCGACCGCATCGAACGGCTCACCCACGAGCGGGATGCCGCATCCGCCGCGCTCGACGACGCGGCGGCGCGACTGACCGTCGTCCGCCGGGAGGCCGCGGAACGACTGGGCACCGCCGTCGCGGAGGAACTGCGGCACCTGGCGCTGCCCGATGCGCGCGTGACCGTCGCGGTGGAGCCGGGCACGGAGAGCGTCGCCGGCCGCGACGAGGTCACGATCCTCCTGGCCCCGCATCCCGGCGCGGAGCCCCGGCCGGTCGCGCGCGGCGCGTCCGGCGGCGAGCTCAGCCGTGTCATGCTCGCCATCGAGGTCGTGCTCGCGCAGGCCGACCCCGTTCCCACCTTCGTCTTCGACGAGGTGGATGCCGGAATCGGCGGCGCGGCGGCGATCGAGGTCGGTCGACGGCTGGCCAAGCTCGCGCGCACGAGCCAGGTCATCGCCGTGACCCATCTGGCACAGGTCGCCGCGTTCGCGGGCAACCACCTGACGGTCGTGAAGGGGAGCGACGGCGCGGTCACGGCATCCAGCGTCCGGCGCCTCGACGGTGCCGAGCGCGAGGCGGAGATGGCGCGGCTGCTGTCGGGCATGGCCGACTCCGAGGCGGCCCTCGTGCATGCGAGGGAGCTGATCGCCGTCGGGAGCGCCCGGTGACGGGCGACGGATCCGCGAGTCCGGATGCGATCCCGGACGGCGCGATCCCCGTCCCACCGCGGCGGCAGACACCGCTCTACCGGACGCTCGCCCGGTGGCTGCTGCAGCTGGAGGCCTGGCTGCAGTCGCACGGCGGCGCATCCCTCCGGTGGGGCATCCGCGGGTTCTGGGCCGCCGTGGCCGCGATCGGCGTGCTGCTGCTGATCGGGCCTGTCATCAACGAGCCGCTGTCGTTCGAGGACATCACCTCGTCGGCGGGGGAGGCGACCGACACGTGGATCGCGCGCTCGATCGACACGGACTACGAGCTGGAGCGCGACGACGACGGACGGCTCGTCCTGCACGTCGTCGAGCGCATCACGGCGTTCTTCCCGGACGACGTCGACGAACACGCGATCGAGCGGGTCATCGCGACCCAGTACGAGGGCCACGATCTGCGGCCGGTCGTCCGGGACGCGACCCTCGACGGGCGCCCCGTGGACCCCGACGTGGATGCCGGCGCCACCACGACCACGATCACGGTCGATGCGGGCGAGCGGCTGTCGGGGGATCACGACGTCGTGCTGCGGTACGACCTCCACGATGTCGCCCATCCCGCGCAGGACCCGTCGTCGAAGCAGCCGTACGAGCAGCTGCAGTGGGACGTCTTCGGACCGGACTGGACGCACGCGTCCGCCTCCCGCTCGCTGACCCTCACGGTGCCGAAGGAGCTCGTCGCGGCCTATGCGCGTGAGCCGAGCGCCGGGATCGCCTGGCTGCTGCTGAGCGATGCCACGACACTGACCCCCGAACGGACGACGGCGGATGCGGTCGTGTACCTGACGGACAACGACCAGAACATGCCGCCCTACGCGTCGTTCTGGTTCACCCTGAGGTTCGCGCCGGGGACCTTCACGATGCCGGCGCCGTCGGCGCTGTACTGGGTGCAGGTCGTCGGGCCGTTCGTGCCGCTGCTGCTGCTCCTGCTGACGGTGCCGCTCGCGCTGGCGGCCAGGGCCGTCGCGTGGGCCGATGCCCGCGGCAGGGCATGGTTCACGATGCAGGAGCGTCCCCGCAGGGGCTCGACCGTGCAGCTCGACGCACGGCTGTGGCGCGCCCGGCGAACGAGCGCGCTCGTGGACGCCCTCGCAGCGCACTGCGCGGAGGACGGCCCGGCCGCGGCCCAGCGGCTCGTGCGCGTCGCACGCCGCACGGGTCGTCTCGGGGACCTTCCGGCAGCGTGGACCGCGTACCGCGCAGCATCGGCATATCGCGCGCAGTTCGGCGAAGGGCTCCGCCGCATCCCGCGGGGCTTCGTCCGCGACGGCTTCATCGGAGGCGCCATCGCGTTCACGGCGCTGCAATGGGGACTCGTGCGGCAGCTCTCCTTCCAGGTGCCGCTGTCGGAGTACTGGTGGCCGGGGGCGATCGTCCTGGTCACGACGGCGCTCGCCGCCCTCGTGCTCGCGGTCGCACTCTCCGCGCGCCCGCTTACCCGCGAGGGAGCGCACGCGATGGAGCACCTGCGCGGGCAGGAGCTATTCCTCAGCCAGACCTCCGCGCTCGATCGCGCGACTCTCGGCGATCCGCTGCTCCCGTACATCGTCGCCTTCGCGCCGCCGCGGCGGGCGGGGCGGCTCGTGACGGGCCTGCTCGAGCGTGAGGGCGTCGCCGGTGCGGTGAGGGCCGATCCCGCGTTCGTCACCGGGCCGCGGCTCGCCCTGCGCGTGTGCGCCGTGGCGGTCTTCGTCGCGGCGTGTGCGCTCTCCTTCCTGACCACGGCGTCGACCCGCCACGGCCTGGACCACTTCGAGCTCCTGCGCGACGTCGACGGGGACTACGGCGTGTACGTGTCGGACGTCGACATCGACGCACAGCTCGTGCCGGCATCCGGCGGGCGCCTGCGCATCGAGGTCGTGGAGACGCTCCAGGCGACCGTCGACCAGAACCTGCGTGCGATCCCGCAGGTGACGCGTGTCTGGCGCGACCGGGTCGACGGACACGATCAGCGGCTCCGCGTCGAGGAGATCACGGTCGACGGCGCCGACGTCCCCTTCGAGCAGAGCCGGCTCAAGGGTCACGCGTTCGTGCAGAGTCGCCTTCCCGACGAGTGGCCCGGTGAGCACGAGATCACCGTGCGCTACGTGCTGGAGGATGCCGCGTCGGCGCTGCAGGCCGACGGACGATGGCTGGACCAGGTGCGCTGGACCGCGCTCCTGCCGTGGTGGCAGACGACGTGGGAGGGCGTCGACCACGAGCCCCGGACCCTGCACATCGCGCTGCGGCTGCCTGCAGGGCTCGCCGACGCGCTGACGGACGGAAGCGGCTGGCTCGACGAGCTGCCGCACCGTTCCGCACGCGCTCCGGTCGAGTTCGAGGTCACGGCCGCATCGGACGGAGAGGCGGTCATCGAGCTGCGCGCCGACAGCGCGGACGAGTACGAGCCCGGCAGCCTCTGGCCGGGGGCGTCCGACTACGTCGGGCTGCAGCTCCGCTTCGAAGCCGGGACCGTCGCGACGACGGCGCAGGGAGAGTGGCGGGCCAACCTCGCGATCGTGCTGCTGCCGTATCTTCTCGCTCCGCTGCTCGCGGTGCTCGCGACCGTCCTGGCTGCCCTGGGGATCCTGTCGCAGCGAGCCGGCTCGGCGCGCGTGCGCGGCGGCCTCCTGCGGGACGCGGTCCGCTGGATCCCGCCGTGGCTGACGGCGGCGCAGCTGCCGCTGCTGGGCTGGGCCACGGCGGACATGTACAGCGACGATCCGCTTCTTCCCGTGCTGCTGATCGCCCTCGGCGTCAGCGCGACGGCGTCCATCTGGGTGCTCGTGGCCACGCGGTCCCGATCGGCCAGGAAGCCGGGCGCGTCCGCCCGGCTTCGGCGGTCCTGAGGCTGATAGGATAAAAGCCCGTGACGGACACTTCAGGCGCGGATACCACTTCTGACGACACCACCAGACACATTTTCGTGACGGGCGGTGTCGTCTCTTCGTTGGGCAAGGGCCTCACGGCCGCGAGCCTCGGCAATCTGCTCACCGCACGCGGGCTGCGGGTGGTGATGCAGAAGCTGGATCCGTATCTGAACGTCGATCCCGGGACGATGAACCCGTTCCAGCACGGTGAGGTCTTCGTCACCGACGACGGCGCCGAGACCGACCTCGACATCGGCCACTACGAGCGCTTCCTCGACATCGAGCTCAGCCAGGCCGCGAACGTGACCACCGGACAGATCTACTCGCAGGTGATCGCGCGCGAACGGCGCGGCGAGTACCTGGGCGACACGGTGCAGGTCATCCCGCACATCACCGACGAGATCAAGCGCCGCATGCGGCTGCAGGCCGACGAGACGCCGAAGCCCGACGTGATCATCACCGAGATCGGCGGCACGGTCGGCGATATCGAGTCGCAGCCGTTCATCGAGTCGGCTCGGCAGATCCGTCACGAGCTGGGGCGCAAGAACGTCTTCTTCGTCCACGTGTCGCTCGTGCCGTTCATGGGTGCCTCCGGCGAGCAGAAGACCAAGCCCACGCAGCACTCCGTCGCGGCGCTGCGCTCCATCGGCATCCAGCCCGACGCGCTTGTGCTCCGCAGCGACCGGCCGGTCACCGACTCCAACAAGCGCAAGATCGCGCTCATGTGCGACGTCGACGAGGATGCCGTCGTCAACGCGGTCGACGTCCCGTCGATCTACGACATCCCCACGATGCTCAACGACCAGGGGCTGGACGCCTACATCGTGGACGCCCTGGGGCTGACCTCCGCGGCCGACGTCGACTGGACGCGCTGGAGCAAGGTGCTGCAGGCGGTCCACAACCCCAAGCACGAGGTGACGATCGGTCTCGTCGGCAAGTACATCGACCTGCCCGACGCCTACCTGTCGGTCACGGAGGCGCTCAAGGCAGGCGGATTCGCGCAGGAGACGAAGGTGCAGGTGACCTGGATCCCCTCCGACCTGTGCGAGACGCCCGAGGGAGCGGAGAGAGCGCTCGCCCCGCTCGACGGGATCGTCGTGCCGGGCGGCTTCGGCATCCGCGGCATCGAGGGCAAGCTCGGTGCGCTGAAGTTCGCGCGCGAGCAGGGCATCCCGACCCTCGGCATCTGCCTGGGCCTGCAGTGCATGGTCATCGAGTACGCGCGCAACGTCGCAGGGCTGGAGGGTGCGTCGTCGAGCGAGTTCGACCCCGACACCGAGTTCCCCGTCATCGCGACGATGGCCGAGCAGGTCGACATCATCGCCGGCGGCGACCTGGGCGGCACGATGCGGCTCGGTCTGTACGAGGCGGAGCTCGCGGAGGGATCGCTCGCGGCCGAGGTCTACGGTGCGTCGCGGGCGTCGGAGCGTCACCGGCACCGCTACGAGGTCAACAACCGGTTCCGCGAGCAGATCGCCGATGCAGGCCTCGTGTTCTCGGGTCTGTCGCCCGACCGCAACCTCGTCGAGTACGTCGAGCTTCCGCGCGACGTCCACCCGTACTACATCGCGACGCAGGCCCACCCCGAGCTGCGCTCCCGGCCGACCGAGGCGAACCCGCTGTTCCGCGGACTGATCGCGGCGGCCCTCGAACGTCACCGCTCCAGCGAGCTGTTCGACGACGAGCCCTTCGAGAAGTCCGAGGACCGCTGACGTGCTGAGCGACGAAGCCGTCGAGGCGGACGTGCTCTCCAGCGACCTCGTCTACGAGGGGCGCGTGTGGGACGTCCGCAGCGACACCGTCCGCTACGGGGACGGCGAGATCGTCCGCCAGTACGTCGACCATCCCGGCGCCGTGGCGATCGTCGCCCTCGACGACCGGGAGCGCGTCGCGCTGATCCAGCAGTACCGGCATCCGATCCGCCACCGCGACTGGGAGATCCCTGCGGGCCTGCTCGACGTCCCGGGGGAGCCGCCGATCGAGACGGCCCGGCGTGAGCTCGCCGAGGAGGTCGATCTCGTCGCGGGTGCGATCGAACCCCTGCTGGCCATCTACACGACCCCGGGCGGCAACGACGAGGTCGTGCACATCTTCCTCGCCCGTGAGCTCTCGCCGGCGCCCGAGGTGCATGCCCGGGAGCAGGAGGAAGCCGATATCCGCCTCGAGTGGGTCGCGCTGCCGGACGTCGTCGACGCGGTCCTCGCCGGCCGGATGCGCAACGGCATCCTCACCGCAGGCGTGCTCGCCGCCGCCGAGCGGCTGCGCAGAGACGCCGCGTCGAAGGACTGACATGCGGCTGGGGCGCGCCGTCGAGATGTACCTGAGGCACGTCTCGATCGAACGCGGCCTGTCGGAGCACACGGTCGCCGCCTACCGCCGGGATCTGGCCGGATACCTGAGCTGGCTGGCCGAGCGCGGGATCGAGGAGGCCGGCGACGTCACCGCCGGCGTCGTGGCCGATTTCGCGCTGGAGCGGGCATCCGCCGTCCCCCGGCCCGCAGCCACCTCCCTGGCCCGCCTCCAGTCGTCCGTGCGCGGGCTGCACCGCTTCCTCGCCCGCGAGGGGATCGCGCCGGACGATCCGACGGCCAAGCTGAGGCCGCCCAAGACTCCGCAGCGCCTGCCCAAGGCGCTCACGATCGATCAGGTGGAGGCGCTCCTGGACGGTGCGGGGCCCGCGCCGTCTGCTGCGACCGTCGAGACGGGTGAGGCCGGGCTCGTGCGGGTGCGCGATCGTGCCCTGCTGGAGCTGCTGTACGCGACGGGCGCGCGCGTCTCGGAGATCGTCCAGCTCGACGCCGACGACCTGGCGCACGGCGATGTGCTGCGCGTGCGGGGAAAGGGGTCGAAGGAGCGGATCGTGCCGGTGGGGTCGTATGCGCGTGCCGCCGTCGATGCGTACCTCGCGCGCGTCCGACCCGAGTTGTCGCGTCGGGGGAGGGCGACTCCGCGCCTGTTCCTCGGCGTCCGTGGCGCCCCGCTGTCGAGGCAGAGCGCGTGGCTCGTCATCCAGCAGGCGGCCGAGCGCGCCGCCCTGACGGCGCATGTGTCACCGCACACGCTGCGCCACTCCTTCGCGACGCACCTCCTGCAGGGCGGCGCGGACGTGCGCGTCGTGCAGGAGCTGCTGGGCCACGCGTCCGTCGCGACGACGCAGATCTACACGCACGTGACGGTCGACGCGCTGCGCGACGTGTACGTGACGTCTCACCCTCGCGCCCGCTGACGTCGCCGCCGCGCTGTGTCGTACCCCCAGAACTAGCGGTATTCGGGATTCGTTTTCTCTCATGTATGAGAGGCTTGCCAGATGTTGCTCATTCATGAGCAACATCTGGATGCATGCTCGAGTGTGTGATCGCTCCGAGCCGGTGTGTCCGGAGACGACCGCATCGGAGGAGCAATGACCAGACTCGCCCGGCCGTTTGTCGCAGCACTGGCGAGCGGCGCACTCATCGGCTCACTGCTCTCACCACCGGCCGCGCTGGCGGACAGCGCTTCCGCACCGGTCGCGCCGACTGCTCCGATCGGCGCGGATGCGCTCACTGCCGAGGGCCTGTCCGAGTCGATCGGTGGCGAAGGCACGGTGGAGATCGAGCTCGGCGAAGCATCGGAGAGCGGTGTGACAGTCCCGGCAAGCCTCGACGAGCCGATCGTCGTCGACGCGCCCGGAGGCGAGACGACGTCGCTGAGCGTGCCCGCGCTGCCCGGTGCGCCCGCTGTGCTGACCGAGCGCGGAGATGTCGTCGTGCCCGCCGAGAACGAGGGCGCGGAACTCCTCATCCAGGAAGTGGACACGGCGCCCCTGTCGAGCCTCGCCTCCGGAACCCGGACTCTCCTCGTGATCGGCGACCGCGACGTCGACCCGCTCTTCAGATTCGACGTCGACGTGCCGGACGGCGGTCGGATCGAGCAGGACCACGCCTCCGGCGCCACGGTCGTCTACAAGGCGGATGGATCGATCAGCAGTGCCTTCGGACTGCCATGGGCGTACGACGCCGATGGTCAGGAGGTGCCGACATGGTACGAGGTCGAAGGATCGACCTTGCTGCAGTACGTCGATCATCTCTCCGCCGACTTCGCGTATCCGGTCGTAGCCGACCCCGTGTGGTTCGTGCCGCTCCTGCTTCTCGCGGGCCGCATCATCATCAAGGAGGTGGTGTCGGCGTCCGTGACCGCTGCCGTCGCCGCGGCGGTTGCGAGCGAACCGGGGAGCAAGCCGGCCGACTACAAGTCCTTCACCTCTGCGAACGCCCGGTTCAACCTGATCGTGAAGACGAAGCGCGATCCAGGGAACAAGTGCGATGCTCATCACACGCTCCCGCAGATGTTCCGCAGGCCGTTTGTAGAAGCAGGGTTCACGGGGAGCGACAGCATCGATCACCCGAAATACCTCATCTGGTGGGAGCGCTCGGACCATCGCTCGAAGGCCTCGAAGGTGAATGCCGAGTGGACGAAGTGGTGGCGAGACAAGAACCCGGAAAAGACATCCAAGAGCTCGGTGCTGAACAAGCGCACGGCTGTCATCCTGAAGTACCCACCGAACTGCATCCCCGCGGGTGCGAATTAGTACCGCAGTGGTGCTCAGCGAACTTTGGAGGATTCGATGACCCGTCCGTTGGAGTTGCGTGACTATGCGGGCCGGTTCGTGATGAATGGGCTGGGGCGGACGACGTGGGTGTGGGGTGTGCTCTCCTGGGAGGGTCAGACGGACGATGAGTGGTATGTCCTCCCGGATGGTCGCAGGATCCGTCAGGTTCTGGAAGAGGGCGGCATCGACACGTTGCCGGAGTGCTGGATCAAGGTGACGAACACCGGAAAGTATCCGGACATCATCTGGACGGGGGCCGGGCTGTTCTGTTTCGTCTCCCGGCGGTTGCTCGACGTGTTGGAAGATCTTCGGGTGACCGGGTATCGGGCGATTCCGTTGGAGTTGCGGCCCAAGCGCGGGGAGCCGGTCGAGGGCTACTCGATGCTCTATTTCGACGACAACGAGACGGACGAGATCCGTCCGTATCCGCCGACCAACCGCGGCTCGGACGCGTTCGACACGACCGCGCGGGTGAAGGACGCGCTGACCGAGGCCGGCGTGGTCAATCTGGAGGTCTACGACGCCGTCGAATGGACGAAGGAGGTTCTCGCCGCGCAGTGAGCGCGCCGCCGTGCCGGTTTCTCACGGTCGTCTGCGGGACGGACCCTGGCGGCCCGGGCGGACAATGACTCCGTGACCATCGAACGCGCAGACGCGGCCCTGTTCCGACCCGGTCGCGGAATCGGGGTCTTCTGGATCGTCGCGGGCGCCCTGGGCTGGGTCGTGTCCTTCCTGCTCTACCGGGAGTACATCGGCCAGCTCACGGGTGCCGATGCGATCTTCACGTGCGACATCAGCCCGATCGTCACGTGTGGCCCGAACCTGCTGTCGCCGGGAGGCAATCTCCTCGGATTCAGCAACTCGCTCATCGGCATCGTGCTGTTCGTCGGCCCCGTGTACGCCGGCGTGACGGGCTGGGCATCCAACGGCCTGCGCGCCTGGTACTGGCGGGTCTACGCGGTCTTCGTCACGGCGGCGTTCGCGTTCGTGCACGTGCTCGCCTACCGGAGCGTGTTCGAGTACGGATCGCTGTGCCCCTGGTGCATGGTCGTGTGGCTCGTGACGATCCCGCTCTTCTGGAGCGTGCTCGGCTGGAGCCTGCGCGCCGGCGTGTGGGGAGCGACGCCCGTCCGTGTCGGCATCGCGATGCTGTCCTGGCTGCCGCTCATCGTGATCGGGAACTACCTGCTGATCGCCGTGGCCGCCCAGACGCGGCTCGACGTCCTCGGATCTCTCTAGCAGCTCGCCGCGAGGCGGTGCTCGTGTCGGCCTCGCTGTGGAGGCCGGGACACGAGCACCGCCCCTCGGCGCCGCCCCAAGGCGGAGCGGGCTACGTCGTCGCCTGCAGCTTGAAGGAGAACTTCTTGCCCTCGTCCACGACGACCGTCGGCGCCACCATCGTGGCCTCGCGCACGTACTTGGTGCCGTCCTTCGTGAAGAAGACGCGCCGCCGATCGATCACGTCGAAGCGCTGGTTGTCGTCGAGAGCGGCCACGAGGGCGTCGAAGCTGGCCGGCATGTCCTCCTCGTACTGCGGCGTGGGCGCGGCGAGAGAGATCGCCATCCTGTTCTTGATGCTCTTCGGGATGCTCACCGTGAAGGGACGGTACTCGGTCACGCGGGTGGAACCGGGGACCGGCGAGAGCACCGTGCGGAACGAGTACGTCTCGCCGCGCTTGACCTTCACGATCGCGCCGGAGCTGATCTTCTTCCAGGTGCCGTCCCGGAGGATCTGGACGCCGGAGACGCGCGCGGCGCGGTAGCCCTCGGTGAACACGGCCTTGATCCGCACCTTCAGCACCTTGACCTCCTCGAACGGGTTGGCCTGCAGCTGGGCGATGTCCTCCGCGAGGTCCCATCCGATGAGGTCGGGGAGGCCCTCCGCGCTGGAATACCGGTTGACGTTGTTCAGCGTTCCCTTCGTGCCGTTCTCTCGCTGATACTCGATGGTCCAGCTGAGCTTCGCGGTGCCCTCCCACTGGTTGTCGAGCATCCGCAGCGCATCGGTGCCGATCTGCGCCGCCGCCGCGGGCGCGACGAGGAGCTTCTCGGAGACGTGGCTGACGGCCTTGCTGCGATGGTCGCCGACATCGCTGACCGTCGTGATCGGGATGGTCGCCGCAGACGTGCCCAGCAGTGCGCGCACGCCGGCGAGGCGATCGTCGACGAGCTTGCCCTTCACCTTTCCGATCGCGCTGACCAGCTTGTACGCCCCGCCGAAGTCGGGGACGATGCGCGCCGCCGACGCGCCGTGGATGTTGGCCCCGAGCGCCGAGTTCCAGTTGCCCGGGTGTCCGTACGCGAACACCTGGTCGCCGCACACGGCCGTCACGGTGCCGACGCTGGCCGACCCGACGGCGCCGTACGCGTAGGACACGGCGATGTTCCCGCCGGCGACGATGGGATAGTCGGCGCCGCTGCTCGCGCCGCCGTCGATCGCGCGGCCGCTCAGTGCCGCGGGCTTGTACGAGGCGACGCGCTTCGCAAGACCTGACGACAGGGCGTCGAGCGTGGCCGCCGTCGTCCCCGTCGTCACGCGCACGGGCTGCAGCTGCCGGATGGTCGCGGTGCCGGCGGCGGAGGTCGGGGCATCGCCGACCAGGCTCTCCACCGCCGCGCGGGCGGCCGAGCTGAGCTTCTTGCTGCTCGGGAGCTGACCGATCTGCTTCATGTAGGCGGCGGGGGTGACACCGGCGACGTTGTCGGCGAGCCAACTGAACCCGTACGAGACAGCGCCGATGAGGGCCCCGTCCTCGTCGTACACGGGGGAGCCGGAGGCGCCGGCCCAGACGCCGGCCGGCAGCGAGTCTGCGGTGCCGTTCACGACGTCGCCGCCGAGCTTGACCAGGAGCAGGTCGCGGGGCTTGCCGTCGGCGTCGTAGCCGAGCGCGTTGTCGATCTTGCCCACGTAGGTTCCGGTGAACTCGGTGGGAGTGGTCCCCTTGACGGTCGACAGCCACGTGACGCTCTGCCCGTCGCTCAGGCCAGAGATCGGCGATATCGCGAGCTGCTGACCGGGGATGTCGCAGAACATCTCCTGCTCGCCCGGGGCGGCATGCGCCGGTGATGCGACGAGTGCGCCGACCAGCGCGGCGAGAAGACCCACGGCGACGGCCGCTCTCGAGCGACCCCCCGCGGAAGGTGAGCTGTATCCGGCCATCGTTCCCCCTTGATCGAGATCGCGCACCCTCCCGACGGCGGGATGCCGGCGACGGATCTGCGGATGCACGCTTCTGGATACCACACGGCGGCACCGCGTACGAGAGACCCTGTGGATATCTCCACACCGGCCGACCGCCGGGAGCGGTGTTTCGCGGCGCGCGCGACGACGGCGGTGGCCGGGCAGCGCGGCTGTGCGAGAATCGTACGCACGCATCAGAGAGCAGGAGTGTCGGTGGCGGACAAGGCGCGGGGGACGAAGAAGGCCTCCTCGGACGAGACCCCGATCGGTCCCACCGGTCGTCCGTATCACGGGTTCCCCACTCCGCCCCGTCTCGACGGTCACGGGCCCGCGCGCATCATCGCGCTGTGCAACCAGAAGGGCGGCGTCGGCAAGACGACGACCACCATCAACCTCGCCGCCTCGCTCGCGCAGTACGGGCGCAAGGTGCTAGCCGTCGACTTCGACCCGCAGGGCGCACTGTCGGCGGGGCTGGGCATCCAGACCCACGACGTGCCGACGATCTACGACCTGCTCCTGGACACGAAGCGCGATCCGCGCGAGGTCATCGTGCCGACGTCGGTGGAGGGACTCGACGTGGTCCCGGCGAACATCGACCTCTCGGCCGCCGAGGTGCACCTGGTCAACGAGGTCGCCCGAGAGACGATCCTCGCGCGCGTGCTGCGCAAGGTGGCGGGGGAGTACGACGTCATCCTCGTCGACTGCCAGCCGTCGCTGGGCCTGCTGACCGTCAACGCGCTGACGGCGAGCCACGGCGTGCTCATCCCGCTCGAGTGCGAGTTCTTCGCGCTGCGCGGCGTCGCCCTGCTGATCGAGACGATCGACAAGGTGCGCGACCGTCTCAACCCGTCGATCACGCTCGACGGCGTGCTCGCGACGATGTACGACCCGCGGACGCTCCACTCCCGCGAGGTGCTCGAGCGCGTCGTGGAGGCATTCGGCGACGATGTGCTCGAGACCGTCATCGGCCGCACCGTGAAGTTCCCCGACGCGTCGGTGTCCGGCGTGCCGATCACCAAGTTCGCGCCCGAGCACCCGGCCGCCCAGGCCTACCTGCGACTGGCGCGGGAGCTGGTCGCGCGTGGCGCCGTCGCCTGACGACCTGTCGGTCCCTTCGGTCCCCGAGCCGTCGCCTGCTCCGGTCCCCGAGCTTGTCGAGGGGCGGCATCTGACGGCCGACGACCCCTCGACAAGCTCGGGGACCGGGGAAGCGCCCGTGGCCGGGGAAGCGCCCGTGGCCGGGGAAGCGCCCGTGGCCGGGGAGGTGCTCGTGGCCGTGGAGGAATCGGCGGCCGGGGAGGAATCCCGGGGTGGAGACGGGTTCCGCGTCTCGCTGTCGAACTTCGACGGGCCGTTCGACCTGCTGCTGAGCCTGATCTCGCAGCACGAGCTCGACATCACCGAGGTGTCGCTGAGTAAGGTGACCGACGAGTTCATCTCGTACCTGAAGGGGCTCGAGGACGATGAGGAGCTCGAACAGGCATCCGAGTTCCTCGTGGTCGCGGCGACGCTCCTGGACATGAAGGTCGCCGGCCTCCTTCCGCAGGGCGAGCTCGTGGATGCCGAGTCCGTCGCACTGCTGGAAGCCCGCGACCTGCTGTTCGCGCGACTTCTGCAGTACCGCGCCTTCAAAGAGGTGTCCGCCTGGTTCGCCCGGTGCATGCAGCGGGAGGACCGTCGCCACGTGCGCGCCGTGCGCCTCGACGAGAAGTACCGTCGCGCCGTGCCGGAACTCGTATGGACCCTGTCGAAGGAGGACTTCGCGGCGATCGCGATGCTCGCCTTCACGCCGAAGGAGATCCCGCATGTGGGGCTGGATCATCTCCACGCGCCCCTCATCTCGATCAGGGAGCAGGCAGCGGTGGTCGTGACGCTCCTGCGCGGGGCCGGGCAGCTGAACTTCCGGGAGCTGATCGCCGGGGTCGATCAGACCGGCGTCGTGGTGGCGCGCTTCCTCGCGGTGCTGGAGCTGTACCGGCACGCGGCGCTGTCTTTCGAGCAGCTGGAGCCGCTCGGCGAGCTGACGCTGCGATGGACCGCCGAGCGGTGGTCGGAAGAGAACCTCGCCACGCTGGGAGCAGACTATGACCGATGACGTGATCGACCCGTCCGCCGGGGAGCCGGGTGAGCCCGAGGTGGTGCGGTCGCAGGAGCCGCTCGACGTCGCGCGGAGGCTCGAGGCGATCCTGCTGGTCGTGGACGAGCCGCAGAGCCTCGTCTCGCTCGCCGCGGCGGTGGGCTCGCCCGTCCCCGCCGTGCGTCAGGCCGTCGAAGGACTGGTCGCCGACTACGACGGCGAGTCCGGAGGTCCCCGCCGCGGCTTCGAGCTGCGTGAGGTCGGCGGTGGCTGGCGCCTGTACGTGCGCGAGGAGCATGACGACCTCGTGAGCGAGTTCGTCAACGCGCAGGCCCCGTCGCGGCTGTCGCAGGCGGCACTGGAGACCCTCGCCGTCATCGCCTACAAGCAGCCCGTGACCCGCAGTCAGGTGGCCTCCATCCGTGCCGTGAACGTCGACTCGGTCGTCCGGACGCTCGTCGCGAGAGGCCTGATCACCGAGCTGTACACCGATCCCGAGACCGGCGCGATCAACTACGGCACGACGGACGCTCTCCTGGTGAACCTCGGCATCAACTCGCTCGACGAGCTGCCCCACATCTCGCCACTGCTCGACGACGGCGCCGACGGGTTCGAGAGCGAGGTGCTGTCGTGACCCTTCGACGAGCTCAGGGACCGGATGGGGAAGCTCAGGGCCCGGATGAGGAAACTCAGGGATCGGATGGGCGCTCTCAGGGACCGGAGGGACGGGGTCACGGACCGGACGGGCAGGAGGGCGCCGCAGAGGGGGTGCGGCTGCAGAAGGTGCTCGCGAACGCGGGTGTCGCGTCCCGCCGCGTGTGCGAGCAGCTCATCGTCGAGGGTCGCGTCCGGGTCAACGGCGTCGTCGTGACCGAGCTCGGCACGCGGATCGACCCGGCATCCGATCTCGTCGACGTCGACGGCACGGCCGTCCAGCTCGACACGACCAAGCGCTACGTCCTGCTCAACAAGCCCACCGGTGTCGTGTCCTCGATGAAGGACGAGAAGGGCCGCCCCGACCTCCGCCGCTTCACGAAGGACTGGCCCGAGCGGCTCTACAACGTCGGACGCCTGGATGCCGAGACGAGCGGGCTGCTCGTGCTCACCAACGACGGCGAGCTCGCGCACGTCCTCGCGCACCCGTCGTTCGGCGTGACGAAGGTGTACATCGCGAAGGTCGAGGGACGGGTCAGCGCTCAGACGATCGCGAAGCTGACCCGCGGCATCGACCTCGACGACGGTCCGATCTCGGCCGACCGGGCGCGTCTGCTCGACACGAGCGGGGGGACGAGTCTCGTCGAGCTCACCCTCCATTCGGGACGCAACCGCATCGTGCGGCGCATGATGGCCGCTGTCGGCCATCCGGTCGTCGAGCTCGTGCGGCGGCAGTTCGGCCCCCTCCACCTGGGAACGCTCCCTGCGGGGCGGGCGCGGGAGTTGACTACAGTAGAACGCGGCGCGCTGCTGACCCTCGCGCGCCAGGCGGCCCCGCCGCCGGACCCCACGCCGGAGAACCTGTGACCGACTCGACCAGTGCCGACGCGCGCGCCCGCGCCGCGCGCACCTCGGGGACCGTGCGCATCGTCGGCGCGGGGCTGCTCGGCTCCAGCATCGGCCACGCACTGAGGGCTCTCGGGGTCGACGTCGCCCTCGCAGACGCGTCGCCCGCGCAGCTGCGCCTCGCCGTCGACTACGGCGCCGGGCGCCTCGCGCGCGACGATGACGCGCCCGTTCTCGTCGTCGTCGCGGTGCCGCCCGATGTGACGGCGGACGTCGTCGAGCGTGAGCTCGCTGCGTACCCGGATGCGGTGGTGACCGACGTCGCGAGCGTCAAGCTCGAGCCGCTGCG
>Ga0182739_1002805_pt1 | contig 15927 bp, 9 predicted proteins | sample eDN5th30CBELigBY_FD_128873 | JGI IMG/M metagenome (GOLD analysis project Ga0182739, IMG submission 128873) | Enriched backyard soil microbial communities from Emeryville, California, USA - eDNA 5th pass 30_C BE-Lig BY (version 2) (version 2) | ecosystem: Environmental > Terrestrial > Soil >... | reverse complement strand
CCCATACGACCAGCAAACCCACCCACCGACCTGATTTCAGATAGATTTGTCGGGGTTTTAACATAACAAAATGGTTTATTATGCGCCCTCCATTGGGCGAACCCGACAAAAGTATACTGAATTGGTAGACATTAAAAGGTATAAAAAGTGCGTAATTTAGGAAGAAAACATGCACAATAATCGGGTTTGGGGCGCCCCGAAGTCATTCATTCAAGCCAATGTGCACATCATTCACCTAACAGGGATGGATCCTGAGGGCGTCAGAACACGTCATTCCTAGCATGCAACGGCAAATCAAACGCGTCTGCAACACCACGGTATACAATCTGACCTTCAACGATATTGAGCCCCTTCATCAGGGCACTATCGTCGGTACAGGCGTTTTGCCAACCCTTGTTGGCAATACGTATCACATAAGGCAACGTGGAATTGGTCAGTGCCAATGTTGAGGTAAAAGGTACAGCTCCGGGCATATTGGCTACACAATAATGCAAAACATCGTCAATAATATAGGTTGGGTTTTCGTGGGTAGTGGGCCTGCACGTCTCCACACAGCCACCCTGGTCCACCGCCACGTCGACGATGACGGTACCGGCACGCATGGTCTTCAGCATATCGCGGGTAATCAAGCTGGGTGCCTTGGTGCCAGGTATTAGTACAGCCCCAATAATCAAGTCGTGCGTCTGCACCAATTTACGTATCGTGTATTGACTGGAGTATTGTGTCACCACGTGCGGCGGTAAGACATCGTTGACATATCGCAGGCGATCAGTATTAATATCGAGGATGGTTACATGTGCACCCAAACCTGACGCCATTTTTGCAGCCTGTACGCCGACAACACCGGCACCAAGTATCAATACACGGCCGGGAGGAACCCCTGGCACTCCGCCCAGCAATACGCCCCGGCCTCTCACCGGCTTCTCCAGATAACGGGCGCCCTGCTGTACGGCCATGCGGCCGGCGACTTCAGACATCGGTGTAAGTAATGGCAATGAACGATCCGGACTCTCTACCGTTTCATACGCTATACACACTGCGCCACGACCAATCATAGCCTCGGTTAGCAACGGATTCGCGGCAAAATGGAAATAGGTGAAAATCACTTGCCCGGCTCGTGCCAGCTTTAGCTCATGGTCGATAGGTTCTTTAACCTTTACAATCATCTCAGCACGCAACCAGATGTCATCTGCATCGAAAACCAATTCTGCACCGGCGCTTTCATACTCCGAATCAGTTATCCCACTACCCCTTCCTGCACCCTGTTCAACCAACACCTCATGACCGTATTGTTTCAATTCATATACACCTGAAGCCGTCAAACCGACACGACTTTCGTTATTTTTGATTTCTTTAGGAATTCCAACTATCATGTTTTGATATTTTACCGCAAAAATAGCAAATAACTAAATGGAAATATTATTCCTAAACAAAAATTGACTAAAATCACTACATTTATTAGACAATAAACCAAATAATCAATAAAAAATATAATTTTAATACGCTAACTGTTTATAATAACTCCATTTTTAAATAAAAAAACATTATTTACAAACTTTACAATAAAAACAATATAAATAAAATGGATTAATCACATAAAATAACGTTACATTTAAAAAAATGACGAAAAAAATCTAAAATAACAAACATAAATAGAAAAAAGCAAGACAACATACCTTATTTACAAAAATATAACTTAAGATATTCACGAATCAGGGGTTCGGTTATACCTGGGCATTTCCCTAATGTTATATTAGACATCCAATACCTGTCCACTCCCCAATCCCATCAGCGGGTCCGTTATACTGGGCTTTCCGTTTTCCACATGGCCGGCAAACCGTTGCTCAAACATGGGGAAGCCATGAACCGTGACCTTCATGTCATACCATCCGTTTGATTCCGACAGGTCGATTCCGGCACGCTGCTGTCCGCCACCAAGCTTCACGGTTTGCAAGGGCAAGCCATACGACAGGTCATCCAGGCGCACGTCAAACGTATTGCCGCCACCGGATGCACTGATGGTCAATCCGTTACCTGCCGGCGCAACCCGCAGGTGAACGGCAGGATCGGCTGCACCACCTTTGAACTCCCTGAAGAAACCGTTGGGACCGTGCACCGTAAGGTAGTACCTGCCACCGGCGAATTCCCCAAGCGGCCAGGTGTAAATGAGCGGTTCCTCTTCCCTAACAGCAAATTCCCAAACCCGGCCTGGTTGCGTGTCCTCACCAAAAGGCACAGCCGCCCGGACCTGGAACGGTACGCCGATGGTTTTCGTTTTGGGTAAGCCGCCGCTGGCGTGAAGCGTGATAACCACTTCGCTGCCTTCGTTAAGCACGGCATCTGCCGAGAGGAGGTAAGGGATGGCACAAGCCGGCTTGGTACCTGGCTCCTGCCGGGGCAATTGGGGCGCCACAGTAGGCTTCCTACGAATCAGCTCCAGATCCGACGGCCCCAACAACCGGTAGTTTCCGGGCAACGCTTTCGATTTGGCCGAATATATCCGCTCCACGTACGCATCGCGGCCTACTGGTCGGAGCGGGGGCGCATCAGCGGCCACCGCCGGGCGGAATACCGATGTCAGGTTACCGCAAACCAGCCTGCGCCACGAGCTGATGTTTGACTCGACGACCGCTTTGCCGGTTTTCTTTTCGATGAAATGTTCCAGAAATTGCAGGCAAGACGTGTGGTCAAACACCTCGGAATTCACCCATCCGCCTTTCGTCCAGGGCGAAGCCACCACCATCGGCACCCGGAAGCCCAAGCCGATGGCGCTATCGAGCGTAGCCCCCTCCTGGCCTGTACGCACCCGCTCCTGGGCAGTGGTTACGTATTCGTCGGCCGTATCTATCCCCGCAGCTACTTCACCTGCATCGCGCCGCCCGGTAAGGGGCGGTGTGAACGGCGGCACATGGTCAAAATAACCATCGTTCTCATCATAGGTTAATATGAAAATCGTCTTCTTCCATACTTCCGGGTTCTTGGTCAGGATATCCAGTGTTTCTGATACGTACCATGCCCCATACCACGGCGCACCCGGGTGGTCGGAAAAATTACAGGGTGCACAAAGCCACGAAACCGTGGGCAGCTGCCCGGTCTCCACATCCTGACGGAATTGGTGGAAAATATCGCCCTTGGGTACCTGCACTTCTTTTTCGCCATCTTCATTAGTGTAGCGAATGGTTTCCAGCTGATGGTAATCCGGATCGCCCGTATTGGTAGCAAAAGCGCGCCGATGGATTTCACGGTCGTGCTCGGGTAGCGCGTCGAAGTTGGCGGCGCTGTACTTACGCAGGTCCTCGCGGAGGCGGGCGAGCAGTTCGCGCTTATCTTTAACGGTGGCTTCATCCAAAGAAGAATCGCGCAATTCGCCAGCAAGCTGCTCCACGCGCCCGGCAAGGTACGCGCGATGCGCCGGATGGAACCGCACCCGGTACTGCTTGTGGAACTCCAGGTTATTGTTGGTGAAATTGGCCAGCCAGTCTTCGGCTTCGCCCTCAAAGCCCACCGGTATGCTCAGCTCATTCTGGTACACGCGCCACGATATGCCTTCCTTCTGCAACCGCTCGGGATAGGTTTTCCAACTCACATCTTTGTAATTGATCTGGCCATTATCCACGTGGGCCACCGAATCGGGATTGCGCGGCTCCTCGCGCACGGTACCCGCCCAAAAATACGAACGGTTGGCGCTGGTGCCGGTAAGCGACGAGCAGAAATGCTGGTCGCATACCGTAAAGGCATCTGCAAATGCGTAATAGAACGGAATATCCGCGCGGTCATAATAACCCATGGTCAGCGGCATATTGGCATATTCGGGGTTGCCGGCTTTCTTGGCTTCGAGCCAGGTATCCAGCTTGCCTTGGTTGCGCGCATGCACCATATCACGCCAGCCATGGGGCAACGATCCCATCCACGTGGATTTTGTATTGGTGATGTCGAGCCGGAAGGGGGCGTAATGCTCCCCCTTTTGGTTATGCTGTACCCATATCGGAAGCCCGTCGGGCTGGGTGATGGACCGGGGGTCGTTGAACCCCCGAACACCCCGCAAGGTGCCATAACAATGGTCGAACGATCGGTTTTCCTGCATGAGAAACACCACATGTTCGGCATCGAGATAGGTCGTGCCCTCCGGTGCGTGGATCGCCAGCGCTCGCTGGATAGCCGGAGGCATGGAATGGGTTACTGCGGCGGCACCTGCCAGCATTGACGCTTTTTTGAGAAATGTCCTTCTTGATTGCATGGTTAAAGATAAGGATTTATGGTAACCACCAGGTTTTTTCACGGGTATCGTCGTTGCCGCCACCGAATTGCCTTTCGATGGCTTCCGCCACCTGCCCGGCGTTGTAGTTGTATTCGGATTGCGGATACATCCAACGATACGGCACGGTAACACCTGCAGGACGCCTGAACGAAGGATACCCGGTACGTAGGTGGTCATAGAAGGCAGACCAGCCGCCCTGTTGGAATGAGCGGAGGTATTTCTGCTCGATGATGCGTGCTATCTTCTCCTCCGCATCGGCCGCCTCCGATAGTGCTACCAATGGGTGAGCAACGTAAGCCGCAGCCTTATCTTCACTCACGAACGCGCCCAACCCTTTGGCATAGGTTTCGTAAAACTTGAACGAGGCCTGTATGCCCGTGTTGTAATACGCCCCGGCATCGCCGCCAATCCATCCCCGCACCACGGCCTCGGCAAGTATCAGCTGCTGTTCGGCATAGCTTATCAGCACCAACGGCTCGGCCGTGGGGTCCTGGTGGTAGCGTTCCAGCACTTTCGACGTTTTTCCCGCCACGGCTTTCAGGTTGACTTCATTGTAAGGCTTCGCGGGGTCGCCACCTTCATACGATGAAAAATCATCCAATGTTTTACCGGCCTCCTTCCCCAAACGCGTTTGCGTACAGTAAACAAACAGCCGTGGGTCTTCGCGATCCTGCAACCGCCTGATGAATGTAGAATCGATGTACATACCCGATCCGTATCCGCTGGAATTGAACTCCGGGTACCGGTTACCTTCCTGATCAAGGAAAACCAGCTGCGCGTCATCCGCCAGCAGGTTGCCCCCGGTAACTTCCATCAGCGGGCCGGTGGCCACGATATCGGCAAAAGCCGCCCGCACATCCAGTCCCGGTTCGTCCACTTTGCCCGAAAGCGTCATCAGCACTTTCAGTCGGAATGCATTGATGGTCTTCTGCCATTGGAGCGTGCTTCCCCCGAAAATGATGTCACCCTCCAGCAAGGTATTCGCCTCGGCCAGGATGTCATTCGCCTCAGCGAGTTCAGCCAGTATGCCTTCGAACACCGTTTTTTGCGTATCGTATGCCGGTGCATAAACCGCATTGCTTTCTCCCTGCAATGCCTGTGTGTACGGGATATCACCAAATGTGAGCGTGAGCTCGAAAAAATAATACGATCGGAAAAACTTTGCCAGTGCCACATAAGCGCGGTCGCCCGTCCGCTCGGCCTCTTCGGCCATCTTGGTGATGTCACGCAGTGCCGAATAGGCGCCGAAGCTGCCCCGGTTCCAATTGTAATACTGGTTGGCGTTTTCACCATCGGTCTGTACCAGCATCTTCAGCGCATACAGCGGGCCGGTGCCACTTTGGGCGCGGAAGGCATCCCACTGCACTTTCGTCAACAACAGCCGGGGGTTGGTTTCCGTAGGCTTGTTGGGGTCGACATTCATTTCTTCCAGTGGTTCGCAGGCCACGAACATCATGGCCAGCAATACCATTTTTCCAATATTTTTCACAAAAGCGCGAGTTATCTTGTTCATGTTCGTTTGTTTAGAATTTCAGATTGAAGGAAAACCCCAGGTAGCGCGCAGACGGGTCCTGTAGGTTGTCGTCATCGCCATAATCGGGGTCTACATACGGGATGTTCTTCCACATCAGCAGATTATATCCGTAGAGGGTAAAGACCGCGCTCTTCGCGTTTCCTATCTTCACGATGTTGGTTAAATCGTAACCGACCGAGAGGCGGCGGAGCTTGATGTAGGAGCGGTCGAATACATTTGCGAATTTTTCGCTTTCGGATTCCGTTACCTGAGCCTGATAGGGATATATCTGGCTCCACGTCTGCCAGTTTACCGCTGTGGTGTTGGGCGCGTAGGTACGGGTGTCGGAAATCACGTTGCCATCCACATCGCGTTGCAGCTCGCCACCGGTTACGATAACCCCTTCCGGCACGTATACCGGCTGCCCTGCAGCATATTCTTGGTCGCGATAGTCGACCGATTCGGGGTGCTTTCCACCCCACCACATCTTTTCGATGGTCATGGAACGCATCAATCCGCCCCAGGCACCGTCGAAATCCAGGTTGACCATAAACTTGTTGATCTGGAAACGGTTCTGGAAGCCCAACCGCCAATCGGGCTCGATGTTGCCCAGGTAGGTCGGGTATGGGTCTCTAACAGGCAACGTATTGTTGGGATTCAGTATCAGCTGACCGTCAGCGCTTTTCTGCCACACCGTGGCATAGTAACTGTCTGCGCGGTCGCCTACCTTCAGGTTGCCGAATTTGGGTTCGTCGCCATAAATTTCCTCGATTTTACGCGCATAGGTACTCCAGTTCACGTTGAAATCCCATGAAAACGCAGGCCCGATAACCGGTTTGGCGCCGGCCATGACTTCAAAGCCATGCGTACGGTACACATTGCCGTTTACCTTCCTTGAGGTAAAACCGGAAGCCTCGGAGATGGCCAGGTCGAGGATTTGGTTTTCTTCCTTGATGTTGTAATAGGTGAAATCCAACGAGAGGCGCCCCCCTACGAACGATGTCGCCAGACCGGCCTCATAGGTCGATGACTTATCAGGTTCGATATTCGGGTTGATGATACCGGCCGGATAGCCCACTGATGGTGTGGAACCGTAGGTAACCCCTTTGTTATAGGTTGAGTAGATGCTGTAGGGCGACAGGTCGCTCGACACCTGTGCCCATGAGGTGTAGAGTTTTAGGAAGTCGACCCCCTTGGGCATGGGCACATAATCGGAAATAATGGTACTGAGCGATGCCGATGGATAGAAATACGAGTTGTGGTCGGTTGAAAGCGTAGACGACCAGTCGTTACGCGCAGAAAAATTAAGGTAAAGCGCCTTATAGATATCGAGATTGGCACTGCCATACACGCTTCGTATCGCCTTACGCTCGTAGAAGTTGGTGGCCTGCACGGGGCCCTGCGTATTGGCCAGGCTATAAACGAACGGCACGATGAGGCCGTCCGTGGCTTCATAATCTTCGCGGTAGGTGCGGTAAAACGACGACCCGCCCACATTCAGGGTAAGCCCCAGGTTGTCGCCCAGCTGCTGTTCGTAGGTGGCCAGTACGTCGGCATCAACGTTCAGCTGCGCCTTGTTCCACAGTTTGTAATCGCCATTGCGCGAGTCGCCGTAATTCATGTACGATTTCGGGCTTTCCATGTTTTCAAACGTTTTGTTCTGCCGCAGCGAGGCGCGCCCCTGCAGGTTCAGGTTGGGCAGCAGCTGCCAGTTCAGGCTGGTCATGCCGTGCATCACGTCGCGGTCCTGCTTTTGCTGCAGTTCCAACGCAGCAAAATACGGGTTATTGTACCAGGCATAATTGTAGTTGGCCTGTCGGTAGCCCTCCTGCCCCGGCACATAAAGGTGCTCACGGAGATCCTTGCCGTCCACGTCGTCACCCATCCAAATCAAAATCGTATACATGTGGTTCTTTGGCCCGTATCCGTAGCGTGGAAAATTCGGCGAGTACACTTTATTGTACGATAGCGATGCATCGAGCTGGAGGTTATCGGCCAACGCAAACGTAGCGCTGAATTTCGCATTTCCCGTTTGCAGCGACGAGTTTAGTGCCTGTCCTTTCTGATAGGCATAGTTGCCCGAAGCATAGAAGCTGGAGCGCTGGCCGCGGTAGGCCATGGACAGTGAATTATTGGTCACGATACCCGTGCCCAGAAAGTCGCGCAGGTTATCGTGGCGCACCCAGTCTGTCGGCACGCGTTCGTAGCGCGCTTTGTCGTCATACACCGTACCGGTCACATTGCCCCACCATGGAATCACTTCACCCGTCTGTTTGTCGCGGATGGGGCTGTTCCATTGGGCCACCTTCGCGCCCGACCCGAATTTCGGCCCCCAGATCATATCGCCATCCGATATACCGCCATCGGCGCCGTCCCAAAACTCGTACTGCCCGTTCGATCCGTTCCCGTATTCGGTTTGGGTCTCCGGAAAAACAGTAAAGCCGGCAGTAAACAGGTTATTCGTTCCCACGGTCACATCGAGGGTTTCCTCGCTTGCTTTCTTGCTGGTTATCAGAATCGCGCCGTTCTTGCCTCTCGACCCATACAGCGCAGACGCGGAGGTTCCCTTCAGCACGTTAATATTGGCAATATCATCACTCGAAAGATCATAAAAATCAGTTTCTATGGGTACACCGTCCAGTACAATAAGCGGCTTATGGCCGCGCAGGTTGAACGCGGGAGTCTGGAAAATACCCGTTGGATTCGTTACCGTTAACCCCGCCACCTGTCCCGTCAGCGCACTACCCAGGTTCATTGTTTTTGCCTCGGCGAGTACATCGGTATTCACCTCCTGCGTGGCATAACCCACCTGTCTTTTCTGTTGCCTGATACCGATGGCCGTGACCACCACTTCTTCCAACGCCGACGCATCTGCGGTCAGTACGACGTCGATACGGCTTTGGCCGTTTACGGGTATATTGCTGCTCGCATAGCCCAGCATCGAAAATACCAGCACAGCGTCTGCTGGTGCAACAAGGCTATAGTGGCCCTCACTGTCGGTCGCCGCACCACCGGGCTGGCCCTGTATGGCAACCGATACACCGGTTAGCGGTGTTCCGACGGAATCACGCACCGTACCCGCCACGGTTAATTGCTTTGCGGGCATCCGGTTTAATATCACGGAACCATTTACTTCGCGGTAAGTAATGCCATGCGGAACAAATAGGCGATCCATCAGTTGGGCCAGTGAAATGTGCTCGAACGTCTGTTGTACCACGGTGTTACTTTCCAATGCAAATGCCTGCGGATCGTACGCTATTTTCACCGCGAAGACGTTCTGGATCTGCTGTAGCGCCCCGGCCAGTGTACCTTTGCTGATGGTGATAGACATCTTTTTATCCAGCACCTGTTCGTCCACCAGACGGGCAGCGCCCTGATGCGCCGAAACAGGTGGAGCAGCAACCAGGACAAGCAGTCCGCAAAGGGCAGTTGTTAATACATAATAGGGTAATCGTTTTGTTTTCATCGTCATAAACATTATGGGGTTGTGGTAATTATCGTTATGGTTCCGTCTACTGCTTTGGCATACTCGATTTGATGTATGGCGGCGATAATTTCGAGGGTACCCTCGATAGACACGGTCCGATCCAGGGTGATTGTAAAACGGTGAGGTCCGTTATCCGCACCCGCCACCTGCACCGGTATGCCGTAAAAGTCGGAGACTGCTCGGCAAAGGGTATTGAAATCGACGTTTGTCAGTTCCAGTTTATCCAATTGCCAGATGGCAATCCGGTCGGCGGCTGTGTTGGAAAGCCGATACTGCATACGCGCAGGCCAGAATTCAAGCTCTTCACCCGGCCTCAGTATGCCCAGTTCCTCGCTGCCGTTCACCACCTGCACTTTACCATCCCTTACACCCACGACGATGTCTCCGCCATCAGCGATATCAACATTGAAGGCCGTACCTATCACATTTATCTGAAGCGCCTGGGCATGAACGGAAAACGGCATGTCCGCATTGGGCTTGACATCCAAGAAAGCCTCGCCGTATTCAAGCCAGACCTTCCGGTCGCGTGCGCCATAGTTGCTTCTATAGCGCAGCCGGCTTTTGCCATTTAGCCACACGATCGTGCTGTCACCCAGCAGTACGGGGCGCCGTTCGCCGGCCTGCGAGGTAATTACAATGTCGTTGTTCTGCGCCATCGGCGACCACCTTTCCAAGTGCGTAATCAGTAGCCCCAATGCAAGTATGGCACATGCCGCTGCGCACCACCGGATCCGGTTGTACAGCCGCTTCCGCCTCAAGCGGCTTGCTATCTTGTGCTTAATGGCAGCTTTTGCGTCTTTGCCAATCCGGGTGGATACCACTTCGTCCGGCACCCGATCGAAGGCAGCGTACCAAGCTTCCACCCATGTGCGTTCCGCCGGTGTGGCTGTACCGTCGAGGTACCGTCTGATGCGTTGCTGTTGTTCGTTTACGTCCACGTCGTTGTCCCTTTTAACCATATATCAGGCAAAAGGGCATCCTGTACGTATAGCGAACATCAACAGTTTATTAACGAATTGTAAAGTGGGTAAACCGAAACGATTACCCATACCCATGTTTCGGCAGAATAATGGGCCAGGAACTGACGGAGAATGGTTCTGGCTTCGGTCAGGTGATTTTTGACTGTCTGCAGCGAGAGCGACAATTGGTCCGCGATTTCACGCGGCGTAAACCCTCCGGAGTAGCTAAGCAAAAACACCTCCTTCATCCGGTTCGGCATTTTTTCGGTCGCTCGTCTGATAATCTGTTGTAAGTCGTCCGATAGCAGGGAACCGTCGGCCCCATCAGTGGAGGGTTCAGCATGCCGGTTCAGCACCATATTGGCATAGTCTAGGCGCACACGGCTTGCCTGCATGAAATTGAGGGCTCTATTGCGCAAAGCGGCATACAGGTAATCTTCCCAATCGATGTGATCGGGCAATTGCTCCCGTCGCACCCATAGGCTCACAAAGAGATCCTGCAGGATGTCCTGTGCTTCAGCTTCGTCGTGGATGCGCTTCAGCAGGGCTGTATATAATGGTTTCCAGTAACGTTCAAAAAGCTGCTCAAATGCCACTGCATTACCGCCCCGTAATCCATCAAGCAATTCCCCATCAGCCATCGCTGCCATAAGCTTACCATTCATGGTGTCGGTATGTTATGGCATCAAATTTAGCAGCGCTGTATTAGACGAACGTTAATTCAGGGTGACTTATCCATATCGTCAAAAGCGCCCGACGCGGGTAGGTGGGGCATACACTAGCCGAATAGCCACCAAGCAACCGCCAGCGTAATGAAGATGTTGAACAATTGGGCAACAAGAAACACGTAGAAGGGCTTGATGCTGTTGTGGCCCAGGAGATCCTTGAAATTCGTTTCGAGGCCGATACTGGTAAACGCCAGCGCGAACCACAGCCCCTGGATGTCCTTGACGCCGCCTTTTACAGCACTAACCGTGGCTGCATCCAGCACGAACGAAAACAGCAGTGAGGCGCCAATGAATCCCAGAACGAACTTAGGAAAGCGTTCCCAGATGACACCCGGTCCCGGTTTTTCAACGTATTCGCCATCAGGTGTACCACGGTATGTCCAATAGATGGAAATAGCGAGCGCTGCAATACCCAACAGTACGTTTTGCGAGAACTTGACAATGGTACTGATTTCCAGGGCGCGCTCGCCCACCAGGCTACCTGAGGCGACCACCGCACCGGTGGTATCGATACTGCCGCCCAACCACGCTCCCGTAACTTCTTCGGGAAACCCGAGTGCATTGGCGATGTATGGCATGGCAATCATCATCGGTATCGCTGTGATCAACACCATCGACACAACATACGATAGTTTTTTCGAATCGCCTTTGATGGCTCCAGATGTCGCGATTGCGGCCGATACCCCACAGATCGACACCGCACTGGAGATCATCATCGTCAGCTCGTCATCGACCTTGAATTTTCGGCATAGCCAGAACGCGAAATACCATACCGACAATACGACGATGAGCGACTGGACCAACCCCAGTGAGCCGGCGCTGAGGATGTCGGAGAAGATAACCCGCGTGCCCAACAGGACCAACCCAATCTTAACAAGCAACTCCGCATTCAGTGAATCCCTGAACCAGCGCGGAAGTTTGAATAAATTGCCTACCAGCAACCCGATCAACAAACTGAAAATGACGGTTTCCAGGCCCAGTTCATTCAGGAATGCATTGCCCGAAAGGACCAGTGCACCGAGAGTAAGCACAAATACGAAAGGAAATCCCACGAGTTGGGATCTGATGGATTTGCCGGTAATAAGCGCCCCAATGATAACGATAGCATAAGCAAACAGGAACTGAAAAAGAACACTCGTGCCATTGGCGGCGGTAAATAAGGAGGCCAATGCGGAACCATCGTTCCATTGATACTGCGGGATAGGGATGGATAGCCCCCATACGGCCAATAAGATAATAAGGAAACCTAAAAAAACAACTGCCCAATCTTCGGTAAGTACGATACGTGATGATGACATAGTAAGAAGAAAAATAGTTTGCTTTAAAAAATATCTGTTAGCGCCTGCTTAGCTGCGTAGTATCCGCACATGCCATGCACCCCCCCTCCCGGCGGCGTAGACGCCGAGCAAATATAAACACCTTTGGCCGAAGTACGATACGGGGAAAACCTAAGTGTCGGCCGATTAAACAGCTGAGCGATGTTGACGACCCCGCCGTTGATGTCACCGCCGATATAATTCGCATTGTACCGCTCCATTTCAGCCGTGCTGAACGTGTGTGTGGCACGGATGGTATCGCGGAACCCCGGCGCGAAGCGTTCGACCTGACGGGTTATCGCTTCCGTCATGTTGGTGGCCGATCCGTTCGGTACGTGGCAATAAGCCCATCCGGTGTGCTGACCCCCGGGTGCCCGCGAGGCATCGAACAGGCTTTGCTGTGCAAACAGCACGAAGGGCTTCTGCGGATGACCGCCTTTCCACACCTGGCGCTCGCATTCGGCGATTTCATGGAACGTACCACCCAAGTGCACGGTTCCGGCACGGCGGGCCTGCTCCGACCGGAACGGTACAGGCTCGCTCAGCGCCCAGTCAACTTTGAATACGCCCATCCCATACCGATGGCGTTGCAGCTGCCATCGGTACAACGGGGATAGTTTGTCCCCGCAGATTTCCAAAAGCTGCCGGGGGGAGGTATCGAACAGGATGGCTTTGGCATCGGGTATATCGCGCAGCGTTTTCACCATTACCTCGGTTTGGATGGTACCGCCGAGCGACTGGAAGTATGCGCCCATAGCGTTGGCAATGGATTGCGACCCGCCCTTCGGCACCGGCCAGCCGCCGCGATGCCCCGCGATGGCGAGCACAAAGCCAATGGCAGACGATGTCAGGCTTTCCAGCGGAATCATGCTATGGGCCACGATGCCGGCCCACAGGCCTTTTGCTTCGCGGGTACGGAAACGGGAAGCAATCTGTTTTCCCGATTGGAGCGACTTCAGGCCAAAAGCAGCCAGTGCCAATGGGTTTTCCGGTATTTTCAGCATCGGGCCCAGGATATGGGTATCAATCCGGGGCCAATTTTTCACCAGGGGTTCAAAGAGTCGGCGGTAAGCTTCGCTGTCAGCGCCCAATCCATCCGCCGTTGCACCAAGCGACGGGTACAGGGCCGCCGCAGTACCGTCATCGAAGGGATGGGCCGCCAGCACTTCGGGATGGATATATGCCAGACCGAACTCGTGGAGGGGCAGCCCGCGTAGGAAGGGTGAGGCTGCACCCATAGGGTGGACCGCTGAACATACGTCGTGATGAAAACCCGGCAGGGTGAGTTCAGCAGTGCGCATCCCGCCGCCTATGGTCGACCTGGCCTCCAGTAGCAAAACCTGTACCCCCGCCTGTTGCAGGGTGATGGCTGCTGCCAGCCCGTTCGGGCCGGAGCCGACAACGATGGCATCGAAGGCTGGCGTAGTACTCACGGTTTTACAATTATAACATTAAATGATGAAGGGCATCCTGAATTTCCGGAAAATCAAACTGAAATCCTGCTTCCTCCAGCACATGTGAAACAACGCGGCGCCCGTCCAGCGCCAGCTGGGGTTCGGTACCGATGAACCAGGCACCCAAGCGAACGGCCCAGGCGGGGGTGGGGATACCGACAGGTGCTCCTACCCTTTTTCGCAATGCTTGCATAAAATCAGCATTGGTTACCGGGTTGGGGCTGCTGGCATGTACCACGCCGGAGATGTGCCCGTTTTGGATAAGCCAGTCAACGAGTTTTACGAAATCATCTCCGTGTATCCACGATACATACTGATCGCCATGGCCCACGGTGCCCCCCAAGCCCAGTTTGGTCAATTTAACCAGCGGGCCGAGCATACCGCCTTCTGAAAGCAGCACAGCACCGATACGGAGCTGGACTTTCCTCGTCATCGGCGTAGCAGCGTTGGCAAAAGCGGTTTCCCACTGCTGTGATACCTGCGCCAGGAAGTCCGTACCTTCAGGCAAGTCATGTTCCGTACGGATGGCTGCCGAAGGCGTATAAATCGAAATACCTCCGGCGTTTACCCAAACGGCCGGCGGGTGACGGCAATGGGAAATCGCCTCACCGATTACCGCGGTTGACATGACCCTCGACTCCACTATTTCGCGCTTGTGCTTCGCAGTAAAACGCGTGTCGATGGATCGGCCGGCCAGGTTGACCACCGCGGTCGCGCCTTCGAGTTCCCCTGCCCAATCGCTTATGGTATGGCCATTCCAGTGGACATGCTTCGCTTTTCCCGATACATCGGCGCCGGAACGGCCCAATACAACAACTTCCCGGCCCTGTTCGGTATAAGCGTTGGATAACAACGTTCCCAATGCTCCCGTACCACCCGCAATGACGATTTTACCCCGCATTTACCTGTAATCGCATGAACAATTGACTATTTCGCCCTTCAACACGCCTTTCTCATCCAGCTTACACAAAGCTACAAATAAAGAATCCTTTCAACCGTATCCAACCTCACCTTAATGGAAAACACGGCTGGGGTGGCTCGTCGACGAAGGATCACTGCCGCCTGAGCCGTTCTTTCAAATAAAGTTCAGTTTCTTCATTGATGCGGTAATAAGTTTCCTTTTCCTGTTCGGTCTGCCGGTCGGTAAAAAGGATGCCATAAAGGTGGTCCGTTTCATGCTGGAAGATCACCGCGGTGAAGCCCTCTATCATTTCCTCGTGCTGCACACCCCCGCTATCCTGATAGGTGAGCCGTATGGTATAATTGCGCAGCACTTGCCCCATGGTGTCGGGGATCGAGAGGCAGCCCTCCATCCCCTTACGCAACAGTTTGGACCGCCACGTGATTTTCGGGTTTAGGTACAACTCCATCGGTTCGCCGGCTTTGTCAAAGCGCTGTACCCAGATGAGGTTGCGATTTATACCTATCTGGGGGGCCGCTATGCCTACCCCGGGGTGCAGCGAATCCGTCACGGACAGGAACATGCGCTTGGCCAGCAGGGGAAGCAGCGGGTCGCGGTGATCGATATCCACCGACGGCGTTCGTAACACCTGTTCTTCAGCGGCTACCGTATCCTGGATGACCCGCATCAGTTGCGTTGTATCGCCCGACAGGATAAACTCACGTTCCATGGCGGAAAGTGGTTTTGGAGGGATGATGGAATTCGGCCGCTCGCGGATAGGGCCTGTGTATATCTTTTCCCCTGCCTTAATGGCAAAAGATAAAAAGTTTTCGGCGGGCGGAACGGGGCACCGGTAGCCGCTGCTGTATGCACAATATGGGTTGTATGCGGTGTTGAAATCGATGGTGATACTGCCGTTATGAATATCATTTATGGATAGGTCGATATAACGACCGCCGCCATAGGTTTTCCCGCCGTTGGTCTCGTCGGTAAAGGGCAGGAACAGGTGATTACGGTAACGTGGGTCGGGGAATAGATCCAAACTGCGGTATAAAGTCAATGCTCCTTCGTGTCCTTCTAAATGAAAGCTGACTTTGGCATATCGGATATAGCTTTTACTGGTGCCATCGGAAGTGGGCATCCGGAAGGGTTGCTCGCCGTGCAGCAATTCAACACGGCCGCGAACGACATACGTACTGTCGGGGTCGTAATGGTGTACGTGCCGTATATCTTCGGCTGTAACCGGAGCACTTGGGTCTTTCGCAAACTGCTCCAGTTTCGACTGCCGGAGCGCCCGTATGCTGTCCACAT
>Ga0182739_1002804_pt1 | contig 15934 bp, 14 predicted proteins | sample eDN5th30CBELigBY_FD_128873 | JGI IMG/M metagenome (GOLD analysis project Ga0182739, IMG submission 128873) | Enriched backyard soil microbial communities from Emeryville, California, USA - eDNA 5th pass 30_C BE-Lig BY (version 2) (version 2) | ecosystem: Environmental > Terrestrial > Soil >... | reverse complement strand
GACGGAGACCGAGTTGCCGTGCAGGCCCTGCCACAAGCCGACCTGCGGCATGGGCCACCATCGCTGCATGGAGGACATCGGGGCAGCAACGGTGCTGGCGGCGGCCGAGGCCGCGCTCGAACACGGGAGCATGGCCGTGGCGGGAGACCGAGCGCGATGACAGAAGGCACGGCCCATAGCCAACCGGAGCCGCGGCCGGCCGCCTTCCTCGACCGCGACGGGGTGCTGATCGAGGATCTCGGCTATGTCGGCAGCGTCGCGCGCGTGCGCTTGATGCCGGGCGCGGCGGCGGCGGTGCGCCGGCTCAACGCCGCCGGCTATCTCGTGTTTGTGGTCACCAATCAGTCCGGCGTCGCGCGGGGGCTGTTCACCGAGGCCGATGTGGCGGCGGTCAACGCGCACATCACGGCGCTGCTGGCGTCCGACGGCGCGCGGATCGACGATGCGCGCTACTGCCCTTTCCACCCGGAAGCGGTGCTGCCGCAATACCGGCGCGTCTCGGATTGGCGAAAGCCTGCGCCCGGCATGATCCTCGACCTCATGCGCGTCTGGCCGGTGACGGCGGCTGGGAGTTTCCTCATCGGCGACCAGCCGACCGATCTCGACGCCGCCCGCGCTGCCGGCATTCCGGGCTTTCTCTATGCGGGCCAGCTTTCTACCGGCCAGGATCTTGCGGCGTTCGTGGACGAAATTCTGCGCGGGCTTCAGGCGGGCTGAGCGGACAGGAGTTTGACGGCGGCGGCGATGACGGCTTCCGGCTCCGGCGGCTGCGCCTTGCCGCCCAGCGTCACCAGCGGCCCTGCGCCGCGCGGGCCGGTCAGGGCGGGGTCGGTGTCGGTGAAGATCGCGACGGCGGGCACCGTGAGCGCGGCGGCGAGATGCAGCAGCCCGGTATCGAGCCCGACCACAATGGTGCTCGCGGCGAGCAGGCGCGCCGTGCCGTCCAGCGCCTCGCGCGGCGGAACCTGGGCGCCGCTGCCGATCGCCGCAGCGAGCGCTTCGCTGCGCTGGCGCTCGCGCTCGTTTCCCCACGGCAGCGCCACCGCGCATCCGGCGGCGGTGAGCGCCTTGCCGACCGCGATCCAGTGAATCTCCGCCCACTCCTTGGAGGCGCGCGCGGTGCCGTGCAGCAGAACCGCGTTCGGCCGTTCGGGAAGGCCGATCCGCTCGCGGACGAGGCCGAAATCGGGCGCGCCTTGTGGCGCGTAGCCCGCCGCCAGCCCAACCAGATGGCGGTTGCGGTCGATTGCGTGCAGGTCGCGGGAGACCGTGTGGCGCATGTTGTAGAAGGACGCGGCCAGCGGCTCACGGATGCTTTTCGAATCGTAGCCATGCCGCCGTCCGCGCGCGAGGCGCGTCAGCAGCCCCGAGCGGATGAGCCCCTGCGTGTCGATCACAAGATCGTAGCTGCGCTCGCGCAAGCTGCGTGTGAAGGCGCGCATCTCGCGCCAGGTCTCGGCATGCCCCAGCCTGCCGCGCCACCGGCGCACGGCGACCGGGATGGCCGCATCGACCCCCGGATGCAGCCGGACCAGCGGCACATAGCTTTCCTCCACCAGCCAGTCTATGCGGGCCTCCGGGTGGCGGCGGCGAAGGTCGGTCACCGCCGGCATGTTGTGGACCACGTCGCCGAGCGAGGAGGTCTTGACGATCAGGATTTCGGGATCGGGCATGCCGTGAAGTTCATGGTTGGAGAGTGTCCCGCGCGGGTCTGCGATTGCCGTAACGGGATTTTCATGGGCGTCCGGCTAAAGCACAGGCGCTGCAGCGATGCCGGTCCAGCGTAACGACATGCGGCGAGACCATATCCCATGCGATACAGCTTCTTTCGTAGCGAGCGGACAGCACCATGACCATCCTCGTGACCGGCGGCGCCGGCTATATCGGCAGCCATATGGTGTATGCGCTCGTCGATGCGGGCGAGCGCGTGGTCGTGCTCGACAACCTCACCACCGGATTCCGGTCGGCGCTGCCGCAGGGCGTTCCGCTCTATATCGGCGAGACCGGCAACGAAAGCCTCACGCGCGCGATCATGGAGACCCACGGGGTCAAATCCGTGATCCATTTCGCAGCCTCGATCGTGGTGCCGGACTCGGTCAGTAACCCGCTCGAATATTACCGCAACAACACGGTCAATTCCCGCGCCTTGCTGGCCTCCGCGGTGGCGGCCGGGGTGTCGCATTTCGTGTTCTCGTCGACCGCCGCCGTCTACGGCAATCCGGCGCAGATGCCGGTCGAGGAGACGGCCCCGACGGAGCCGATGTCGCCTTACGGCTCCTCCAAGCTGATGACCGAGATCATGCTGCGGGATGTCAGTGCCGCGCATGGCCTGCGCTACGCGATCCTGCGCTATTTCAACGTCGCCGGCGCCGATCCGCTCGGCCGCACCGGCCAGTCGACCCCCGGCGCAACGCATCTCATCAAGGTGGCGACGCAGACCGCGCTCGGCCTGCGGCCGCAGATGGATGTTTTCGGCACCGACTACCCGACGCCGGACGGCACCTGTGTGCGCGATTACATCCACGTCACGGACCTCGTGGCGGCGCATTCGGCCGCGCTGGCGCATCTGCGCAATGGCGGCGACAGCCTGCTGGCGAATTGCGGCTACGGGCGCGGCTATTCGGTGCTCGAGGTGATCGACACGGTAAAGCGCATCTCCGGTGTCGATTTCGACGTGCGCCTTGCCCCGCGCCGGCCGGGCGACCCGGCGGCGATCGTGGCCGGGGCGGAGCGCATCCGCGCGACAGTCGGCTGGCGGCCGCAACTCGACGATCTCGATACCATCGTCCGCCACGCGCTCGACTGGGAGCGGCGGCTGATGTCCGCTAACCGGCGCGACGCGGCCGGATTCCCGTTGCCCGACCACGACCCTCGCGGGCAGGGTTCCGCCTGACGGGGGTTGCCCTGCGGCGGGCATTTGGCTTGAATTCGCCACGCGATGTGGGCATGCACGGCCCGCGCCGCGCAGTGCTTCCGGCGCAATCAGGAACCCCGTGCTGACCAGATCGACCCCCCGAGTGCCTGGCGGCGGCGTCGCGCTGGACGCCCAGGCGGCGCTGCCGATCATCCGCCGGCTGCTGACGGTGTTCGGCGCCCGCTACTGGCGGCGCTATGCCTTCGCCTTCGTGCTGATGGCGATTGCCTCGGCGAACACGGCGCTCATCGCCTACCTGATCGGCGAGGTCGTCAACCAGACCTTCCAGACCCGCAGCTACGACATGATGTTCTGGCTCGCGGGCGCGGTCGCGACCGTCTTCATCCTGCGCGGCGTCGCGACCTATGGCCAGGCGGTCGCGCTCGCCCGCGTCGCCAATGCGATCACCGCCGAGAACCAGCGCCGCTTCTTCCAGAAGGTTCTTTCCGAGCGGCTCGGCTTCGTGACTGAACGCCACTCCTCGGAGTTTCTGGCCCGGATGCAGGCCGGCGCTACCTCGGCGGGCCTCGCGCTCAACGTGCTCATCACGGCCGTCGGCCGCGATGTGCTCACACTGATCGGCCTCCTCGCCGTGATGGCCTATCAGGACCCGGTGCTCACGCTCGTCAGCGTGCTCGTCGCGCCGCCCGCGGTGCTGGTGCTGCGCAAGCTGGTCCGCCGCGTCAAATCGGTGGCCTACAGCCAGTTCCAGAACAATGCGCGGGTGCTGCAGACGCAGCAGGAGATCCTGCAGGGCATCCGGATCGTGAAGGCGTTCACGCTGGAGCAGGCGATGCTGCAGCGGGCCTACGCCAATATCGACGAGATCGAGAAGGCGTCGAACAAGCTGGCGCGGGTTTCCAACCGCTCCGGCCCGCTGATGGAATCGCTCGGCGGTATCGTGATCGCGGTGGTCATTCTCTATGCCGGGCACCGGGTCGTCGGCAGCGGCGCGACGCCGGGCGCGCTGGTATCGTTCCTGACGGCGTTCCTGCTTGCTTACGAACCGGCCAAGCGGCTGGCGCAACTCAACATCAACATCAGCGGAGCGCTGGTCGGCGTGCGCGCGCTGTTCGACGTTCTCGATGGCGATTCCGGCGAGCGCGACGCGCCGGGGCTGCCGCCGTTGCGGATCGGCGAAGCCCGGATCGCCTTTCGCGACGTCCGTTTCGCCTATCGCGACGATGAACCCGTGCTGCGCGGGCTTTCTTTCGTGGCCGAGCCCGGACGCGTCACCGCGCTGGTCGGGCCGTCGGGGAGCGGCAAGTCGACGGTGCTCAATCTGCTGCTGCGCTTCTACGATCCCGGCGGCGGCGAGATCGCCATCGACGGGCAGGACATCGCGGCCGTCACGCGCGCTTCGCTGCGCCAGCAGCTCGCCTATGTCGGGCAGGATACGTTCCTGTTCGCCGGCAGCATCCGGGAAAACATCGCGCTTGGACGTTTGGGCGCGTCCGACGCCGAGATCGAGGCAGCCGCCAAGGCGGCCTTCGCGCATGACTTCATCGTGAAGTCGCCGCGCAGCTATGACACGCCGGTCGGCGAGCACGGGCTGCAACTCTCGGGCGGGCAGCGCCAGCGGATCGCGATCGCGCGGGCGCTGATCAAGGATGCCCCGATCATCCTGCTCGACGAGGCGACCGCGGCGCTCGATGCGGAGTCCGAGCGCGCGGTGCAGCAGGCGCTGGCGCGCCTGTGCGAGGGCCGCACCACGCTGATGATCGCGCACCGGCTCGGTACCATCATGCACGCGGACAGCATCCACGTCATCGAGCAGGGCGAGGTGGTCGAGAGCGGCCAGCATCACGACCTGCTGCGCCGCGGCGGGCGCTATGCCCAGTTCCATCGTCTGCAACTGGAGAAGCAGGCGGACCCGGCATCCGGGCCCGAGGCTTCGCCGTCCTGACGGCGACGCGAAGGATCGGCCGGGCGGATTGACCACGTTCGCCGTCCGGTTTATCGCAGCCATGCGCCTGCCAAGAAGACCCTCAAGGGCTGCGGCGCCGCCGTTTTCGTAATTCGCCGTTTTCCGTAACCCCTCGACCGAAGGCCCCCGCGATGAGCGCTACCGACGCACGCTACGTCATCTCCCCGCCGCCGCAGCCTGCGCTGGCGATCGCCGGCAGCAGCGAACTGTTTCCGGTGCGGCGCATCTGGTGTGTCGGACGCAACTATCTCGAGCACATCCGCGAGATGGGTAACGACGAGCGGGAGCCGCCGTTCTTCTTCGCCAAGTTCGCCGACTCGATCGTGCCGGACGGTGGTCAGGTGCCGTTCCCGCCGGTGACCAAGGACCTACATTTCGAGGTCGAACTGGTGGTCGCGCTCAAGAGTGGCGGCCGCAACATTCCGACTTCGAAGGCGCTCGACTGCGTCTGGGGCTATGGCGTCGGCATCGACCTCACGCGCCGCGATCTGCAGATCGCCTCGCGCAACATCAAGCGCCCGTGGGAGGTCGGCAAGTCGTTCGACGCGGCGGCGCCGATGGGCGCGCTGCGGCCGGTCAGCGAGGTCGGCCATCCCGCGAAGGGCCGCATCTATCTCAAGCAGAACGGCGTCGTGAAGCAGGACGGCGACCTCGAACAGATGATCTGGAACGTGCCCGAGACCATCAACCAGCTCACCCAGCAGGTCGCGCTCGAAGCCGGCGACGTCATCATGACCGGCACCCCGGCCGGCGTCGGCCAGATCGCAGTCGGCGACAAACTGGAATGCGTGGTCGAGGGCGTCGGCACGCTCACCGTGACGATGGCGCCGATGGAAAAGGAATACGTTCAGGGCTGATGCCGGTCCGGCTCAGCAGCCTGAGAGTTGCGAACTGTGATCCCGGACGCGCCAGCCAGGCGCGCTCCGGGATTTGCTTTTCCGGCTCGGACCCGGAAACCCCGTGAACGCTTCCGGGGTTGACCCGGCCCTGCCGATTGTGATGCGTAACGCCGACTTCGGCGCGCCGAAGCCGTCGGAGCTGGATGAATGCCTGAACCCATCGTGATCGTCGGAGCCGGGCAGGGGGCCGCCAAGGCGGTCGAGACGCTGCGCGGCGCGGGCTATGACGGGGCGCTGGTCGTGTTCGGCGACGAGGCGCACCCGCCCTATCAGCGGCCGCCGCTGTCCAAGAAATACCTTGCCGGCGAGATGGACGCCGCCGCGCTGCACCTCAAGGGTCCGGACTATTACGCGACCCACGGCGTCGATCTGCGGCTCAATACACCGGTTGCGGGTATCGATCCTTCGGCGCAGCGCGTGGCGCTCGCGAACGGCGAGAGCGTTCCCTACAGCCGGCTTCTGATCGCCACCGGCGCGCGGCCGCGGCGGCTGGCGCTCGCGGGCGCCGAGCGCGAGGGTGTCGTGACGCTGCGTTCGATCGCCGATGTCGATGCGATCCGCGTGCAGCTTGCGCAGTCGGAAAGCGTCGTGGTGATCGGCGGCGGCTATATCGGGCTCGAGGTCGCAGCGGTCGCCTGCGGCCGCGGCCATCGCGTGACGGTGCTCGAAGGGCAGGGGCGGGTGATGGCGCGCGTGGTCTCGCCGGAGGTCTCGCGCTTCTTCGAAGACCTGCACCGGGAGCGCGGCGTGGACCTGCGCACGGGCACTGCGATTGCGGCGATCGCCGGCGGGCAGCGCGTCACCGGCGTCGCGCTTGGCGACGGCTCGACGGTCGCGGCCGATCTCGTGCTGGTCGCGGTCGGTGCGTCGCCGAACACGGAACTGGCCGTTGCGGCGGGGCTCGATGTCGCCGACGGGATCGTCGTCGATGGCGCGGCCCGCACCTCGGCCCCGGACATCTACGCCTGCGGCGACTGCACCCGGTTCATGAGCCGTCGCTACGGCCGCACGGTGCGGCTCGAAAGCGTGCAGAACGCGATCGACCAGGGCCGGGTCGCGGCGCTGACGATGCTCGGGGAGGCGCAGGACTACGACCCCGTGCCGTGGTTCTGGTCGGACCAGTACGAGATCAAGCTGCAGATCGCCGGCCTCTCGGAAGGCTATGACCGCTCCGCGCGCGAGGAAGCCGCGGGCGGCGGCTTCGCGGTCTCCTACTTCGCCGGCGACCGTCTGCTGGCGGTCGATGCGGTCAACGCGCCACGCGCGCACATGCTGGCACGGCGGGCGTTGGTGTAAGGCTGCCACCGCGAAAGTTTCGGACGCATCATGCGAACTCCGGCTGGTGACTTCAGCATCTCGGCCGTCATTCCGGCCGAGCCGCACTAGCGGCGAGAGCCGGAATCCATGACCACAGACAGGGGTTATGGATTCCGGGCTCGCGAGCTAAAGCTCGCGCCCCGGAATGACGCCGACGATGGGATCAACCGGAATCCGCATCACTCCAGTCCCGCGCACGCGTTCGCTTGCGCGCGGCTCAGGCGGAACACGTTGTCGTCACTCAGTCTGCCCCCGACCTCGAGGAAGTCGCGCGCGCCTTCGATCCTGATTTCGCCGCCGGCGGTGTCGATCCGCAGCGACCCGTCGTTGCCGGCCTGCAACCGGATCTCGCCGCCATCGCTTTCGAGGCCGCAGCGGGCGGCGTTGCGATCGGGCTTGCAGTAGGCGCTCTTGATGTAGAGGTCCTTGCCGCTTCTCGCGCTCAGCCCGAGCGTCGCCTCGAAATCGCCGGGGCGGTTGGTGCTACCGTCCGCCTTTCTGGACGACACTTTCAACGCAATGAAGGCCACTCGCTGCTTGGGGTTCGCACGCAGATGCGCGGCGTCATAGCTGCGCGCATAGCAGGCGACGCCGCCGTTTGCCGCCTCGCGGAATGCGTCCTCATAGAAACTCGCTGCCGCCGGAACGGAAGCGGCGAGCGTGGCAGCGAGAATAGCTGTCGTGAGGAAGAGACGGGAAGGCGAAGATGTCATCGTTTTCTGCACCACTTCTGACTTTTCATACGAAATCCGCAACAGGTCCGCGGATGTCATCCCGGCCGAGAGCTAGTAGCGCGAGAGCCGGGATCCATCGCGCCATACGCGTCGAGCATGTGGAAAAATGGATCCCGGATCGCGCTTGAGAGCGCGTCCGGGATGACACGGAAACCGGGGCTGTTCAGCAGGAACGTCTATCCGATCCATAGGGAAGCCGATCAGCGTCCTCAGTCCAGAATGAACGCCTCGTGCACGGCGCTCTGGATGCCGCCGCCGACGATCGGGCCGCCGCCGGCGACATGGATCGCATCGCCGACCACCGCCGCGCCGAGGCCGTGCCGCGGCGTCATCATCGGCGCATATTGCTCCCAGCTGTCGGCCGCCGGATCATAGGCCTCGTTCTGGCCGAACACGCGGTTCGTTCCTTCGCCGCCCATGATGAAGATCTTGCCGCGATAGAGCACCGCACCGTGGCCGGAGCGTGCGGTCGGCAGCGGGTTGCGGAACGTCCAGGCGTCCTTCTGCGCATCATAGGTGTGATGCAGGTTGGAATTGGTGTGGAAGCTGTCCACCCGCCCGCCGGTGACGTGGACCACATTGTTGACGACCAGCGCGCCGACATGGTCACGGGCGGTCGGCAGCGGACTTCGCTTTTCCCACTTGTCGGTCTTCGGATCGTAGACGAAGTGCCAGTCCACCGACTTCTTGGTGGCGAAGGTGTCGCCGATCGCGCCGCCGATGCCGTGGATGCGCCCGTCCAGCGTGATGCAGGCGACGGAGCCGCAGGCCTCCGGCAGCGAGGCGATCTTGGTCCAGGCATTGGACGGCTCGTCCCAGACGAAGCACTGGTTATGCGGCCGCCGGTTCTGCTCGATGAAGCCGCCGATGGCGTAGAGTTTCCCGTTGAGCACGGCGACGCCGACATGGTTGGCGCCGAGCGGCATCTGCGCGAGGTCCGCCCAGGCGTCCTTCTTGGGGTCGTAATATTGATGGTAGGGCCGGTCGACGCGCTGCTCGCCATAGCCGCCGACGAGATGCATGCGGTCGTTCATGGAAACGGCCCAGGCCATCTCGCTGCGCGGCACCGGCATCGCGGCCTTCTTCACCCAGCGGCCGGGATTGGCGGCCTTCGGCGCCGGGCTGTCGATCACCGCCTGCGTTTCGGCAACCTTGGGGCGCTCGACGCGGCCCGGCTGCTGCAGGCGTTCGTAGAGCGGGCCGTGATGCTCGTGGCCCGGCGCCTGCGCGCTGGCGCGTCCGGCGGCGATGCTCGCAAGCGAAGCGGCGACGAAGGCACGGCGGTCAAGTCGGATCATCTGCTCTCGCCTTTCTTCCGGAAGGTCATGACAGCGTGAACACGCGCACCCGCGTGTGCATTCCCGCAGCACCCCGGACTTTGCCGGCTGCTCGACGACTTTTTACCTCACGCGCGGCCTGCCGCGCCAGAACGGCGCCGGTGCTGCCCGCAGCGCGAACCTGCCCGGATTTTCTGCACATGCCGGCGCCGAAAGGCGATATTCTAGTGGTCCGATTCAAACATTCGCCTTCCTTCTCGGCAGGCTGTGACCAATCGACACGGAAGACACTGATGACCGTTTCTCATGGGCCGCTGCGCGTCGGCGTCGGCGGTCCGGTCGGCTCGGGCAAGACGGCGCTGATGGATGCGCTCTGCAAACGGCTGCGCGCGCGCTACGACATCGCCGCGATCACCAACGACATCTATACGAAGTGGGACGCCGAATATCTCGTGCGGTCGGGTGCGCTCGAAGCGGAGCGTATAGCCGGCGTCGAGACCGGCGGCTGTCCGCATACTGCGATCCGCGAGGACGCCTCGATCAACCTCGCCGCCATCGCCGACATGCGCGCGCGCTTTCCGGCGCTCGATCTGGTGCTGATCGAATCCGGCGGCGACAACCTCGCGGCCACCTTCTCGCCGGAACTTGCCGACCTGACAATCTATGTCATCGACGTCGCGGCCGGCGACAAGATCCCGTCAAAGGGCGGGCCCGGGATCACTCGCTCCGACCTGCTGGTGATCAACAAGATCGACCTTGCGCCCTATGTCGGCGCGTCGCTGGAGGTGATGGAGCGGGATACGAAGCGGATGCGCGGCGCGCGGCCGTTCGTGTTCACCAACCTGCATAGCGGCGAGGGTGTCGAGACCGTTTCCCACTTCATCGAGGAACGGGGCGGGTTGGGATAGACGTTCGGCCCGTCGATACTTCGGCTGTCGTCCCGGCCGAGCGTGGAACACGCGAGAGCCGGGATCCATGGCACCGCGCATACGGAGCATGCGGAGAAATGGGTCCCGGATCGCGCTTGAAAGCGCGTCCGGGACGACAGTTCTCAATATCAGGCTGTTCAAACAGAAGCCGCCCGGAGAAGTCGGCAACTTTTCGGGGCTTGGTTCGATCGCGGCAGACGCAAGCAGCAGCGGAACGCCGTGCGCCTACGAAACCTGCGCGGTGAATCCGCGCATGGCCGTGACGCCTTCCTTGACCACTTCCAGCGGGTCGCGGTCCCACTGCGCGGGATTGGGCGCCTCGTAGCTGAGATAGCCGGTATAGCCCTTCTCGGCGAGAAGCTGCAGCACCTCCTTCCAGGGAATGACGCCCTTGCCGGGCGGCAGGCGGTCGGTCGGGCGCGCCACGCCCACCGATGTCGTCGCCGGCACGTCGCTGAACTGGAAGTACATGATCTCTTCCGGCGGTACGTCCTCGAACGCGCGGCCGACACGGCCCGAGCGATGCAGGTGATAGGCGTCGAGCAGCAGAGCGACGTTCTTCTTGCCGGCGCCGTTGCAGATCTCGCGCGCGACCTCGACGCAGTTGACGGTCGGGTGCTGCGAGTTGAATTCGATCGAGAGCTTCAGTCCGTATTCGGACGCGATGTCGCCGGCGGTGCGGACGTTGGGGATCGCGTCCTTGATGGCGCCGTCGTTCTGGCCGGTCGCGCTCATCAGGTACTCGCAGCCGAGCGCCACCGCGTTCTTGCATTGCTGGTGGAAGACCTTGAACAGCCGCTTGCTCTCCTCGCCGCTCGCGAACATCCAGCCATATTCGACGCCGACGGTGCAGACCGTGTTGCCGCTCGCCTTCACCATGTCGACGACCTGCGCGTCGCTGATGCCGCGCTCGTAGCAGCGCTTGAAGTCGAGCTGCCGCAGTTCCACGGCGTCCGCGCCGCCCTGCTTGATGGCGGCGAGCGCCTGCTCGAGCGGCGTCGTGTCGAGCGTCCAGGTATGGATCGCGACGCCGGCGAATTTCGACTGCATGTTTCCTGTCCTCTTCAAGACTGGCGGGCCGCTGCCGCGCGGCCCGCTCACAACGGTTGACTGGCCGACGCCCCGTCTATCAGTTCATCGGTATCTTGGCTCCCTTCACGACCTTCGACCAGCGTTCGATCTCGCTTTTGATGTTCCTCTGATACTCCGGCGCGGTTTCGGCGAATGCGGTGGCGACGACCGCAGTGCGAACACCTGCCATGTCTCGTTGCCTCCCTGCGTCCCGCAATTTTTCCGACCTATCGGCGCGAATGGGGTTCCGGTCAAGCGGGCTGCCCGTGTGGAAGTCCGCGCCATTCCCGTGCATGATCGGGCAGGCGCCGTTCCGTGCGCCGGTTTCAGCTTCGTCGTCCAACCGTGGGTGACCGACATGATCGAACGCAGAAAACTTGGCAACCTGGACGTTCCGGCGGTCGCGCTCGGCTGCATGAGCATGACGCCCATTTACGGCACGCCCGATCCGGACGAGGCGATCGCCACGCTTCACCGCGCGCCCGAACTCGGCGTCAACCTGATCGACACGTCGGACGCCTATGGCCAGAACGGCGCCAACGAGGAACTCGTCGGGCGCGGCATCGCGGGCCGGCGGTCGAACTACATTCTCGCAACCAAGTTCGGCAACATCCGGCTGCCCGATGGCAAGCCGGGCGCGAAGGGCGACCCGGCCTATGTGATGGAGGCTTGCGAGAGCAGCCTCAAGCGTCTCGGCACCGATTATATCGACCTCTATTTCATCCACCGCATCGACGACACGGTGCCGATCGAGGACACGGTCGGCGCGATGGTCCGGCTCAAGGAGCAAGGCAAGATCCGCCACCTCGGCATTTCCGAAGCGGGGCCGAACACTATCCGCCGCGCGCATGCGGTGCATCCGATGACCGCACTACAGACGGAATATTCGCTGTGGACGCGCGATGTCGAAAGCGAACTGCTGCCGCTGTGCGATGAACTCGGCATCGGCTTCCTCGCCTACGCGCCGCTTGGGCGCGGCTTTCTGACGGCGGCGGTGCCGACCGGCGACGCCGTGCCGGCGAACGACATCCGCCGCAATATGCCGCGCTTTCAAGGAGGCAATGCGGAGCAGAACGAGAAGCTGTTAGGCACGCTCAGGGATCTCGCGGCGAAGGAGCGCTGTTCGCCAGCGCAGCTTGCGATCGCCTGGGTGCTCGCGCGCAGGCCGCCGGTGGTGGCGCTGGCAGGAGCCAGCAAGCGCAAGTGGCTCGAAGAGAACGTCAAGGCGGCCGCGGTGAAGCCGTCGGCCGATACGCTCGCGACGCTCGACGCGACATTCAGGCCCGGCGTGACGCAGGGAGACCGCTACCCGGCCGCGATGATGGCGCGGCTCGGATTGTGATGACGTGGTTTGAAACGATTGCTTGAACCCCACCCCCGACCCCTCCCCACAAGGGGAGGGGAGCCCGGGCGCCGCGTTCCGTGGCCACAAATTTACTGAATCAGAAGTTCTAACAGGCCGATCAAGTGTGACGAGAGAGTCGGCCTCAAGCCCCCAAGGAGGAATTTGATCGTGGGTGAAACGCGTCCTTTGATCGCGCTGTTCATGGCGTCCGGCACGCTGCCCAGCCGTGCAAGCCACCGCACGGAGACCGTGCGCTATGCGCCGTGGCGCAGCGGGCGCGAGCGGATGACCGGCGAGGAACTGATCGCGGCATTGCCGGAATTGAACGCCAGCGCGCGCATCGAGATCGCTGCCGGCAACCCGCATGCGAACGCGACGCCTGTCGACCTCGTGAAGCTTGCTGCGGCAATGGATGCGGCGCTTGCACGGCCCGATGTCGATGGCGCGGTGCTGATCCAGGGCACCAACAATCTCGAAGAGACGGCGTTCTTCCTGACCTTGACGCTGGCGACCGAAAAGCCGGTGGTGGTGACTGGCGCGCAGCGTCCGTTCACCGCGCTCAGCACCGACGGTCCGGCGAACCTCATCGACGCGATGCGGGTCGCGACCAATGCGGACGCGCGCGGCAAGGGCGTGCTCGTCGTCGCCAATAACGAGATCTACAGCGCGCGCGATGTGACCAAGACCAGCACCTATCGCGTCCATACGTTCCGCGGCCGCGATCTCGGTCCGCTCGGCTTTGCGGACGCCGACCGCATCGCGTTCTTCCACGCGCCGGTGCGCACCCACACGGCGGCGAGCATGTTCCGTGTTGCAGCGGATACGATCATGCCGCGCGTCGATGTGGTCTATGTTCACGCTGGCGCCAGCGGCGATCTTGCCAGCGCCGCGGTCAGTCTCGGTGCGCAAGGGCTCGTCATCGCCGGTTCGGGCGCGGGCGCCGCTGCCGACATGCGCGACACGCTGGTCGGGTTGCAGCGTGAGCACGGGACCGTGGTCGTGCGCAGTTCGCGCGTCGGCGAGGGCCGGGTGCTGCGCGACGACAACTGGCAGGAGCCCGGCATGATCGCGGCCGACAATCTCAATCCGCAAAAGGCGGCGCTGCTGCTCGGTCTCGCGATGACCGTGACGCGCGACCCCGACCGCATCCAGGCCTTCTTCGACAACTATTGAATTTGAAGTCCGCAAGTCTGAAGGCCGCAAGTCTCAACAACAAGGGAGGTCAGGAACGTATGCGCCAGATGACCATGATCGGCTTTCTGCAGGCGCAGAACTGCACCACGCTGCCTGCCTCGTGGCGGCACCCGGACTCCGCGAGCGACTTCACTTCGCCGGAATATTTCCGCCGCATCGCGCGGGTGCTGGAAGAGGGCAAGTTTCACCTCGCCTTCTTCGACGATCGCCTCGGCATGCCGGAATATCACGGCGGGCAGTATCAGGAAGCGGTCGCGCATGGCGTGCGCTGCGTGAAGATGGATCCGATCGCCTGCCTGATGCCGATGGCGATGGCGACCGAGCGGCTCGGGATCGGCGCGACCTATTCGACCACCTATTACGAGCCGTTCCATGTCGCGCGCATGTTCGCGAGTCTCGACCTCATGACCGAGGGGCGCGCCGCCTGGAACGTCGTCACCTCGCTCAACATCACGGAGGCGCGCAACATGGGGCGCGACGACGTGGTCGAGCACGACGAGCGCTACGACCGCGCCGACGAGTTCATGCAGGTCGTGCATGGTCATTGGGACACCTGGGCCGACGATGCCTTGATCCTCGACAAGACGAGCGGGCGGTTCGCCGACCCGGCCAAGGTCATGCGGCTCGACCATGCCGGCACGCATTATTCCTCGCGCGGACCGTTCACGGTGCCGCGCTCGGCGCAGGGGCATCCGGTGGTGATCCAGGCCGGCCAGAGCGGGCGCGGCCGGCGCTTCGCCGCGCAATGGGGCGAACTCATCTTCACATACTATCCCAATCTCGAAGAAGGCACGCGCATGTATGCCGAGCTCAAGGCCGATTGCGCACGCAGCGGCCGCGATCCTGACGACATGAAGGTGTGCCAGCTCGTCTATACGGTGTGCGGGGCGACCCAGGCGGAGGCGGAGGACAAGCGCGCGCTGATCGATACGCTGCCGCTCGAAGTCGATGCGCTGATGCTGCTGTCGGAAGTGCTCAACTTCGACTTCGGTTCAAAGCCGATGGACGAGCCCTTCACCGACGAGGAACTCAAGGGCATGGCCGGCATGCAAACGGTTCGCGATCGCGTGATGGCGCGGATGGCCGGCACCGGCCGCAACCCGACGGTGCGCGAATTCGCCCAGATCAGCGGGCGCGGCAAGCTGGCGAACCCCTGGGTCGGCGGCCCGAAGGAACTCGCCGACAGGTTCGAGCAGTGGTTCAGCGCGCCGGCCAGCGACGGTTTCGTGATCGGGGTTTCCAGCGTGCCCGGCGGCTACGAGGACATCGTGCGCCACCTGATCCCCGAACTGCAGCGCCGCGGCCTCTATCACAAAGATTATGCAGGCACGACGCTGCGCGAGAACATCGGCCTTGCGCGGCCAGCGGTCGGCCAATGGCGCGGATGGGGAAGCGCCGCGTCCTCGCGGGCTTGAAAGTCAGCGCCTTCCGAACAGCCGCTCGATGTCGCCGAGCTTGAGTTCGACATAGGTCGGGCGGCCGTGATTGCACTGGCCGGCGTTGGGCGTCGTCTCCATCTCGCGCAAAAGCGCGTTCATCTCCTCCGGCTTGAGCCGCCGGCCGGCGCGCACCGAGCCGTGGCAGGCCATGGTGGCGGCGACATGCATCAGCCGCCGCTCCAGCGGCAGCGTCTCGTCCCATTCGGCCAGATGCTCGGCGAGGTCGCGCACCAGTGCGGCGGTGTCGATCTCGCCCAGCATCGCCGGCGTCTCGCGCACGCAGACCGCGCCGGGACCGAACGGCTCCAGCACCAGCCCGTAGCCGGCGAGTTCGTCGGCGCGTGCTGCGAGGCGTTCGACATCGGCGGCGTCGAGTTCGACCACTTCCGGGATCAGCAGCATCTGGCGCGCGATGCCGGCGGCGAGCGCGGCCTTCATCCGCTCATAGACGAGACGCTCATGCGCCGCATGCTGGTCGACGATCACCAGCCCGTCGCGCGTCTGCGCAATGACATAGGTATCGTGCACCTGCGCGCGCGCCGCGCCGAGCGGATGTTCATGCGCGTTCGCTTCCGGCTGCGGCGCTTCGCCGGGAGCGGCGGATGGCGCACCGACTGCAAATGCTGCCTGCGCTGCTTCGGCGAAACCGGGAGCGGGAACGGCATGGCCGTTGCCGCCATCGGCGAGCGGCGGCCGTGCCGGGGAAGAACGCCAGTCCCAGTCGCGCGCCGGGGCCGTGCTGCCACCCCGAAATGCGGCGACGGTGGCGGTGCCTCCGGTGGTCGCCGCGCGTCCGGCGCCGCGCAGCAGCGCCTCCTGCAAGCCGCGCACGACCAGAGCGCGCACCAGCCCCGGATCGCGGAACCGCACCTCGGTCTTGGCGGGATG
>Ga0182739_1002803_pt1 | contig 15938 bp, 10 predicted proteins | sample eDN5th30CBELigBY_FD_128873 | JGI IMG/M metagenome (GOLD analysis project Ga0182739, IMG submission 128873) | Enriched backyard soil microbial communities from Emeryville, California, USA - eDNA 5th pass 30_C BE-Lig BY (version 2) (version 2) | ecosystem: Environmental > Terrestrial > Soil >... | reverse complement strand
CGGCCCGGCAGAAGTGGGCCAAGACCCTGATACGTTCACCCGCCACGGGCAGCTGCATAGGTTGATCAGGCTGTACCCGGGGGAGGAGCCGGCTCAACCCGTGGTCCGGGTCCCCGCTGTCGCGGACCTGCCCACCACTGCCGGCTTCGTCACCGTGGAGGCCGAGATCACCGCCAGGACACCGCACCTGGTCCACGTGCTGCACACCGACGACACCGGCAAAACCCTCGGCACCTGGCTCCCGCCCCGCCTGGTCCGCCCCAGCGGCGTCCTCCGCCGCAGCCCGGGGATCCCGCCAACCAACGGTGGCGGGGGAGAGGATGGAGGACATGAGTGAGATCCGCACCGCCTTAGGTCTCCACGAAGCCCTGAAGACCCTGCACCGGCAGCTCGGACAGCTCCAAGCCACCGGACGCATCGTGATGACCCACGATGCGCACAACACGGACTGGCCCGACTCCGTGCCCGCGCTCGAGGCTGCCCTCCAAGGCATCGACCTAGCCATCGGGGCCACCATGTGGATGGAGACTCTCGCCGTCCCCGACGGCGGATACCCCACGCTCCAGGTCTAGGAACGTCCACCCGTCATGGTCCATGCTGGGTCCCAGCGGGTAGGGCCGCCGCCCGTGCGACACGTGCCTCTGCCAGCGGATCGGCGCGCCGGAGAAGGGGACAGGACGCCCGCCGGTCCACACCCGCTGTCCTTTGCCGTTGAAGGTGGCGAAACCGCCGGGCGGTTGGCACACGAGTTGAGCGTGAGTTTCCGGGGTGCGTGTGTCAGTGATCCTGTCCAGACATTCGAAACGACTGGGTTCGGTGGGCTGGTGTGCCATTGAAGTTGGCAAGTCGCCTCACTGCTCCATGTCGGTAGGCGGTTTCGTTGGGGTTCCGCGGGCCACTGCCGACGATCCGATGTTGTTCAGGCTCGTGGAATGGCCCGTTCGGAAGCTCTGCGGGTCATCGTGGTTCCTTCACCTGGTTGAGACTTGCCGCATCGCCGGAATCCTCCGGGGTGTCGGGCCGTGCTTGCGGATGTGGGCGTGGATCGCTTCATCCAACTGCGTCAACCTGCTCCGGCGGGACCGGATCAGTGCCTCCGCGAGTGCCTCTTCGAGCACCGACTTGTCGCCGGGCATCCAGTCGAAGCCGCGGCGCAGTCCGGCTCGGAGTCGTTCCTGGTTGCGGTGGGGCCCGACGAGTCTGTCCCAGACTTCTGCACGGGCCAGCCACGCAAGGATGCGGACGGTTTCGGGGTAGAGCGCCAGCCGGTCATCGACGCCCTCTTTGAACCCTTGTGCCTTTTCGGCAGCGGCCAGCCGCGCGGCGAGGTCGGGTGGGCCGAGGACTGTGGCTTGGTCGCGGACGATCCGCCACACCTCATCCACCAGTGGACGGGTCAGGAACGGTGACCGGGCCACTTGACGGTAGGCGCGCTCGGCTCGCAGCCAGACGGCTTCGCCGGGCACCTGCCGCTGATGTTCCGGACCGTGACCGGGTGCGAGCCATCTGCCGTGCCGCAGGCAGATGGTGAACTGGTGGTGCTCCCACGTCCCGGCCGTTTGTCCGCCCGTGCAACGGGTGCAGACCCAGCGGGTGTCGCGCGGTTTGCGGAACACCTCGCCGAGCATCCGGTTGGCGTCGTCCATGATCGGGTTCACTGCACGGGTGTATGCCTTGACCCAGTGCATCGGCTCCACCCCGGCCAGGTCGCGGATTGCATGGGCCAGCAGGTGCTTGTGCCCGGTCTCGGCCCGGCGTTTCTTCACGACGGCGGTCACCAAGGGCGTGTGGATGGCGTTGGCGTCGCAGAGCCGGTCGAGGTACGAGTGCGGGGTCTCGTAGTGGTGGGGCCGGATGTAGAGCGCCTGGCGGTGGAAGGTCGTCACGCGATCCCTTCGGCTGCCTTCTTCCGCTGCGCCGTACCCGGCTGAGGGAGTACCGCCTGCGCGCCTGCCGCGCCGAACACGTGGGCCTCGGTGATGACCTCCGGGGCATCCGGGGTCGGCTTTTCATCGAGCATGATGGACATGGCCCGCGACAGCACCCGCCGCAGGTCACCGATACGACCACCAGTGAGCGCGTGGAGCGGGTCGGCGAACTCCAGCAGCCCACCGGGCGTCTGGTCGAACAGCCGCATCTGCCGCTCAAAAGACGCCACGAGCCCAGCCCACCTGGATCTGTCCGCGTCGCTCGCGGACGAGAACGGGAGCAGGTGCCGCAGTTCGCCTCGGGCCATGATCTGCTCTGCCGACCGCGAGGCCATCTTGGCGGTCAGGTCGATACCGGCGAACACGGTGACGCACCCGGCGTTGTTGATGATCGACTTCAACGTGTCGATGGCGTCGTCGCCGGCGGAGCCCTGGAGGCGGAGCATCTGCAACTCGTCCACGATCAGCAGTCGGGTGCGGCGGGCGAGCATGACGGTGACCGCGTTGTTGACCAGTTCCCGTTGCGTGCGCCTCTCCCCGGCAGGGACGCCGTAGAAGTCGAGGATGGCTGCGGCGATCATCTTCGGCGTCGACTTCGGAGCGACCTCGATGTAGCAGACCGGGACGATGCCCTGTTTGCGGTAGTCAGGCGTACGACGGCTGGTCTGCATCTCGACCTCGCGGGCGACGCGCATCAGCATCGTGGTCTTGCCGACGTTCGCCGGGCCATCGAGCACGACGTTGCGTTCGCCGACGGAGAGTGGGTTGCTGGTGCGCAGGTAGGCGTTGACCGAGCGCATCATCTCCACGGTGTCGCCGGTCGTGAGCAGGAACCCTGACCCGAACCATTCGATACGGGCGTCGTCGTGGGCGTACCGGTCCGGCTCTGGCAGGGCGAGGTATTCGTCCTTGGACAGCGGGGCGGGCTGGACGTGCTCGCGGTCGATGCGGTGCCGCAGACCGGCGAGGGTGTTCTTCGGGGTCAGGTCTTCCATCAGCGGTCCAGGATGCTTTCGTTCGGGCCGATCACGCGGAACTCATCAGGGTCATAGGCGCGTGCGGGTGTCGTGGGCGGCCCGGGGGCGGCGATGGGTGCCGGACGCGGATCGGCGTCGTTCTGCCTTTGTTCCAGGACGGCCTTCCTGCGGGTGGCGCGCTTCTTCGACAGGCCAGTCGGCCAGGCGGCGAGGGTCTCTTCTGCCCAGTCGTCCTGCGGGTCGACGGCAGTGGCTCCGTGGGTCCGCAACTTCTTCAGCGCGGACGCGAACGGCACCACGTCGAGGCGGTAGGACTCCGAGACGCACTCGACCCAGCGCCCGGTTTCAGGGTGGGCGACCCACACCCTGTCCGGGTCGTAGGGGTCGCAGCGGACCTCCCACTTGCCGTCCTTCGTGCCCGGCTTCATCTTCGCCACCACTACCAGGTCCTCGGACCAGTAGGTGAGGTTGTTGACCTTGAACCCGACGCCGGGCTTGAAGGTGCGGCGGTGGATGGGCATGAGGGCGATGTAGGTGTGCTCGTCAATCGGCACCGGGATTCCCGCTGAAGCGTCAAACATGGCTGCGTACATCTGGTTCGGGGTGAACTTCCGCGATGGAAGGTCGCGGTCGCGCAGTGCGTCGTTGGGTCGGTTCTGCCACACCCGCACCCACCATTCCTCGAACGAGGCCGCGAGTTCGCGCAGGGTCAGGAGCCCGTCATGGATGACCTCGCCGCGCATGGTGGGGTCGGTGCCGACGTAGCCGGGCTGCTTCTGCATCCAGAGGGTGTCAATGGACCCCATCAGCCGCTCGATGTGGCCCTTGTACGTCGGGGAGACGGGCGGGGCCTGGCGCACCGAGATGCCGAAGTGCCGGCACGCGGAGACGAACGTCGGGGACAGGTAGTCCTTGCCCCGGTCGGTGGTGATCGACTCCGGCACGATGTACGGCACCGCCAACGCCCCAGCCTGCCGCTCATCGAGAGCGACCATCGCCTCCGACGGCAGCACCGTGGAGGCATCCAGGCGCATCCAGTCCGGTGCGCCCGGCCGGCACCGGCGGGGGCGGAGGATGCGGGCGAGCAGGTCGGCGTGCTCGACGCCGGAGGCGCCGGTGGGGACCATCGAGAAGCCGAGGATGGAGCGGGTGGCAACGTCCATCGCCACCGTCAGGTGCGGGCGGGCGACCTTCCCGTCAGGCATGAGGCAGAGGACGTTGACGGGGGTGGAGTCGACCTCAACCACCTGACCCGGCGCGTGGGCCGCGATGGAGGCGTGGGGGCGATCGGGGCGCTTGCCCGCGGATCGGCGGGAGGTGGCCTTGCCGCGTGCCAGGCCCCGGTCGTCGTAGGTCTCGATGAGACGCCGGATGGTGGACTTCGCCGGCACCACCAGATCGCCAACACCCCGGTGGCGGGTGGCGAGGTACGCCTTGACCTTGTTGATGAGCGTCGAGACCGTGACGGTCGAGTTGTCCTTCGTGTCCTCCAGGATCGCCAACACCGCATCGACCACACGCTGGTCCACCTCAACCAACCTGCCGTTGTCGGTGCGCTGGTCAATGAGTCCCCGGAGCCCCTTGTCTAGGTAGAGCCGTTCCTTCCGGGACAGGGTGCGGGCAGTGACCGAGAACCCGGCAGCGGTGAGTTCGGTGGCCTTCAAGTTGCGGCGGGCGACCTTGCTCGGGTTCTCGTAGCCAAGGCGCGGTGACACCGTGGTGTCGGCGGGGTTCGGGACGCCGTGGATGACCTCGTTGAGGTGGACCTCCCACCACAGCGCCTGGTCGCGTTCCTCCTGGGTGAGCATGGTGGGCAAGTTCTCGACGTTCGTGGTCGAGGTGTCGGCCTGCTGGACCTTGGGACGCAGCGACAGGTCACCGGTGCCGACGATGGTTGCCACGTCGATCCAGATACGGGTGCCGTCGGTGAGTCGGTAGAGCAGGATGGCTGGGCCGGTGACTGCCGAGACGATGTATTCGGAGCCTTCCCACTCAACGAGGTCTCCGAGGTTCAGCCGCAGCATGGCGTACTCCGTCCGGTGGTCGTGGCGATGGTGTCGAAGTCGAGGTGCTGCTCCAGGTCCACCCTCAGGTGGTGGTGCCAGAGCAGGTGCCGGACGTGCGGCATAACGAGGGCCGGGTGACGGCAGTCGGCCATCGCAATGCCCTCCCCGATGGGGCGGGCTCCGTCGAACACCGACAGCAGGTGCTCCAGCCTCTCAGTTGGCGGGTGGCAGCGGGTGTGGCGGGTGGAGCGGAGAAACTCCAGGTTCGCTGTCCGCTGCGCGTGGGTCTCGGTCAGGACGACATGCCGCCAGCCGACGGCATCGCAGATGCGGGCGGTCTCGGCGAACTGATCGACCGCCTTCGGAGTGATCCGGTCTGAGGGCTTCACGTCGTAGACCACCTGGTCTCCGTTCGCGTGGACCGCGAAGAAGTCGGGGTCGTGATAGGTGGCAGGGGACTGGCGGCGGAACAGGAGCCGGAACGGCTGGGCCGCGATGTGCACCGCCTGCCCCTGGTAGTCGAGGTCGACCAGTGACGCCAGTTCCAGACCCGACTCGTACCAGACGTGCTCGCCCGTACGGGGCCAGAAGTAGAGGCCGTGCTGGTTGCGCCGGTTCGGATACTGCACACCCCGGCGTACGGGCTGCGTCTCCCAGAGCCGCTCATGCAGCAGGGCCGGAGAGGGCCGCTCGGTCCGGAGTGTCCCTGTGGGCGTACGCCACTGGATGACGTCAAGGGGACCGGGAGAGCGGGTGGCGAACTTCGACCCGTCGAGCGGATCGGTGCCACCGGTGCCGATGACGACGTGCAGCGCCGGTCCAGCCCCCGTCATCGCTTCCCCCAGTCCTGGGCACGGTGTCGCGCTCAGATGACATGTTCACACGACAGATACGACAGGTGTCCTGTGCCATTTGATCTGTCGCAGATTCAGGCGTCTGACCTGCGTGTGTCAGATTGAGTGGCACAACGTGGAGGGGCATTTGTGCCACATTCCTGGCGCAACTCACCAAACGGCAGCGGCCGGCTTCGGGCCGGCGGACCATGCGCTGCCGCGGATTGGCGGGCCGGCGGCCGGGTTCTGTCCCGGCCTGCGACAGATTAAGTGGCAGAAACCGACCACTTGCGACAGATCTAGTGGCACTGCGCCAGGTCAAATGGCACAGGACAACAGGTTCAATGCGAAAAATGACAGGTTCAATGGAAAACGACACATGTGCTCAGGTCAGGACGCCGAAAAAGACTCTTTTCGGGCCGGCCATCCTCGCTTCAGGATCCCGGATTTGTGCCGCCGGTAAGGGCGGTTACCGGCGGTAGGCTGGCGGGAGCCCCTTTTAAGGTTGGGACCCCACAAAACGTCCCCTGGAGAGACAACGGAGCCTGCGTGACCGAGATCCTTGCCCCCGACGCCCCGGGCACCCCGCTGGCGGCCGCGGACGCGGAGCGGGTGCGGCGCACCCTGGACGGCTCCGTCTCACCGGCCACGAAGCGCGCGTATGCCTCGGACTGGCGCTCGTTCACCGCCTGGTGCCAGGCCAAGGGCTACGTCGCCCTGCCGGCCTCGGCGGAGACGGTGATCGCCTACCTGTCCGAGGCCGCCGCCACGGTCCGGCCCGACGGATCCCGGGCGTACGCGGTCTCGACCCTGACCCGGCGGGCCGCGGCCCTCAACGCCGCCCACGCGGCCGCCGGGCTCCCGGCCCCGGGCGCGGGCGGCCAGGTGGCCCGGGCCCTGCGCGCCATCCGCCGGGAGCGCACCGCGGGCCCTCGGCGGGTGGATCCGCTGCTCACCGATGACCTGAAACTGATCCTGCGGGCCCTCGCGGAGCCAACCTGGCCGGGCGCGGTGGCCGCCACCCGGGACGCGGCCGTGCTGCTGGCCGGCTTCGCCGGCGCGTTCCGCCGCTCCGAACTGGCCGCCCTGAACCTCGCCGACGTGATCCCGTCCCGGCACGACGGGGTGCACCTCAAAGTGCGCCGGTCCAAGACCGACCAGGAAGGCCAGGGACTCATCAAGGCCCTGCCCTTCGGACACGACCCGCTCACCTGCGCCCCCTGCGCGCTCTACCGGTGGATGGACCTGGTCACCGCGGTGGACGGGACCGGGGGACGGGTGGCGTTGATGCGGGCGGTGCGCGACATGAACGCGCAGGAGACGCACGTGTGCCGGCGGGAGCGGGCCCGGTCGGAGTCCGAGTTACCGCTGTTCAGGTCCCTGGCCGGGGGAGGAGCCGTGAAGCCGGCGCGGATGAGCGGGCATGCGGTCAACGAGATGCTCAAGCGCCGCGCCGCCGCCGCCGGCCTGGACCCCACCCGCTACGGGGGACACAGCCTGCGGGCGGGGTTCGTCACCCAGGCCTTCCGCGCCGGGGCGGATTCGCGGGCCATCCGCCGCCAGACCGGCCACAGGAGCGACACCATCCTGGCCGTCTACGACCGCGAGTACGCGCCCCTGGTCGGCAACGCCGTCACGGCCATCGGACTCTGAGCAGGGATTCTGTAAGCATGGACGCCGTGAACAGGGAACCCGTGGGCAGGGACGCCACTCTGTCTCCCGTGTGGGGTTTGTTCAGGGACTGGTGCGAGGCCGCAGGGCTCCCGGCGCTGCCCGCCACCGCCGACACCCTCGCCGAATTCTTCCGGGAGGTGCCCGCCGCCCCGGCCACCCGGGCCAAGCGCCTGCAGGTCATCCGGCGCGTCCACCGCCACACCGGACACCCCCTGGCCCTGCCCGACCCCACCGGGCCCCTGCCCTGGCGGGAGGGGGACGGCTGGCTGGACCTCACCCAAACCTTGGCCCGCTGCCCCACCGCCGGGTGGACCGCGGGGCTGGCCGGGCGCCGCGACGCCTACCTGGCCATCCTGGCCGGAACCTGCCGCCTCACCCGCGCAACGGTCCGCACCGTGCGGCTCGCCGAGATCCACCAGGGCCCGGTCGGGACCTGGACCGTCCGCGGGATCCCCCTCGAACGCGCCGAGGAGCCGGAGGGGTGTCCGGCCTGCGCCCTCGCCCGCTGGCTGACGGTCCTCATCCTCTGGGAGGAACGCGGCCGGGCCTCGGTCCGCTCGGCCCTGGCCGGCCACTGCCCCGACGGAACCCACGCCTGCACCCAAGCTTCCCTACACGCGGGTCTTCCCCCCACCACGGTGCTGCTGCCGGGCATCGACCGGCACGGCTGGCTCACCGACTGGGAACCCGTCTCGGCCCGGACCGTGTCGGCCATCCTGGCCCACCGCCAGGACGCCTCCCGCCCACCGCTGCCGGAACCCCACGCCGGGCCCGACCCCGACCTGGAGGTCCGGGAGGACTACCAGCGCACCTCGCTGGACGACCTGGCCGGAATCCTGGAGGAACTCGACACCCGGGCCGCCCACGCCCTGGCCGCATCCGATGCGGCCCTTGAGGAAACCCTGGCCCTGCTGGACCGCATCGGCGACCACTAGCCCCGCCGTCCGGGCCGGTCCGGGTCTTAAATGAGTGAGGCCCCAGCCTGGGGGAAGCTGGTCCGCATTCTCGCGAACACCTTTCAGCGTTGGCGTTCCCGGAGGCGGGAAGGGGGCAGGGGCGTGGGCTCGGCGCTACGTGGTGCCAGGGATAGATGGATCGTGCTCGAGGGCGGCGGCGATGGCGGCCGGCGAGGGAAGCGCCGACTGCTCTTCGGCCGGCAGTGCCTCGTAGGTGTAGGACGCCACCGCCAGGGGCTGGGCCGAGCCGTCGAGGGCGTAGCGCACGGTGCGTTCGTTCCGGGAGCCGCACACGAGGATCCCGACGGTGGCGGCCTGCCTGGGCAGCCGGAGCATGTCGTCGACAGCCGCGACGTAGAAGTTCAGCTGGCCGAGGTGCTCGGGCTTGAATTTGCCGGCCTTCAGCTCGACCACCACGTAGCGGTCGGATGGAACGTGGTAGAGCAGGAGGTCGATGAAGAAGTCGTCGCCGTCGACGTCGAGGTGGTATTGCCGGCCGACGAAGGCGAAGCCGGGTCCGAACTCGGCCAGCGTTTGGGCCATGCGCAGGGTCATGGCCTCCTCGATGGCGTGTTCCTGCGCCTCCTCGGTCAGCCCGAGGAAGTCGAGGACCAGCGGGTCCTTGGCAATCGCCCGCGCCAGGTCGGTGCCCTCGCCAGGGAGTCTTGCCTCGAGGTTGTTGGGGGCAGCGCCGCTGCGGGTGTGGAGCCCGGTGAGGATTTGGTGCTCGAGCGCGGCCACCGACCAGCCATGCTGGACGGCCCTGGACGCGTACCAAACCCGCAGCCCGTGGTCATCGAGCTTGTTCAGGAGGGCGACGTTGTGGCTCCAGCTCAATTGTCCAGACGGTGTCTGGACAATTGGCTCCGGGCCGCTCCAGGCCTCGGCGAAGGCCCGCATGTTGTACAGGTTGGTCCGGGAGAACCCCTTCATATGCGGGAACTCGGTCCTCAGGTCCCTGGCCAGCCGATCCAGGACCTTGCTGCCCCACGGTTGGCGGCTCTGGCGCTCCGCGATGGTCCGCCCAATGTTCCAGTAGAGCTCGATCATGGCGGTGTTCACGGCGCGCTGCGCTCGGTACTGGGCGTTGCCCACGAGGCCCTTAAGCACCGTGAGGGTCGCGGCGTAATTGCCAGGAAGGTCCGGCTCCAATTGGGTCATTCCTCTACCCTAGTTGTGGACCGACGGCCCAATTGTCCAGACGCCGTCTGGACAATTGGATCGCCCAGGTCAGCCAGAACGGGGCTTGACCCTTGATCTTGGACACGCTGATTCCAGCACTGTGCTGGGGAAGCGAGAATTCAAGGGATGGCAAGGAAGAACTACACGGACGAGTTTCGTCGGCGGGCAGTGGACTTGTATGAGTCGACGCCGGGTGCGACGTTGCATCGGTTCGCCTCGGCCATCAATATCGAGGGCTTCCGCAAGACGGCCGGGTACATCAAGGCAGTTCGCGCACCCGAGCTGCACTGGCGGAGACGCGCTTTTCCGTGGAGCGGCTGGCCGCTACATCTGGGATCCACGGACGCGTCGGACGTGAGTAATCCTGCGCCAATCACTAAGAAATACATCAAGCCCTGGCCTGCGGAATCTGTCAGGGGCAGTCGCACTCCCACCAGTTGTCGCCACAGAGACTGCACGTGATGGGAGCTGCACCCGGGCAGGGCTCGATGTGGTGGTAGCGCGTTACCTCTCCATACCAAGATGTCGCGATTTCCTGGCCAGCCTCGATGGGCTGGCTGCACGCGGTACATGTACCGCTGTCGTATTCAGCGATGAAGCCGGTTTCGCGTTGTTGCATGGGGGTTCCGTTCGAGTGTCATTCTCTGCTCTTCCAAACTAGCCGCGGCTATCGGAGCCCCGGACTAGGCGCGCCGGGCTCGGTAGCACGGTTACTCCAGCCATATCCCTCCGTGGGGCGTTCCCGATGGTCGGGTGCGTCGATGTCGAGTTTGCGCGAGTGTCTCGACGGACCGTCTTGGATTCCCCGGTTGCGAGACGTTATAGATTTCTCTTGCTTCGGGTTTTGTGACGGTTTTCGATGAAAGGCGTTTGGGGATCTCACGCGTCCCGTGGATGAATGACCGCATGAGATGGCCGTGGCAGGAGGACGAGGATCCAATTAGTGAACGCAAGGTCCTGATCGAGGCCTTGGATGAGGAAGTGGATCGACAGAGGGTATCTTTCTCTGGAAGGGCGGGAGCCCTGATGAACCGAGCTTCGATTCTCGTGGGTGCCGCTGGCATATTTACCGCGTTGCCAGCCGCCAACAGTTGGTCCTTTTGGTTTGCAATGAGTGTGGTGGGCTCTGCGATGGCGGCGTTGTTGGGGGTGCTGGTCCTTCTTCCGCGATTGGGTGCAGAACTAAATGTCGAGCAAGCAGAGAAAGACTATTGGAACAACCGAGACACCGAAGCTATTCGCAACCTGACTGGGTATAAACTGGCATTGCTCCGAGCAGATGAAAAAGCACTCAAGGGCAGAAGGCGACTACTTCTGATCGGCTTCGCGGCGCTTGGGCTCTCGATATGCTTGAGATCAATACACGTTCTCGTCTCGATGCACTGTTGATTGGATAAAGATGGGCGACAAGCCTAAGACCCCTGGTACGCCTCCGCCAGTTCAACCCATTGGCAAGCCTGTATACATCGTTAAGGAGGGTGGCACTCGTGCGTCCGAGCCGCCCAAGCCTCCGGTGAAGCGTGGGTAGAAGCGACCTGAACCGACCTGGCGGTGCATGGCGTTTGTTGGGTCGTCGCCGGTCAACTCCCGACACAGTGGAAGCCACGAATGACGTGGATGCGGAGGACCGACGCAAACACTTGGACCTGATTCAAGCGGCCGTAAATCGTATGGCATCGGCATCAACGAACGCGAAGAGTTGGCTGTTGCCTGTTGCGACAGCAGCTTACGGGTACGGACTTACGAAAACGAACATCCCCGTGGCGCTTCTCGGCTTGGGCGCTGTCATCCTCTTCGCTTTCCTCGATGCGCACTATCTCCGTTTGGAAAGGGCGTTCAGGGTCCTCTACAGGATGGCTACCAGCGGGAAGGTGCCGGTCTTCGAAATGAACCCGGCGCCTTACTTCAACCGGCCGAACAGCGATGAAGAGGACCAGCGCTCAGAGAACTGTAAATGGGGGAGCGTGGTTTGGTCGTGGTCACTTGCGGGTTTCTACATGCCCATGGTTCTTGTGGGGGGCGTCATAGTTTGGGTGCTTCTTCCCGGGAAAATGTTCGCTCTCTTTATCTGTTGATCCTTCGACATTCTTCCCGCAGATCGTGCCAGACTTGGTCTTTTGCATCCGAGGAGAAGTTGCTCTCCGGAGGCCATAGTCGCCCTATGGGATCATCCTGCCATCGGGGCACTACATGAATGTGAAGATGGAACACAGTTTGTGATGCAGCCTTGCCGTTTGACTGAATGACGTTCAGCCCATCCGGCCGCACCGTGCGCTGAACCGCTCTTGAGAGGGCAACCGTGGCGAGAGCCAAGCGGGATGCCACCTCATCATCGAGATCCCAGATGTATGGGACGTGATTTCGGGGAATGATCAGCGTATGGCCTAGTGTGGCAGGTTCGGTAGGGAAAAACGCGACTACGGCATCGTCCCGATACACTTCGCGAGCATCAGGGTCGTCTCGCCTGACTATCTCACAGAAGGGGCATTCAGGATCGCTTGTATGCACTCGCCACCCAGCTCCCAAGATTGTTGCTGATGCTTGCGTAGATTTCCTTGCTCGTCGTACCGGCTGGGGTATACAGGGGCACATAGTCGCCGATGGTCTTGCCATTGGTGAGCGTAACGGCAGAGAAAGGATTCCTGCCCGCGGGATCCGGGTTTTGGTTGAAGGGAGCGAGGCCGTTAACGCGGATGCCAACGAGAGGGCGGCTTTCATTCCAAGCTTTGGCGATCTCGTGACGCACCCAAGGGCGGTCAGCGGTTTCGGCGCCCACCAAAACTACAACAGCAGACTTGTAGTTCATCTGATCCGTAATCCACTGTTCGATGGCGGCGTTACCTCGACTTTTTACTGACTCCCATTCCTGTGAATTGAGAATCTTTTGCCCCTCCAGCACGCCCATGTTCATTACCTGCTGAACTCGAGCAGCGTCACGCTTGTAATGAAAGCTATAGAAAACCGCCATGATCTCCCGATTCGACTGTCGCGGTGGTAGTCCCACGAATAACGTGCATAGTTCTGGTCTCAGCATAATGGGCGGCGAGGTAAGTGACCGCCCAAGCCGTATGACCGCACACGCCGTCCACGGCTAGGCGGGTCTATCCATGACTGGCCGGCGGTTCCGAGCTAGGGCGGGTGAGGATTTGAGAGCCTTCACAGGATGTTCTGGTCGAGCTGGTGGTCCAGCAAGGCGCCGAGGACGGCCTCCACTACGGGGTCTAGGGGGCTTTCGAGCAACAAGCCTCGCTGCTCGCCGCTGAGCAAGTCAATGGCACCCACGCGGTCCAGCCAGATCTGCGAGAAGCTGTCAGCTGACCGCCGCTCGGCGGCAGGGGAGGCGGGGGCCTTGCATGGGGAACCGCGGGGCCCGGGCTCGGAGAAGCTGGCCTCTTTAAGAGGCATGGGACATTGCAGACACCCCAAGGTGGGGCATGGAGCCTGCCCGTGGCTTAGCTTCGTAGTTCCTCGTACACGAGTTCGCTGAGCATCTTCAGCAGGGCCGCCATTTTCGTCTTGTCCCCCAGGGCCTGGAGGCTGAGGTTGTAGTGGCTGTCCATCGAATTGGAGACGGCTTCGACGACGGCGTGTTCCAGGTGCGGGCTGTTATCGAAGTGGCTGCGGGAGTTGTTTTTCGCTTGTTTCTGCAATGTCTCGTTCTTCACGAGTTCGCGGCGGACTCCCTCGACGAAGTGGGCCACGGCGTCCAGTTCCTCGCCCTCGAAGGGCAGGTTGGCCTGCTGGATGATCTCCTCCCACGTGGCCAGGACGGGCTCCTTCGCCTGCCCGGTGCCCACTTCCGTGGCCGGTTTCAGAGGAGCCTCTTCGCCCGAGAGCTTCAGTTGGGCCTGGCCCTTGTCCTTGAGCGCATACTTCGCCAGCACCACTTCAGAGAGGTCCAGCGCCACCTTCGCGTCGTTCACACGCAGCACCGGCAACAGGTGCTTGTAGTAGATCGAGCGCTTCTCCAGATCCGTGTCCGCGAAGTCGACGATCTGGGAGAGGAAATCGTAGGCGCGGATGAACGAACCCAGGTCCTTCCGTAACAGGTCCAACTCGTCCTGGACGGCCTTGTCCCCGTCGGCCACGGCGGCGTTGTAGCGGGTGTTGAAGCGCGACTTGGCCGGCGCGACCCAGCTGGAGAGGGCATTGTTGCCTTCCTCCAGCACGTAGGCCTTCACCAGCCCGTCCACTTCGGACTCGAGGTAGATCTGGGCGGCGTCCAGCTTGGCCTGCAGATCATGGACCACGTTCGGGTCGGAGACGCCCTCCAGCGCAGCCTCGCGGAAGTAGGGCTGGAAGGACGCCAGGATCTCCTCGGGCTCGTTCACGAAGTCCAGCACGAACGTCTGGTCCTTGCCCACGGCGGTGCGGTTCAGCCGGGACAAGGTCTGCACAGCAGAGACACCGGAGAGCTTCTTGTCCACGTACATCGCCACGAGTAGTGGCTGGTCGAATCCGGTCTGGAACTTGTTGGCCACGAGCATGATCTTGTACTCGTCGGTGGCGAACGCCTCCGGCAGAGTCCTGCCCTTCAGGCCTGGGTTCATGGTGGCCTCGGTGAACTGCCCGGGACCGGATTCGGTGTCGGTCACCTCGCCAGAGAAGGCGACCATCGCTCCCAGGCCCGTGTACCCGGCGTCGTGGATGTATTTGTCGATGGCGAGCTTGTAGCGGACGGCTTCCTTGCGGGAGCCGGTGACCACCATGGCCTTGGCCTTGCCGTCCAGACGCCAGGCGACGTTGGTGCGGAAGTGCTCCACGATCGCCTGGACCTTCTGGCTGATGTTGTACGGGTGCAGCTTCACCCAGTTCATCAGGGACTTCAAGGCCTCGGACTTGTCCACCCGGGCATCGTCCGAGTCGTAGTCCCGGCCATTGTGGGTGAGCCGGTAGGCCACCCTGTAGCTGGTGTAGTTCTGCAGCACGTCCAAGATGAAGCGTTCCTCGATGGCCTGCTGCATCGAATACAGGTGGAACGGCTGCGGCAGCCCGTCGAGTCCCTTGCGGCCGAACAGCTCCAGCGTCTTGGCCTTCGGGGTGGCGGTGAACGCGAAGTAGCTGATGTTCTTCGCGTCCGCACGTTCGGCCATCTCGGCCGCCAGGAAGGACTCGACGTCGAAATCCCCGCCGTCGTTGACGTCCGCCAGTTCCTCGGCGGAGAGGACCTTCTTGAGCTTGTTGGCGGTGGAGCCGGTCTGCGAGGAGTGGGCCTCGTCCGCGATGATCGCGAAGTTCCGGCCCTTCAACGCTTGGGATTCGGCGATGGCCTTCAGCGCGAACGGGAAGGTCTGGATGGTCACGATGATGATCGGCGTCCGGGCCACCAGGGCCGCGGTGAGTTCGGCGGACTTGGAGCCCGCGGTGCCGCGGATGGGGACCACGACGCCGGACTTGTGCTCGATCTGGTAGATCGCATCCTGCAGTTGGGCATCCAGGACGGTCCGGTCCGTCACCACGATCACCGAGTCGAAGATCTTTTCATTCCCGGTCCCGTGCAGGGAGCTCAGCTGGTGCGCGGTCCAGGCGATGGAGTTGGTCTTGCCGGATCCGGCGGAGTGCTGCACCAGGTAGCGGTGGCCGGGACCCTCGGTGCGGGCGGTCTCGATGAGCCGGTTGACCACGTCCCACTGGTGGTAGCGGGGGAACAGCAGAGACTTGCGGACCTCCCGTTCACCTGTGACGGGGTTGGTCTTGTCGCTGACCTGCAGGTGCAGGAACTTCCCGACGATGTTCAGCCAGGAGTCCCGCTGCAGCACCTGCTCCCAGAGGTAGCTGGTGCGCGAGCCCTTCGGGTTGATCGGATTGCCGGCATGGCCGTCGTCGCCGAGGTTGAAGGGCAGGAAGTAGGTGTCCTTGCCCTTGAGTTCGGTAGTCATCTGGATCTCGTCATTGCTGACCGCGAAGTGCACCAGCGCGCGGCGGCCAAAGGACAGCAGCGGCTCGTCCCTGTTCTTCCCGTTCCGCGGCAACCGGTCCTTGCGGTACTGCTCGACGGCATCATTGATGTTCTGCGTGAAGTCGGTCTTCAGCTCGATGGTCGCCACCGGCAGACCGTTGACGAACAGGACCAGGTCGATGCTCTTCTTGGTGTCGACCGTGGAGTAGTGGACCTGCCGAATCACTCGCAGGCGGACCTTGCCGTACCGCTCGAGGGTTTCCGGGTTCAGGCCCATGGCCGGCTTGAACTGGCACATCTCGAACTTCGCGGCGACGTCCTTGAATCCGGTGCGCAGCACCGAGAGCATGCCCGCCTCCTTAGTGGCCGGCTTGTCCAGCACCTTGCACAGCCGGTCGAGCAGCAGGCGCTGGGCGATCTCCCGCTCCGCGGGGGAATCGGTAGGCTTTAGGACCTTGCCCAGCTGACCCGGTTGCGTATCCG
>Ga0182739_1002802_pt1 | contig 15940 bp, 16 predicted proteins | sample eDN5th30CBELigBY_FD_128873 | JGI IMG/M metagenome (GOLD analysis project Ga0182739, IMG submission 128873) | Enriched backyard soil microbial communities from Emeryville, California, USA - eDNA 5th pass 30_C BE-Lig BY (version 2) (version 2) | ecosystem: Environmental > Terrestrial > Soil >... | reverse complement strand
TTTTTGTTGATGACTGAGTACGTCCACTTGACCACGTAAATCTTGCATAGCTTGCTGTAAACTTGAGATCTGGCCAGTTAAATCAAATTGTTGGCGATTATCTAATTGCTGTTCTAATCTGGCTACTCGTTGTTCTAGCGACAATAGGGGAGTTTGATTTCGGATCTCTTGCGGATCAATGGGCCTAGCATCCACAACTTGAGCCTCGGCATAGCTATAAGCGCTATAGGCCAATCCTAAAGCAATCAAAGAACATTTAATAGATTTCACCTTATTCAACCTCATGCAATTGATTAAACCATAGTCTTCTCTTCTAAACATCTTACCTATGAGAGAAGGTTAGGATAAAAACAAGCTCCGTTCGCTTTTATCTTAACCTTCTTAACTAACCTCACTCCCTAAAGAGTGAGGTTAGTTAGACTATTTATTTAGCTTCGTAAATTAAATTTGCGCGACGGTTCAAGCGATAAGCATCTTCGGTATTACCTAAAGCAACTGGACGTTCTGCACCATAGCTTACAATTCTAATTTGTTCCTTTTTAACGCCTTGCATCATTAAGACGTTTGCAACACTCTTAGCGCGACGTTCGCCTAAAGCAATATTGTATTCACGGCTACCACGGCTATCGGTATGACCTTCGATCAATACTTTTGCAGCAGGATGTGCAACTAAATATTGGGCTTGAGCATTAATTGAAGCGGTATAATCTGAACGGATATCACTCTTATCAAAATCGAAGTGATAGGTTTGATTATACGGTGCGCGGGTAGTCGCCTGATCAAATTTATCTTCGCCGGTAAAGCTTGCATCTTGACCTATGCCAGAACCATAAGCCCCTTCTGCTCCTGCACTACCTGCGCCGGTACCCGTTCCTTTATGAGTCGAAGAACAACCCACTAAAGCCACAAAACCAATGACCACTAAACCTAATTTTACCCAATTTTTAATTTGCATAAATATTCCTCTCTCACACTCACAATTCAATGATATAAGTTTTATAGTAATTCGAAACCAGCTTGGTCACACTATTACCACATAAACTTATATCACCCTAAAAACGGAGACCATGCTGGTTCCTGTACATCACCATCTCTTGCAGGTAAGCGAATCTTTACCCGCCCATCGGTTGATGAAATACCTAACATAGGGCGTCCACCAGCTTGTGTGGCATAGATTACCATACTACCATTCGGTGCGATACTAGGGGACTGATCATATCCCGTTGTACTTAATAGTGTAACTCTACCACTGGTTATATCTTGTAAAGCAATGTAGTACTGCCCATCTTCACGATGAATCATGGCTAAACCATTGCCATCGGGTGTATAAGAAGCTCTAGCATTATAACTACCATTATAAGTTAATCGAGTCGTTGAACCGGTTGCTAATTCGGTTCTATAAATCTGTGGCGAACCTCCTCTATCGGAAGTGAAAATGATGGCATTGCCATCGGGCGACCAACGTGGCTCGGTATCAATTGACCAACCATCGGTTAGCTGACGAACTCCACCACCTACTAAATCTTTCACATAAATCTTTGGTTTATCTTCTTTTGACAATACCATGGCAAGTTGTCGGCCATTTGGTGAAAAAGCTGGGGCGCCATTAATCCCTGGGAAACTACTAACTAAACGGCGCGAGCCTGTCGCTATATCACTGATGTAGATTCCCGAGCGGCGGTTCTCAAAAGATACATAAGCTATTTGACGACCGTCGGCTGCCCAAGCGGGAGACATGATAGGTGAATTAGAAACCAAGACGCTTCTTGGATTATAGCCATCCATATCGGCCACTTCTAAGCGATATTCGGGGGCTCTATTGGGCCAACGTTTAACCAGCACATAAGCGATTTTAGTAGAAAATACGCCTCGTACTCCAGTTAGTTTCTGGTAAATTAAATCGCTAATATGGTGAGCAAGCCGGCGCAAACCTTCGCGTTCCGTGGTAAATTCTTGCTGCAATAAAACATGCTGCCCAGCGGGATCGGCATTAATGGCATCCAGTAAAACAAAATTAACCTTAAAGCGTCCGCCTGTAAGTGGAGTTACCGAGCCAATCACTAGATTATCCGCACCTTGGTTGCGCCAATAACCATAATTAACTTCGGCAACAGTATGCGGCTGTTGATTAGCTTGTTGAGTATCTAAAAGTTTAAACCGGCCGCTGTATTTTAAATCGGCTTGAATAATATCGGCTATATTATTGGACTCATCATTTTGCCCAGCAAAAGCCACCACCGCTATAGGAATAGCCCTATCAATTCCTTGAGTTAACTCAAGCTGTAAGGCCGCGTAACTGGTTTGCAAACAGCAAATCAGTAATAGTCCCACGAATAGTTTTACTGTTTTTAACATACATATTCTCCGATTGATATAAATTCAATGGCGCTATTCTTAAAACTTCTTTTGCTAGCCGCCTGTAATCCCTTCTGGACGTACTAATAAATTAATTTCCCTAAGTTCATTAAATAAACTCTCGTCGGTGGGTACGGGTAATGGAGAGGCTTTACGCACCGCGGCCATTGCCGAGCGATCCAGAATGGGATTGCCGCTACTTTGCACTAATTTAACATCCAATACAACACCGCCGGGACCCACTTGAATTAATAATCTACACGCTATGTCTTTAGCCATATTTTCTGGCACTATCCATTGCTGCTGAATAGCATTACGGATCATGTCGCCGTATTTAGCAAGCGCGGCTTGTTGGGCCTGCAATTTATCGTGATCGAGCTGTTGCTGCTCAGCCGCTAATTGCTGCTGTAATAAGTTGTCTTCCTCGGCTGCTTTGCGTTGCTGTTCTGCTAGTTGCTTTTGCTGTAATGCCAGCTCGGCTTCTTGTTGCTGCTTTTGCTTAACAGCTTGTTGCTGTTTAGCAAGATCGGATAGCCGTTTTTGTTCGGCAACTTGTTGCGCTTTTATTTTTGCCAACTTTTGTGCCTCGGCTTTCGCTTGAGCAGCCTGTTGTAGCCGCAATTTTGTAGCTTCGGCTTTGAGCTGAGCCACGCGCTGCTGTTCCAATTCACGTTGACGTTTAGCTGCAGCTGCTTGCTCAGCTAGCTGCTGTTGACGTTTTAACTCGGCCTGCTCTTTAGCTTGCTGCTCGGCTTTTAATTTTGCAACTTGAGCGGCCACTTTGCTTGAATTTACTGCAACCGCTTTAATAGGCTGAGTATTTGCCACAGCAGCTGGGGCAGACACACGCCCAGTAAAATTAAGTTGCGTGATAAACAGAACTATTATCAAAACATGTAAAACAATGGAAAATATAAAGGGGCGTTTATACGTTTGCTGCATGATTTTTCACTACGATTTAGGTGGTGGAGAGGTAATAAGGCCAACAGCTTCGGCACCTGCCTGCTGCAATAGCACCATCGCTTGCATTACTTTACCATAATCAACATCCTTATCGCCTTTTACTAATACATCCCGCTGTTTGCCACTTTGTTTAGCTAGCTCCAACTCGGCGGCGACTCGTACAGCCAGATCATCTGCGGCCATGGGTGCATCTGGATGGCTATTTAAATTTAAATAATACAGACCTTTAGCATCCACCGAAACCACTATGGGTTGTTGTTCTTTAGTATCGACCGCCTTAGCTGCGGCCTGTGGCAGATTAACTTTTACCCCTTCGGTTAATAAAGGAGTAGTCACCATGAAGATAATCAATAACACCAACATCACGTCGATGTAAGGCACTACATTGATTTCTGCCATCGGCTTCCTACGCTTACGCTGAGCTTGCATATTAATTTCTCACTGATGGGATTGGCGATATAAGATACTGGCAAATTCTTCTTGAAAAGTATCGTATTGATTCAATAGCCGTTCAACTTGATTGCTATAACGGTTATAGGCAATAACCGCGGGAATGGCTGCAAATAAACCCATGGCTGTGGCAATTAAGGCTTCCGACATACTGGGTGCTACCATGGCAATGCTGGCTTGTTGGACCCCCGCAAAGGCTTGCAAGGTATTCATAATTCCCCACACGGTGCCAAATAAACCAATGTATGGGGAGGTTGAACCAATAGTAGCCAGCAGGGCCAAATGTTGTTCTAATCTATCGGTTTCCCGCATATTAGCAATACGCATGGCTCGTTGCACCGAGGCCATTAAAGAATCCGCGGAAATACCCGTCTGCTTACGCAATCTTAAAAACTCATCAAAACCCGCTTTAAAAATATAAGCCATGCCAGCAACACCACCGGGTTGATGCTCTAAGCCTTGATAGAGTTTATGTAGATCCGTACCCGACCAAAATTGATTTTCAAAACTTAGCAAGCGGCGCTTAGCTTCCTTTAGCACGTTAGAACGTTGTAAAATTAAGGCCCAAGAGACCACAGATGCCGCTAGTAACAGCAACATTACGATTTTCACTATAAGACTAGCATTTGCTATATAAGTCCACATCGATGTACTCTCTACCATTTTAATCCTCTCAGCAACCTTACTAGGCTAGCTCATTACTAGCATTTATTTAGATACGACTTTTTTGAAGATAATGTCCTCAAACCGTCATTTTACATCCAAATACTGGGTGCCGTAAGCGGCAGGACCCAAGTCTTTTTGAAAATAACAGTTTAAAAACACCCTTTTAAAAAACCTCGGTATTTTTAACTTCTGCCAATTGTTTTGGCACCTGTAAACCAAAATGTAAATAAGCATGGCGGGTTACCATGCGGCCGCGCGGCGTACGCATAATAAAACCCTGCTGAATTAAGTAAGGTTCTATTACATCCTCAATCGTGCCACGTTCTTCACCAATAGCTGCAGCTAAACTATCAAGCCCTGCAGGGCCTCCATCAAATTTATCAAGCAGAACTAACAAGAGCTTACGATCCATCATATCAAAACCACAAACATCAACATCTAACAAATCCAGCGCTTGATGTGCTACTGTTTGTGTAATTTTACCACCGGCTTTCACTTGGGCATAATCTCTTACCCGACGCAACAAGCGATTGGCAATACGTGGTGTCCCCCGAGAGCGTTTGGCAATTTCAAGGGCCCCTTCCACTTCAATTTCAACACCTAAGATCGCAGCCGAACGCTGCACTATTTTAGTCAAATCAGTTACATTGTAAAACTCTAAACGCTGTACAATGCCAAATCGATCGCGCAGAGGAGACGTTAACAACCCAGCCCGAGTCGTCGCGCCCACTAAGGTAAAAGGCGGAATATCCAATTTAATCGAACGCGCGGCCGGCCCCTCCCCTATCATGATGTCTAATTGATAATCCTCCATGGCAGGATAAAGAACCTCCTCTATCATGGGGCTTAATCTATGGATTTCATCAATAAACAACACGTCGTGCGGTTCCAGATTGGTAAGTAACGCCGCCAAATCACCCGCTTTTTCTAGCACGGGCCCCGAGGTTTGTTTAAGATGCACCCCCATTTCCGAGGCAATGATGTTCGCTAAGGTCGTTTTACCCAGCCCAGGCGGCCCAAAAATAAGCACGTGATCTAAGGCTTCGCGACGCGCTCGCGCGGCGTTAATGAAAATTTCCATCTGCTCACATACGGCAGGCTGGCCTACATAATCTTGCAGGGTTTTAGGACGAATGGCGCGATCAAGGGCTTCTTCATTTTGATCGACGGCAGCGATAAGACGGTCAGGCTGATGCATGGTTAAAGACTCAAATTTAACAATATGGCATTATTATACGTGAATTGAATTAGCAACTGAATGTTTATCAATGATTAACTTTTAAGCGTATCGCTATACTATAATTAGCTAACCAAACGCGCAGCTCAACTTTTTAAAAACCGGGTGTCGCTAAGGTGAAGACTCTATCGCACGCAGTGTACGAGTATGATGGGTAAAAGCGGTAGCAGGCAAAGTATACTCTGCCCCGCTGTAGCGCTTTGGTCACGGAGGGGCAAGGCTGGTTTTCTTAGCAAAGCCAGGAGGGAGTTGCTAAGAAACCTAAGCGACGGGACACGAGTCCTTGGTAAAAAGTTGAGCAACGCGTTTGGTTAGCTATTTACCTAGCTAAATTTTTCAAAGCACCCCGAATAATCTGCTCGCAAGCCAAGGTTTCCCTATCAGCCACCTGGCTAACCGCCCGACTGGCCTCTTGCGGTTTATAGCCTAAGGCTAACAGGGCACTTATCGCCTCGTGTTCGGCGTTACGTACAGGTGGTTTATCGGCTTGAGGTAATAAAGGTGTTAAAGATACGCCTTCTTCATGCCAGGTTTTTAATCTATCACGCATTTCAATAATCAATCGCTCAGCGGTCTTTTTGCCTATTCCCGGCAAACGCACCAGTTGACTCGTATCATTTTCCAAAATGGAATGGACAAATTGATCGGGATCAATGCTTGATAAAATAGTCAGAGCGAGTTTAGGTCCCACCCCATTTACCTTGATCAGCTGACGAAATAAACTACGCTCGCGTAATTCATAAAATCCATATAACACATGGGCATCTTCCCGCACGACCAAATGGGTATGTAAGATAATGATTTGACCAAGTTCTGGCAGTTGGTAAAAGGTTGACATGGGCGCTTCTATTTCATAGCCCACACCTGCCACTTCAACTAATAAATGTGGCGGTTGCTTCTCTAATAAAATTCCTTGAATACGCCCTATCATCTTAAACGCCCCCTACGTAGTGCATAGGCCTGCCCACCCATGCCTGCTAGACTTTGTTGAGTATTGGCATGGCATAAAGCCACCGCCAGTGCATCCGCCGAGTCTACTGCCGGCATTCCAGATAATTGCAACAGTAATTTTACCATATGTTGCATTTGAGACTTATCGGCTGCTCCATAGCCTACCACCGATTGCTTTATTTGTCGGGCGGAATATTCGGCTACCGGTAAATTAAAATCGGCAGCGGCTACAATGGCTGCTCCCCTGGCTTGGCCTAGTTTAATCGCGGCATTGGCATTCACATGCATAAAAATCTGCTCCACGGCAACCTGCTCGGGTTTATAAGTTTGAATAATGCCTTTTAATTCGGTGAAAATTCGGCCTAATTTTTCAGCAGTATCGGCCTCCCCTAACCGAATAACTCCACTGGCCAAATATTTATGTTGCTTTTTATCGGCTTGAATGACGCCATAACCGGTAATACGCGAACCGGGATCGATACCAAGAATAATAGCCATTGTTAGTTAGTGGTTTGAAAAACATGGGGATATTGTAGCTGGCTTAGGCTAAGCAGGCTAGTTATACCATTTCCATTAAATAAATGATATTAGAAAGTATTTGCGTTAGTAAAAAACAGATAAATTCCCTGATAACATATATGTCCGCCCGCTTAAATCTAAAATGAGTTTTGGCAGATAAGCGAAATGTCTTATCTGCCATACCCGCTATTATGGAGCCGGAGCAGGATTAAAAGCAGGGGTAGTAGCAGGGATAGTATTAGCTACTGCATTAAAATCTTCTTCTAAGGACCGAACAACTCCCCGGGAAAACATATTTTGACGTTGAGCTGCAGTAAATGTTTTATAAGGCTGCGTTTTTTTAGGCGCTGACGGTGGGCTTTTAGTTTCGTTAGTTTCAAATAAAGTCATGATTCACCTCGAATTGTTATTAATTAAAGTTATTTCTTCCGTTGAGGTGGGCAGAATCCTAGCTGTGACTAAGGTATTCCGGCCAAACTTACTGCTTAAATACCATAATAACACATACTTATTTGCCGTCTGTGCTTCCGCTGCGACATCCGTATGTACTGGAGCATTATAACAAGATATTGCTTATCATCAAGCTTTTTTGGATTAACTTGTAAGAATCAGATTACAAAAAAAACTCCAATGGCTTACATAAAAACCAGTAAAAATCTTACAGTCTATGCACTTTCATTTAAAGTTATAACGGTTCTGTTAAAAACTAATTTATTAAGCATAGCTAGAACTAAGCTAAACCTAAATTCCAAGACCCATCCTTGTGTCATCTCGCCATCATTCTAATACCTAGTCGCTTAGTTTAACTAAGTATCTGAACCAATCTTTTCATGTATTACAAAAGTGGGTGACGCTAAAGTGAGGGACGATAGAACAACTTGAGTGACAGGATAGAGATTACAAATTATTTAATATTCTCTAAGCTTATTAAGCCTAGAATACTCTTTTTTAAATGTAGTTGTGCTGCGTTTCGAGTCTTCAGCAACTTCCCTAGCATAAGCAGGTTTCGAAGGAGATATATTATTTGAAGTAAAAGGAGCAAAAAAAGCACAAGGGAAACACAGATTGGTAGCATTGCTTGCAAGCTTTAGCAAATTAGCAGCAAAAAACTTTTTATATAAACCAAGCCAACTATAACGATTGGCTTAGTTTATTTTAGACAGTACTAAGAACCATTAGAGTATGTTTGCAAACACACTTTAATTATTTAACTATACGCAGGTTTGGTTTACCCTTACCTTTGCTGGTGGGCTTTGGTGGCTCAGGCGGAGTCTCATCATCGCTTTCCTCGGCCTCTTCTTCACTAAATACTACTCCTTGGCCATTTTCATGAGCGTAGATAGCCAGCACCGCTTTCACAGGCGCAATAATGTTGCGTGGCACACCAGAAAATCGCGCTTGAAAAGTCACCTGTTCATTTCCAAGCTCTAAATCATCTACCGCTTCGGGTGAGATATTAAGAATAATCTGACCGCTTTCAACATATTGTTTAGGCACTTCGACCTCTGGCATATCGGCATTTAATACGATATACGGAGTAAATTCATTATCACACATCCATTCATAGAAGGCGCGTAATAAATAAGGACGGGTTGAAGTCATTGTAATCTCATCTCACGTTCGGTTTCGGTCAGGCTTGCTTTAAAAGTCTTACGTTTGAAAATACGTTTCATATAATCTTCGATAGCCTTAGCTTGAGCCGGTAGTTCAATGTTCAATTTTGGTAGCCGCCATAACATAGGCGCCAAACAACAATCTATCAGAGAGAATTCTTCGCTCATAAAATAAGGCATTTCGGCAAAAACAGGGGCTACACTCACCAGGCCATCTATCAGCTCTTTACGGGCTTGCTCGGCATCGGGCGCCTCTTTCATGATTTTACCCATCAAGCTATACCAATCTTTTTCAATTCGCTGCATCATCAACCGTGCCCTAGCTCTGGCTACTGGATACACGGGCAATAAGGGAGGATGAGGAAACCTCTCATCTAAATATTCCATGATAATGCGTGATTCATAAATAATTAAATCCCTGTCAACTAAAGTAGGCACTTGTCCATAGGGATTTAAAGTCAATAAATCTTCCGGTTTATCCTGTAAATTCACTTCAACAATCTCGGGTGTTAATCCCTTTTCGACCATTACAATACGAACTTGATGTGAATAAGGGCACACACCCGCTGAATAGAGCGTCATCGTTGAACGCTTGGCTACTGTCGCCATGCTAAAGGCTCCTCTGGTTAATTTTCTTCCAATACTCGCGTTTTAATAGATACGTTAATATGGCAAAGATAGCTAAAAATAACAAGACCCCCATGCCTAAATATTGCCGTTTGAGTTTTTCTGGAGCCGCAGTATACGCTAAAAAATTGACTAAATCATTGATGGCTTGATCATATTCTCGGGCCGTTAACAATCCCGGCTGTTTCAATTGTAGAATGGGCTGAGGCTGCTCGGGCTTAAGTGGGCTATAGGTTTGTATACCTTGTAGTGGTGCCAACACATGCGGCATAGCGACTTCGGGGAATAAGATATTATTAGTTCCCCAGGGCCGATTTTCATCTTGATAAAAACCATGTAAAAATGTATATAGCCAATTTACGCCTCTAATTTTAGCAATCAAGGTTAAGTCGGGTGGGACTACGCCAAACCAATTTTTTGCATCTGTGGATAATAAAGCCGATTCTACGGGATCGCCAGGTTTAGCCGCTGAAAAAATCAAATTTTCCTTGAGCAATTTTTCATTAATACCTAAATCCTCGGCGATTCGCTGATAACGCATATACTGTAACGAATGACAACCGGAACAATAATTCATAAACAATTTTGCCCCTCGTTGTAAAGAAGCCTTATCACTAGGATAAATATGAGCTTGTTGTAGCTTGATAGAGGTCTCAGATGCTTGGGCAAGTTTGAATAATAACGTTCCCAGTACTAACAAAATAATGGTCAAATACGGCTTCATCATGCTATGCGCTCAGGCAATGGCTTGCTTTTTTCTAAGGCCGTATAAAAGGGCATTAGCAAAAAGAAAGCAAAGTAACCCATAGTAAAAACTCTGGCCAATAGCGTACGCCAGGGTGTAACCTCGGTTAAACCCAAATAACCTAAACCCAAAAAACTCAAGCTAAAGATAAAAAGAGCCATTTTACTCATCCAACCCCGATAACGAATTGACCTGACTGGGCTTCTATCCAGCCAAGGCAGCACGAATAAGATGGCAATAGCCGCTGCCATTGTCATTACTCCCCACAACTTATCGGGAACTGCACGTAGCATTGCATAAAAAGGCGTCATATACCAAATGGGGGCAATGTGTGCAGGAGTCTGTAAAGGGTCGGCCGGAATAAAGTTAGTGGGTTCTAAAAAGTAACCACCAAACTCGGGAGCAAAAAATACAATTAAGGTAAAAATTAATAAGAATATCGCCAGGCCCCAAAGATCTTTTAGGGTGTAATAGGGATGAAAAGGAATAGTCTGATTGTCTTTGCTATTAATTGTAATATCTATACCTAAGGGATTATTAGCTCCGACATAATGCAAGGCTTTAATATGCAGACGCACCAAAAAGATCATGATTAAAGGCACTGCAATAATATGCAACGCAAAAAAACGATGCAGAGTTGCATCGGCCACCATATAGTCCCCTCGCATCCATAGGGTAAGTTTTGGCCCTATTACCGGGATGGCGCTAAACAAAGAGGTAATAACCTGCGCCCCCCAATAAGACATTTGTCCCCAAGGCAATAAATAGCCCATAAAGGCTTCTGCCAATAACACCAAATATAACAACATGCCGAGCAACCAAACTAATTCCCGCGGCCTTTTGTGCGATCCATACAGTAAAGAGCGAAACATATGTAAATAAATGACGATGAAGAAAAACGAAGCTCCGGTGGAATGCAAATAGCGAATTAGCCAACCATAATTGACGTCTCGCATGATAAATTCAACCGAGGCGAAGGCTTCCTTAGCCGTGGGGGTATAATACATGCTAAGAAAAATACCGGTAAAAAGCTGCAATCCCAGCATGACTAAAGCTAAGGAACCTAGTAAATACCAAAAATTAAAATTCTTTGGCAGATAATACCGAGTCAAATTTTCTTGATAAGTTTTTTCTATGGGAAAACGTTGTTTAAACCAATTGACTAGTTTATTAGCCATCTCTTGTACCTTGCCCTGGATTCCAATCGGTTCCAATTAAAATACGTTTTTCAGCAAGAAAAGTATAAGGAGGCACCGCTAAATTGATAGGCGCCGGCACACCTTTAAATACCCGTCCAGCTAAATCAAAGGTTGAGCCATGGCAAGGGCAATAAAACCCTCCCGGCCAATTGGAGCCTAACTCATGGACGGTAGGCACATATTTAGGTGAGCAACCCAGATGAGTACAAATCCCAATCAAAACTAAATAATCGGGATTAATGGAACGATGTTCATTATGAGCATACTCGGGCTGTTGATCGACCCTAGACTCGGGATCACGCAGTTCATTTTCATGCTTATGCAGCCCTTCTATCATGGCTTTAGTACGGTAAATAATCCATACCGGCTTACCCTGCCATTCTACCGTTAACATTTGTCCTGGCTGCAAGTGACTAAGATCAACCTCTACCGGTGCCGCTGCAGCCTCGGCTTTAGCACTCGGTAACAAAGAAGTGGCAAAAGGCAGCGAGGCAGCTAACACGCCGACGCCACCTACCACGGTAGTTGCCGTAACTAAAAATTTCCGGCGTTGCTCATCAATCTTATGGGTAGACATCTATTCGCGATCTCTAAATGGTTAACTAGGACATTTTATAAGGGCTATTTTAGCTATATATAGGTGACTTAGGGAACTAAATTAATTAGATTTAGAAAGATAAACCTAAGCTTTAGATAATGTGATACAGGAGTCCTGCTCTTTTTATAAATTCCCAACCTTTCTCTAGTATACCCAACCCATGCCAAAACCAGTTTTTGTCGAAATGGCACATATTCTCAGCTAACTATTCCTGAATTGCATTTGGCGTGTCTAATAGGGCTTTTACTCGAGAATGTAACGCAATCCACTTAAGCATCTAATCAAAATTTTTCTGGTTAAAAGCATGGGGCCTGTCGCTCAAGTTATCTCTTCTCTCTCGCTTGGTGGCGGGTGTTTAAGATTTTAGCCAAATTATAGCGGTTGAGATATGTAACAGCTACTGTCTGTTGATACACCGAATAATGACTTTATTTATACTGTCGGTGCGGTAAACTTGACATCGAGATGGGTTTGGCTGGGTTGTAGAAATTTATCCTGAACATGAGACCGAGTTAAGACTTCAGCCGTAACAGCTCGCTTTCGAAACTCTACTTTTGCTGAGACAAGGGTGAACTCATTACTACTCGAATCCTCACATACTTCTATGTACGCTGCGGTTCTGCGTTCCGGGTCTCCTGCAACTTCCCCAGCAGAAGCGAGTTTCGCAAGAGGTCTAATGGTAGGGCCTGGCTTAAAAAATTGTGCGGTATGCCGTTTTATCATTATAGCTTCTTGTTCATGGCCGCCTTGTATTTTTGTATTAGGTTTAATGGGCTGCCAAAAACTACAAGTAGGTATCTTAGCCCCAGACTCCATTACTAGTTCAGAAGGTTCAATAGTCGTGAAGGTCTCTACTGTTTTTGGTTGACTAGTTGTTGGCTCCATATCGCTAGCGGGTTCGACCAATTGAATTGAGTTCTCCTGCGGTTTTTTGTCACCCTTTCTCACTACGGGTTCATTATTGGCGATTTTATCCCGTACGCTTATATTAACTTGACCATTTTGCAAAACACTTGCCTTTTTTTGCTCATTACAGGTATTTTCACTAAATTTGGCTTGGTATTCCACTTGAGCCTGCTTTACTATTCTTATCCTTTGCTCGGCGGCTTTTAAGCGCTTTAATTCGATTTGCATAGACTCGTTCATCAATTTTAAATCATCCAGAGCCTTATCACGTCTTATGCGAGTTTGTTCCGCCTTATAATTTGAATAAGCTAATGCACCCCCTACTATAATACCGATGGCAAGAAAAACAGGATTTAGCGTAACCACGCCTATACCAATTCCAATAATAACCGGGTGACCATGGTGCATAATCCCGGAAAATAAACCATAGGACTTGCCAACTTTTTTAATTCCCGAGGCCGCTTTATAAGCCGTATAATTAGTACTGCCTAAAGAAGAGCGATAATTATGTAACTTAACCCGACCTGATTTTACGGCTGGCTTGATGTGTTTACGTTGCTCTAATTCGCTTTTTAGATAATCATATTCTGCCAACAATTCATTCTTTTTAGTATTTTGTTTTATTTCTTTATAACTTCTACGCAGCAAATTACCAACGGCCATTGCGCCAAAAAAGGTCGCTATACCCGCGCCTATTAATACAGATGCTCCAGCCGTGACAGGGGCCAACTTAATACCAATAATAACCGCAGCAACAGCTATTCCAGCATAAGCTAAGGTTTCAAAGGCCGTGAAGGTTGCCAAACCAAACATCAACGAGGTTTTATGCTGAACCTTAGCTAATGGGTTATAAAACTTTTTCATAAAAGCCTTTTGTTCGGCTGAGGTTCTAGTTTTAAAATCGATTGCTTCACCTTGATGAACTTGTTCAAGCTGCTCCAGCAATGCCTGTTTTTCGTTAACTAGGGCTGTTTCTAACTCGACCTTATTGATTTGTTTAGTATATTCACTATTTTGAGCAAAAATCTCGTCTTCCCATTTATCGCGATAATGATTCATGGTAGCAAACGTAATGGCTACTGCTGCACCAGCGACTATAAGTACCGGATTCAAGGTGTGAACACCTAACACAATCAGCAATAAACCGGGCAATAAGCTAGCGACTAACTTCAGGTTGCGAGAGTAGTTTTTAACTTGATTAAACTTATCAGCCGCTGAATCTAAGGTATTTTTCAGGCTAGTTTTAACAGAAAAACCTTCCATTTTTTGTTGCCATTTATCACGTAGCTTATCGGTCTGCTCTTTCTTATCCGAGAAAGGCAATAACAGAGTATATTGAAGTAAAGTAATAGCATGGTTTCCTGACCATCTGCCAAATGCCGGCAGTTGAGCCATGAACGAACTGGTTTTTACAGGTGCTACAGGTTGTTTGATAATCGCATTAAAAATTTTTTGCTGCTTATTTTCCCAGGCATTTATGTAAGTAATAACAAACTCTTGGTTATTAGGGGTAAGTGAATGAACAAAAGCAAGCTGCTTAGTATTTATTTGTTGTCGCAATTTCTGCAACTGCAATTGTTTTTTTTCTGCTATTTGTTTAAGTTTTTGGTTTTCATTATATTTTTGTTTGCGCTCCCAGATCCCTAAACCAAAACCCAATACCGCAGAAAACAACACACAACCACCAATAATCCAACCAACGGGGCCCATTGCTAAACCAAGCCCTAAGGCTAGTCCTACCTTTACGATACCAGAAGTCGTATAAGCAGCGTTTAAGGCCGAGTTAATACCACTCATGACATAATGCAAACCTTTTTTAAGGGTTGCAAATTGCCCTACAGCCTTGAAGCTTAGAAAAACCGAGCCAAAAAAAATGGCGCCTAAGGGCGCCATTGCAATTAAGACAGGCCAGGTAAAGCCCAGTGTCAGGGCTAGGGCTATGCCACCCGCCAGGCAAGCCATTGCAGCCAGAAGACTTAATAATATCGCTAGAGAATAAAAACCGTAGCGGAACCACGGATTGGTAAAAGAACGCTTCACTGCTGTTTTAATATATTCAATTCTATCAATGAAAGATTGAAGCCTTAACATCATAAGCTATTACCAAATTAGAATTTTAGTGCCGTCATTTTAATTAAAAAATAATTCCACGCAAGTCTTTTTTTCAGTAACTTATTGATTTATAACAAGTTATTGGCAAAAAATATCCTCGGTACATTTTATAAGGCAAAGTCTTGCAATATTTAAATGATAGGTATTGTTAAAACCGAGACAGAAACGCACTTAATTAGGCAAGAACAAGGTACCATTCGGATGGCAGGATCCGAGTCTTTTTAGCCCCAAATTTTGCTTAGTTTAGAAACACACCCTAAGCTAAGGCCATGCTAGTTGTTCCGGCTTAGGTTAAAGTAATATTACTATGACAGTTAATAATGGCTAGATTGTAGGCAGGGTTTTAACGCCTAATTAAAAGAGCAAAATTAGAGAACAGAAATAAGTGGAAATATCTAAACAGAATTTTATCAAACGAACTTAGATAACGGCTAGGCAGACTATAAAAATATTAAACAGGCAAAATGCGTAGCTGGGTGGGATAAACTCCCACCCATTAAAGAAAGCTTAACGTTTAGAGTACTGAGTTGCTCTACGCGCTTTATGTAAACCAACCTTTTTACGTTCAACTTCACGAGCATCGCGAGTTACAAATCCAGCTTTACGTAACACGCGGCGAGCCGAATTAGCAGCCGTACCATCACTACCAGCTTGCTCATCTTCTTGAATTAAAGCACGGGTAATACCTAAACGAATCGCCCCTGCTTGGCCAGTAGTACCACCACCGATAACTGTAATATGCAGATCATATTTATCTTCCACTTCAAGTAGTTGAAGTGGCTGACGAACAACCATGCGCGCGGTTTCGCGACCAAAGTATTCATCAAGTGGACGGCCGTTGACAATAATATTACCTTTACCAGGGCGAATAAATACCCGGGCACTAGAGCTTTTACGCCGGCCAGTACCGTAATATTGTTTTAATGCTTTTGCTCTTGCCATAATCTAGTTCCAATTAATCTTCAATATTAAGAATCTGTGGTTGCTGGGCTGTATGTG
>Ga0182739_1002801_pt1 | contig 15947 bp, 15 predicted proteins | sample eDN5th30CBELigBY_FD_128873 | JGI IMG/M metagenome (GOLD analysis project Ga0182739, IMG submission 128873) | Enriched backyard soil microbial communities from Emeryville, California, USA - eDNA 5th pass 30_C BE-Lig BY (version 2) (version 2) | ecosystem: Environmental > Terrestrial > Soil >... | reverse complement strand
ACGTGTGTGCCAATCTTGTCTGCGTTGTTCTTTGGCATTCATGAGTTACCCTCCGTATTCAGGTTAATCTCATGATCTCATAGCTAGGTTAGTAGTTGAAGGTGTGGAGAGTTTGACGCTTACGTTGTTAGATAGTGCTGCGCATTCTGAGGCTAAATACACCCCCTCTTGCCGTCTATATGTTATAACATGTCTGTTATTGCAAGCAAATGTGATCGAGGCTGGAATGTCATGCAGCATCCTTTATTTTCTATATTGTGATAAAATAGAACTTTATTACTATGAAAGGGTAGTGAGTGACTTGAAACGTGACATTCCGATGCAACTTAAAGGCAATTTGAACAATCTCGACATCATGAAATTCATAGCTGCAATCCTTATTGTCAGTATCCATACTGCGCCGCTGTTGTCGTTGAACGAGACAATAAGCTTGGCTCTCGAGAACACCATAGCGCGTGTTGCCGTACCGTTCTTCTTCGCCGCGTCGGGGTACTTATTCTTCGGCAAAATATCCACTAACGATAATCGGACTACACATCCAGCGAGCAGCTATTGGGCCAAGTATACGAAACGTATAGCCGTTATCTACTTGGTATGGAGTCTGATCTATGCCGTGTATGATATCCCACATTCCTATCAGGAGCATGATCACGATCTGCTGCGCACCCTAGTGTTCTATTTAAGAGATTTTGTTTTCATAGGCGGCCATTTTCACTTATGGTATTTTCCTGCGCTTTTATTTGCAGTAACTGCGCTCTATTTCGGTATTCGAATGATGTCGTTATCTAAACTGCTGTTGTTATCGATTGGGCTCTATGGGATTGGCTTATTTGGAGATGCTTATTTCGGCGTATTAGGCGAAGATACGGTGCTTTCCCGTTTCGTGCTTCACTATTTCGAGGTGTTCGGGACAACGAGGAATGGACTCTTCTTCGGACTGGTGTATGTGGTGCTCGGGGCGTATATCTACGAACGGGGGCTGAAGGCTCGGCACTCGAAGCCGGGACTTCTATTCTCCCTATCTCTCATTGGCGTAATCCTCGAGGTCGTGCTGTTGAATCAATTGATCGAAATCAGAGATTGTAATATGCTGATCATGCTGCTTCCGGCGACGTACTTTTTATTCCAAATGCTCCTACATAAGCAATCGCCGCAATGGTCCATCGACTTTAAGGTGCTCCGGGACAGCAGTTTGCTGATCTACTGCTCGCATGGCATGTTCCTTCTCCTGTATTCGCGTGTGCTTGGCGATGTAGTGGCACACAGCTTCGCATGGTTTGTTCTCGTATTTCTCTCGTCGCTTGCGACAGCGCTGCTCATGATGAGGCTGAGACGCAGCGAGTCCGCTAGCCGGTATATCAGCATATTCTATTAAAAGCAAATGACCAGCACCCGTGTTCCAGTGAGGATAACACGGGTGTTTTGATATTACCTAAAATGTCTTTACGCCGGATGCTAGCTTTGGTAAACTGGTCACAGCTATTTGTTAACCTTAAAACATTAAATTCTGGTTAACAAATATAGATGGATAGGAGTTGATGATCATCCAAACGACATCACAGGTAATCGACTGGCAGTCGCTCGCAGATAAGGCACTTCGTGGGGAGTGTCTAACAACGGAGGAAGGACTTGCCGTTCTTGAGGCGCCTAATGAACAAATGCTGCCGCTGCTTCAAGCGGCCTTTCAAGTGAGGAAGCACTACTTCGGCATCAAAGTGAAGCTGAACATGATCATTAATGCAAAGAGCGGTCTCTGTCCGGAGGACTGCGGATATTGCTCGCAATCAATCGTATCCTCGGCGCCTGTGGAGAAATATTCACTGCTGGATCGCGAGACTTTACTTGCTGGCGCGCGTGAAGCGATGGCCCGCAAAGCGGGTACGTATTGCATCGTTGCTTCCGGCCGGGGTCCTACGCCAAGAGAGCTAGATCAGGTGGTGTCAGCGGTGGAAGAGATTCGTGCGACGATGCCGCTGAAGATTTGTGCTTGCCTTGGCATTCTGAAGGGTGAACAGGCTAAGCGTCTTGCGGATGCAGGCGTTCATCGATACAATCACAACCTTAATACGAGCCGATCGAACTACGCTTCCATTACGACAACGCATACATATGATCAACGGGTAGATACGGTAGAGCAGGTCAGGCAGAGCGGCATGTCGCCTTGCTCCGGCGTCATTATCGGGATGGGCGAGACGAATGAAGAAATTATCGAGATGGCCATGTCACTTCGTGAGCTGGATGCGGACTCGATACCGATCAACTTCCTCAACGCGATCCCGGGCACACCGCTTGAGCACGCGGGACGTACGCCTGCAATGAAAGCGTTGAAAGTACTCGCATTGTTCCGCTTCATTTGCCCTTCCAAGGAAATTCGCTCTGCAGGCGGCCGGGAAGTGAATCTGCGCACGCTGCAGCCGCTGGCGCTGTACGCAGCCAACTCGATCTTCGTCGGCGACTATTTAACGACAGCAGGGCAGGAGATTACGACGGATCATCAGATGATCGAGGATCTAGGCTTCGAGATTGAATTGAATGCGTTGAGTTAAAAAATACCCCTGCCAAAATCTTATGGCAGGGGTATTATGGTTTATCGCCTAATCGGCGCTGAACTGATGACGCCGTACCGATACAGCGCCTTGCGTCCGATCCAGCCAACCAGTCGGTCGGTCAAGAATCCCATCAGTCCAAGGCTGATCAGGCCGACGAAGATCCAGTCGGTGCGGAAGAACAATCTGGAGTTCCAGATGAGGAAGCCGACGCCTTCGTTCGCGGCGATCATCTCGGCACCGATAATAGCCATGTAAGACGTGCCCATCGCCAAGCGGATACCGGTGAAGATATACGGTGTCGTTGCTGGGATCACGACATGGACTAGAATTTGCCACTCCGATGCGCCCATGCTGCGGGCGGAACGGATTTTATCCTCTTCGACCGACAATACGCCTGTCAGCGTGTTCATCATGACGATGAATAGCGTCGCGTACATGATGAGGGCGATTTTGGACTGCTCCCCGATACCGAACCAGACGAGAAACAGCGTAATGAATGCAATCGGCGGAATGAAGCGGATGAAGTTCAAGAATGGCTCAGCGAACACGCGGATCGCGGTAACTTTGCCGATGATGAGACCAAGCGGAATCGCCAGCAGGCTGCCGAGCGCCCAGCCGAGGAAGACGCGATAGAAGCTGACGCCGATATATTTGACGAGCGAGCCGTCTTCGAGCAATTCCTGCGCGCCTTTCCATGTCGCGACTGGACCGGGGATAATCTCGGGTCCGTAGATCCAAGCGCCGATCTGCCAAGCGAAGATTGCGAACAGCCATAACACGGGGACTGTAAACCATTTGTTATGAAGGAGGCTTCGTGTCATGGATGCAGACCTCCTTCCAGCTCCGCATCGAAGTGGGATTGAATGGTACGGTGCAGTGCCTGGAATTGTGGCAGCGAGGCATCGCGCGGATAATCCATCGGCACATCGTAAATATCGGTAATGCGTGCATTCGGTCCATGCGACATCACTGCGATCCGACCGCCGAGCAGAAGCGCTTCTTGAATATCATGCGTGACGAAAATAACCGTCTTGTTCGTCTCTTGCCAGATCTGGCTGAGCTCCTTCTGCATCGTGCGCCGCGTCATCGCGTCAAGCGCGCCGAACGGTTCATCCATAAGCAGAATGGCGGGATCGTTGGCAAGCACGCGGGCGAGCTGCACGCGCTGCTTCATGCCGCCGGACAGCTCGCGCGGAAACTTGTTCTCGTGGCCGAATAATCCGACGAGGCGGATGAATCGATCCGAGATAACGCGCCGCTGCTCCTTCGGCATCTTTTTCATCTTAAGTCCGAATTCGACGTTCTGGCGCACGGTCAGCCAAGGGAAGAGAGAGGAGTCCGCCTGCTGGAACACAACGGCGCGCTCCCGTCCAGGCTTGCAGATCTCTTCATCCCCTACCCGCAGATTGCCGCCGGATTTGGACACGAAGCCCGCAATAATGTTGAGCAGCGTCGACTTGCCGCAGCCGCTTGGTCCAAGCAGGACGAAAAATTCGCCGCCCTTAATGACAAGGTCGATGTCCTTAATAATGTAGTGAATGCTGCCGGGCTTATGGTCAGCATAGCTTTTGTTCAACCGCTCGATCGTGATCGTATTGGATAAAGAGCCGTTCGCATTGGCGTTGGCGCTAGCGCTAGTATTAGCAGACATGGGGCATCCCTCCTGAATCGAAGCTGCTTATTGACCGTAGGTTACACGGTCAGGCGCAGCCTGCTTAATGCTGTCGAGATTGATTTTGCTGGCAAGGTCGAAGTCATCCTTAATGATGCCGGCCCCGAGCATATACTTCTTCTGACTGGTTAGGCTGTCGAAAGACTCCTGCTTGAAGCCGATTTCCCAGTTGTTCGTCGTCAGGTCGCGGAGCGTCGATTCCTTCGGCTGCTTCACTTCCTCGAACAAAATGTCGGCTGTTTTCTCTGGATTGTCTGCGATGAATTTGGAGGCTTCATCAAGGGCGCGAAGAAGGTTGGCAACTGCTGTCGGGTGTTCCTTGATCAGGCTGTTAGGGGCAATGATGCCGCCGCCAATCCGGACACTCGTCTTCGACATATCGGTAAGCTCGTGTACACCCTCAATCGCGTCGAACTTCTCGATCATCGCTGCGCCGACGACCCATGCCGCGTCGATCTCGCCTTTCTTGAGCGCTACATAAGCCTCGTCGAAGCCGCCTTGGCCGATCTGCTTCGTGTCGGCAGCAGCTACGCCGTTATCCTTCAGATATTCCTCCCATAGATAAGGCAGGAACGTGCCGCGCAGCGTGCTGAGCTTCTTGCCCTTCAGATCGGCTGCGGATTGGATGTCGGAGCCGACGTACAGCTTCCATTTCTCCGCTGCGATGTCTGTGTTCGTACCGGTTGCTGCAATGATGGAATAGTCGCCCTTGCTCACAGCGTTAAGGATCGGGAAGTCCGCTCCCCATGCGATATCGGCTTGTTTAATGAAGATAGAGTTGATGCCTTCGGCGGGTGTTGCGAACGTGATGATCTGTGCGTCAATGCCGTATTTGTCGAAGAAGCCCTCGGTCTTCGCAATGCGGAACACCGGATTGGTGAGAATGTCCGCGAGCTTGATAGAGATCGGATCGACTGCGGCATCCGACGTCTGAGCACTGTCAGATGAGTCAGCTGCATTGGTCGACTTCGCCTCATCCTTGCCGCAAGCACTGAGCAGAGCGGCGATTAGGATCGTCATAAGAAGCAGACTGTATGTGGAACGTTTCTTTGTCAATTTCATCGTAGGGTCCCCCCTGTGTAATGTAGCGGTAACCTCGCCCGTCGAGAGGACGGGCAGGTACGCTTATTTTGCGAAATAACTTATTCTTGCGAGCCTTGGTTTTGCCCCGTGATTTCATCCGTGCTTGCGACGCAGAAGGCGCCCTCATCGAAGGAACGAGTTCCAACGATTTCGACAGTGGACGCCGCGCCTCTAGGTGCGGAGCCTGGCACGCGATAATCCGCAACATCGATTGGAAGGATGGCCTGCTCTTGCGGCTTCTCCAGCTGCGGCACCCACTCATACGGCACGCGGTATGCACGATAGACCATGTTGGCGTTGATTTTATTTTTATAAGGAGAGATGTATTCCCACACGAGCTCATGCTCGCGAGTCACTTCGAAGATACGTCCGTCCGCGCCTTCCGTAATAAGCGTGTTGCCGTTAGGCAGGCGCTGCGCGGAGCTGATATACGGGCTGTAGAAACGGTATGAGTCCAGCGGCTGCGTGAAACCGGCTTCTGTCGGCGTGTACTGCCATTCGATCTCGAGTGTGACGGGATTGATCTCGAGAATACGGGAGTGGTCGCGCACCGCATTCTTCTGACCGTATGGCGATGCAGGGTTAGGCAGGCCGTAGCCGCCCCAGCCGCCGTTATCGAATACGAGCAGGTTGCCTTCGCCTGGCAGTCCGCGTGGGATGATGTGCGCATGGTGCTGACCGATAATCCAGCCGAGATGCTTCACTTCAGGCTTGGAGTAATCCGGTCCGAGCTGCCAGACGATCTTGCCTGTGCGGCGGTCCGTAATGCCGATAATGTTCGATTCGCGCGCATCCCAGATGATGTTGTCCGGGTGGAACCGCTCGTCGCCGGCATCATAGAATTTGTTCGGACCAACCCATGATGCGGAGTTGATATGCATCCAGTCGCCGCCCGTGTCGTTGCCGAAGTGGCGTCCATTCGGGTCGCGGAACAATACGTTCTTCGCCGCCTCGTCGAAGCCAAGCTCTTCGAAGTGATCGCTGACAGCCCACTCCCAGATGATATTTCCTTCCCAGTCGACTTCGATGATCGTGTCATCAAGCAGCAGTTTATCGGAGATTTCCGGTTTCGTTACGTTCTTATGTGCTAGTATGAGCGTCTTGCCGCTATTCGTCTGCGGCTCTTGGCCTGGTGCGTAATAGCCGACCGGATTGCCTTCACGCTGATAATCGTGATGCGCGCGAGCCATCCATTCCGGCTCGTAGCCCGGGTCCTTGATCTGCTCGTAACGGTCGAACTTCCATACGATATTGCCGTTGAAATCGACTTGCACGAGGTTCGCTTCATCCTGGAAGCCATATTTGGGATCGCGCTCTTTGGTGCTGCCCGTAACGTAGCCGCCTGGCAAAATTTTGTTCGGGAAGCCGCGCAGTCCTTTCCACAGATGAACCTCCTTGCCGTTCATATCAATCAGCAGTGCGCCAACTTGGGCCGCTTGGAAGATGGTATAACCGCTCCAGGCTTTCTCAGGCAAATAAACAGTTGCACCAGTTGGATAAATGGTTGGGTGTCCCATAGTAATCGCTCCTAAAAGTTATTTGCGATGCATCCCCGAGCTAGCTGCTTGTAAGCAAATAACTAGCATCGGAAGCATACGCTTTGAAGTTATTTGCGATGCATCCCCGAGCTAGCTGCTTGTAAGCAAATAACTAGCATCGGAAGCATTCGCTTTGATTAATAGCTTAAGAAATTGCTTTTTGCCGGTACTTCGCGAGCAGGCGTTATCGTGCTTGGCTGCTCTTGGTTTTGTTTGACGAGATTCATAATGTTCTCGGCGTAGTTCTCCAAGTTGTCGGTAATTTGAGTGAAGGCTGCTTTCTGCGAGTTCAGCTCCTGCTGCGTGAAACTGCCGAACAGAAGGGAGATGCTGGTCTTGCCGACATCGCGATTACGTATCAGCATGCTGCGCCCCTCGCTTGTGATGTCCAGCATGACGGTTCTTCGATCCGTTTCTGGCCGGCGCCGAATCGCAAAGCCTTTCTTCTCCAGCTTGTCGCACAGCGCTGTGATCGCACCGGAGGTCAAATCCAGTTCCTCGGCGAGATCGCCAAGCTTTTGTTCCCCGTCGCGCATCACCTTGTGGAGGATGAGAATGCCGGGGAGGGCTATGCCCTCTACCGTAACTTTGTCGCGTTCCTTTACGAATTTCCGGACCATTCGTCGGAACAGCCAATCGATTTCTTCAAGCTGTGACCACTCGATGCTCACCATGCGCTCCTTTCCTTGGTACACGTTTTGTTTGGTAGTACCAACAAAAAGGCCGCAACATCATCCTGCTAACAGCAGGAATCGTTGGGGCCTTTGGTTTTCCAATCGGCAGTATGCAATTGTTTCAACACTAAAATAATGAGCATTGAAATATCTTGAGTTGATAATAATCCAATAATTCCTACCCGTCAAGTGGGTAAAATAAAAAAGTTTAGCATTTACGCGGCTGCTGCTCGATGTTTCTGTTGGCGAAATGGGAGAGTATGCATAAGGTGTAGGGCTAGAAAGTTGCGATATGCGTATTATGTAGGTGGCTCAACAATGCTAATCGAAACCGATTTGACGGTAACGGTTGTCATAGTGTCTATTGTGGCAAAAAGAGAGTTTGTTGAAATCTAACGGTTGTGAGCAGCTTTATTGGTGCGGAAAAGCGACGTTTGGGTAGAAAACAGATGACTTAAGCTTCTTTTGCAGCCGTTAAAATTCAAAAGGGTGCAAATCATAAGAAATAAGCACGTTCACAACCATTATTTCAAATAGCCTGCTGCAATCAGAAGAGAGAGAACGGCTGCCATCCGTCCCGAAGTAATTTGTTGCAAGTTTATGCGATTGTACACGGGACATGCTCTGAACGCAGTGCGGTTTATCACAAGCTTGTCTTGATTGTTTGGAATCGGCTTTAACAAGAGGTTTTTTCATTGTGCACAATAATACCCATGGTTATGCGCTCTCCATTCATCCAGACGGCTACTAGCATACGCGCATCGCTGCAGACGCACGATAAAGGGGAAAGACGCTGTTCATATTTCGATATCGAAATGGAGGAGTACGATGCAGCAGAAATTCAAAATGATTGCCGTCTCTGTCGCGCTTGGTACGATGCTTGCCGGTTGCGCGGCGAATCAAGGTGACCTTGGCAACCGTCATCCCGTTGAGCAGCAAAGCGTTCGCTACGATATGATGGGCAACCGGATTATGAGCAAACGGTTCGCGAATGATCAGATGAACGAGATGAATCGGATTAATGGTCTGCGTCAGAACAGCAACAACATTGTAGGCATTCATGATAATTACCGCTTAGAGATGAGTCAAAATATTGCGGACAGCCTAGTATCGAAAAAACTTGTCAAGAGTGCCAAAGTCATGCTGACTAATTATAATGCATACGTGGCTGTAACACTGCATGATGGTGTAAGTCCAGGCGGATCGAATTCGATGCAGCGCTCGAGCCTTGGAATGACCAGCAATGGATACGGCAGCAAGCCGCTTCCGTCTACGCCTTCGCCGGGCGCATCTTTCAATGGCACAATAAACAATACGGACATTGACCGTACAGGCAAACTCGGCTATCGCGTGATGGGACTAAGTAATAAGAAGAACGCGTACAAAGGTGCAAGCGGGATGAATGGCGTTTCCAATATGGCGGGAATCGGCATGACGGGCTCGCCACGTTATGGCACGTATAACACGAACCGTAATGACAGCTTATATCAGGCACGCAGCGGCGGTGAAGCCGCTAACGACGATATGCAGCTGACCGAGCAAGTTAAGAGCAGCATTGCAGCTGAAGTGAAGCGTATAGCGCCAAGCGTTCGTCAAGTGTACATTTCGGCAAACCCGGATTTTGTAGACCGAATGAATGGTTATTGGGAAGATGTGAAAGCCGGCCATCCGATCCAAGGCTTTATTGCCGAGTTTAATGCGATGGTCGATCGCATCTTCCCTGTGAGAGTCGACACTCGCCGATAAAATAAAGGCATCATCAAACTTTCTCTACTATGCACAATCACCCCGATGCATCGATCGCAGCGGGGTGATTGCTTCATTTTGCATACATGCTGCCGTAATCGACATTGTGCCCAATTGCCTTATCGTTCATTACATATTTACGCTAGTCTGCGAATGAACAAGCTCCTGGAATACTTCGAGCATCGTCGAGGATGGGATAGCGAAGCCAATGCCTTGTGCTTCCGACTCGCCAGCCGTATTCATGCCGATAACTTCGCCATTCGCATTCAAGAGCGGTCCGCCCGAGTTGCCTGGGTTGATCGAAGCGTCTGTCTGAAGCAAGTGCTCATAGCTGCGAACGGTGTTTCCGTCTTGGATTTGGATTGGACGTTCTTTCGCACTCAGCACACCGACTGTAAGCGTCTGGTCAAAGCCATATGGATTGCCGATAGCGACGACCATATCGCCGATATTCGTTGCGTCAGAGTCTCCGAACGATACAGTCGGGAAGGTGCTGCCATCCGTCCGCTCGATTTTTAGAATGGCGATATCCAGATCCTCACGCGTTCCGACAACCTTGGCCGTATAAGGTGTTTCTTCATCCTGCAGCGTAACTTGAATTTCATCTGCATTTGCGATGACGTGCTGATTCGTCATCATATAGCCGGAGCCATCCACGATGAAGCCAGTGCCCGTACCGAGTGCTTGAAGGCTGCCGCTCTGCGCACCTTGGCTGCCTTGACCACTTTGCGAGTCATCCGGCATGTAGCCCTCTCGTGTACCTGGCTCGAACCAAATGCCGCCTCTCGTCCGCATTCCTTGCTGCTGTTGCTGCTGCACGAATGTCTCAATTTTGACAACCGCAGGGCTTGCTGCATTGTAGATTGACGAAATATTGCCCGTCTCCACTTGATTTGATACCGAAACAGAAGCGGTCGTAATGCCTGCGTTTTGTCCAGCCGTTGATTGTGAAGCCGAAGCCGATGCTGAGGTCTGCACGACCGTCTTATTGTCGAACCAGCTGTTCTGGTCAGCGGCATACATGAATCCGCCTATCGTAAGTACGCCAGCTAGGAAAGCAGTAGCCAGCGGGAGCAAGGAACGGCGTCTTGCAGGGCTTGGACGATCGCCGCCGTTTGTCATTGGCTGAGCTGCTGCTCCTCTTCCGAAGGTTGCGATGTACGTGCCATCCTCTGTTTGCTGCGTTTCGATCCACTCGTTATTTGGATTGTTATAGTTATCATTCATCATGATTGTTTCCTCCTCTGCCCGCCTCTTTATTGATTGTTTACGGGATTTGTTTGTGTCTTCATCATGACGGCTGAACCTTAATCGAGTCTTAAACAAACCTTTAAGCATCATAAAACGAGCCTGAACGTTTCTTGAAAATTAGAAAATTCCGATCGTCGTTAAGATGACCTTCTACTGGAATATTCGCAATCTCGTGGATGAATGCAATAAGATGAGGAGAGGGGATTGGCTGGGCAATGTCGAATTAATCTCCGTTGCGTAAACCGATACACGAGGAAACAATCTCGAATGCTCTATATTATAGAACGGTCCGACAACCCGATGGAGGTATAAGAAATGTCTACGATCAAGAATCCGATTTTAAGAGGATTTAACCCCGACCCCTCGATATTACGTGTAGGAGACGACTATTATATCGCCACATCTACCTTCGAGTGGTTCCCGGGCGTCCAGATTCACCATTCCCGCGACTTGCGTCATTGGCGGTTGTTGACGCATCCTCTTACGCGCAAGAGCCAACTCGATATGACTGGAGACCCAAACTCTGGCGGGGTATGGGCGCCTTGTCTAAGCTATAGCGACGGTCTATTCTACCTGGTCTATTCCGATGTGAAAAGCCATATTGGTCCTTTTAAAGATACGCCGAATTATTTGGTAACCGCTCCTGATATTATGGGTCCATGGTCTGACCCGGTACACTTGAACAGCAGCGGGTTCGATCCTTCCTTATTCCATGATGAAGACGGTCGCAAATGGCTGTTGAACATGGTCTGGGATCATCGGAAGGGCCGCAATCGGTTCGGAGGCATCCTGATTCAGGAATACGACCCCGTAAATCGACGGTTAACCGGGCCGATCCACAATCTGTTCAAGGGAACGTCACTAGGTCTGACCGAAGGGCCCCATCTCTATCGGCGGGGCGAATACTATTACCTGCTGACAGCGGAAGGCGGAACGCGCTCCAATCATGCGGTGACGATGACGCGATCCAAGTCGCTGTTTGGACCGTATGAGGTAGACCCCTTTAATCCCATTCTTACCTCAAGGGACAACCCTGAGCTTCCGCTGCAGCGGGCTGGGCATGCGGACTTGGTGGAGACGCCTGAGGGCGAATGGTATATGGTTCACCTGTGCGGACGGCCGCTGAAGTCAGGCAGGTGCAATCTTGGCCGAGAGACCGCTATCCAGAAAGTCGAGTGGACGGCGGATCATTGGCTGAGGCTGTCTGGCGGTGGGAAGGAGCCGCGAATTGTTGTTGACGGGCCTGCGATACCTGATCAGCCGTTCAACGAACCAGTCAATGGTGTTTGCGTCGATCACTTCGATGAAGAGGCGCTGGGGCTCCATCTGAACACGCTGCGCGAGCCGCCTAGCGACACTTGGCTGTCGCTGCGCGAGAGACCGGGATTCCTACGGTTATATGGGCGGGAATCGTTCTCCTCCATGCACGGTCAGAGCCTTGTCGCGCGGCGCCAACAGTCCTTCGTCGCCGAGGCTGAGACTGTGATCGAGTTCGAGCCTGAAACCTATCAACAGATGGCAGGCCTCGTCTATTATTATAATTCCAGGAATTGGTATTATTTGCGTATTAGCCATGATGAGTCGCTGGGTAAAAATCTTGCCTTGATGGTGAGCGATCAAGGTCAATATGACGAGCCGCTCGATCGTGAGGTAGCCTTGGAAGGATCGGGGCGGGTCTATATGAAGCTCTCGCTCGACCACGAACAGGCACAATTCCATTATTCTTCCGATGGCGAACGATGGACGGCGATCGGACCTGTGTTGGATGCAAGCCGGATGTCCGACGAGCATGTCGAATCGAAGCGAGACGGCATCCTGCTGGATCAAGGCTTCACCGGAGCTTTCATCGGGATTTGCGTCCAAGATCTGAGCGGTGCTCGCAAACCCGCGGACTTCGATTATTTTGCATACCGCGAAGAACACTGACGGTCAGCGCTGCGTCGAACGAGAGGAATTATTTTCAAGGTTTGTGATGATTTATGGATTCTATCATTGCATCACGCTTGCGATTCCATTAAGATTTTCCTTGAATGATAACGTTTACAAGGGAAAGGGAGGAATCCGTCATGATGAGGGTCGTCAAGGTGGAAAATGGCATCGTTCGGGGTCTTCCGGCTGCAGATCCGCGGATTACGAGCTTCAAAGGAATTCCGTTCGCCGCCCCGCCCGTCGGCGAGAATCGTTGGCGCGCTCCGCAGCCTGCATAAGATTGGGAAGGGGTACTTCAAGCTTACGAGTTCGCCCCGATCTCGCTGCAAGTGAGACAAGAGATTGACGACAACAACATTTACACGCGGGAATGGGCAGTGGAACCGGACATCGCGATGGACGAGGATTGTCTCTACTTGAACGTATGGACGCCTGCGAAGGACACCGATGAGAAGCTGCCGGTATTCGTATGGTACTTCGGCGGAGGACTACAGGTGGGCCATACGGCTGAGATGGAATTCGACGGTGAGCGCATCGCCAGACGGGGCATCGTAGTCGTTACGATCAACTATCGACTGAACGTGTTCGGATTCCTGTGCCATCCCGAGATAACGTCGGAATGTCCGGAAGCGCCCGCCAACTTTGGCCATCTGGATCAGCAGGCGGCAACGAGATGGGTTAAACGCAACATTGCAGCCTTCGGCGGCGATCCGAACAACATCACGATCGGCGGACAGTCCGCCGGCGGCGGGAGTGTCATGAGCCAGCTCGCGTCGCCTCAGAACGAAGGCTTGTTCCAGAGAGCGATCGTTCAAAGCGGCATTTTCACGAATGTGTACCCAAGCACGCCAATGCCCGGGATGCGGAGGAGCTTAGCGGAGGCCGAGCAGGAGGGCGTGAAGTTTTTCGATTATCTGGGCGTCTCCTCGCTCGCGGAAGCCCGCCGGTTGGATGCGCGCGAGCTTAGAGACAAGGCGGTTGCTTATAGAAGCTTCTGGGGGACGGTTCTGGACCAGAAGTTCAGCTTTGGCAATGCGTACGACATGTTCCTCCAGAACAAGCGCTGGATGGTTCCAGTCATGTTCGGCCACACTTCCTCCGAGTTCCTCACCGTGCCACCTATCGGCACGCTCGATGAATTCAAGACGTTGGCAGCGGAATTGTTCGGCAACGACGCCCAGACGTTCCTGGAGCTGTGCGGTGCTCATGCAGCTGAATTCGAGGAGACGAAGAGAAATGCCTCGGTCCGCGCGATTGAATACGCGATTCGCGTCGCTGGACAAGCGAATAGTGATACTGGAGCCAATGTTCCGCTGTACTACTATAACTTCGATGCGGAAATTCCAGGATGGGATAATCCTGGCACGTTCCACTCCGTGGATCTGTGGTTTTTCTTCGAAACGTTGGCTAAGTGCTGGAGGCCGTTCGTCGGCAAGCATTACGATCTAGCCCGGCAGATGTGCAATTATTGGGCGAACTTCATTCGTTCCGGGGATCCGAACGGTCAGGATGCCACGGGGGAAGAACTGCCTCGCTGGGAGGCGTATACGCCGGAAGCGCCGTACGGAATGCTGTTCGCGGATAAGGCAGAGTTCTCTCGGGAAGCACCAAGCGAGTTGATGAGGTTTCTGGTCGAACAATACTTTAAGAAGAACAGAGCGGTGTCTCACTCTTAGGAAGAAGCGGAACAACGCAGGGGCGGCCATGTCCGGCAAACCGGGCTTCGCTTTCCCCTTTCCGCGTCATCAGCTGCGCGAGCACGCTTCCGACTTTCATCGTTGGAGGCGGCTCTTTCGCGTTCGGCTGCGAGTTCCAGCCTCGGGACATGACCGACGTATCCAAATTCTAATTCTCGTTACTTTCATCGTTTATGTTTCATACATAAGGCATTAAGTGGGAGGGGCAGCAATGATAAAGTCAGGAATCGTCAAGGAGATTCAATATCCGGCGAACAACTATATTAACTCACATCGCCAGCTAGTGACGGATCGGCCTATCGATCCTCGGGAAGCGGGAAGGCCGACGGTTAGCGGAGAGACGATCACGAAGTCCTGCAGCGTCTACCTGCCGCCTGGTTACGACGACGCCGACCCGGATACCCGTTACGATGTCGTATACTTGCTTCACGGAGTTGGCGGGGATCAATACGAATGGCTCCGCGGCAACGGAGGCGACCGATCGATCCTGCTCAATATGCTGGACGAACTGATCGCCCAAGGAGCTATTGCTCCGGTGATCGTCGTGATGCCTAACGGCAGGAGCTCGCACGACTGGACGGATCGTTCCTTCAACTCCGAAGGGACCAACATGCTCGGGTTCTACTACTTCGATTATGAGCTGCGATACGATTTGATCCCATTCATCGAGGCCAACTTCAGGACGTACGCGGATATACGAGAGACTTCTCCGGAAGCTGTCGCTTACAACCGGTTGCATAGAGCGATCGCAGGGCTGTCGATGGGCGGGATGCAGGCGTTCAATCTGATTCTGGGCGGATATCGATTTGATTCGGCGCTAGTCGTCGGCAAGAAGAGCGCCTGGAGCAACGGACTTGTCGATACCGTTTCTGCACCAGGGATGACCGATCTGTTCGCTTATGTGGGGGCCTTCTCTAACGCTCCTACCTCGAGCCATGGCAAGGTGTTAGGCACCAGCATTGCATCAGGAGGGCATAAGGTTCGGCTGCTGTATGTAACCTGCGGGGATGCGGACAAAGTATCGTTCGATTGCTATACGCAATCTATCGAAGGTCTTGCAGATTGCGCAGGAGACTATCTCGACGCGTTCTATCAAGTCCCGATCAAAGACGGGGTTCACGATTTCAACGTGTGGCACCATGGCGCCGACTCCTTTGTCAGATTGGCGTTCGGGCGGGGCGCTTAAGTGTCCCGATAGGCGACAACGGCGATGAAGGCAGCTTTATCGCCGTTGTCGCCTCCCATGGGCCAATCGCCCATAAATCCTCGCAAGATGCTTCATAGCGAACATATATTGACTACGGAACCCAGCCTCGCCTACTGAATGCGTACCGGAGAAATCTACAAGTATACTGCGAGTGATTTTCTCGCAATTTGAGCAGCTGCAGCCATCCCCCCGAATCTTATTGTTCAACCTCCCTCCCTTCTGCGTCACCTCTTCAACCAATCAAAAAAACCTTCACATTCATGTCTCCATCACGGAAACACAAACATGAAGGCTGATTCCATAACGAATCAGGATCTATACGATCAACGGCGATTAGATCTGTAGCTCCCCAAGCTTGATCAGCTCGACAACTGCTTGTGAACGACCTTTGACGTTCAATTTCTGCATTACGTTTGAAATATGATTACGCACGGTTTTCTCGCTGATAAACAGTTGCTGAGCAATATCTCTTGTTGTTTTGTCCTGTACCAACAGCTCGAATACCTCACGTTCACGATGTGTCAACAAAAATTTGCTCTTGTGGTCGCTGCCCTTCAAGTGTCACCCCTCCTTGCTCGGGTTTGTATGGTTTAACAAGGTT
>Ga0182739_1002798_pt1 | contig 15968 bp, 14 predicted proteins | sample eDN5th30CBELigBY_FD_128873 | JGI IMG/M metagenome (GOLD analysis project Ga0182739, IMG submission 128873) | Enriched backyard soil microbial communities from Emeryville, California, USA - eDNA 5th pass 30_C BE-Lig BY (version 2) (version 2) | ecosystem: Environmental > Terrestrial > Soil >... | reverse complement strand
GTGCCGCGCGAGGTCGGGCGCAGATTGCAGGCGCTCACGGTGATCGCCGGGAAGCGATGCAGCGGTTCGCCGAACTTGTCGAGCGACAAAGGCTGGACATGGAACTCTATGTTCGACCTTTCCTGATCGGGCGAGGAGCGCGTGAAGATGCCGAGCTGCGAGGGCGACATGGTGAGCGGCCCCTTCTGCAGCAATGCATATTGCATGCCCATCAGGGCCCGGCCGACCAGCGAGTGGTAGCTCTGATTGAGCGTCTTCACGCCATCGACCTTGTAGATTGCACGCTGCTGCAGGTGATCCTGCAGATTGCGCCCGACGCCCTCGCGCGCATGCAGGACCGGAATGCCGAGCTCGCCCAGCCAGTCGGGGGCGCCGATGCCGGAAAGCTGCAGGATCTGCGGCGAGCCGATCGCACCGGCCGCCAGGATGACCTCGCCCTTCGCCCGCGCCTCGACCAGCCGGCCGTCCTGGCGATAGAGCACGCCGGTGCAGCGCCTGCCCTCGAACGACAGCTTCTCCACCAGAACACCGGTCTCCAGCCGGAGGTTCGGCCGCTTCAGCACCGGCTTCAGGAAGGCGCGCGCGGCCGACATGCGGATGCCGCGCTTCTGGTTCACGTGGAAATAGCCGACGCCGGTATTGTCGCCGGTGTTGAAGTCCGGAGTTTCCGGAATGCCCATTTCGGTGGCGGCCCTGATCACCGCGTCGAGCACCTCCCAGCGCACCCGGGACTCCTCGACCCGCCATTCGCCGCCCGCACCGTGATGCTCGGTCTCGCCCAGGAAATGGTTGTCTAGCTTGCGGAAGACCGGCGCGACATCGTCCCATCCCCAGCCGGTTAGGCCGAGCTGGCGCCAGTGGTCGTAATCCTGCGACTGGCCGCGCATCGAGATCATGCCATTGATCGCCGAGCAGCCGCCGATCACCTTGCCGCGCGGATAGTTGAGCGCGCGGCCGTTGAGCCCGGGCTCCTTCTCGGTCTGGAACATCCAGTCGGCGCGGGGATTGCCGATGGCGAAGAGATAGCCGGCCGGAACGTGAAACCAGATCCAGTTGTCGCGCCCGCCCGCCTCGAGCAGCAGCACGCGATTCTTGGGATCGGCGGAGAGCCGGTTCGCAAGCACGCATCCGGCCGAGCCGGCGCCCACGATGATGTAGTCGAAGTCCCCACCGAGACGAGAGACGGTGTCTTTTGTCATTCCACGTCCTTGAGCGACAGATGCATGCCGCGCACAATATGGCGGCAAGCGGGGGGCGAAGTGAAGCGCGGCGGCTACGATAGCTATCGATCCGACGAGGCGCTGCAGCAAGCGAAAGCCCGTGGCGAGAACATCGGCTGGGATCGCGCTTTCGGCATTGCCGGCTCGGTGGCCGAAAGCATCTGGCTCGCCATCCTCATCTGTGCCGTCTGCTACTTCTACGGGCAGGCCCTCTTCAACAGCGGCACGCTGCTGCCCGCGATGCTCATCGTCGGAGTCGCGGCGGTAGCCGCGCCACGGTCGGCCGGCTGGCTGGTCAAACCGTTCGGCGATTCACTGTTCCGCCGTCTCCTCTGGGGCCTCTCCGCGGCCGCGACGCTGTTGCTGGTCGTCCGTGTCGCGCTCGCCGCCGTCCTCGTCATCCAACTGCGCCTTCAGGGGGTGGGCGAAGAGGCGGCCGGGATCGGCGCCTTCCACGGCGCGGCACGCTTCACCCTGATGATCGCCATGCCGGTCTGGTTCCTCTACGCATTCTGGGGCTGGCTGCGCCGCCGTTCGTTACCGTGCGATTCCGACTCGCCCCTCTGGCGCCGCGTCCTGCCGATCGTGTTCGTCTTCGCCATGATGGTGTTCCTCGGCCATGAGGGTGCCTACTTCGATAGCCGACCCGCGAAACTGTAGGAGCATTGCCCCGCCCCTCGGACGGCGCATAATTCCCTTACCAAATCAAAGGGAGCCAAACGCCATGCAATACAAGCGCATCTCGGCCGATAGCCACCTCGACCTGCCCTGGATGCCGCCCGACCTGTTCACGTCGATGGCGCCGCGCGATCTCAAGGAGCGCATGCCCTACGTTACCGAGACCGACGACGGACCGAAATGGGTGGCGAAGAACGGTGCGTCGTTCGGCTTCAAGAACGGCGTCGGCCCGTCCGGCTCGAAGTTCGTGCCCGGCAAGCACGGACGCGTCGATATCATGGCCGAGACCGGCCTCTATGCCGATGGGGCGAAGGACATCCGCCGCATCTCCGATCCGCATCTGCGCATCAAGGACCTCGACCGCGATGGCGTCGATGCCGAGGTGATCTACGGCATCCTGGGCGCCGCCAGCCGTCTCAACGACCGCGAGGCCGGCAACGAGATGCTGCGCATCTACAACGACTGGCTGAAGGATTTCTGCAGCCACTACCCGGACCGGCACATCGGCCTCGCCTGCCTGCCCTACGGCGACATCGACGCCGCAGTGAAGGAAACCTACCGGGTCGCGAAGATGGGCATCAAGGGCCTCGAGCTCTCCTGCTCCTGGGACATGGAGCCGATGTGGCATCCGATGTGGGATCCACTGTGGAAGGCGGTGAACGACGTGCAGCTGCCGCTGCACTTCCACACCTTTCCCAACGTGCCGCCGGGCACCATTGAGAAATATCCCGGCCGGGTCGGCCGCTCGGTGTTCTTCACCGTGGTCTCGGGCTTCCAGATGAACCTGGTGAACATCCTGGCCGCCATCATGGGCGCCAACGTGCTGGAGCGCTTCCCCAACGTCCGCATCGCCTTCGGCGAATCGGGCTGCGGCTGGATCCCCTATGCACTCGACCGCATGGACTTCGAATGGGAGGACCGTTTCACCGACCTTGGCCTCAAGATGAAGCCCAGTGACTACTGGCGCCGCCAGTGCAAGGCCACGTTCCAGTTCGACCGCATCGGCGCCAAGCTGATCGACGACATGGGTGCGGAAAGCCTGATGTGGGGCTCCGACTACCCGCACGGCGACGGCGTGTGGCCCCACTCCGACAAGTACATCAAGGAACAGTTCGCCGAGGTCCCGCCCGAGCAGGTCAAGATGATCACCTGCACCAACGCCGGGAAATTTTATGGGCTGATCAACTGATCCTGAGCGATACCTGGTGGCGCAGTTCGCTGTGCCACCGCCTTGCCTACGGCATCGCCATGACGGTCGTGGGGCTGGTTGCGATCAGCCTCACATCGCTTCTGCATCGAATCGCTTATCCGCAAGAATTTGCGGACGACCTGGTTCCTTACGATTTCATCAGTTCCAGCCTCGCGACCGGCTCGGCTCTGGCGGCTTGCTTTCTCGCCGGAATGACGGCGTGGCATCCGCCTCAGCTACAGCAAACGACGCTCGACAGGATTAGGATGATCGTCTTGAGCATCAGCCTGTCGTTTTGGCTGTCCGGTCTCATCTTCGGAATTGCCTTCGCCCTTTCGTCGGAGATTCCGAGATCAATCCTGGAATGGTTCGGCAACTATCTCGCCAAGCCTCTCTTCTTCTCCCTGGGCAGTGGAATAGCGGGGCCGCTCCTGTTTGGCCCCGTCGCCTACCTTGTCGGAATTGCCATGTTGTGGCCGTTGCACCTGTGGGCAACATCGCAACAAGCCTCAAGCGATTGGGACACTGCCAGCTCCGTCCGTCGCCTGCTCACCATCTTCTGCGCAGCGCTTTCCACGCTATCCGTCTTTCTCGCCGGCGCTTCGTTTTTCTACCTCAGCTGCTCGCTGATCTTCGCCGGCGTCGCATCGCTTGAAGGGAAAACTTAGGCGAGATCGCCCTTCGACACGGTGTGCCGCAGCGCGAACACCTCTCCTTCGGGCGCGTGACGGTCGCGCGCGGCCTGAGCCGCTTCGACCGACCAGAAGAAGGCGGCCAGTGCCCGCTCGATCTGCAGGTCGGGCGCGCCGCGCAGGTCTTTCTCGGCCGTGCGCGCCTGCCCGACATTCGCGCGTCCGGTGAGCAGGTCGACCCTGGCCGTCTCCGGTGAAGCGAGGCGGTCGAAGGGGGCGACGTTGCTCCCTTTCATGCGCAAGGTGAGCACGGCTGCGCCGATACCCTCGCCCCAGCGCTGCTCAACCGCGCAGACGGTCCGGGATGTGTTGCGGAATTTCGGGAAGATGGCGCGGCTCATCTCGCTGGGGCTGCGCAGCCGGGCGTAATAGGTCTCGCTCTCGAAAGCAGCGGCGGTCTCGGCGTCGTAGAGCAGCAGGTGACGGCCGGGCCGCGTCACCCCCTTGAAGCGACTGCCGCGCAGCCAGCCGGGACAGGAAACGCGTTCCTCGAGATGTTCACGACTGTGCCAGTGCTCGAAGAAGGCGTCGTCGGCCGGTTCGATGTCGACCCAGATGGCGAGGACCGCCTTGCCGCCCCTCAACGGACCACCCCCGATACACAGGCCGCCCTCACGGCCTGGGTGAAGGTTACGATCTCCGCGCGGCGGTCATGGTCGGTGGCCTGCACATAGGGTGGCTGCGGCAGCGCGGCAAGTGTCACCACCACCAGCTCCTCATTCCGGAAGATGTCGATGCGCTGGCCGGCGTGGCCCAGCGCCGCCATCACCCCATCCCCCAGCCACCAGCTGTAACCGTAATGCGTGATGTCGGGGACGGACGGCGCCGGCACGACGAAGGCAGGCGTTGCCGCCGCCTCGACCCAGCCCTCGGGCAATACGCGCATCCCGTCGATGACACCATCGTTGCGCACGAACTCGGCGAAGCGGCCGAAGTCGCGCAGGACCATGCCGGCGCGGCTGCCGCCGATCTCCTGCCCGCCATCGCTTTCGAGCGTGTAGAAGGCATCGCACTCCATACCGGCCGGCTGCCAGACCTTCTCCGACATGTAGTCGGCCAGCGGCCTGCCGACGGCGCGCGTGAGGGCGGCGCCCAGCAGGAACGTGTCCCCTGAATTGTAGAGAAAGGTGCTGCCCGGTGGATGGGCGCGCGGCAGCGAGGCCATCAGCTTCAGCACGCCGTCGGGCACCTTGTCGGCCAGCGACTTGCTGTAGCGGTTCACGTCGGAATTCCGGTCGGGATAGACCTCGGTCCAGAGCGCGCCCGACGACATCGTCATGACGTGCCGCAGGGTCACGCCTTCATAGGCTGAGTCCCTTAGCGCCGGCAGATAGTCCGTCAGCGGATCGTCGATCGACCCGATGGCGCCGTCCTGCACCGCCGCACCGACCAGCATCGCCGTCATGGACTTCACGGTCGACATGGTCGACCATCGCTCGTGCTCCTGCAGGCCGAGGCCGTAGCGCTCGAGCACGATCCTGCCGCCATGGACCACCAGGATGCCCACCATCACGTTGCGGTCCATGAACGAGGCGACGTCGTGCTCGCGGCCAGCGGCGACATAGACCGGCGCGATCTCGGCACCGCGGGGCAGCTCCCGGACATGGGAGCCGCGCCGGATCACGCGATGGGCGAACAGCTTGTCGACGTTGCGATAGGCATAAGGCTGAAGGGACGGCGGCAGGAGCAGGAAGTCCTCGCCGCGCGGAAGATGCTGGCGCGGAACGGCCGTGCTCAGGAAAACGCCTTGAAGGTGATCAGGGTGAAGGTGTCCTTCACCCCCGGCAGCGTCTGGATCTGGCTCGTCACGAAATGGCCGATGTCGGTCTTTTCGTCGAGATAGCATTTCATCAGGAGATCGTATTGCCCGGAGGTCGAATAGACCTCCGACACCTGTTCGACGGCAACGGCATTGTCGGCGACCTCATAGGCCTTGCCGAGCTCGCACTTCACCATGACGAAAATGGTCTGCATAAACGCCCTCCGCCGCGACGCGCGATTCTAGCGCGCCGAGCGGGCGAGGAAAGCGGGTACGTGATCGCCGAGGCCCATCGGCGCCGGCGTATCGTCACGGTCGCGACGATCCTGCCGCGGACGATCGGAGCGCTCCGGACGGCGTTCGCGCGGCGGGCGTGCTTCACGCTCGGGACGCGGCTCGCGCTCGGGGCGCGCTTCACGCTCGGGGCGCGCTTCACGCTCGGGGCGCGGCTCGCGATGCGGACGTTCGGCCCGGGGCTCACGCGGCGGCCGCGCTTCGCGTTCCGGACGAGTTCCACGCTCGGGACGGGCTTCGGGCGCCGGACGCGCCGCGCTCTCGGGCCCCGCGGCCTGCTCGGCGCGCGCTTCCTTCGGCGGACGGCTGCTGCTGCTACGGCCACGGCTGCTGCTGCTCGAACCGGCGCGTCCACGGCCTCGCCCGCGACGGCGTCCGTCCGACGGCTCGAAAGCCAACGCTTCCATACCCGGCACGTCGACCCTCGGGATGGTGGTGCCGATCAGCTTCTCGATCGCCTCGACGAGGGGACCCTCGTCCGGTGAGGCCAAGGTGAAGGAATGACCGGTGTTGCCGGCACGGCCCGTGCGGCCGATGCGGTGGACGTAGTCCTCGGGAGAAAAAGGAACGTCGAAATTGAACACATGGCTCATCGCCACGATGTCGAGCCCGCGGGCGGCGACGTCGGAGGCGACCAGGATCTGGATCTCGCCCTGCTTGAACTTCTCCAGCGTCTCCATGCGCGCAGGCTGGCTCATGTCGCCATGAAGGGCCCCGGCGTTAAAGCCGTGCTTCTTCAGCGAGCCCTGCAGGATCGCCACGTCCTTCTTGCGGTTGCAGAACACGATCGCGTTCTTGATGTCCTGTTCCTTGATCAAGGCCCGCAGCGCCTCGCGCTTGTCGTCTTCCTGCACGACCACGAGGCCCTGCACGATGTTCTTGGAGGCCGAGGCCGGCGCCGAGACCGTGACTTCCTTCGGATTGCTCAGGAAGCGATCGGCCAGGCGCTTGATCTCCGGCGGCATGGTGGCCGAGAAGAAGAGGGTCTGGCGCAGCGGCGGCAGGGTGGCGACGATGCGCTCGACGTCGGGGATGAAGCCCATGTCGAGCATGCGGTCGGCTTCGTCGATCACCAGGATCTTGACGTCGTTCAGCAGGATGCCACCGCGCTCGAAATGGTCGAGCAGGCGGCCGGGCGTTGCGATCAGGACGTCGGCGCCGCGCTCCAGCGCGCGCTCCTGGTCGGGGAAGCTCACGCCGCCGATCAGCAGCGCCATGTTGAGCTTGTGGTTCTTGCCGTAGATTTCGAAGTTTTCGGCCACTTGGGCGGCCAGTTCGCGCGTCGGCTCCAGGATGAGCGAGCGCGGCATGCGTGCCTTGGCACGGCCCTCCGAGAGAATGTCGATCATGGGGAGGACGAAGGAGGCAGTCTTGCCGGTGCCCGTCTGGGCGCATCCGAGGACATCGCGACCCATCAGGACGATGGGGATGGCCTTTTCCTGGATGAGGGTAGGCGTCGTGTAGCCCTTGTCGGCCACTGCCTGCAGTACCGGGGCGCTCAGCCCCAAACTCTCAAAACTCATTTAATTTCCGTGGTTTAGTCCATTCTTTCCGCTGGACTTGGAGCAGTCACATAAGGCTCGAGGATCGAGCTAGACCGCTGGGCGGACCCCATATGACCCCTTGAAGGGGCCAAGTCAATGCGACCGGGCGCGGGGCAGCCCGGCGGCAACATCAGGCCTTGAGCTCGATTTCCACGAAAACGAACTCGAAATCGTTGGGATTGATGACGTCGTGCTCGACCCCGGTCTGCCGGGAATAGGAGACGCCGGCCCTCAGGGGCGCCGGCACGGTCGCCTTGCCATCGAAGATGTGCAGTTCGCCCGTGGTGATGGGCACCACGACATAGTCGTGATCGTGGCGGTGCCAGCCAGTGTGGCCGCCCGGCGGGAAGCGCCATTCCGTTACGATGACGCGGTCGTTCTCGGTCTGGACCGAAGGCTTGGCGAGGGGGCGTTCCGTCTGGGTCATGCGTGAAAGCTAATGCCTCGCGAAGCGTTTGTAAGGTGACACGAGGGCGCGGCCTGATATCGTGTATATGCACTCAATTGGAGTCCCACCCTGTCGCACCCGCTGCTCACCGCGCCCATAGGCAAGAGCCTTTGGAAACTGTCGGCCCCGACCACCGCCGTCATGATCGTCCAGACCTTCGTGGCCATTGCCGAGACCTTCATCTTCGGACGCCTAGGCACCGAGGCGCTGGCGGGCTTTGCGCTGGTCTTCCCGCTCATGATGATGATGACCATGATGGCGGCGGGCGGCATGGGCGGCGGCGTGGCGGCCGCCATGGCCCGCACGCTGGGCGCCGGCCGGACCGGGGACGCCCGCGCGCTCGTGCTGCATGCGCTGGTCCTCGGCGCGGCGCTGGCCCTGCTCTTCACCCTGCTCGCCTGGACGGTCGCGCCCTCGCTCTATCGAATGCTGGGGGGCGAAGGGGCCGCACTCGGCAACGCCCTCACCTACTCCCACGTGCTGTTCACGGGTTCGATCTTCATCTGGGCCAACTTCTTCCTGTCGGCCCTGCTGCGCGGCGGCGGCGACGCGGCCACTCCCGGCCGCTACATGCTGATCTCGTCGGCCGCGCAGGTGCCGCTCTCCTACGTGCTTGCGCTGGGGATCGGCGGCTGGTCGGGCATGGGCATGGCCGGCCCCGCCATCTCCTCACTGCTGACTTCGGCGGTCTCAGCGCTGCTGCAGGCGCGCGCTTTGTGGGGCGGTAAACTGGGCTTCGTGCCGGCCACCACAGGCATTCCCCTGCAAGGCCGGCTGTTCTGGGAGATCCTGCGGGTCGGCCTCATCGCCTCCTTTTCCGCCTTCACCGCCAACCTCACGGCCATGCTGGTCACCGGGCTGGTGGGCCGCTTCGGTATCGCCGCCCTGGCCGGCTACGGCATCGGCGTGCGGCTGGAATTCATGTTGGTGCCGCTGGCCTTCGGCATAGGCTCGGGCCTCACGACGATCGTGGGCGTGGCCGCCGGCGCCAACGACTGGCGACGCGCCGTCCGCGCCGCGTGGATCGGCAGCCTGGTCGCGGGCTTCGGCATCGGCGTCTTCGGCTGGCTCGTCGCGCTGTTCCCGGAAGGCTGGGCCCATCTGTTCACCAACGACCCCGATGTGGTCGCCGCCACCGTGGCCTACGTGACGCGTGTCGCGCCCTTCTATTTCGTGTTCGGCATCGGCATGACGCTGTCCTTCGCCAGCCAGGGCGCCGGCCGCATGAAGGCCCCCTTCGCCGCCGGCGTGACCCGACTGTTCGTGGCGTCGTTGGGCGGCTGGTTCGCCATCGAGCATCTCGGCTGGGGCCTGCCGGGCGTGTTCGTCGCGATCGCCGTCGGCATCGTCACCTTCGGCAGCCTGATCGCAGGCCCGCTCCTGATCCATCCCTGGCGCGGGCGAGCCTGATTAGGGCGAGCGTAACAATGGCATGATAGGCTCGCTTCTTTCCGAAGGAGGAAGCGATGCAACGGTCTTCCATCATCCGGACCTGGAACCGCAACGCCGCCGACGAGGAGGCGATGGGCGCGGCCCATGCGCCGATCTGGCGGCGCATGATCGACGTTTCCGTCTACGAGGATCTCCGTCCGTCGACCGTGCTCGACTATGGCTGCAACCAGGGCGGCTTCCTGCGGATGCTGTACGACCGTCACCCGTTCAAGGCCGCGACCGGAATCGACATCGCGCGGGAGTCGGTGGACCGCGCCGAGCTGCTGAAGGGTCACCGCCCGATCGACTACAGGGTGAGCGAGAGTGCGGCCACCCTCGGTCTCACCTTCGACTTCGCCTTCAGCCACGAAGTGCTCTACCTGCTGCCCGACCTCGCCGCGCACGCGACCGACATCAAGGCGGCGCTGAAGCCGGGCGGCACCTACGTCGCGGCCATGGGCTGCCACAAGGACAGCGCCGTGTGGCCGCGATGGCGCAAGCTGATCGCCGAAACCTCGTCGATCCCGCTCTACGACCACTCGCTCGACGCCGTCGCCAGGGCGTTCAGCGACGCGGGTTTCCATGTCGGCGTGCGCCCCCTCGACCTCGACGCCTTCATGCCGGTGACGGTGGGCAGCGAATATTTCCCAAAGGTCGTGGACCAACTGCGCTATTACAGTCAGGAGAAGGTCCTGTTCCGCTTCGTGCGCGCTCCTTAAGAGGTCCCCTCATGGCAATGCCGGCCCTGCCGTTCGTCACCGCCTTCTATGCCGCCCTCACCGGCCTCCTCTGTGTGCTGCTCGCTTCCCTCGTGATCCGCCAGCGCTTCCGGAGCCGGGTCAGCATCGGTGACGGCGGCGATGCCGCGATGAGCCGCATGAGCCGCGTCTTCGGGAACTTCGCCGAATACGCGGCCCTGGTGCTGGTCCTTATGGCACTGCTCGAAATCTGCGGCGGCTCGCGGGTGCTGGTCCATGCGCTGGGCATCGGCTTCATCGTCGCGCGTCTGGCGCATGCCTTCGGCCTCGCCCGGACGGCGGACACCAATCCCGGCCGGGCGGCCGGGATCGTGCTCACGCTGCTCGTGATCGTCGTGGCGTCGATCGCCCTGCTGGTGATCGTGGCGCGGAAGATCTTCGTCTAACCACGAACGCCGAGCTGGCGCAGCGACCTGTCGATCCAGAGGGCGCCGATCTTTTCCTGCACGGAGTTCTGGCGCAGGCGCTGGCGCAGGTTGTTGAAGTCGACCAGGTCGAGCCGCTGGTCCTGGTTGAAGCAGGAGAAGACCACCGTCTCCTTGCCGGTCTCGGGATCCCGGTGCAGCTGCAGGCACTGGGCGCAGATCTCCTTCATCATGCATTGCATGGGGGAGTTGATCGAGCCGAAGGCCACGTGCTCGGGCTTCAGATACGGCTTCAGCGCCGCATGCCGCGCCAGCCGCACTGCGTTCATCATGCCGTCGGAGCCGATGGCCACGATGCGATCGGCCGCACTGTAGGGAATCGGCTGGTCGCCGAGTTCGCCCGACGCATAGAGGCGCATCGCCTCGACGATGTTGGTGACGACCGACTTGTCCTGCGGCCGGCCCGGGGCGAAGCCCGGCGCCTCGTCGCAGCACCAGACGACGACGTCGGCCGCAGCCTCGATCTCCTCGACCTTGTAGCGATCGATCACGCGCTTGTAGCCGGCGAAATAGAGCACCTTGCTGCCGGCCTTGCGGAAGGCCTGGCCGATCGAGAAGAGCACGGCATTGCCGAGGCCGCCGCCCACCAGCACGACGGTCTCGCCCGGCTCGATCTCGGTCGGCGCACCGGTCGGCCCCATCACGATCACCGGCTCGCCGGGCTTCAGCATCGCGCAGAGGTCGGACGAGCCCCCCATCTCCAGCGCGATCAGCGACAGCAGGCCCTTCTCCTTGTCGACCCACGCACCGGTCAGCGCGAGGCCCTCCATGGTGAGCAGGGTGCCCTCGGCCTTGAGCGAACACGCTTCGTAATTCTGCAGCCGGTAGAACTGGCCCGGCTCGAAGTTGCGGGCCGCCGCCGGCGCCTCGACGATGACCTCGATGATGGTCGGCGTCAGCCGGTCGACGCGGACCACGCGGGCGCGCCACGAGCGGTTGGCTTCGTCAAGGATCTCCGCCGGCGTGCGCCTGGGCGCCGGCAGCGCCGTCATCGCTCGCGTCAGCACCGGATAGCCCTGCTTGGCGCCGCCCATCGCCTTCACGACATTGCCGGCGAACGAAGGATGCAGGTCGCCGAAGAAGGACATGAAGCGGTCGTCGGCATGGCGGTACATCAGCACGCGCACGTCGCCGGGCTTGCAGACGCGTTCGGGAGTCACGGGATTACCCGCCTCGTCGAGGGCGCGGAAATACTTGCCATCGATGAAGGCATGCGACGCGTCCTCGCGCGCCAGCACCGTGTTGGGCTGCGTGCCGGCAGCGACGAGGATCGTGCGGGCTGGAAGAGTCGCCTCGACTCTGGCGCCACTCTGCTCGCCCGCGACCTTCAGCGCCTTCGCCTGCCCGACCTCGTCGATCTCGACCGCGACGGGCGACAGGCCTTCGACGAAGCGGATGTCCTCCTCAAGCGCCTTGAGCACTTCCTCATGGTTCAGCGTGTAGGACGGCGAATCGATCAGCCGGCGACGATAGACCAGCGACACGCCGCCCCAGCCGTTCACCAGCTTCGTGATCGCGGGCTCACGTCCCTCGCGCGCTGCCAACTCGCGCTCGGCACGGATGGCCTGCGCGTGAGCGATGAACTCGTCAGCGATCTCACGCTCTTCCGGCGACCAGTTTACCCCGACCGCTGCAGTGCCACGTTCCGCAACCAGCGTCTCGTGACGGGCCAAGAACTTCTCGACCTGCAGCGGATAGTAGGCGAGCGACTCGGTCGCCGTGTCGATCGCAGTGAGGCCGCCGCCGATCACCACGACCGGCAGGCGGATCTGCAGGTTGGCGATCGAGTCCCTCTTGGCGGCACCCGTGAGCTGCAGCGCCATCAGGAAGTCCGACGCCGCGCGCACCCCCCGCGCCAGGCCGTTCGGCAAGTCGAGCACGGTGGGCTTGCCGGCGCCGGCGCAGAGCGCGATGTGGTCGAAGCCCATCGCGAAGGCGCTGTCGACCGTCACCGTGCCGCCGAAGCGCACGCCACCGAACATCGAGAACTGCGCGCGCCGCTCCAGCAGCAGCCGCACCATCTTCAGGTAGTTCTTGTCCCAGCGCACGGTGATGCCGTACTCGGCGACGCCGCCGAAGCCCGCCATCGCGCGCTCGCCGAGGTTTTCGCGCAAGGTCGCGACGTCCTTCACCGCCGCGAACGGTACGCGAGCGCCGTCCATTCCAACGCCCGACTGTGCTGCCGGCAATGGCTCGATTTTCAGCCCGTCGATGCCGACCACGGTGTGGCCGTCGTTCATCAGATGATGCGCGAGATTGAAACCGGCGGGCCCGAGACCGACCACGAGCACGGTGCGCCCGGTCGAGGAACGCGGAATCGGGCGCTGCAGATTGAGCGGATTCCAGCGCGTCAGCAGCGAGTAGATCTCGAAGCCCCAGGGCAGGCCCAGCACGTCCTTCAGGGTGCGGGTCTCGATCTGCGGGATGTCGACCGGTTCCTGCTTCTGGTAGATACAGGCCTTCATGCAGTCGTTGCAGATGCGGTGGCCGGTGGCCGCCAGCAGCGGATTGTCGACCGCGGCCATCGCCAGCGCGCCGATGGAGAATCCCTCGCTCTTCAGGAGGTTCATCTCCGAGATCTTCTCTTCGAGCGGACAGCCCGCGAGCGTCACCCCGAACGGCGACTTCTGGAACGCGCCGGTCTTGCGATCCCGCAGCCCGCGCGAGCAGCTGTCCTTGCCCTGGTTGTGGCACCAGATGCAGTAGTTGGCGTGGTCGAGGGCGCGCACGAGATCGAAGCCCTGGTCGGTGAGGGCAAAACCCTCGCGGTGCCGCAGCAGCGGTCGCGGCAGCTTCATGCGCGTCACGCCGTCGACGATCTCGGTCTCGATCGGCACCAGATGCTCAAAATCGAGCTTGTGCGGCACCTTGAACAGCGGCCCATCCTGGTGCCGCTTCTTGCCCTCGGGATGATGCAGCGCCCAGGCGGCGTAGCGCGTCAGGGCCTCGACCTCCGGCGTCGGTGCCTCGACCTTGAACTCGGCCCCGATCGCCTCCCGAACCGCGAGCGCGAAGGCCAGCTCCCAGGCTTCGAGCCCGGCCTCGATGGTGACGGGGAGGCTAACGGCTGCCGTGACGGCGGTCCCGTCCAGGGCGGCCGCGACCTCGGGCTTGAGAGCACGGGCGACGTAGCGCTGCACGAACAGGCGCTTGCAGTCGTAGAGCGGCGCGAGGCGTCTGTGGCGGGCGCGCAGTTCGGCCGCTTCGAGGGCGACCCCGAACAGCGCCCCGATGAAATCCTCGAGCGGGCGCGCCAGCTCGATCAGCAGATTGGATTCGTCCTTCGCGGCCATCGCGTCGGGCGCGGCCCGCGCCGCCAGCAGGCGGGCATGGACGTCGACGTTCGCGTCCTTGAGCCAGTCGACGAAGGCGGCATCCAGTCTGACCAGGCCTTCGCGATCGTAGAAGTCACTGAAGCTCGACCCGAAGGTGACCGGCGGGGCCAGCGGGGACGCATGCATTGCGATGTTCCGGACTGATGGATGAAAATTGTTCGTATGCGAACCGTTAAACAACGCGAACGGCAAGCGCAAGACACTCGGGCGGCGCCATCCTTCGCGACATTTATGCCTGATGACGCCGGCCCCCGCTTCCCCCATGTTCCGCCGGCCATGCAGCAAGTTCCCGCCTCCGTGCGCCAGTGGCTGATCGTCGTCGCCGGCATGATCTTCTTCATGATCGTGATCGGCGCCCTGACTCGGCTCACCGAATCGGGCCTGTCGATGGTCGAATGGCGGCCGGTCACCGGGTGGCTACCGCCCCTCTCCGACACGGCGTGGCAGGCGGAGCTGCAGAAATACCTTTCCTCGCCGCAGGGTCGCCTGGTGAATCGCGACTTCACGGTGCCCGAGTTCCGCGAGATCTTCTGGCTGGAGTACATCCACCGCCTGTGGGGCCGGCTGATCGGTCTCGTCTTTGCCCTGCCGCTGGCCTGGTTCTGGTGGCGCGGCGCCCTCACCTCTTACCTCAAGCCACGCCTGTTTGCGCTTCTCGTGCTGGGCGGCCTGCAAGGTGCGCTGGGTTGGGCGATGGTGGCCTCGGGTCTGATCGACCGGCCCTCGGTCAGCCATTACCGCCTTGCCGCCCACCTGCTGCTCGCGATCGTCCTTTACGCCTACACGGTCTGGCTGATCCTCGAACTCAGTCCCCGGCCGGTCCGGCGCGACGACGCCAAGACCGCGCGCAAGGCGACGGCGCTGATCGCCTTCCTGCTGGTCGTGCTGGTCTGGGGCGCCTTCATGGCTGGCCTGCGCGCCGGCACCGCGCACAACACCTTCCCCGACATGTCCGGCTACTGGATCCCGCCCGGCCTGTTCGACCTCTCGCCGGCCTGGATCAACTTCTTCGAGAACGGCACGACCATCCAGTTCGTCCATCGCTGGCTGGCCAAGCTGCTGGTGCTCGGCGTGCTGGTCATGGCCTGGCGAGCGCCGCGCTCGGAAACGCTGGCCGCGGCGGCGATGGCCTTCGTGCAGCTCGGGCTCGGCATCGCCACCATCCTGAGCGGCGTCAGCATCCCTATCGCCACGATGCACCAGGCGGGGGCAGTGCTTCTCCTGACCACCCTGCTCGTCGTCCGGCACCGCGCCAGGGCGTAGCTCAGGCCAGGCGGCCGGCGTGCCGCCACCAGGACGCTGGAAGCAATGAGGCCGCGCGGTCTGCTTCGGCGATCGAGCCGTAGAGGGCGAAACAGGTCGCTCCACTGCCGCTCATCGCGACATGGGCCGCTCCCCCGCTGTGCCGCAGATGGTCGAGGACGACGCCAACCTCCGGCCGCAGCGAGATCGCGGCTTCGGTGAGATCGTTGCCGCGACGCCCGAGGTCGTGCGCCAAGTCGTCCAGATCGCGCCAGCCGCCGGCAAGCGGCCGCGCCGGAGAGAAGTCTCCGCGCCGGGCGCCGAAGACGGCGGGCGTGGGCAGTGCGACCCTGGGATTGACCAGCAGGATGGCGCAGGCCGGCAAGGCGGGAACGGGCGCGAGGCGCTCGCCGATACCCGTGGCCAGCGCCGGCCGGCCGGCGAGGCACATCGGCACGTCGGCGCCGAGCGTGGCGGCAAGATCGAAGAGTTCCTCCTCGGGCATCGCCACACGCCACAGGTCGATCAAGGCGAGAAGGGTCGCGGCGGCATCGGCCGAGCCGCCGCCCAGTCCGGCTGCCACCGGGATGTGCTTGGTGAGACGGAACGCGGCGCGCGGGGCCAGCCCGGCACGACCGGCCAGAAGGCGCGCGGCCTTCAATACGAGATTGTCCGGATCCCCTTCGAGAGCAGGCGCTTCAGGCCCCACGACCTCCAGCGACAAGGTCGAAGCAGGCGCGACCTCGATCTCGTCGGCGAGATCGGTGAAGGCCACCAGCGTGTCGAGCAGGTGAAAGCCGTCGGCGCGGCGTCCCACGACGTTCAACCAGAGATTGACCTTGGCCCGCGCGAGCGGCACGCCTCCTGCCCTCGATCAGCCGCCCTGCTTGCTGTCGGCGGCCTTCTCGTAAACCGTCGGCTTGTCGTTCGACGGGTTCAGGCCGTTGGCGATC
>Ga0182739_1002794_pt1 | contig 15971 bp, 12 predicted proteins | sample eDN5th30CBELigBY_FD_128873 | JGI IMG/M metagenome (GOLD analysis project Ga0182739, IMG submission 128873) | Enriched backyard soil microbial communities from Emeryville, California, USA - eDNA 5th pass 30_C BE-Lig BY (version 2) (version 2) | ecosystem: Environmental > Terrestrial > Soil >... | reverse complement strand
GTGGAACTTGACATGGCTCCACAGCCGCTTGAGCGGGTCGCGCATGATGTAGATGACCTTCACCTCGCCGGCGATCCGGCGCACGTGCTCCCAGCCCGCATCGCCGATCAGCGCCGTCAGGTTACTGAAGTCGGCGGCGTATTTCTGCCCGTTGCGGCGATTGAACAGCGAGGCGTACCAGTCATCGTCGATCGGATCGAAGAGCCAGCGCGAATACCAGTCGAGCCGACGCCGCACCCAGCGCGGATTGTATGATTCTGCCTTCAGGCTCGCCGCGAACCGCCGGAACCGGTCGATACGATTTTCAATCGAGAGCGCATTCAGCACGCCATGCACATGGGCGAAGTAGTGCACTTCCTTCTCGTCCGAGAAGTAGATGTCCGGGTGATGATCCAGCATCGCATACAGCCACGTGGTGCCTGCTTTCATCGCACCCGCGCCAAGAAACAAGCGATCAATACTCGGCATCTTCAGCCCCTGCTCAACTTCCATCCCGCCCTGCCGGCCGAGCTTAGCGAGCCAGAGATCTCACCAGGATCAAGAGAGCGTGTAATCCCCGACCGATTTCACGGCCCGACAAGGCAAAAGGCATGTCGAGCGCAACGGTCGAAGAAGGAAAAATGATCCTGGCGTCAAGCCTGCAGGAGGCAGGCTGCGGCCGCCGACACGCCTGGCGGCAGCGACACGTCAGAGATTACCCGACCCGTGCAATATGCCCGTAATTTTCTTGCAAAGTTGCGCCGTATCCCATGCTCCGCTCATTTTAACGACTGAACATAGTTCGAAATTCACATCGACCTTGCGCTAAAAGAACATGCGCGGCAGATCAAGATTATACTTGCCCCATCTCGAATCATGGCCTTCGTTCTCGTCACGGGACGTGGTTTGCCGTAGAGCATGACTTGATTCGACTCACCCGGCGAAGGCTGTACGTTGTATCGACATCACGATAGGATCGCGCCGTCCATGCCTGAATTTGCCGATGCCCCAACAGGCTCGGAAGGCTCGGCAGCCGACATCCCGCATAGTTCCGAGACCGCCGATCACGCCGGTGCGGGATCGAGCTCGGAAGAATCGATTGCAGCGGAATGGATCGGGCCTCATCTCGATGTCGAATTCTATGCGCGGCAGATCGGCGCGCAGAAACTGGACCGGGCAGACGCCATCCTCCATTACCTTCGAGAGGGATGGAAAAGCAGTCTTGATCCTGCGCCGGGGTTTTCGACACAGTTTTATCTGAACCGCAGTCCCGACGTTCTGCGTAAGGGCGTCAATCCTTTTTATCATTATTTGCGATGGGGGACGCGGGAAGGCAGGTTTCCAAATCCCACTGCGGCAAAAATCGCGAAGACTGCACAGCCGCCTGCCGATCCTGTCGAGACGCTCGTCCGCAGCGGGTTCGACGAGACGTTCTATGCCCAACAGCGCCCCGAGATCACAGCCAACCACGTTGATCCGGTAAAGCACTATCTGGCCTTCGGCTGGAGGATGGGCCTCGATCCCGCTCCATACTTCTCTACCGAATATTACCTCTCGTGCAGCCCCGATGTGCGCACGGCGGGTATCAACCCCTTTTATCATTATCTTCGATGGGGACAGCGCGAAGGCCGGCGGGCACTGCCTGAAGGCCACCCTCGCACGGCCGACTCGGACATCCGATCCAAGGACTCCGCGATCGAGCGAACCGTGCGTCCCTTTTTCGATGCCGAACATTATGCATCGCAAATGCCGTCGATCCTCGAAAATCAGATCGACCCGCTAAAGCACTATCTGGCCTTCGGATGGCGTCAGGGGCTCGATCCGACGCGAGACTTTTCAACCGCCTTCTATCTGGCGCGCGACCCCACACTGCTGCAGACGGATCAAGAGCCTCTTCATCATTACATTACCGTCGGCCGTGAGCGCGGCCGGCTGCCGCGGTCTCCCCTGCAGAACGGCGATGAGGCCGCCAATCTCCTGACGAGTGAGGCGGTGCGGCGCCACGTCGAACTCGCGTTCGATGTGGACTTTTACCTCGATCAGCACCCGGACATTCGCCGGGAGAAACTGGACCCGGTCGAGCACTACCTGACGGTCGGGTGGCAAGAGGGCTGCGATCCGGCCCCGTGGTTCTCGACCAGTTTCTATCTGTCGACCTACCCCGACATTGAGGCGACCGAGGTCAATCCTTTCTTCCACTATCTCGTCTGGGGCCGTGCGGCCGGCTTCACGCCCTATCCAGAGCACAAGAAATTCAACGCCAGCATACCCAGCCCCGCGAACGATTTCGGCTTCCAAAGCCCTCTGCGCGCCCTGCTGCAACGAGAGGCATCGCCAAATCCGACGGATATCTCGTTCGATCGCCAAAGCCTGCGGATCGACTGGATCATCCCCGATTTTTTTCCCGGCGGCGGCGGCCATATGACCATCTTCCGGATGGTCCGGTGGCTGGAGTTTTTTGGTCACCGCTGCGTTATCTGGATCAACAATCCCCGCGACGATGCCGATGCGGTCGAGCGGTACGAGACCATCATCAAGTATTATCAGACGGTCGCTGCTCCGGTCCGACTGCTGCCTTACGGGCAGGTTCCGGACGAGGACAGCGATGTCGTCGTCGCTACGAGTTGGGATACGGCCTACGCCGTCGCGGCGACGGCCAACACCAAGGCGCGGTTCTATTTCATTCAGGATTACGAACCGTTCTTTTATCCCCGTGGCGGCAACGCCCTGGCGGCAGAGCGGACCTACGCACTGGACCTGGCCTGCATATGCGCCAGCCCCTGGCTCGAACGTCTGATGCGCGAGCGGCACGGGCGCTGGGCGCGGCGGTTCTGGCTGGCCACCGACCATGAAGTCTACAAGGAAAGCACGGAGCCACGCGCGGAAAACACGATCCCGCGTATTGCGTTCTACAGCCGGGTCGGGACCGAGCGGCGCGCCGTCGAACTGGGGCTGCTCGCTCTCGAAGTCCTTCACAAACGCGGCGTGTCTTTTCAGGCGGAGCTTTTCGGCTCCGAGCACGTTCCGGGGTCCGAGCTGATCCCCTTTGTGCAGCACGGCATACTGGACGCCGAACGCATCGCCGAACTGTACCGGCAGTGCGATATCGGCGTTTGCTTCTCAAGCACCAACTACTCCCTTGTCCCCCTTGAAATGATGGCTTGCGGGCTGCCGGTCATCGAGCTCGACGCGGAGAGCACGCGCGAAGTGTTCCCGCCGGGCACCGTCACCTCATGTCTTCCCGATCCTGTCGCGATCGCGGACACGATCGAGGCGCTTTTGTCCGACGGAGCGAGACGCGCAGCCCAGGCTTCAACAGCGGCCGAATGGGTGCACAGGTTCTCCTGGGAGCAATCAGCGCGGGACGTCGAGAGCGCCTTTCTCGAGAAGCTCGATGCCGGCAACTACACGCAGCCTGCGAGCCCGCGTCTCCTGACGCAGACGCGGACGCCCAAGGCGAGCGTCGTCATTCCGACCTATAATGGCGGCGAAGTCTTTCGCGCCGTCCTCGACGCCCCGGCGTCATCGAATGCGATGTGACGTTCACCAAGGATCTCGAGCTGGTATGCCGTCACGCGCAGAACGATCTGCACACGACGACCAACATTCTCGTCTCGCCGCTCGCCGACAAATGCACACGGCCCTTCAAGCCAGCCGTTCTGGGCCCGAACCAGGAGATCATTACGCCGGCCAACGCCGAGTGCCGCACGAGCGATATCACATTGGCGGAGTTCAAGACGCTGACCGGCAAGATGGACGCCTTCAACCCGCGGGCACAGACCCCCGAGGAGTTCGTCGGCGGCACGGCGGACTTCCGCACCGATCTCTATTCGGGCCCGACCAGCGGCCATCTGCTGACGCATCGTGAAAGCATCGAGCTTTTCAAGAAGCTCGGCGTGAAGATGACGCCTGAGCTCAAGAGCCCTGTCGTGCCGATGCCTTTCAATGGCTTCACACAGCAGGCCTATGCGCAGAAGATGATCGACGAGTACAAGGCTGCGCGCGTGCCGCCGAACCGCGTGTTTCCGCAATCGTTCAACAAGGATGACGTGCTGTACTGGGTCAGAAAGGAGCCGGCCTACGGCTGGCAGGCCGTGTACCTTGATGACGCAAACACGGTGTCCGACCTGCCGAGCTTCGCCGAACTGACGCGGTACAGGAAGCAAGGCATCAGGATCTGGGCGCCGCCGGTCTTCGCGCTGCTGGACCTCGATGCGCGCAACAACATCGTCCCCTCGCAGGCGGCCCGGAACGCCAAGGCGGCCGGGCTCGAAATCATCCCCTGGACGATCGAACGGTCAGGAATTCTGGCCAACCTCGGCCGCAATGAATTTTATCACCAGACGATCCAGCCGGCGATCACCCGCGAGGGCGACGTGATGCAGATCATCGACGTGCTGGCAAAGCAGGTCGGCGTGCTCGGCATCTTCTCCGACTGGCCCGCTACAACCACCTACTACGCCAATTGCATGCGGCTCAGGTAAGCTGCACGCTAACGCATTGCGTCGTATCGGCTGGGGCCAGCTTCGGCTGGCCCCTTGCCGTGGCTCAAGCGGGCCCGCCTTATCCCGTATGCCGTGTATGTTGATGCGGTCGCCGCGTTACTCATCGTCGTCGTCGAGTTCGGGCTCCTGCACGTCAAGATCGCCGCTGGCATAGAGCTTCCGCCAGTTTTCGCTCTTCCTGGCCGACAGCGCCGACTGACGGCTATTCATCTTCGCCTTCTTCATCTCCAAAGCCAGCGTCAGCACTTGCCTGAACTGCGCCAGGTCACGGACCGCGACCTTGTCCGGCTCCTCCTGGATCTTCGCCATCGCGGCTTCACCCAGAAGCGATCTGTTCAGTGCATTGGCAAGGGGGCGATAGCGATCGGCCTCAGCGGGTTGCGGCCTGGCCAGAAGGCGTTCCATCGCCCTCGCCTTCCCCTCTTTGTCGAACCCGAGCCCGTTATGAACATCGCTGGCCGTCGGCGCGTTTCCATTGGCTTCGGCAAACAAGGCATAATCGATACTGTTGCGGGCCAGAAGATCGTCGTCGCTGATATCGAGCGACTGCTTCTTTTCTGCAGTGCGCTTGCGTTCCATGGCCGCAGGCAGCCCGAGCCCCGGAAAAATCGCCGCAGCCTGTTCGCTCAATCTTTCAGTCGTCAGCACATAATCAAATTTTGAAAGCACGGACCGCGATTGAGTCAGGTCGTCTGCCTGATGGTCGTCGATGAACGAAGGGAACTTCATCAACAAGGACTTTGACAGTGAGTTTTCGCCTGTTCTCCTGAGAAACCGTCGCGTCGTCAGCACCTTGTTGTAGCGGGCCAGTGCATTGTAGCGGTGATTGAAACGGGAGCGCATCCACGCGACGGGATGGCGCAGGACAATCATCAGCTTCGCATTGGGATCGCCGAGCATCGCCAGAACGCTCTCTTCGACGCGATGGCCCTGCACGACCGCGATACGTGATTTGTCGGACGGCGCCAGTTCCTCGACCTGATAGCGGTCCTCGAAGAAACGCCTGCATCGTCCGGCATTGCCGTAACCCAGGAACTCGTCATCCGAGAGATTCGCGCGAAAATGATGCTGCAACGTCGTTCCGCCGGTCTTTGCGATGTGGGGGAAGACGATCCGGACATTGTTCGCGAGCGGCACTTTGAGCCTCGGTCAAATTGAGATCGACAGCCCCGCATCGCAGCGAGCAGGTTTCATGCACGCTTCGGCCGAACCGATCGAACCAGGCGGATTCGTTGTCAAAAATGCCACGCAGGCACGTCACGTCAATACAGGCGCGTCGGAAACGAAAGCTCTTTGGATCGGGGGACGGCGGTTCCGTGCAGGTGGCCAAACTGGCGAAACAGGGGCCACTCCGGCTGCAGCATCACTTCTGCGGTGGCGGCGCCCGCCTCAACGGATGGCGCCGGGCACGCTGCTGAGCCTGCTGGCGTGCCTTGCGGGCATCGTAGAACAATCGCTGCGTCAGGTTCGAGACCCCGAGCCACTCCCGATAGAGATCCTTGAGATAGGGCTCGACCGATAGTTCGCACGCCTCCCGCGCCAGCGCTACGATCTCGTCAGGCACGTCCTGCCAGTTCGATACGGCGCCATGCGCCATGAGCGCCTCATAGAGCGTCGCGCAGCGGACCGAGAGAGGATCGTCATCGGGCGGCATGGCGGCAGACGCGGGAGCCGGCCGGTGATGACGTAATTCCGGATCGACGAAACCTTCGCCCGCCGCCTGCACGGCGAAGCCCATCCTGGCCAGCGTCTCAGTAAGTCGCTCGGGCGCGGACAGCAATATCTCGTATGGCATGATCGCCATCGGCAGGCCTTGCTCATGTGCGTAGACGAGGGGCTCGGCCGTGTGGCGCAGCCACATCAGTTTCGCCGTCACCGGGCCCAGGCCGTCGCGGCGCGCAAGCGAAGCGGCTACTTCGTCCGGGTGGCGCAGAGCCATGATGAGGCGTGCGTCAACTTTCATCGCCCGCAGAAGCGGCCACCAGAGCGGCAACAGGCGGGAGATGCGCGGTTCCTTCACCGCCCACATCTGCCCCTTCGAGCCCAGCCGCTCCAGGATCGCGCGAATCCCCGCAACAATCTCCGCGATGCGTGGATGGTCGAGCGCGACCTCGGACGCTGACTCCGACCACGACAGTGGTGAGGCCCATCCTCCGAAAAGGAGCCCCACCAGCCGATCGTCGGCCCGCATCAATTCCAGGTCCTCGAAGAAGCCCTTCGGATTTGCGGCATTCGCTGGCAACAGGTCGTCGCCCAGCCAGAATCCAAGGCTTGCACATTGGCCCGCCAGCGCCGAGGTCCCGCTCCGATGCATCCCAAGGATGATCAGAGCCTTGGCGACCTCACCCACGTGTACTGGTTCCAGCGCCAGTGGAGCGGATTTGACATTCGCTACCCATCCAGCCGCAAGCTCGCAAAGCGAATGTCAAATCCAAAGCTCCACTAGAAATCCAATACTTGCCAGAGCTTTTCCGGCTTTGATGGAATCAAAGCCGGAGCTCTCATTGTTTGTAGCGACGCGTCTTCTTCACGCGAACCGGTATCCACTTCGCTCGAAAACGCTCTAGTGGTCCTTTGATTCTAACATTCGCAAGTCAGCCTGCCGAGAAGGGAGGCGAATGCTAGAATCGGACCACTAGCGTTCGCGGCGGGACGGGCGCGAGCCGCGCGGCTCTTCGCCCAGGCAGTTGGCGATATAATCGCGGCGCTCGCGCGGCGCGACGCCATCGGCCACCGCCTTCTTGAGGCAGTCGAGACGCGCTTCCTGATAGCAGATAAGGGCCGCGTCCCGCATGGCGTTGCGGCGCAGGCCTTTGGTGCGCGCCTGATCGAGGCACTCCGCCCGCTTGCCGGTTTGCCCTCGCCGGCCTTTGCGCGCAGGACGCGCCCGCCTCTCAGGTTCCGCGCTGGGGGACGGCTCGGCGTCGGCGTCCGGTGCGGCCGGCTGCTCCATGCGCGGCGTCGTCGGCTGTGTGTCCGGTGCGGCCGGCTGCGCAAGCGCTGTCAGCGGGAGGAATAATGATACAGCGAGCAGACCCGCCAGCGATATCTTGCGCATGAAGTTCTCTCCTTGGCTCTGGTCCGCCGGCACAGCATCATGCAGCGGATCAATAGTGAGAATGGCTCGGGCCGACGTCGATCCAACGCCGAACATCAATGCAACAACGCGGCGCGCGAACAGCACGCGAGCCCTTGTGCAACAAAGCCTGCGGCTTTTCCAGACCCCTGCGATCAAACGAGCAGGCCCGACATCGCACGAGCGCCGGCGCTGTCCGGAAATACGGTGGTGGCCAATGCACGCTCCGGAACCCGAAGGTGATCCCTCAGCAGCCCCTTGAGCGCCGCTCTGAGATCGGTCGTCGGCGCCAGGTCGCGTCCTTCATAGAGGTCGGCTTCACGCAGACCGGGCCAATCCGCGATGACGCGTCCGCCCTTCAGTGCGCCGCCGGCCAGGAAGGCCACCGTGCCAGTGCCGTGATCGGTACCCATAGTGCCGTTGATGCGCGCAGTACGGCCGAACTCGGTGATCACGGCCACGGTGGTCTCGCGCCAGGCCTCTTTCATCTCCTTCTCCACGGCGCCGATTGCACCGTCGAGCGCGCCGAGCAGCGTGGCGAGCCGGCCGTCGCGCGCACCTTCATTGATGTGGGTATCCCATCCGGTGAACGAGATCGCGCCGATGCGCGGCCCATCCTTGTGGGCGAGGAACTTCGCGGCCGCGCCTGCGGATTGCGCAAAGTGGGCCCGCACCTGCGCGGCACCACCCCGGGCGGCCGGATTACGCCCGCCCATCTTCATCGGCTCAGCGCCGGCAATGGCGGCAAGCCCTAACCGCTCCTCCAGTGCGCGCGCCATTTCAGGATCGGTGTGGCGATAGAGATCGAGCAGCCTCTCCACAGTGTCGCTACCTGCAGCCGGCATCGACGGCGGGCTCCAGGAGCGCACCGGCGCGCGGCCGCGCACGATCAGCGGCGCCACGGTGCCGATGGCCATCGCCGAACGGTTGGGCGAGGCGACAGGCTCTGCCGCCGCGAGTTCGCTAAGCGCACGGTTGAGCCATCCGCTGTCCACAGTGCCCGGCCGCGCATAGCCGCTCTCCAGCACATCCTGGCCATCGAAGTGAGAGCGGGCACGGTAATGCGTGCTTGTCGCGTGCAGGATGATCGCCTGTTTGGCCGTGTAGAGCCTGTGCAGATTCGGCATCGCCGGGTTGAGCCCGAAGAAGCCGTCGAGAGGCAACACCGGAACCTCGCCGTCCGCCGTCAGCGCCCAATCGCCCCGCAGCCGCACCCAGTTGGGATCGCCGATCGGCGGCACCGCCGAGAGACCATCAAGACCGCCGCGCAGGACGATCACCAGAAAGCGCGGGTCCCGTCCTTCCGCCAGCGCAACCTTGGGCAGATAGCTCCAGGCGAACAGGACGCCGGAAGCCAACAACAGTTCGCGGCGCGAAGGGGCGTGAAAATCCGTCATGGTGATCACCTCCGCTGGAATTCGGGTGACATGAACAGCAGAGCCAGAGCCTGCGTGCGGTCCTCCGCACGCGACACCGCCTGGCGCGTCGCCCCGGAAGCGAGTGGACCGAGGGACCGATCCAACAGTTCGACCGGATGGCGCTGGCTTGTCATGCGTCGGGACAACAGCCTCGCCACATCGAGGCGCTCCGAAAGCGCGTTGATCCAGTCGTTGCTCAAATCGGAATAGCCCTTCGGGGAAGGCGGCCGCCACAGCGGTTCGCCCAGCATCTCATGCGCCTGAATGAGAAGCCGGACCTCGATCTGGGAGGTCTCCTCGGAATCTGCTGCGCGCAGAGCGCTTGCAATCCACTCGCTCGGCCGCTTGATCTTTCCGCGCGCAGCCGCCCAGGCCTCGTCAGCCTGCAGCAAGGCGCGCGCGACTTCCTTGAGATCGCCATCGGTGTCCAGGAAGCGCTTCTCGAGCCGGTCAATCAGCGCCTGCGGTGGGGCATCCGCAACGAAATGCATTGCGAGCTTGTTCGCAATGTGCCGCGCTGTCGCCGGGTGGCGCGCGATGTCCCGCAGGACAGCCTGCCCCTGCTCGACGCCGCCGTCCGGATAGCGCCGCCCGATCACCGTCCTGGTGCCGGGCTCATGGAGTCGGGGATTGAACTCAAACTCGCCACCGACCAGATTGCTGTCGTAAACTCGAACCATTGTCCATCCGGTCAGAACCTTGGCGAGTTCCGTCACGTCCTCCTGCGTATAGACTGAACGCACGCCGAGCGTATGAAGTTCGAGTAGTTCACGCGCAAAATTCTCATTCAGCCCACGCTCGTTACGTCGGCCCACGACTGAATTGGGCCCCATGGAGCGCGCCTGGTCCAGGCTCAGCAACATGGCCGGATGGCTCGCCATGGCGAGCAGCATGTCGGAGAAGCTGCCCAGCACGTGAGAACGAATGGCTTCCCGCTCATACGCACCGGCAATCTCCCGGACGGCCGGCTTGCGTGCGTCAATGCAGAAGTGGTTTGACCAGAACCAGACCAGACGCTCGACCACCCCTGTCTCGGCCGAAAGAACCGCATCGGTGCGAGCCTTTGCCTCCGCATGATAGAGGCGGATCCGCATATTCGGTCCCTTCGGCTGATCAGGACCGCGGCGGCTTTTGCGGCGCCCGGGTTCAGCCATCTCGGGCGCCTGCATGTCGGGACCCTGCATATCGGGACCCTGCATCGAGTCGTTGTGGCTCCCCTCCTTCGCGCTCTCGCGTTCCATGCGGATCCGCGTAGCCTGAGCCGTCCGCCGCTCGGTAATGTCCCGATACGCGCGTCTTGCTGCTTCTCCACTGCTCAAGAGGTCCGCGCCGCTGATGAGCCCCGCTCGAGGCTTGTCCAGTTCCGCGAGCAATGCATCGCGCAGATCCGAGGATCGATATGCGGGGCCGCCGGCCTTCGGTCCGAATCCGAACCGATGCAGGCCAAGCCAAGTGATGTTGTCGGGATCAGGGGCCATGAGATGTTTCGCTCTTCACGACAGGGCGATCCGCGGCATTCGACCCGCCCTGGAATGCGCCATCAGGCGCCGACGATAAGCGTGCGCAGTCGTCCAATGACAACCGTCCTCGCCTGCAACCTCAGAGGCCGACTTGCTTTTGATGACCTCAAAAGAGTATGGCATCCATAAGGCCGCTCGATGAGAGTGTTCGGATTCCTTTGGCCGCTCAAGTTCGCCAGGCAGTTCGCAAACCTCAGGCCGATCGCGCGTCTCAAAGACGGCCATGCTACCGCGCGGTCCAAGCTTGTTTCAGCACATCAACGTCGATCCGCCAGCTACAGCATCGTGCCAATTCGATGAATCAGCACGATGCTGTAGGGTTCTATTTGAGCATCGCTCCGAAAACCGGCGTCCACTTTTCGGGGCGATGCTCTAATGACGCGATGCTCTCGATGGCCCGGTCCGTCGCCACGGCATGAGGTGATTCGATGACGCGTCATCCTGCCGTCTGTTTAGACATGGCTGCATTTCAGAACTGGCGGCCACCCAAGTCCGAAGTCGGCTTTTTCGGAACGATGCCGACCAGCGTTCTGCCATTGCACCACAGCACACACTCTCTCGGCGAGAGAGGCTTGCGCACTGGCCCTCAATCAATAACGTACGCCCTCGCTGCTCTCGCAATGGTCAGCGACAGCGCAATCTCCGGGCCGCGAGACGCAAGGCATAATGCACGCCGGCACTTCGATCGGCACAAGCCACCTCGAGCGAGCGCTCGACGAAGCCACACCGCGGTCTGGACTGCGAGCCGGACGTTCGTCTGACCCGCTGTGAGCTTCCAGAGCGAACCAGGGCATGCAAGGCCACGATCGCTCCTGTCCAAATCGATGTTCGCCGAGCTTAGCCTTGCGCCTGTCGGCGACCTCTCAGCTTATTTCCTCCGTCGGCTTCCCCGGCCGCGGACTTCTTTTTCGAAGGAGAGACAATTTTGGCCAATTGGTTGAGGCCCCGGACCATGCGGACAACGCTCCGCGACTTGTCCTTTGTCGGCTCGAGCAGAATCGGAGTCAGCTTCGCATTGAGGGCCTGGAGCGCATTCCGGCCCGCTTCTGTAATGCGAACCACTTTTTGGCCCTTAGCCTCGGACGATTGGGTCAGCGAGATCAGGCCCGCAGCACTGAGCGACTCAGCCAACTGGTTCGCACGCTGCGGCGTTACGCCCAGCTTCACCGCAATTTTCCGCTGCGTCAGGTTCTCATTTTGAGAGATCAGCGTCATCGCGATCCACTCAGCGAGACCAAGATTTGCTTCCTTGAAGGGAGCCAGCGCTGAAACACCTGTAAGAAGGCGGCTCGCCCCCCCTATCAGTTGAGCAAACACATCCAATGAGAATTCCACGGGCTTGCGCTGAGCTTTTTCCGCGCTACCCATTTCCTCGCCACGATCGTCGGACAAGCTGCTCTCCATTTGTATCGTGAGATTTTCTCTATATTGCGTACAAAGCACTCGTCTGCTGTGCAGGCGCAGCCTTCTTCAATTGGCACAGTACCGGGTCATTGTCAAGTCTCTTGATAATTTTCCGGTCCAGGCGAAGATCTGTATATGATGCAGTCGCTCCGATACGGAGAATTCGGGCCGACGCTGCGTTCGACGGCGACCGCAATCCGGTTCGAGTCTGCGCGATGGCTGGAACCGCCAGGATTGAGCACAGCAGATGATATGAGCCTTTGCGCCGATTTTACGAGGCCAACCGCACATCTTCCGAGGCAAGTGTAACTCGGCGTGCGTGGCAACAATCCAGGTTGAGCGGCCTTAACCGTGAGCGCTGCCAGTTCGACGCATCCTGAAACCAGCGCCAAATTTGCGCGGTAGGCGCAGTCAACGACAGACACCGTCAATTGGACCGATCATGGAAACGAAATATCCATCGCCGATTGCCTCGAAGGCTCAATCACGACAGTCTGCGCCTCGGATTCTTCCGGCTCTGGTCACCTGACACTGTGTCGATGCAACATTACATGAGCTCGCCACCGACGATCTTGCTGCATCAGGCAAGCAAGACAGTCAAGATCGCCAATCACTACCGATCGGTGCTCCTGCCAACCTCGGTCACAATCACTGCCACAGGCAAGACTGCCCTCTTCGGATCCTCTCAGCGCGACACGCGAATACTGTTGAACATGATCGCCGGCCTGACACTGCCCAGTTCCGGCAAACGGTACACGACTGTTCGGGTCTCGTTTCCGGTGGGTACGTTACCCGGTGCACAGAGAGACCTTAGCCTCCGGCATAACATCGCCCATGTGGCGCGGCTTTATGGCCATGACGTCGATCAGACGATACGGTTCATCGAGGGAATGCTGGATATTGGCGCCGATTTTGAAAAACCCTATGCGATCGTACATCCGAACGTCGCACAGCTATTTCGGTATATTTTAGGCTTGGCCCTGAGTTTTGAGTTCTACGTTCTGGCATCCCCTCCTCCGGTCAGAGGAACGCATTTTTCCTCTGCCCGGGCGCGCTGCTACCAGCTTTTCCAGCATCGGGCTTCAGTGGCAGGAATGATCCTTGCGGCAAACCGGCCGAACTTCGCGTACCAGTATTGCGATAAGAGTCTTGTTCTGCACGAAGGTTCCCTGACGAGCTTCGAGTCCCCGCAAGAAGGATGGAGGTTTGCGGAACAATGTATGGCGCAGGTCGATCCGGACGAAATGGGTTCGCCGGAAGATGATTGATTTTGGAACAGATTGGCCAACTACCGATGCTCCTTGAGTCTCTCGACTTTGAGCGATCCTTGAACGGCAGTCAAATTTGAGGCCTCCCCTTACCAGTTCATCTTTCATACCGCCTGGTGGCGCGCTCGATAACCAGCCCGCCGACGATGGCGAAAATTACACCATAGGTGAGATATGTGGTATCGAGGATGAGGCTCTTGTATTGCGGATAAAATCCCTGCCTGAACAATATGATAGCATGCACCATGGGGTTGAAACTCATAAGATACCGCGCTCCCGGCGTCATGAAATCCGGCAAGATGAAAATGCCTGAGAAAAGTATCAGGATGCGATTGAACCCCGGAAAAAAATAATCCCACATCCACCAGATCTGGCGCATGGCGATATTTAGCATTCCCCAGCCGAAGCCGAGTGCGGCAATGGCGAAAAGTCCTTGCAAAAGAGGCGCAAAATTCGAGGGAAACGCTTGCACCGTAAAGAAAAAATAGATTACGCCGAACAATAGAACCCCGAGAATGGAGTAGTCTATTATACGCAGCACGATGTGAACGAAGATATGATCGAGCCTTTGTTCAACCGGAAATCGGCGCGCAGATGACTCGACCGAGCGCCCCATGCGGCGAGAAATGTAGATCAAGAAAAATTTCGCATAGAGGCCCGAACCGAAAAACAGCAGCGGACTGCCGCCCAGCGGCGAGTTTCTATTCCGGTCAAGGAGCCACCAGGCCAGACTGATCGTAACGATCATAAAAATCGGCTCCAGGAGATTCATGATCGCTTCTCCCGGTGCTGCGCGCCTTTCCTCCTCTTCGCGCCGGAACAGCGCAAGCATGATCCGGATGTATCGGCGCAAGGCAGCGCCGAGTTCAGCGGCGTGCTGACTGATCGATGGTGTATCCTTCATCCGCGTTCCGTAGCACGAGTGCATGCGCCCTTGCGAACGGTCGCCGGTCGCGTCCTGCCGCTACTCGGCGGCGACGCCGATTCGTTCTGGCCGGTATCCGTGCCGCAGGATTGACTGCCACCAACCCTGATTTTCGAGGTACCAGCGAACGGTCTTCGCGAGCCCCGACTCGAACGACTCCTGCGGCCGCCAGCCGAGTTCGCGCTCGATTCTTGACGGATCAATGGCGTAGCGGCGGTCATGTCCGGGCCGATCAGACACAAACGTGATCAGGTCCCGGCGCAACCCCTTTGTCGACGGCTCGAAGTCGTCGAGGAGGTCGCAGACCGTCTCTACCAGGTCCAGATTGGTGCGTTCGCTGCGGGCACCGATATTGTACGATTCGCCCGGCTGCCCGTGTTGCAGCGCGCATAGCAGTGCGCGCACGTGATCCTCGACATGGAGCCAGTCGCGGATGTTCATGCCGTCGCCATAGACCGGCAAGGGCTGATCCTCGAGACCCCGGATAATCATCAGCGGGATGAGCTTCTCGGGAAACTGGAACGGACCGTAATTGTTCGAGCAGTTGGTGATCAGCGCCGGAAGGCCATAGGTCTCGTGCCACGCGCGCACCAGATGGTCCGAGCCCGCCTTGCTCGCCGAATAGGGGGAGTTCGGGGCATAAGGCGACGTCTCCGAGAACAATCCGTCTTCCGGCAGACTGCCATAGACCTCGTCGGTCGAGATATGCAGCAGCCGGAACCGGTCGCGCACTTCTCCGTCGAGGCTGCGCCAATGGCGCAGCGCCTCTTGCAGCACCGTGAAGGTACCGACCAGGTTGGTCTGGATGAAAGCACCTGGCTCGTCGATAGAGCGGTCGACGTGACTCTCCGCCGCCAGGTTGAGCACGGCGTCCGGCTTGTACTGGTCGAACAGGCGGCGCAGTTCCGGCCCGTTGCAGATGTCGACTTGCGCGAATTTGTAGCGCGCGTGCCCCTTCGCTCCGGGAAGCGAATCGAGATTGGCCGCATAGGTCAACTTGTCGACATTGATGACGCAGGCTTCGCTCTCCGCGAGCAATTGCCTGACGACGGCCGATCCGATGAAACCTGCCCCTCCGGTCACGAGAATCGTGCCGCGCGGGCTTGTGCCCCCATTCCTCAAAACTTGCTACTCCGCCGCGATGTGGCGCTGGGCCGTGAACGTGGCATAAACGGACAGCAGATACTGCCCGTAGCCGCTCTTGGACGCTTGCTGGGCAAGCTCATAGAAAGCCGCTGGCGAGATGTGCCCCAGCCGCAGGGCAATCTCTTCCGGGCAGGCGATCCTCAATCCCTGACGTTGTTCGAGGATCTGCACAAAAGTTCCGGCTTCCGACAACGAACTGTGGGTTCCCGTGTCCAGCCATGCAAATCCGCGGCCAAGCTGCTCCACGAAGAGCTTGCCCTTTTCCAGATAGACACGGTTGACGTCGGTGATCTCGAGCTCGCCCCGCTCGCTGGGCGCCAGCGAGGTCGCGATGTCGACCACCGCGTTGTCGTAGAAATACAGCCCGGTCACCGCATACTGCGATTTGGGATGCAGCGGCTTCTCCTCGATCGAGACCGCACGCCCGCGTTCGTCAAACTCGACCACGCCATAGCGCTCCGGGTCATGCACCGCATAGGCGATGACCGTCGCGCCGTCGCCACGACGCGCCGCGCGCTCGAGCACGCTTTGAAGGCCATGGCCATAGAAGATGTTGTCCCCAAGAATGAGCGCAACCGAATCCTTGCCGATGAAATCGCGCCCGATCAGAAACGCTTCTGCGATACCGCGCGGCTCGGCCTGCGATGCATAGGAGAAGCGCATGCCGAGGCGGGACCCGTCGCCCAGAAGTCTTTCGAACAGCGGGAGGTCTTGCGGTGTCGAGATAATG